>Ga0068865_100002773_pt1 | contig 10412 bp, 10 predicted proteins | sample KBSMisM12_FD_75293 | JGI IMG/M metagenome (GOLD analysis project Ga0068865, IMG submission 75293) | Miscanthus rhizosphere microbial communities from Kellogg Biological Station, Michigan, USA - KBS Miscanthus M1-2 | ecosystem: Host-associated > Plants > Roots > Rhizosphere > Soil ...
CGCGAACAGAATGGCGCAGGCGATGGTGAGGCCGGGATAAGGGCGGAATGTCATCCCAGCCTGCCTTCACCGGCTTTGTGCTTGTATTGCAGCACCAGCAACGCGGATTTCGACAGGCGCAGGAAAATCCCGGTCAGCAGGCAGATCAACGGCAGCCACAGCGCGGCATGCACCCAAAGAGAGGGCTGGAATGTGAACTCAACCCACAGCGCGAGCCCGCAAACGATAGCGCCCACAATAAGTATGCCGAACACCATCGGCCCGTCCCCGGCATCGAACATGGCGTAGTCCAGGCTGCAGGCGGGGCACTCTTTCCGGAGCGCGATATAGCCGTGAAACAAAGGCCCCTGCCCGCAGCGCGGACAGAGGCCCTTGAAGATGGCGAGAGATGTGTTGGGCGCTTGCGTGGCTTAGCCCGCCGTTACGGAGCCTTCACCCCAAACATAGATGCAGGCGAAGAGGAAGAGCCAAACGACGTCAACGAAGTGCCAATACCAAGCCGCCGCCTCGAAGCCGAAATGGCGGGTGGGCGTGAATTGGCCCGCCATGGCGCGGAACAGGCAGACGGTCAGGAAGATGGTGCCGATGATGACATGGAAGCCGTGGAAGCCGGTCGCCATGAAGAAGGTCGAGCCATAGATCGCTTCCAGATTGCCCGCGCCCACCGCCAGCAGCGCATGCGCGCTGCCATCGGCGAAAGGTTGCGGCGTCAAGTGATTGAAGCCGAAGGTGAAGGGAGCATGGGCATATTCATAAGCCTGGATGGCGGTAAAGCTCATGCCCAAGAGAACGGTCAGGATCAGGCCCTGCACCGCGCCCTTCTTGTCGCCGGTCTGGATGGCGTGATGCGCCCAGGTCACGGTGGTGCCCGAGGTGAGCAGGATCAGGGTGTTGAGCAGCGGGAAGTGCCACGGGTCCAGCGTCACGATACCGGCCGGCGGCCAGGACGAGACGCCGACATCGTTGTGGAAGATGGCGGTGTTGAAATAGGCCCAGAACCAGGCGACGAAGAACATCACTTCGGAAGCGATGAACAGCAGCATGCCGTAGCGCAGATGCAGCTTCACCACCGGTGTGTGGTTGCCCTTGACCACCGATTCCTGGATCACGTCGCGCCACCAGCCGGCCATGGTGTAGAGCACCAGCGCCAGGCCGACGAGGAATATCCAGGGCTGGCCGTTCACCGGCAGGCCCCAGAAACCGGCATAGTCCTTGTTCATCCAGAACACAGCGCCCGAAAGCATGGTGAAGGCGCCGATCGAACCCACCAGCGGCCATGGGCTGGGGTCCACCAGATGATAATCGTGCTTCACATCGCTGCTCATAGGACTAGCCCCTCTAGTGGCCGGAATGTTCGTGCCATTGCACGATGGACATCAGATAAAACAGTACGGCAACCGCACCGAGCACCAGGCCCAGTGCGATATTACGTTTGCGACGCGCGCGGTCTGCATCGTCATCCCTCACGACCACGGCGCCAAAGATAAAGCCGGAAGCCCGATCAGCTTTTCAACGATCAGGGCCGCGAAAAGCGCTGTCATATAAACTAGCGAGACGCCGAACAGGCGGTGCGCCGCCGGTTCCTTGTTTTCGTCGCGCTCGCGATAGGTGGCGATGGCTTCCCACAAGAACCACAAGCCGATACCGGCCGAGGCCGCCAGATAAACCACCCCGCCGATATGCAGGAAGGCGGGCAACATGCCCAGCGGCACCAGCACCAAGGTGTAAAGCAGAATCTGGAAACGGGTGTGCGGCTTGCCGCTCACCACCGGCAGCATAGGCACGCCGGCGCGGGCATAATCCTCGCTGCGCCACAAGGACAGGGCCCAGAAATGCGGCGGCGTCCACATGAAGATGATCGCGACCAGCAAAAGCGGCGCCAAGGACAGATCGCCGGTCACCGAAGCCCAGCCGATGGCAGGCGGCAGCGCGCCCGACAATCCGCCGATCACGATGTTCTGCGGCGTGCGGCGCTTGAGCCAAAGCGTATAGACCACGACATAAAAGAAGATGGTGAAAGCCAGCAGCCCCGCCGCCAGGAAGTTCACGAACAGGCCCATCACGGCCACCGATGCCACCGACAGGGTCCAGCCGAAGGCCAACGCGTCATCCCGCCCGACATAGCCCATGGGAATGGGCCTGGTGGCGGTGCGGGTCATCAGACCGTCGATATCGCTGTCATAGGCCATGTTGAGACAGCCCGAAGCGCCCGCCGCCACCGCGATGCAGAGCAAAGCCGTGAAGGCGCGGAGCGGGTGGATATCTCCCGGCGCCGCCACAATCCCGGCCAGCCCCGTGAAGATCACCAGCGACATCACGCGCGGCTTCAGCAGCGCGATAAAATCGCCAACGGTCGTGACCCGGGGATAGGCCAAAGAATGTGTCGTTGAAAGTGACATCGATTATTTGATCCGCGGCAACTCGTTGAACTGATGGAAGGGCGGCGGCGACGGCAAGGTCCACTCCAGAGTGGTGGCGCCCGCGCCCCAGGGATTGTCCGCGGCCTTGCGCTTGCGTGCGAAGGCTTCCGCAATCATCGCCAGGAACACCAGCACGCCGAAGCCGGCAATGAAGGCGCCAATCGAGGCGACATAGTTCCAGCCGGCATAGGCATCCGGATAGTCGGCATAGCGGCGCGGCATGCCGGCAAGTCCCAGGAAATGCATGGGGAAGAAGGCCAGGTTCACGCCGACAAAGGTGATCCAGAAGTGCAGCTTGCCCAGCACCTCATTGTACATGTAGCCGGTGAACTTCGGGAACCAGAAGTAGAAGCCCGCGAAGATGGCGAACACCGCGCCCAGGCTCAACACATAGTGGAAGTGGGCCACGACATAATACGTGTCCTGCAGCACCACATCGACGCCGGCATTGGCCAAGACCACGCCGGTGACGCCGCCCACGGTGAAGAGGAAGACGAAACCGATCGCCCACAGCATTGGGGTTTTGAACTCGATGGAGCCGCCCCACATGGTGGCAATCCAGCTGAACACCTTGATGCCGGTGGGCACCGCGATGACCATGGTGGCGAAGACGAAATAGGCCTTGGTGTCGACGGACAGGCCCACCGTGTACATATGATGCGCCCAGACCAAAAATCCGATGAAGCCGATGGCGACCATGGCGTAAGCCATGCCCAGATAGCCGAAGATCGGACGCTTGGAGAAGGTGCCGATGATGTGGCTGATCATGCCAAAGCCCGGCAGGATCAAAATGTAGACTTCCGGATGGCCGAAGAACCAGAACAGGTGCTGGTAGAGGATCGGGTCACCGCCGCCCGCCGCATTGAAGAAGGATGTGCCGAAATGGCGGTCGGTGAGCAGCATGGTGATGGCGCCCGCCAGAACCGGCAGCGACAGCAAGAGCAGGAACACGGTCACCAGGATCGACCACACAAACAGCGGCATCTTGTGCAGGGTCATGCCCGGCGCGCGCATGTTGAAGATGGTGGTGATGAAGTTGATGGCGCCCAGGATCGAGGATGCGCCCGCGATGTGCAGCGAGAAGATGGCGAAGTCCATCGCCGGTCCCGGCGAATAGGTGCTGGAAAGCGGCGCATACAGCGTCCAGCCGCCGCCCACGCCCATGCCGGCGCTGTCGCCTTCCACGAACATGGACAGGACCAGGAAGGCGAAGCTGAAGGGCAAGAGCCAGAAGGAAATGTTGTTCATGCGCGGGAACGCCATGTCCGGCGCCCCGATCATCAGGGGCACCAGCCAGTTGCCGAAGCCGCCGATCATGGCGGGCATGATCATGAAGAACACCATCACCAACCCATGGCCGGTGACGAAGACGTTGAAGGTATGGGGTTCCTTGAAGATCTGCAGGCCCGGATACATCAGCTCGGCCCGCATCATCATGGAGAAGAAGCCGCCGATGCAGCCCGCCACCACCGCAAAGATCAGGTACATCGTTCCGATGTCCTTGTGGTTGGTGGAATAGACATAACGCCGCCAGCCGGTGGGATGGTGGGCGTGGTCTCCGCCGTGATGGGAGTCGTCGCGATGGGCGTCGAAGGTGGTGGTCATGGCGCTATTTCCTATTTCGACGCGACGCGGGTGGCGTCGTTCTCAATGGCGGCAAACTTCTTTTTGGAGTCGGCCAGCCAGGCATTGTAGTCGGCCTCGCTCACCACATGCAGTTCGATGGGCATATAGGCGTGGCGGGCGCCGCACAGTTCCGAGCATTGGCCAAAGAACACGCCGGTCTGCGTGGCCTTGAACCAGGTCTTGTTGATGCGGCCCGGCACCGCGTCCATCTTCACGCCCATCTGAGGCATCGCCCAGCTATGGATCACATCGGCGCCGACGGTCTCGACCTCGATCACTTTGTTGACTGGGACGTAGACCGGATTGTCCACGCCGAGCAGACGGGGCTTGTCGGCCTTCTTGGCATCGGCGTCGGAAAGGCCGAGGCTGTCATAGGTGAAGCCCGCAGCCGAACCCGGATACTCGTAGCTCCAGAACCACTGCTTGCCGATCGCCTTGATGGTGACGTCGGGCTTGGGGATCACCGCTTCAAAATACAGCAGCCGGAACGACGGCACGGCGATGAACACCAGGATGATCACCGGGATCAAAGTCCAAGCCACCTCGAGAAGTGTGTTGTGATGCACCTTGGAGGGGACGGCATTGGCGCCGGAGCGATACTTGATGACGATCCACACCAACAGCGCCAGCACGAACAGGCTGACAGCCGTGATGATGTAGAACAGCAGGCGATGGAAATCCTCGATCTGCTCCATCACCGGCGAGGCAGCCGCCTGGAACCCGGTCTGGTAATCGACCGGGAGGGCCGCCGCTGGCAGGCTCGACCAAGCCAGAAGGGCGGCCACTGCCGCACCGGATTTCCGCAAAAACATGCTCGCGACCTCACAAAAGATCAGGGCGGTAGAATCCCCGCCCTTTTTTAGATTCTTGGCGGCGATTTAGAGGGGTTAAGCCCTTAAAGTCATTGCGACCTTATGGCACGGCCGCAAAGCGGCAAGTGGGCGAAACGGTACCTCCTCTACCGGGGTTGCCCTTTGCCCGGCCTTTGAAAGCCCATGGAACCGGGCACCGGCTTGTCCTGGAGCCCCAATCACCCGATATCTAGGGACCAAACACAGGCGGTACGGGGCTTTTTGCCGCGCATTTCGGAGACAGTCATGGCTGACCACGATCTTTTCTTTTCCCGCACCGGCATGGACCGGGCCCGGGTGCAACAAACTGTGGATCAGGCGCTGAAAGGCTCGGATGACGGGGAATTGTACTTGGAATACAGCCAGTCCGAATCGTTCAGCTTCGACGACAACCGGCTGAAAGCCGCCACTTTCGACACCAGCCAGGGCTTTGGCCTGCGCGCCGTGGCGGGAGAAGCCACCGGCTATGCCCACGCATCTGAAATCTCGGAAAGCGCAATCGCCCGCGCCGCCAATACCGTGCGCGCGGTGAGCCACGGCTATTCCGGGGTCGCGGCGGGCGCCCCTGCCCGCAGCAACGTCAAGCTCTATACTGACATCGACCCGCTTCAGACGGCAGGCTTCGAGAAGAAGGTCAAACTGCTGGAGGAGATGAACGCTTATGCCCGTGGCCTGGACAGCCGCGTGCGCCAAGTCTCCGCCAGCCTGTCGGGCGAGTGGCAGCGCATCGAGATTCTGCGCGCTGGTGGCGAACATTATTCCGATATCCGTCCCCTGGTCCGCCTGAATGTCTCGGTGATTGTGGAAGAGAATGGCCGACAAGAGAGCGGTGTGTTCGGAGGCGGCGGCCGCAGCGGTTATGAGACCTATCTCGACCCGTCCTATTGGCAGGGCGCGATTGATGAAGCGTTGCGCCAGGCTTTGGTCAATCTCACTTCCATTCCCGCGCCCGCCGGAGAAATGACGGTGGTGCTGGGGCCGGGTTGGCCCGGCATCCTGCTGCACGAAGCCATCGGCCATGGGCTGGAAGGCGATTTCAATCGCAAGAAAACATCGGCGTTTGCCGGACTGCTCGGAGAACGCGTTGCGGCGCCCGGCGTCACCGTGGTGGATGACGGCACATTGGACGGACGGCGCGGTTCTTTGTCGATCGACGATGAAGGCACACCTACTCACCGCACCGTGCTGATCGAGGACGGCATCCTCAAAGGCTATATGCAGGACCGGCAGAATGCCCGGCTGATGGGCGTGGCGCCCACTGGCAATGGCAGGCGGCAATCCTATGCCTCGCCAGTGATGCCGCGCATGACCAACACCTACATGCTGGGCGGTGACAAGGACCCGAACGAAATTCTCGCCAGTGTGAAAAAGGGCATCTACGCCAGCAATTTCGGCGGCGGCCAGGTGGACATCACCAATGGCAAGTTCGTTTTCAGTTGCACCGAGGCCTATCTGGTTGAAGACGGCAAGATCGGCGCGGCGATCAAAGGCGCGACCCTGATCGGGTCGGGTCCGGAATCTTTGACCCGGGTCTCCATGATCGGCAATGACATGAAGCTGGATACCGGCGTGGGCACGTGCGGCAAGAACGGCCAAAGCGTGCCGGTGGGCGTGGGCCAGCCGACCTTGCGGCTGGACGGTTTGACGGTGGGTGGCACTGCTGCGGCGGCGTGATTTCACGCAACCGGGGGGCGAGCGTGGCGAAATACTGGTTCCGACAGAAAAAGTTCGGCTATGGCGCCACGCCCAGCACCTGGCAGGGCTGGGCGGTGATGGTTGCGAGCTCTCTTGCCGTTTTCGGCGTGATCCTGTCGGGGCCGGCGATCCGCGACAATCTCCTGCGCGCGGCCTGGATCGGCCTGGGCCTTCTGGTCACCGTTCTTGTCACTGTGGGGATCACATACCGCAAAACAGAAGGCGGTTGGCGTTGGCGCAATGGCAAAGACGATTGAACTGATCTTCAAAATCGTGCCGCGAGCGGAATGGGAATCCGAAGGCGGCGACTATCATGGCTCGGCGCATGACAAGGCCGACGGATTTTTGCATTTCTCCACGGCGTCACAATTGCCCGAGACCTTGCGGCGCTATTATGCCGGCCAGGATGATTTGATGCTGGTGGCGGTCGACCCAAATGCGTTGGGTGCGGCGCTGAAGTGGGAATATTCCAAGTCGCGCGGCGAGGATTTTCCACATCTCTATGCACCGCTATCACCCGATGCGATCAAGTGGGCGCGGCCTATCTCGAGAGGTGCGGACGGAGAGTTCGTGCTGCCGGACCTGACCTAACTGTCATTCCCGGCCGAGCGCCGCAAAAGCGGCGCGAGGGGAAGGGAACCCAGGTGGAAAGACCGGGCGTGATCTGTCCACCTGGGTCCCCTTCCCTCACATCGTCTGCGTTGCAGGCGATGTTCGCCGGGGATGACATCAGCGTTACTTCACTTGGTAAGTCTTGCTGAACCCGTTCCGGTCATTGGTCATGGTGATCTTGCCGTCCGCCGTGATCTCGGCGTGGATGGCATGACCTTGATCAGGCGGAACGGTGAACATTTGCTTGGCGTGTTCCGCGATCGCAGCTGCAGGCGGATTGAGATTGGCGACCATGTTCTTGTCGCTGGCGCCCCAGGCGGGATGAGCAAAGCTTTCATGGGTCTGCCAGAATCCCATCAAACCGGGTGACGCCTTGATCAGCTTGATCGGATCTTCGTCGCCGCCCTTCTTGCCACCCATGCCCATCAGGGCAATGTCGGGATGCATGTCGGCAATGGAAGCCGGGTTGCTGGAGATATTGGAGCCGTGTTGCGTGACGATCAGCAGATTGACATGGCCGAGCTTGCCCACGGGACAGGACAATTCCCGTTCCTTGTCCCAGGACAGATCACCGAACAGGGCGATCGAGACCTTGCCGAAGCGGAGCAGCGAGGCGACAGAGCGCCTATTCTCTTCACCGCCGATCTCTTTGGTGCTCTTGCTTTCCGCCGTGTCGCAAGCGGCGATGGGCTGCCCCGCGCCCGGCAGAGGCTTGGACAGGACCACGCCGTTGCTGGAAACGATGGTGTCTGTCATCGAGCCGATCTGGATCACCTGCCCCGGCTTGGCGACGATGTGCTTGTGGCCTTTGATGATCTCCAGATATTTGGGATAGAGCTGGTCCGGTGCACCACCGGCCAGGTCGGGCGGCACTTTCTCACCCGGCGCGAGATGCTCGGCATTGGGTCCGTGATCGATAAAGGTATCGACCGGAATACGCTTCACCAGCTCCATCGCACCGCCGACATGGTCCATGTGATAGTGGGTGATGATCAGATAATCGATCTGCGACAAGCCCAGTTTCTTGGCCGCGGCAGCGATGCGGTCGGCGCTGTTCTTGGCGCCGTCCGGCGACGGCAGAAGGCCGGCGCCGCTGGGCCAGCCGGTATCGATCAAAAGCGATTTGCCCTCGGGCGTGACGAACAAAGTGCCCCCACCGCCTTCGACATCGACGGAAACGACTTTCAAGGTGCCTTGTTGCGCAAGCGCGGGAACAGTCAGCGCCGAAGTCAGCAGTGCCGCAGCAAGAAATTTACGCATCAATTCAGCCCCCATAGTTCTTGTTGTAACCGTTACGCTCGTTGATCACTGTCACCTTGCCGTCCTTCTGGATGCGCAGGCGCAAGGCATAGGCCTTGTCCTTGTTCTGGTCGGTGACGGGATTGGCGATCATATCGGTGGCGACATTCACATCCGGCGCCACGGTGGTGGTGTGAAGCTGCCACACACCCTGGATGCGTGGGCTGGCCTGGATGGTCTTCATACGGGCCGCATCGGCGCCCTTGCGCGGCGAGTTGCCCATGATGGTCACAATGGGCGCCAGCGCATTCACCGCCGCCGGGCTGCCGGACAGGGCGGTGCCATGATGGGTGGCGAGATAGACATTCACCTTGCCGATCTTGTCGATGGGGCAGAACAGATCCTTTTCACGGTCCCAAGTCAGATCGCCGAACACGGCGATCCTGGCTTTTCCATAGCTGATCACCGAAGCGGTGGAGCGGGCATTTTCCTCGCCCCCATTGCTGGCCATGCTCTCCATACCGGCACAGGAGGAATTGTCTTCGCCCGCGCCGGGCAGCGGCTTGGCGATCGGTTTGGCGTCAGCCATCACAATAGTGACGGTCAGGCTGCCGATATGAAACACGTCGCCTGGCTTGGCTACGATATGGGGACGCTTGCCGATCAGCTCGACATAATGACGATAACCGGCTTCGGAGGAGCCTGGCGGCGGATTTTTCATGTCAATCTGCGGCGCCGTGGGATTGGGCGAGGCGGTGGTTTCCCGGTTCTCGCCATGGTCGATCACCCTGTCGATCGGAATGCGCGCCAGCAGGCCCTCAAAGCCGCCGATATGATCGCCGTGATAGTGGGTGATCAGCAAAGTGTCGATTTTCTTGAGACCCAGGGCATGGGCGGCCGCTTCAATGCGCGCGGAACTGGGATTATCGCCGGTGGCGCGGCTTTGTTCCGGATTGCCGGTGTCAATCAGCAGCGACTTGCCTTCCGGGGTGACGAACAAGGTGCCGCCGCCGCCTTCCACATCGATGGATACCATCTGCAGGGCATCGTCCTTGGCCATGGCCGGCGATGCGGCCCATGACAGGCCAACCGCAGCAGACATCAGAAGGAATTTCGATCGCAGCATCAGCGCCTCCCAAAAATTTTGCGCGAGACTAGAGGTTTTGCTCATCCGCCGCTAGGCTTGGGCCATGATCCCGATCACTGGAAAAGCACACAATTTGGGTGATGGATTTTTCGTCACCCGGCTGTTGCCGCAAATAGCGCGCCGCAGCATCGGCCCTTTCGTATTCTTTGACTATTTCGGGCCGGTGGATTTTGCGCCCGGCAAGGGTATCGACGTGCGCCCCCACCCCCATATCGGTCTTGCCACTGTTACCTATCTGTTCGAAGGCTCGCAGATGCATCGCGACACTTTGGGCTCGGTGCAGGAGATCAAGCCCGGCGATGTCAACTGGATGACGGCAGGGCGCGGCATCGCCCATAGCGAGCGCACCGGCGATGCGGTGCGCGCCACGGGCCATCGCATGCATGGCATTCAGAGTTGGGTGGGCCTGCCCACGGCCGATGAAGAAGCGCCGCCGGAATTTCATCATGTCGGCGTGGACGATCTTCCCGAGCGTGAAGACAAAGGCGTCACCCTGCGCCTGATCGCGGGCACCGCCTTCGGCCTCACCTCCCCGGTCAAGACTTTCTCACCTATCTTTTATGCCGATGCGCGTTTCGCAGCCGGCGGCGCGCTGCATTACACATCCGAGCATGAAGAACGGGCGTTCCTGGTCATTGATGGCGAAGTCCAGACCGGACCCGCCGAAGTGCATGGCCCCGGCGCCATGCTGGCGTTGGAAAAAGGCGAAGACGTCACGCTCTACGCCGATGCGCCCGCGCGGGTGATGTTGCTGGGCGGCGCGCCACTGGACGGTGAGCGCCATATCTGGTGGAATTTCGTCTCCTCTTCCAAAGACCGCAT
>Ga0068865_100002774_pt1 | contig 10410 bp, 11 predicted proteins | sample KBSMisM12_FD_75293 | JGI IMG/M metagenome (GOLD analysis project Ga0068865, IMG submission 75293) | Miscanthus rhizosphere microbial communities from Kellogg Biological Station, Michigan, USA - KBS Miscanthus M1-2 | ecosystem: Host-associated > Plants > Roots > Rhizosphere > Soil ...
GATGCGGCAAAATTCGCGACCCATCGCGTCAGCGATGCTTCGTCCGATACTCGTCTTTCCAACTCCAGGAGGGCCAGCGAAGCAGAGAATGGGTCCGCGGATGGAATGCGTCAGTTGACGGACGGCAAGAAAATCGAGAACACGATCCTTGACCGTGCTCAGACCAAAGTGCTCCGTGTCCAATCGCTTCGCGGCATCGGCCACGTCGAGATGGTCTTCCGAAATTGTTTTCCAGGGAAGCGCAATGAGGCAGTCAAGCCAATTTCGCGCGACGGCTCCTTCGGGAGAGAATGGAGAAATGCGGTCCAGTCTCTGCAGTTCCGCGCGCGCACGCGCTGCTGCGGACTCAGGCATCTCGCATTCTTCGATGCGTCGTTCGTAGTCTTCTGCTTCGTTTCCTTGTTCGCGATCTTGCAACTCCGCCTGAATCGCGCGCATCTGTTCGCGCAGAAAATATTCGCGGTGCGCGGTGCCGAGTTGTTGTTCGACTTGGCTGCGAATCCGGAGATCAAGCTCCAACACTTCTTGCTCGCGCTTGAGCGCTTCAAAAATGATTTCCAGGCGATGAATCGGATCGAACTCTTCGAGAATCTCCTGCTTTTGCGCAGGGCGCAAGGGAAGATGATGAGCGATCGTATCGGCGAGGGCAGCCGGTTCATCGATGTGTGACACTGCGTCGAGCGATTCGAGCGGAATGCTCTTGTGCAGTTGTACAACGGCGCCGAAAGTTTCGACACATGCGCGCATCAGGGTTTCCGCACGGACGTCGCCGAGGAGCACAGGATCGTCATGCTCCGTGATCTCGGCCATGAATCCGCCGTTCCTCACGATGATGCGATTCACCTTTGCTCGTCGCAGACCGCGAAGAGTGACGCGAAGACTTGTATCGGGGAGGGGAAGCGCTTGCAGTGCTTCGCTGAGCGTTCCTACTCGGTAGAGATCCGTAGTGTCCGGCTCTTCCACCGACATGTCTTGTTGGCTGAGAACGAGGACGAGCCGGTCTGTATCAAGCGCTTTGCGGAGTGCCTTGCGCGACGGCTCTCGGACAACTTGCAGGGTGTTGATGAGCAGGGGAAAGTGGACGGCATCGCGGGCGGGAAGAACGGGCACGAGCCGGGTGCTTTTTTCCGTCTTTCCTTTTGTCGCTCGGTTTGTCCTTACCATCCGTTCCACCTCAACTTACCATTGGGACGCGAACCTGCCAAGGATATGTTTGCAAATCCTCGCGAGGACACTGGATCAAACTAGCATGAAGACCGATATGTGACCGTGTTGCAAGAAGACGATCTGTTATATTTACGTGGGCCGAGCTCCGAGTTAGGAAAGGTTTTGCTTCATCAACGTGCGGAGGTCATGAACGCTCTGCTCCGCTCGGAAGATCTGCTGATAAGCAGCATCGATCATTGCAAATATTTCTAGCAGTGCCTCTAAGCGAGCACGCAAAGTTTGCGCGCCTTCCGAGTTATCGCCTGGCGGAATCATCGCCACGCACTCGCGAATTGCATCGGCAGTCGGATCGATTTCACGGCGCTTGCGTTCACGAACTACACGTCCAAACATCGCCCACGGATCCGTCTCGCTGACATAGGTGTCTTTGCGATCGCCAGGGCGGCGGAATCGACGGACAAGACCCCACTCCATCAATTCACGAAGATTCATGCTCGCGTTGCCACGGCTGATGTGGAGGCGGTCCATGATCTCGTTGACTTCCAACGGACCGCCCGATACAAAGAGCAGCGCATGGATTTGCGCCATCGTCCGATTGATTCCCCAGTTAGAGCTCATGCGGCCCCACTCGAGAATGAATTGGTCTTGCGCCTTTTCGAGATTGCTCGGGTCTTGGGTGTGCGTCGGCCCCGATTGATCCGGTTTTAGTTTCGGGGTTTTAGCGGCCACGGTGTCCTACTTCTCGTCGCTTAAACGCCGACCTTCGATACGATTCTTCTCGATGAAGTTCTTCCAATTGGGCGGAACGTCGGTATCGACGAAGATCGCGGTGACGGGGCACTCCGGCTCACAAAGGCCGCAGTCGATGCACTCGTCGGGGTTGATATAAAGCATGTCGTCGCCTTCGTAGATGCAGTCCACGGGACAAACGGTCATGCAGGATTTGTCCTTGACTCCAATGCAAGGCTCGGTGATTACGTAGGGCATTCCTAGCCACTAGATTACCGGGCGGCTCGATTTCGAATCTGGGATCGCGGATCTCCGAACTGGAAATCCCGAAATGAGTTAGCGGAGGACAGGCACGCTATTGGTAAAGGCTCGTACGAACGCCTGAGACCACCAAGAGGCTTGATCGTCGAGCGCTGCAGTCTTCGTGCGCCGCAACGCAAGGAGTCCGGCGAGGAACACATCGGCCAGCTGTTGGACCGATTCGTTCCGAAATTCCCCGGTGGCGACCGCCTGGACCAGGATCGTAGCCAAAGGCTCATAGATGGCCGCCATATAGGCGCCCAGGACGCGTTCTCGGCTCTCCTGTCGCTGGAGCCGCGGCGCATCTCGGAGGATCTCGTGGAGGTCGAAATCGATGGACGTGAGGAGGGCAAAAGAATAGCGGGACAGACAGGCGCCGGTCGAAGCATCGGACAGGGATGCCCCTCGCATGGCAATGTCGATCCCCCGGAAGGCTTGCTCAGCCCAGGCTACGTAGAGGCCCTCTTTGTCGCCAAAGTGATGATAGAGAGTGGGTGCTTGGACGCCAGCTTTCTCAAGTATTTGAGCGACTCCGATATCTCCGTATGAGGCTTCGGCGAACAGAGTGTGAGCGGATTCGAGGATTCTTTGCTTGCCGGTAGGAGAATTTTGGGAAGGAATCGATACGACAGCGTCCAAGGTATAGGAAAGGACGAGCCCAACGGAAGAGTTGGACCCGGTGTGGAAAAGATTTGGCCCTTGCCACCCCGTAAAGATTGTTGCGCCTGGAGTTTCTAACGCGTATCTGGATCGTCTACAGGAAGAACCCTCATGAGAATTTCAAGATTTAGCTTTTTGTTCGCCGCCGGCTGCTGCGCGAGTTTGTGTCCGGCGCAGATAAAACTTGGGGGCGCGCGCCTGACCGGATTGGCGGGGGCGGGATTGGCTCTTCCGTACGATGCAGGGCAAACCATCGCGAACCCGGGCGTGTTCGCGCGAAACCGCCACAAAGCGAAATTCCATGGTCCCTATCTGGACTACTACGCGAAGGGCGTCTCGTTTGGGGCGTTGCAGGATATTTACGGAAGCGTTCAGGGCGGCGCGTTGGAAACCGATCACTTCGGAACGTTGGCGCGACGTTTTGCCGAGAATCGTAAAGAGGTCGGACTCATTGGATCCGTGGGCGCGACACTGGGGGGCCTGTACGTGGGATATCGAGCAGAAGCATCTGCGACGACCGTTCCCAACGACACTCTCAAACAGTGGGCCGATCAGAGCGGCGATGTGTCAACGCTTTCGACGACGTACAGCGATGCGGGATTGGATGGCTTTGGATTTGGATATGACTCAGTCGAGTTTGGGTACGGCGTTCCATTTCAACAACCGTCGGGCACGTGGAACGTTGGCGCGAAACTGAAAAATGTCCGCGCGTATTACACGCACTTCTTAGCCAATGCCGCAGCGATTCAATCCGGAGGCGATGGTGTTCAAGGGCCCGAGATGAACGGGAAAGACGTTCTGAAAAAGAGCGGAGTTGGCATGGACGCAGGTTTCATCTACACGCCGCAAACCTCGCGCAATTTGCACTTCGGAACCGTCATCGAAAATCTGATCCAGCCAGGCGTGGGATTCAAAGAAGCCGATCCGAAGACCGCCAAGCTTCGCGATTTCGATCCATTCAAGACCTCCGCGAGTATCGGCGTGGCTTTCACGCCCGACAAGAAATTCATGGCAGCAGCGGACTACATCGACGTGGGAAACAACGCGAACCGAGCGGGTCTTCGCGTCGGTGCGGAGTACCGCCTGCGAAACAACCTGGCATTTAGCGCCGGTTACAACTCGCGCAGCACTTGGATCGTCGGAGCGGATATCTGGGGCGTCTATCTCACCTTCTCGGGCCGGAACAAGCTGTGGCTTGGGCAGAGCCTGCATTTCTAACGAGGCGAGGTCCATGGGGTGGCGTCAGGAATGGGCCACAATAAGGAATAAGCGACGGGTTGAAACGATCTTTCGTAGAACCTGGTAGCAATCAAGGATTAATAGAAATATGATTACGCTTTCGGAACGCGCGGTAACTGAACTCAAAGACCTCATGAGCACCCAAGCAAAGCAAGAAGCAGCTTTGCGCGTATGGGTCGCCGGCGGTGGATGTTCGGGCCTTTCCTACGGAATGGCTCTCGATGACGGCGCACCTGAAGAAGGCGATCAGACTTTCGAGCAGGATGGCATCAAGGTCTACGTGGACGGGCTCAGCCTGAACTACATGGACGGCGCCGTAGTCGATTTCGTGGACGACACTTTGGGTGGCGGATTCAAGATCGAAAACCCCAACGCGACCAGCACCTGTGGATGCGGCTCTTCGTTTAAGACGGAGGGCGGTGAAGGCGCAACCGCCGGCGGTTGCGGAAGCTGCGGCTGCAAAAACTGATCTCGAATCTCGGATCTCGGATCTCGGATCTGAAAAAGTCTGACTCTACGCACGCACTTATTCCGCGTTGCTGCGGTTGGCTCTGAGGTAGAGCGAACAAGAGTCGGGTACAGCTAGATCCGCGATCCGAGATCACAGATTTTCAGATTTCTCTCAGCCGGCCATCAATTCTGTTCTTCGCAGAAACACGCCGTGGACGTATTCCATGATCGCGATCCGCTCTTCGTTAGTCTCGGGAAGGAAGCGGAGACCGCTGCTCAGTAGCTCGGTTCCGGGCACTGTGCCCGTATGCCGGATCTCGCCCTTGATCTTTAGCGCCTTGGCTCCCAGTTGAGCGATGTGCAGCACGCAATGGGTGCCGATGGGAAGAGCAATCTTGCTGCGGATTTGGATGCCACCTAGGCTCACGTCGACGACGACGCAGCGTATCGGCTCGGACACCAAAGAGCTTTCCAGCATCGCAAAGTCTACGAGCTCATATCGAACGTGCCTTCTCTGATCCTTGTCTACTCGTTTGGCCATACCGGTCTACCCAATTCAGATATCGGCTGATTAGGCTCAAATCTTCACGAAAAAGGGCTGGTCTAGCTATGCCAGACCAGCCCTTTTCTTAGGTTCGGGAGCCTATTTCTTAGCTGTGATGAGCACGTGGTTGGTCGCCTTATCGTAGTCGATGTTGACGTTCAGCGCACTTCGAAGGAAGCTGAGCGGGACGATCGTGCGGCCGCCCTGAAGGAATGGGGCCAATTCGAGCTGCACGGCCAGGCTGTCCACCTTCGCGTACTTCTCGCCGATCTTGAGCCAAATGTCTCGTCCATCGGCGTTGGCGGTGACTTCATGGTCCGCGCCCATCCACTTGACTTCGCCGCCCGACTTCTCGATGAGGTGGCGGAACGGAGTCATCGGCACTCCGTCGAGGACGGATGGCTGGACGTCGAAGTTGAGCGCCTCGCCGTTGAGAACGACTGTGTACGAAGAAGTGATGCCAAGCCGCGTACCGTAATTAACCGGAATGACGTGGCTGACCGGCTTGGGTGCAACCGCGACGGGCTTCGTGATCTTCACGGCGGCGGCAACGACCGTCGGGGTCGGCACCGGCTTGATAACCGCCATCGCAGGAACGATTGGGCGAGCGGGCTCAGAGCCAACTGTGGTTGGTCTCTCGACCACTTCGGACGTCGGATCGGGGCTGACTCGGTGAGGGATGGCAACTGCTGGTTGCGGCTGGGCGGTCGGAGCGAGCGCCAACTCTTGACCCTCGCCGGGCACTGGAGCGGGGACGACCTTTGCGGGGGCCGTGACGGGTGCTGCAACGACTTTGGCTGGCGCGGTTTGTGGCGTAGCGATCGTCGAAGGCTTGACCACCGTAGTTGCCTTGGGCGCTGGGATCGTTTGTGCAGCGACCGTGGGCTTTGTCGGAGCGGCGATGGTCTGGGCGACAGGCACGATCTTCGTGGCCGCAGCAACGGTCTTCGGAGCTTCCGGACCCTGCGTGACCGGTGTCGTCACCGTCTGGGCAACGACGACTCGCTTGCCGGTCGGGGTCATAAGGCGAGGCCCGACGGCAACGCTAGGCTGGATCGGAGCTGGCTTCGAATCGCTCGACTGGCTAGCCAAATGGGCGAGAACTGAATTAGCGGTCGCAAAGGCGATCAGGTCGATCGGTGCGGGAGCCACCTTCGTTGCAACAACCGTCTTCACCGGTTGTGCGGGCGTGACGATCGGTTTGCTTGGAGTCGCCTTGGGAAGTGGGGCGCTCGCTGTCACGGCTGGCTTAACGATCGGCTTGGCGGGCGTCGTTACCGGTCGGTAGGTGTGGCCGCCCGGGTTGTTCACATAGACACGGACCTTTCGCGTCTTGTAGGTCGAGCTCGTATCATCCACGACCCAGGCTTCAACTTCGTGCCAACCGTTCGTTTCTCGCGAGGTGTCCCAAGTGTAAGTGAACGGCGGGATGTTCATCATCGCCTTGAACTGGTTGTCGATGAAGAAGCTGACGTAAGAGTCTTTGAAAGTCTTGCCGAAACCGACGTTGATTTCGACCGGACCGATGACGTTTTCGCCAACTTTGGGGGTTGAAAGGAATACAGGACCCTTCTTATCGGATTCGGCGGAGATCGTCGTCTTCTGGCTGCCGACTACGTGGCCAGCCTTATCGTAGAGGCGAATCTCAACTTCGTTGTCGCCGTCTTTGAGAGCAAGAATCTCGAGGGAGAAAGTGGTCTCTCCGTTGAGAAGGCCCTCGTCCATCGTCCGTGATCCGAAGCTCTCGCCGTTGAGACGGAGCTCGACCAGCGCGGCATGCACGCCGTTATATTTAACGGTGAGCGTGGGCGAGTTCAGGGCGCGATCGATTTTGATCTGCTGAACATATCCAGCCGCGTGCGCGGATGAACCGAGAGTAATGAAGGCTGCAAGCAGGCCCAAACGTCGGATTGGAGCTAAGGTCATGAATCCTCTATGCCGCTGAAGATAGCGACTGTTTCCCTAAGCCAACTATACACCTTTTGGCGTTAAATCTAGGTAAACGTCGCTTGCGGCTTTTCCCGTAGACGTGCCCAATCTCTGAGTCCGTTCAGCCTTAACGGGAATACAATTTGAATCTACTTTGTTGCCCTCCGCTCTTTCCGACTACGTTCGCGCTCCAGACGAAGCTTTTTCGTGGCAGAAGGTCAGTACGGAGGGACGGGTTCAGCGCTTCCGAATGACGAGCCAGGTTTGGCACGGCGGACCGTGGACCCATGACATCGTGGTGGTCTCGCCTTCGCGGGCCGTTGCCAAGAACGCCGCGATCCTCTACATCACAGGCGCCGATCCAAATCCCCTGGATCTGGATGAAGCCCATCGCCTGGCAGATCTTTCAGGGTTAGCGGTTGCACATCTCTTTCAAATTCCGAATCAGCCCTTACTGGATGAGCTGTACGAAGACGACCTGATTGCGGAAACGTTGGTGCGTTGTCTCGACTCGGGCGACATGACTTGGCCATTGCTGTTGCCGATGACGAAAAGCGCGATCCGAGCGATGGACGTCTTGGATGCCAACGGGTTTGCCCGATATGTGGTCACGGGTTCGAGCAAGCGTGGCTGGACTTCCTGGCTAACTGCAGCGACTGGCGATAAGCGCGTCATCGGAATCGCGCCAATGGTTTTCGACAACTTGAATTTTTTCGCGCAACTCCAGCACCAGGTGAAAGATTGGAGCGAGCCGTCAGAGATGATTTCGCCTTATACGAGCCGAAACCTGGGCGAGAGAATTCAGACACCAGAGGGTCAGCAACTTGCCGCGATCATCGATCCATACACATATCGGGAGCTGATCACTATTCCAAAAATGATCATCAACGGATCGAATGACCGCTACTGGTCGGTGGATTCCTTGTCGCTGTATTGGGATGGATTGAAAGAACCGAAGTATGCGAGCATCGTCCCGAACGCAGGGCACGGTCTGGGTGACATGTCGCAAGCGTTGCACGCGGTTTCTGCCCTCGCTCGCTCTTGCGTGGAGAAGTTGGCGTTGCCCAACTTGTCGTGGGTTTACGACAAATCCTCCCTGGAGATTCGATGCGAAGGCGGCTTTCCGAACGTGAAGTTTTGGCTGGCAGAATCAGAGACTTTGGATTTTAGAAATTCGGAATGGTGGGTGCGCGGCGAATGTGGCGTGGGTCGTATGGAAGGGGCGACGGCACGATTCGAAGTTGCCTCGAGCAAACGCAATCAGGCCGTGATGGCGGAAATGATTTTCGAAGCGAAGGGATTTGGGTATTCGCTTAGCGCGCCAGTGAGAGTCTTTCGCTCAGCGTGATCTACTTTGTCTCAGCGACCACGACACTTGAGATTCCACCGCGGACATTGAAGTTTCCCGTCACTTTCATCCATCGCGGTTTGCAAGCCGCGGAAAGCTCATCAAGCAATCGGTTCACCACCGCCTCGTAAAAAATCCCTTCGTTTCGAAAAGAATAGTAGTACAGCTTGAGCGCCTTCAACTCGAGACAAAGCTGATCCGGGATGTATTCCAGTTCGATAGTTGCGAAGTCGGGCTGCCCCGTCTTAGGACAGACGCTAGTGAATTCAGGGCAGATGTGCTTGATCACGTAATCGCGTTGGGGAGCGGGGTTCGGAAATGTTTCTAGCATGGGAAAGCGGAGCGTTGAGGATACCGAGGGTGCTCAAACTTCAGTGGGCCGAGGGATAGCGGTGGGGTTTGCAGCCTGAGAAACAGGCTGGGGAATGGAAAACCACACTGTAGTTCCATGAGCGACATCCGGATCGATCCAAATGTGTCCTTGCTGCGCGTGGATAGCAAGACGGCAAAACGTGAGGCCAAGACCGGTACCAGCTTGCGTGCCCTTCACCTGCGCGAATGGTTGAAACACTTCTTTGATGAGTTCCTTCGGAATGCCTGGTCCCTGATCTTCGATTGCAATGCGGAGTGAGCGATGAACCACTTGCGCGCGCAGAGTGACTGTGCCGCCTTCGGGGCTGAACTTCAACGCATTGCTTAGTAGGTTGACGACGACGCGACCGGTGAGATCCGGATCGAGCACTGCGTCCGCGACGAGCAAATTCTTCTCAAGCTTGATGTGATTCGTGCCCGCCCAAAGCTCGACCTGATTGAAGCAATCTTCAACGAAAGTGTTTAGATCTACAGATTCGGTATCGACATCGAATTTTCCGCGCTCAAGTTTAGCAACGTCGAGCAGTGAATTCACAAGATTCAGCGCGCGCTGATTGCTCACCAATGCGAGGTCGATCATCTCACGTTCTCCCTCACCTAGTTTTTCCGAAGTCTGTTGAACAGTCATCAATCCCGAGATCGCGTTGGCAATCGGTGAGCGAAGGTCGTGAACGATGAAGTTTGTCTGCCGTCGCGTCTCGCGCAGCTTCGAAATCACAAAGGCAAAGGTCAGGTAGGAAACGAGTCGCACCAGAAGGTTCAAGAGGTCGGTGCTGTTGACCTGATAGTTGTCGGAGAGGATCGCCTGCGTCACATATGCCGACCCAGCGGAATAGATGGCGACTACGATGCCCGTGCTCAGGCCGGAGTACCACGTGGCAAGAAAGATGGGAATGAGATAGAGAAGGAGGAGGTCCGGTACGAGTCGGAAGTCAAGCACCCCAATGCCTATGGCGGTCAGCCATGTGATGAGCAAGATAGCATTGCTCGACATGCGCTCGAAGAGCCCGTCCAGCGACTTTAAGGCACGGTCGATCACCGAAGTTAACGTTAGTAGACGACAGTTCTAGTCAAAACGGGCGAAAGAAATTTTGAGAATTTTCGCGACCCAGGGGTGAAACGAACCTGAGGGAGCCAGGGCTAGCTGGCGTCGCCGGCTTGCGATGGACCACTTGCCCGAGTCGGGGCGGTCTGCTGGGGAATGGTGAATAGGAAAGTTGTGCCCTTGCCAACATGGCTTTCAACCCAGATCTTTCCACCTTGCGCCTGAACCGCGAGCCGACAAAAGGTGAGCCCAAGTCCGGTGCCTCCCTGCGTGCCCTTGATCTGTCCAAAGGGCTGAAAGACGAGTTCCACTTCTTCGGCAGGAATACCTCGACCCTCGTCCGAAACGGAGAAGCGGAGAGCGCCGTGGTTGAGCACTGCGCGCAACATCAACCGGCTCCCTTCAGGGCTGACCTTAAGCGCGTTGCTAAGCAGATTCACAAGAACACGCCCGGTCAAAATCGGATCGAAGCGGCCCTTCTGGATCTGTAAATCTGTCTGAAGGTCAGTGTCTTGTCCACGCGCCCACAACTCGACTTGCTGAAAGCACTCCTCCACAAAGGGAGCGATCTCGACCTCCATGAATTCGACAGGCATCTTGCCTCCTTCCAACTTTGCCACGTCGAGA
>Ga0068865_100002790_pt1 | contig 10379 bp, 7 predicted proteins | sample KBSMisM12_FD_75293 | JGI IMG/M metagenome (GOLD analysis project Ga0068865, IMG submission 75293) | Miscanthus rhizosphere microbial communities from Kellogg Biological Station, Michigan, USA - KBS Miscanthus M1-2 | ecosystem: Host-associated > Plants > Roots > Rhizosphere > Soil ...
ACGCTGTTGGTGAAGGGGCCCAATGCCTATGGCTGGCTCAAGACCGAAGCCGGGGTGCACCGGCTGGTGCGCATCTCGCCATTCGATTCCAACGCCCGGCGGCACACCTCATTCTCAAGCGTGACGGTCTATCCGGTGATCGACCAGTCGATTGAGATCGACATTCCGGAAAAGGACGTGCGCATCGACGTCTATCGTGCCTCGGGCGCGGGCGGCCAGCACGTCAACAAGACCGAAAGCGCGGTGCGCATCACCCATCTGCCCACCGGCATCGCGGTCGCCAGCCAGTCCGAGCGCAGCCAGCACCAGAACCGCGCCATCTGCTGGGACATGCTCAAATCCAAGCTCTATGAGATCGAGCTGGAAAAGAAGAAGGCCGAGACCGGCGCCTTTGTCGGGGAAAAAAAGGAAATCGGCTGGGGCCACCAGATCCGTTCCTATGTGCTGCAGCCCTATCAGTTGGTGAAGGATTTGCGCACCGGCGTGGAAAGCCGCACTCCTTCAGACGTGCTGGATGGCGAACTCGATCCCTTCATGGCAGCGGCGCTCGCTCAAGAAGTCGGCGGTAAACCGCGCGAAAAAGTCGAGGACTTGGAATAATCAGTCCGCGACCACCGCATCGGTCGTGGTGACCGTGCAGTATTCTTTATCCAGGTTGGCCAGCGACACAGCGTGAATTTCATCGGCGGTGCGCGGCACGCCGCGCCAATCGGTGCGTCCGAAGGTGAAACAAGCGTCCTCCACTAACCAGGTGGCAAAACCAAGATTGCCGGCCATACGCACCGTCGCCTCGACCGAGTTGTTGGTTATGACACCTGCCACAACCAAATTGAGGTGTTCTTGGCGACGAAGTCTTGATTCTAGGTCTGTTCCGATAAAAGCGCTGTTGGTGGTCTTGGCAAGAACAAGCTCGCCCGGCAGAGGCAAGGCTTGCGGCTTGAAATCGTGACCGGGTTGGCCAGGACGATAGTGAGATTTCGGATCTCGGGAATCATGCCGGATATGGATCACCGGCCAATTCTTTTCGCGCCAGTGCGCCAGGAGCCGGACAACCTTTCGCTCGGCCTCAGGGTTGTTGCGAATGCCCCAGTCCGGATGATCAATCGCCCGCTGGAGATCAATCAGCAGAAGAATGGCACCAGGTGGCGGGGGCGGAATAGCTATGTCGCGGCCGTGCTGAGCGGTGCGAATAGGCCGTTGGCAGTGGGCTCGGACTCCACCACCGCGGCGCGCGGCGGCGGCGGATTGCGCTTGTCGGCTTCGCCTGCCGGATTGTCGCTGTGGCGGCAATTGCCTTCGAAAAAGGCGCCGGCTTCCACCGACAATGCCTCATGCAGGATATCGCCTTCGACATGGGCCGTGGCGGCCAACAGCACCCGGCGGGCACGGATGCGCCCCATCACCTTGCCGCGCACACTGACTTCCTCGGCAGAAATCTCGCCCTGGATTTCGGCCTGGTCGCCGATCACCAAGCCGGCGCTGCGGACATCGCCTTCCAGCCGGCCATCGATCTGAACGTCGCCCGTTGAATTGATGCTGCCCTGAATCACCATATCCGCGCTGATGATCGATGGCGCGGCGCGGCCGCGCTTTGCCGCTTGAGGCGCTGGGGGAGCGGGCGGCGGAGGAACGGGAAGGTCCTTGCTTTTGCTAGAGAACATGTCGGCCCGCCTCGATGAAATTTATGGGGTTCTTGGCCACGTCGTCATACCAGACTTCGTAATGAACATGGGGCCCGGTGCTGCGCCCGGTGGAGCCCACCCGGCCCAAATTCGCGCCTTTCTCCACCCGCATGCCCATGCGGACGCCGATGGTGGACAGATGGCCATAGCGGGTATGGATGCCAAAGCCGTGATCGACTTCCACCATATTGCCATAGCCGCCGCGATTGCCCGCGAACACCACCACGCCGGGCGCGGTGGAATGCACCACACTGCCCCAGGGACCGGCGAAATCCACGCCGGAATGGAAGGCATAGCGGCGGGTGAAGGGATCTACGCGAGGACCGAAGCCGCTGGATTTGTCAAAGCTGGCGCTGGAGACCGGCGGCGCCAGCGGCACATGTTCCACCACCGCCGACAATCCGTTGAGCTGATCCAACACCGCGGCGGCGCTGAGATAGGCGCGGGTGAACCCCGGATCGGAAATACCTTCAATCCGCACCTGGTCCAGGGAAATCTCCGGACCGCCTTCGCCACTGGACGCTTTGCGCGCCAGACTGTCGGGATTGATGCCGGCGCGGCGCACCATATTGCGCAGATTTCCCACATCCTGGCCCAGCGCGTTTTCGGTCTTGGCCATCAACAGGGTTTCGCTGTCGCCGATATGGGCGACGCGATCGGTTTCGGCGGCCAAATTGTGCAGGCCGGGATGGCGGACAGCGACCGCCGCCAAATCGCGCAGCGGGCTGGGATCCAGCCGCTCGCGCACGGATTGGACAAAGGATGCGACATGTTTGTAGGCATTGCCGAGAAAGCTGGACTTTAAAGGACGGGCGGTGCGCGGTTGCGGCTGCGCCGGACCTGGCATCACGCTCAGCTGTGAGGAACCGGAATCGTCCAAACTCATGGCATCGGTCGCGCCGGCCAGCGATGCTGCGGGAGCGCCGGACAAAGCCAGATTGGGGGCGCCGCCAACCGAAGCCTGGGCCTGATTGGCGCGGTTGAGGAACCCGGTAATGGCATTCTGTTTGGTCTGCAGCGCGTCGGCGGTCGCCTTGAAATGGTCCTCCGCCGAAACCAGGGCGGCGTTCAATTCGTCATAGGAAATTTGCAGGTCCGCCACCTTGTTCTCATACGCCGCCTGCATCTGCTGATAACGATGGTCCTTGGCGGCGATGATGCGATCCTTGAAGATCACATTGACGGTGGCGAAGGCCACCCAACCCAGGAAAATCAACACTAGGCCGGCCAGGGTCGCCTGCAACGAAGGACCAAAGGTAAAGAACTGCACCCGTCCGTCGCTGCGGATATAGATCTGGCGTTCCGGGAAAGTGGCATGAATCCACAGCCAGGCGCGCTCCAACGCCTTCGGCTTTTGTTCACTGTCTTGAGGCGCGGTCTCGTGCGTGTCCGGCGGTACGGCATGGCGGGCGCTGATCACCCGCCGATGCCAGAAAAAGGAACGTGACGCCGGTGGCGGGGCGTGTGGGCGGCGCCAAAAACTTTTCAGGGGCTTTTTCATAGCGCCTCGGCCGCTTTCAAAACGGCCTCGACATGGCCGGGGACTTTCACCTTGCGCCAGGCTTGCTGAATGACGCCTTTGCCATCGACCAGGAAGGTCGCGCGTTCCATGCCCATATATTTGCGGCCATACAGAGTCTTCTCGCCCCACACACCCCAATCATCCGCCATCTTGATTCCGGGATCGGAACCCAGCGCGATTTTCAATTTGTGCTTTTTGCGGAACTTGGCGTGGCTCTCCACGCTGTCCTTGGAGACTCCCAGCACCGTCACGCCGAGCTTGTCGAATTTTTTTAGGTTTTGTGAAAAGTCGATGGCTTCCTTGGTGCAGCCCGAGGTGTCGTCCTTGGGATAAAAATAGACAAGATAGGGCGCGCCCTTGAGGCCGGACGAAGAGATCGCCTCTCCCCCGTCAGTCTCAATCTTAAAAGCCGGAGCCTTGTCGCCTGCGGACAATTCCCCTCCCGCCCGAGCCATAAAACCGTCCCCAACCCCTTCTAACCCTTTGATTTAACCCTAACCTCCGGGGGAAAGGCAATCGTGGCATTCTTGCAAGGGACTGTGATATTTGCCCTTTTTAGGCCCAACAGTCGTAATACAGCAGCTAGGGTTCCGAAATTCGCTTGTACCCTGATATCGGAGTCTGGGCGCATTTCGGAACCAAAGGGCACTAGCAACTTATTGATTCCTAGTGTCGTTTTTGGTTTCGAAGTTCGCTTTGAGCCGATCGCATGCAAACTTCGAAACCACGAAACCCGGGCCCACAGAGATCCCCCGCTTGAAGCTGCCTTTTTCCAATTTCATAAAGGCCCATCACATCAGCCGCGCCGCGCTTTGTGCTGGGGCCGTGGTGGCGGCCGTCCTGTTCTTTGCGGTGGGGGCAGGAGTGAGGCTGTTGTGGGGGCCGGTATCCCTGGGTCCCCTGCACGGCACCCTGGCGGGGGCCATCCATGACGCCTTGCCCGGCATCCATATTGAATATGACCAGGCCGCCATTGAATGGACCCGCGACCAGGGCAGGGTGAACCTGGTGGTGCTGGGCACCCGCATCTACGACACCAAGGGGCGGGTGGTGGCCAGCGCCCCCAAAGCCGCGATCGACCTGGCGGCGGCGCCCTTCCTGCATGGCGAATTTGTCATCAAGCGCATCACCTTGGTGGGCGTGGAATTCAGCCTGATCCACACCAGGGACGGCCGCATCCTTTTGGGCAATCAGCGGGATGTGAAGGGCGATGACGATGTAATCGCGCGGCTGCGCGATGTGATCAATCTTCGCGTCAGCAGCAGCACGTCTTCTTCGCTGGAAAGTTTCGCGGTGCGCAATGCCAAGCTGGGCCTGCTCGACGAAGTGACCGGGTTGAACCTGAAATCGCCGCGTACCGCTTTGGTGCTACGTTCCAAGGGAGATGCTATCGGCATCAATTTCGATTCCGATGTGGACCTTTCCGGTCACATCGCACACCTCACCGCCGACCTGACCTTGCCACCCGCCAAAGGCCCCATTCTGGGCAAGGCCGCGGTTACCGGCCTGGATCTGCGCGGGCTGGGTAACAACGCCCCATTGTTTGCAAGCCTCAAAAACCTGCCGGTGATTGCCAGCGCTTCGGCCGGCTTCCGTATCGATCCTGGCAATATCCTGACCGCTGCGAATTTCGATGTCATCGCTCGGGGCGAAATCCCTTATGCCGCCCTGACCAGCAAGGCGCTGCATGTCGAGAGCCTGCGCCTGGTGGGCCGCTATGACGGCGTCGCCCATCATTTGGCGCTGACCAGCGCCGATCTGGAAGCGCGTGAAGCTCATGCCCGTTTTAAAGGCGGCGCGGATATCTTTCTGGACCCGGCGGGCAATTTGGAACGCGTCCATGGCGATATCTCCGCCGCCAATGTCGCGCTCAATATGCCCGGCATATTTCCGCAAGCGGTGGGATACCAGACCGTCAGCCTTGCCGGTGACTATCTGGTTGGGCCACGGCAGGTCAATTTGACCAAGCTGAATCTTACTGCGCCGGGCTTTGCCTTGAACGGCTCGGGCACCGTCACCTTCACCGATACCGGATCGCCCGGACTGGTGGCCAAGGCGCAGATTCCCGCACTGCCGGTGCGCACCCTGTTGCGCTATTGGCCCCTTCAGGTGGCGCCGGGCGCGCGTGGCTGGATCGACGAGAATATTTTCGCCGGCGACATCGGTCCCTTGGAAGCGGAAACCAACTTCGCGCCGGGCATGCTGGATCAGGACATCCTGCCGGAAGATTCGCTGAAGCTGACCTTTTCGATGCGCAATATCGAAGGCAATTATGTCAGCGGCCTGACCCGTGCCACGGGCGTGGCGGGTGACGCCATTCTGACCGGCGATACCTTCAAGGCCGATCTCAACACCGGCCGCATCGGTCCCTTGAACGCCAGCCGCGGCACCGCCTTGATCCCCAACCTCCATCAAAGGGGTACGGCGGGACAATTCGGTGTGCATATCGAAGGCGCCATGCCCGATGTGATGGCGCTGATCGATATGAAGCCGTTGAACTATCCCACCAAGTTCGGCATCGATCCCAAGACCACGGGCGGTCGCGCCAGCGCCGATTTGATGTTCACCGTGCCGATGCTGGCCGATCTGCCGGTGGATGATGTCGGCATTTCGGTCAAGGCGGCGGTGAGTGATTTTGCCGTTACGCTGGGCGGCAAGACCCGGCTGACCAATGGCGATGTCACCTTTGATATCGACAACAGCCACCTGCATCAGTCCGGCCAGGTCAATCTGGCCGATGCCCGCCTTAATGTGGACTGGATCGAGGATTTCAAGACCACCGATGCCGTCACAACGCGGTTGGCGGTGAAAGGCGTGATGACGGAAGGCAGCCGGCAGGCGCTCAACATCGGCTTGACGCGCTTTCTGCGTGGTACCGTGCCGATGAGCGCCGACATCACCGGCCATCACGGCAGCTTGATGCATGCCGACATCACGGCGGATTTCACGCCGGCCTCCTTGTCGGTGCCTATCGTCAATCTGGAAAAGACGCCGGGCCAGGCCGCGACGGGCCGGATCGGCGTCAACTTCGCCGCCGCCAACGTTATCCAGGACGAAACCATCCGTATTACCGGCCCGGTGCTGAACCTGAACGGCACCGCCGACTTCAACCGCAATGGCGAGTTGACGGTGTTGAATTTCCCGTCGGTCAGAATGGGACCGCTGAACGATTTGTCGTTCCAGCTTTCGCGCGGCAGCAATGGCGATGACTATCTGATCCGGGGACGGTCGCTGGATGGCTCCAATGTCGGCCGGACCGGTTCCAACGCCCAGCCCGGCGGAACCGCCGCCGCCGCCCAATCGCATGACGACACGCCGGAAGGCCGTTTCCATGTCAGCGCCAAACTGGAGCGCATGGCGATGCGCGACGGCGTTTCGATCACGCCCTTCAATCTGGATCTGGCGGGCAACGGCAACCGGCCTGCGGCGCTGACTTTGAGCGGCGGCGTCGCCCAGGGAGCAAAAACCGCGACCATCGCCGCCAATCTGGAGACTTCAGCCACCGGGCGCAAAGTCACCCTGACCAGCAGCGATGCCGGGCTGCTGGCGCGCGGCGTCTTCGCTTTTGAAAGTATGCGCGGCGGTGACCTGACGGCCACGGTGAATCTTCCCGGTCAGGCCAGTGATCCGCCCAATGCTTCCAGCACCGCGCCGGATTTCACCGGGGTGCTGACCATCAAGAATTTCCAGATGACCAACCAACCTCTGATCAGCCGCTTGTTCTCCGCCGGATCGCTCACCGGCCTGGGCGATTTGATGGGAGGAGATGGCATTACGTTAAGGGAATGGAACTTCCCCTTTACCTCCAAGAACAATGTGATTGGCGTGAATGGCGCCCGTGCCGCAGGTCCCGCCATCTGTGCCACTTCGGACGGTTACATTGACCGGCCGCACGGCACTTTGGCGTTGAAAGGCTCGCTGGTGCCGGCCTGCGGTGTCAATTCGATGCTGAGCAACATTCCGATATTGGGTGACCTGCTTGCCTCCAAGAAGGGCGAGGGAATTCTAAGCGCCACCTATTCCATGACCGGCAATATGGAACAGCCCAATATCAGCACCAATCCCTTGTCGATGCTGGCGCCGGGCATCTTCCGCCGGATTTTCGAGGGCCATATTCCGACACAGAAAGACGCGCCGTCTAATATGGTCGCTCCGCCTCGCGGCGACGCTCCTATGAATGCGCCGCAGCCGCAGGCGGCCGCGCCGAAGCCTGCTGCAAACTAAAAACTAAAGCGGCTTCACCAGGACGTGCTTTTTCTTGCCGCTTGATAACTTAAGCACCCCGTCGCTGTTCAGTGCCGAAGCATCCACCACCAACTTGGGATCGCTGACCGCCGCATCGTTGAGCTTAAGGCCGTTGTTGGTGATCATCCGGCGCGCTTCTGAATTGGAGGGCGCAAGTCCCGCCGCCACGGCAAGATTGAGAATGCCGTCCGGCAGTTTCGCAGTGATGGTCGGCAGGCCTTCGGCAGAGGCGCCTTCCTCAAACGCGCGGCGCGCGGTATCGGCGGCCTTTTCCGCTGCTTCCCGGCCATGCAAAAGCGCAGTTGCTTCGGTGGCCAGTATCTTCTTGGCGTCGTTCAGTTCCGCGCCTTGCAGGCTTTCCAGCCGCGCGATCTCCTCCAGCGGCATATCGGTGAACAGCCGCAGGAAACGGCCGACATCGCCGTCCTCAGTGTTGCGCCAGAACTGCCAATAGTCATAGACGCTGAGCATGTCCTTGTTCAGCCAAACCGCGCCCGCCGCGGTCTTGCCCATCTTGGCGCCGGATGAGGTGGTGATCAGCGGCGTGGTCAGGCCATAGAGTTGGGCTGAGCCCAAGCGGCGGCCCAATTCCAGCCCGGACACCACATTGCCCCATTGGTCCGAACCGCTGGACTGTAACCGGCAGCCATAGCGCTTGTTCAACTCGACAAAGTCATAGGCCTGCATGATGGAGTAATTGAATTCCAAAAAAGACATGGGCTGGTCGCGGTCCAGCCGGATCTTCACGCTGTCCATGGTCAGCATGCGGTTGACCGAGAAATGCCGCCCCACTTCGCGCAGGAAGGGAATGTATTCGAGCTTGTCCAGCCACTGTGCATTGTCGACCATGATGGCGTCCGACGGCCCGTCACCGAATTTCAGCAGATGGCGCACGCCGCTCAGCATGCTCTGCTTGTTTTCTTCGATCTGCCCGGGCGACAGGATCAGCCGGGTTTCGTCCTTGCCGGATGGATCGCCCGCCTTGGTGGTGCCGCCGCCCATCAACAGAATGGGGCGGTGGCCGGCCTGTTGCAGCCGGCGCAAAGTCATCAGCTGCACCAGATTGCCGATATGCATCGATTTGGCGGTGCAGTCGAAGCCGATATAGGCGGTAACGCGTTCCTTCTGGAACAGCATGTCCAATTCTTCCGGCGCCGAGCAGTCGTAATAGGCCCCGCGCGCCACAAAGGTGCGGAGGAATTCGGACTGGAATTGCGGCGCGGCGGGCATGCTATAGACTCGAGGAGAACACAGCGGCCAATAGCACAATGACCGGCATCCAGAAAGTCATAGGTCTTATGAGCGGCACATCGCTGGATGGCGTGGATGCGGCCCTGCTGGATACTGACGGTCAGGAGGTGGTGCGGCCAGGCCCCGGCCTGACCGTGGCCTATGATTCAGAGACGCGGGCTCTCTTGCGTGCGGCGCTCGACGAGGCTCGTGCGGTGGCGCAAGGGGCGCCGGTACCGCAGTCCATCCGCGAGGCCGAGCGGATGTTGACCGAAGTCCATGCCGAAGCGGTGAAGGCGCTGCTTGCCAAGACCGGGCTGCCGGCGGGTCAAGTGGCCCTTCTGGGCTTTCATGGCCAGACCATCCTGCACCGGCCCGAGCGGCATTGGACCTGGCAGATTGGCGATGGCGCGCTGTTGGCGCGGCTGACTGGCATCGATGTGGTCAATGATTTCCGCAGCGCCGATGTGAAGGCGGGTGGACAGGGCGCGCCGCTGATGCCGCTCTATCATGCCGTGCTGGCGCGCCGTTCAGGGCGGCCGGAACCACTGGTGGTGGTGAATATCGGCGGCGTCGCGCAGGTGACTTATATAAATGGCGATCAGGTTTTTATAAATGGCGATCAGGTTTTGGCCTTCGATACCGGCCCCGGCAATGCGCCGATCGACGACTGGATGCAGCGTCACACCGGCAAGCCGGTAGACGAAGACGGCGCCTTTGCCGCGACCGGCAAGGTAAATGGGCTGGCGCTGGACCAAATGCTGGATAAACCTTTTTTCGCGCGCCTCCCGCCCAAATCGCTGGACAGGATGGATTTCGGGATGGATGCGGTTGAAGCGCTGTCGCCGGCCGACGGTGCGGCGACACTCACTGCCTTTACCGCTGCCTCTCTGGCGCGCGCCCGTGAACATTTTCCCGTCCCGGCTGAAACCTGGATCGTCAGTGGCGGCGGCCGTCACAACAGGACGCTGATGGCAATGCTGAAGGCCCGGGTGAATGCGCCGGTGATCTCGGCTGAAGAAGCGGGCTGGGATGGCGATGCGCTGGAAGCGCATGGCTTTGCCTATCTGGCGATGCGATCCAGGCTGGGACTGCCGCTGTCCCTGCCGACGACGACGGGCGTGAAAGCGCCAATGACCGGCGGGAAATTTCACCGCAAACCCTGATGGGGCGCGGTCTTTTTGCGCCCTGAGTGCGTCGCGCGTGCTCACGTGCTGTATGCACGCTCCGCGCGACGCTCCTGCTCAGGTCACAAAAATCCTCGCGCCGCGCATTTGTCTACGGCTTTAAGGCGCGTGCGCGCTCCGCCAATTGTGCAAGTTTTGGGCGATCTTCGAAACGTACAGGTTGGATCAGATATACGGCTTCTCGCCGAATTGCTTCTAGGCGAGAATCTTTAATTGGAACGCATTCAAGCCTATCGCCATCGACAAGGCCGTCTTGGTCATCCGCGAGCGCCTGCAATTCGGCAGCCAATTCCTCCGGCGTGCAATTTCTACCCTTACCCTTGAAGAATAAGCCAGCGACAAGTGCGATTGGTAAAGCGAAAATTACGAGTGCTACGGCGCCCACAGCGCGCAACAGTCGCACCACGCTTATCTACCTTCTCTGGGTTTCGACATCATGTTCGAGACATACTCTTTCACCGTGTCCACCACATCGGCTTCGTGCTTGTCGAAAAAGTGATTGGCGCCGTCGAT
>Ga0068865_100002792_pt1 | contig 10376 bp, 10 predicted proteins | sample KBSMisM12_FD_75293 | JGI IMG/M metagenome (GOLD analysis project Ga0068865, IMG submission 75293) | Miscanthus rhizosphere microbial communities from Kellogg Biological Station, Michigan, USA - KBS Miscanthus M1-2 | ecosystem: Host-associated > Plants > Roots > Rhizosphere > Soil ...
CCCAACTTTGCTGGAGAGTAAGCGCTTACCGTTGTTTGGCGAAGAGCGGTTGGTGGAAGTGAACGGCAAAACGACGCAGTTACTGGCCGCCCTTCCGGCGGAAGCGATGAGTTTAAGCGTGCCAGAGGCTGATCAGCAAGAAGCAGAGCAAGTCATGTCGCACGGCTATCTCGCTCTGTATCTCGGCGTTAAGCCGGCGCATCAAGCCAAAAACGCTGGACCGTATCGGTACGTGGCGACGGCGGTGTTTGAAGGTCAGTTCAGTAAAAAAGCCTGGTCAAAGGACGCCAGGTACTTAAGTGTGCTACCCCCCTCTTTGATAGCGCACTGGGTAGAAACGGCCCAAGGCGCGGCTCCTAGAGGGGTCTACGAGGCCGCTGAATTGGTTCAAGCGGCTCCAGCCAAGAGCGAGAAACTGCTCGATCGGGCCGAAGTGATTGGCTCGGCCAGTTTACGCGATAAGTACCAGCTCATCTCGCTCTACGAACGGCAGCACAGTTGTCAGTTCTACAGCCAGCTCACCGAAGACCGAACGCTGCCGTTTGAGATGAAGTAGCTGGGGCTGACGATCAGCCACATTCTTGCTATACTACCGATGAGGTTTGTACATGAAATGTCGCTACTGTTTGAACGAAGTGCATTGGCTGGTTTTGATCCCTGAATCGCCGGAAACAGCCGATATTACTCAGTCCGCGTTTGCTTGCGAGCCTTGCGCCATAAAGCACGATATCATCTGCCCCAAGCATGATCGAGCGCACCAGGCGTTTTCTCGAGGGAGGAACGGCTGTCTACTCTGTATTGGCGAGGCGAGGGGAAAGTTAGAGCCCTACTTTGATAACGTCGTTGTGTTGGCAAGGCTGCTGATTGAGCAATTGGATCCGGAGCTCCGGGAGCAGCTACTGACAGAAGGAGTAAGCAAGTTGGAGCTTGAATCTATCTTAGAGCGACAAATGCCAACTGTAGAAGACGCCCTCTTTGAGTTAATCGTTCGTCTCATTGTCTTGCACCGGCTAAATGTGGACGAATTCATCGCCAAGTATCTGACCAGCCAAACCAGACCGGAAAGTCCGCTGACATTGTTTGCCCGCTCGCCTGTCTAAGGCGGGCTTTTTTATAAAATTACCCAATTTTGTTAAAATGAAAACGATGGACAAGAGTTTATTGCAGCCGTTATCGGGTTTTCGCGACTATAACCAACCAACCAAGGAGTGGGTGATGAGTCAGTTGCGCTCGGTTTTTCAGTCCTTCGGTTATCAAGCACTGGAAACGCCGTCGATCGAACGGCAGGAGATGCTCTTGGGCAAGCTCGGCGACGAAGCTCAAAAACTTTTATATTTATTTGAAGATAACGGCGGTCGTAAGGTGGGTTTGCGTTACGATTTAACGGTGCCGCTGGCTCGCTTTGTCGCTGGCAATTTAAACGAGCTACCCTTGCCGTACAAACGCTTTGAGATCGGCAATAGCTGGCGAGCCGAACGAGCTCAAAAAGGTCGGCTGCGTCAGTTTACTCAGGCCGATGTCGATATTATCGGCGATAATAATTCGCTTGCGAGTGAAAAAGAGCTCTTATCGGTAATTCGCGCGGTGCAGGAAAAGCTCGGCATCGACTGGCTCTGTTTGCTCAACGATCGTCGGGTGATTAAAGAAATCCTGACTAACCTCAAAGTACCAGCCGAGAATCAAGGCAAGTTACTGGTGGCGCTCGATAAAAAAGACAAGTTAACCGAAACCGAACTAGAAGAAGAGTTGAAGCGAGTTGGTTTGAGCGACGTTCAACTTCGTCAGATATCGGCTGTTTTCCTGATTGACCAAGGCCATCTCGATCGGGCCAAAGCCGTTCTTGATGATCCGTCGGTCTTAAGCCGAATGGAAGAGCTCTTGAGTTACGCCAAATCGATCGGCCTAAAAGCCGACTTTGCACCGTTTATGGTACGGGGTTTGGAGTATTACACCGGTACCATTGTGGAGTGCGTGACGGCCGATTACCCCAGCTCGTTGGTTGGTGGCGGCCGCTACGACTCTTTAATTGAAGATCTGACCGGCCAAAAAGTGCCGTCGATCGGCGTGTCTTTTGGAGTGGACCGCTTAGCCGATTATTTAGCCGATAAAGAGCTCTCTAGCCGGCCGTTATTTATGACCAACCTGCCGGAGACAACCGGCGAAGTGGCCTTGTGGCTGAAAGAGTTGCGAGCTAAGGGAAAAAATATTGAGCAATATTTGGACTCGACCGTTGAGCTGGGTAAACAGATTAAGTACGCCGACAAACGAGGCTTTGCAAGCATCTTGATTCCCACCGAAGAGGCTTGGAAAAAAGGCGAAATCATTGAAAAGAATTTAGCCAGCGGCGACCAAGTCAGCCGAAAACGCAGCGAGATTTAAGCTGCCCAGAGCAGCTTTTACTTCGTAATAAAAAAAGCCGGACAGGAGTCCGGCTGGTTGGGCGGCGCTAGAGCTCGCCGCGAAGATGTTTCCCATAAAGACCGTCTAGCTCCCGTTTCATCGCGACAATCCGGTCAATATCACCTTGGTCAACTTGTTTTGTAACGTGGGCGCATAGTATGGCAACTTGCGTTGCTCCGGCTATCCGTTCTTTGAGTTCGGTGATCTCGGGTGGCAACGGCTTGCCTTGCAGCTCTTTGACGCGAGCCGCTATATTGGGTGTCAGTGGAACTATCTGCAAATTAGACAATGTGCGTTACCTCCTGGGTAATGTGACAAAAGTATAGCTGGAAGTTTATCGGGTGTCGATATATCTCTGGTGGGCGGTTTGGGAGGTTTTAATCACATCCTCAGGTGGAAAGCCGAAGTCGTCGCACCAGCGGACAGTAGAATTAATAATATTGCCGAGCTCTTTTTGCAGTTCCTCGCTGTCCAATTGGCCGCTTTCCTGCTGTTGGCGCACTAGTCGACAGATGTCGCCGTAAACAACGCCTAGAGCAACGGCAATTTCGGCTGGCGTCATCTTTTTGTTGCCCCAAATTTCTCTCTGAGCTTGGAGGATCTCTTCAAGTGTCATTCTTTAGTTTTAATAAGTGTGTTTTTAGCTCCTGCTCGGAGCGGCAGAGTTTGCTCAGGCAGCCTTCAACCATAATATTATCACCGAAAACATCCATCTGGCGGACGTCGGTTTTGAGGCCGACACATTTTTTGCCGAAGCCGTAGGCCAGGCCGAGTTCAATGCAGGTGCCCTCATCGGGGACACGGCCATCGAGCAGGCAAAGCAAGATATCCGCCTTTTTAACCATCGCTATATCGGTTTCAAAGATCGAGGCGCGGATACTTTTGGCGTCGCCACCCTTTTTGATCTCTTCAAAACCGAGCCCGCAGTCGGTTTGGGGGAGGTAAGTATCAAAACCAAGCGATGAGACCAGTTTTTGAATCTCTAGATTGCGCTGTCGCTCAGGCTCATTAAATAACGGCCCGGCAATATAGACTAACATGCTCAAATAATACGCTTGAACCCTGGTTTGTCGAGTAATTAAAAAAGCCGCCGGAACGGCGGCGGTAGCCAAAGTTAGTTGACCAAGCTAGGGAACCAAAGAGGGATCTCACGCTCAGCGGACTCGGGCGAGTCGGAACCGTGAACGAAATTGCGGTGAAGCGGATCGCCTGGTTTCATATAGTCGCCGCGAATAGTGCCAGCAATACGTTCCTCCTCTTTGAAGCTGCCCATGAGATTGCGCCAAAAGCCAATGGCTTCCGGTCCTTCCAACACGAAAGCTACTACTTGCAAGCCAGCCATGTTGGAAACAAGGCGCTCGAAGTACTCCCGATCTCGATGTTCGGCGTAGTGCTCCTCGACCAATCGGTGGCTGGGTTTTGTTAGCTTCATCTCGACGATCGTAAAGCCGGCTCTTTTAATGCGCCTTGTTATAGCGAGGCTAATCTTTTCATCAGCACAGCCTTCTGGCTTGATGATTGCTAAAGTTCGTTGGGTCACTCATTCCACCTCCTCGATGGTTAGAAAGATTGTACAGTACCAGGTATACTAGAACAAGTAATGGCTGATAAAGAAATCTACAACTCGCCGCGTTTTCCGTCACTTTTTGCCGCTGAGGAGTCGGTATTAAACTACTGGCAGAAAGAAAAGATTTTTGAGAAGTCTCTAGAGAAAAACGCCGGTAAGGAAACGTATTCTTTTTACGACGGCCCGCCGTTTATTACTGGTTTGCCGCATTACGCTACGTTGCTGCCGTCAATTGCTAAAGACATCATCCCGCGCTACCAAACGATGAAGGGCAAACAGGTTCGTCGAGTCTGGGGTTGGGACGTCCACGGTTTGCCGGCCGAAAACCAGGTTGAGAAGAAACTCAATTTGAAAGGCAAGAAAGATATCGAGGCGCTGGGGGTGGATAAATTCGTCGCTGCTTGCCGCGAATACGTTTCGACCACCAGCGAGCAGTGGCGCTGGTATATCGACCATATCGGCCGCTGGGTCGATATCGACAACGCTTACCGGACCGATCAACTCAGTTTTATGGAATCAGTCATGTGGGCGTTCAAACAGCTCTACGATCGTGACCTGATTTACCAAGGTCGTCGGGTTTCGTTGTACTGTCCGCGTTGCGCCACGCCTTTAAGTAAGTTTGAAATTACCATGGACGAGGGGAATTACCGCGACGTGGAAGACTCGGCGGTAACGGTCAAATTCAAACTTGCGGACGAAGAGACGTTCGTCCTAGCCTGGACCACCACGCCCTGGACGCTGCCGGCTAATTTGGCCCTAGCGGTCGATAAAGACGCCGAGTACGTGAAGGTAACCGACGGTAAACAGGATTATATTCTGGCTCACCAGGCCTTAGAGCGGTATCGCGAAATGGATCTGGAGATTGTAGAGACGTTTAAAGGCGAGAAGCTGGTTGGTAAAAGCTACCAGCCGCTCTACACTTTTTTTGAAACTAATAGTAACGACTACAAGATTTACGCTGGCGATTTTGTGGCCATGACTGAAGGGACCGGCGTTGTTCATATCGCCCCAGGTTTTGGCGAAGATGACACCAAACTGGGCGAGCAAGAGAAACTATCGTTACTCTTAACGATTAACGACGAAGGCCATTTTACCGAGGAGGTCAGCGACTGGCGGGGCATGTACTACAAAAAGGCTAATCCGCCGATTACCGCCGATCTCAAAGAGCGCGGTTTACTTTTGAAAGAAGAAACCATCACTCACTCGTACCCGCACTGTTACCGCTGTGGCACGCCGTTAATTTATAAGTCTCAGGTTTCCTGGTATTTGCGCATTAGTGAGTTGAAAAACCAGTTATTGGATACTAATAAGTTCGTCCACTGGCACCCCAAGCATTTTGGTGCTGGCCGGTTTGCCTACAACGTTGAGAACGCGCCCGATTGGAGTTTGAGCCGAACTCGTTATTGGGGATCACCAATTCCGGTTTGGCAGACCGAGGATGGCGAAACGATCGTGGTTGGCTCTTTAAAGGAGCTGGAAGAACTATCCGGCCAAAAAGTGACCGATCTGCACCGGCCGCATATCGACAATATCGTTTTGACCACCAAGAGCGGCAAAAAGGCTCATCGGGTGAAAGAAGTGCTCGATTGTTGGTTTGAATCCGGCTCGATGCCGTTTGCGCAATTTAATTACCCGTTTAATAACGAGAAGGAATTTGAACAGAGTTTACCGGCAGATTTTATTATTGAATACACCGGGCAATTGCGCGGTTGGTTCTATTATCTCCACGTGTTAGCCAATGCCTTATTCCAAAAGAACGCTTTTACCAATGTCGCCGTCACCGGGGTGTTGATGGGCACTGACGGCCGCAAGATGAGTAAGAGTTACGGTAATTACCCCGATCCAAAAGCGACGATCGAAAAATACGGCGCCGAAGCTTTGCGGCTCTATTTTATGGGATCAAAAATTATGGCCGGCGAAGATTTGGTGATGAACGAGGAAGATATCCGCGAAGAGTCGCGCTTGCTCCAGACTTTGCATAACAGCTTCCGTTACTTTGTCACCTATGCCAACGTTCATCATTTTAAGCCGGGTAAAGGGCAGAGCCAGAAAACGGCTCTGGATCGCTGGATCGAGCTGCGACTGGGCCAGTTTATTGAGACCTACAGCCAGGCGCTTGATGGCTATGATTTTGCCACCGCCACTCGAGCGATCCGGCCGTTTATTGAAGACCTGTCGACCTGGTACATCCGCCGGAGTCGTGATCGTTTTGTGGCGGGCGACGAGGCGGCGCTGGAGACACTCCACGATGTGCTGAAGACCTTTGCCTTAGCCGTAGCACCAACGCTGCCGTTTTCGGCCGAGCTGATCTACCAAACGCTAACGGGCGAAGCTGATTCGGTGCACTTACAGAATTACCCGACGGTTAACGAACCAAAAGTAGCCGAGAATAGCCAGGTTCTTAATTTGATGGATGATGTTCGAGCCATTGCTTCGGTGGTTCATAAGATTCGAGCTGATGAAGGCAAGTCGTTGCGCCAACCGCTGGCCGCTTTGTCGCTGGTTGGCTTTGAAAATCTGGTCAGTCAGGACGAGTACTTAGAGATCCTTAAAGACGAGGTTAACGTTGGCCGAATTGAGTTTAGCGCCTTGGCTGGCTTTGTTACGGTTGAGCACGACGGCAAGGAAATCGGCCTGGACGTTCGCCTAACGCCGGAGCTAGAGGAAGAAGGCCGGTATCGCGAGCTAGCTCGTTTACTCCAAGACGCTCGCAAGAAAGCCGGCTTGCAGGTTGGCCAGAAAGTAACAATGCACTATTACACTGCCGATAAGGCTTTGGCCGAATTGCTTCAACAGCGAGCCAGCGAGCTTGAGCACCAAATATCTTTAACCGAATTAGTGAAAGCCGATAATTCGTCTGGTTTAACGACGGTCGTGCCGGGCGAAGATCTGTCGCTGCGATTTGAGTAGAGCTTGACAGGTTTTTCATCACGTCTTACTCTAAGAAAGTACTTGGCCAGGATGGCTAAGGCAGTGATCCTATCGTCATATTGGCGCAATTTGCGCCCTCGACCAGAAACTACTTTTGCTTCAAGAGGGAAGATGAGTCCACCGTTCTAGTTTACCGCCTTACTCAAAACCTAGTCCGCCCCATACCATCGGCATTGGGCGGCTTTTTATTTTCCTAATCTGACCGATCTTGGGTACAATAAGACCAATGCTGTTTAGCCTTTTCCAAGTCCCTTTTGCCGCCTTAACGTTTGTTTTATTGAAGCTGTTTGCTCGGTTGGAGGTGTTGGGTACGGAGAATTTGAAAGAGGTAAACAAGCCGTTTATTGCGGTTGCTAATCACGAGAGCCATCTCGATCCGCAGCTGATGGGCTTGGCGCTGCTGTATCGACCGAAACTTTTTCCGCTGCGTTATATGGCCAAAAACCAACTTTTTTATTACCCCGGTTTTAACCTTATTATCTGGCTCCTCGGCGCTTTTCGGGCCCATAAAAAGAAGGGGATTGGTAAGTCCTTGATGACGCCGACCAAAATTCTGGAAGGCAAAGGAGCGGTCATTATGTTTCCGGAAGGTCATATCGTGGCGGAGCGGCCATTTTTGGGGGAGGGTCGACGAGGGGCGGCCATTTTGGCCCTGACCACCCGAGCCCAGCTAGTGCCGGTGGCTTTGCACACGCCGGCTGGCCTCAGCCCTTGGCAGTTGCTTTTTGGCCGGCCGCATATTGTGATTCGGATCGGTGCGCCGTTCTATTTAAATAATTTGGATTACCCAGATTTCTCGGACGAGAACACTTTTGCGGCCACTAAGGTGATTATGGAGCATATCGGGGAGCTCTATCATCAACATACGTATTAAAAAAGCGGCAGAGACTGCCGCTATGGTGGGTCGAGCTGGTTTAGCCGGCACCGATCAAGCCACGGCCAGGGTTGATCTGGTGAGGCGCCCGGGTTCGGGGCGGACTAGGATGGTTCGGGCCGTAGGTTCGATTCAGTTGGAATCGGACGAGCGGCTCTTTTTGGCCATCGATAAGTGAACTAATTGAAATGACGTTGCTGCCGGCTTGCGCCGAAGCTGGTACTTCGTCAATCGAGTGTTTGTCGTAATCCGGCCAGCAGTGGATCGGAATGTGGAGGGTTTGCCCGGCCGCAATAGTTTCATTCCAGGGCCGGTACTCATTGGGGTAGAATGTTCCGCTGCCGGCGGCAGAGTCGTACCACTGGATACCCGCCCAATTGCCGCCCTTATCGTAAGTATCGAAGCTCATATCCGCCAGCTGGACGGATTGACTCCCATTATTACGAATGGTGATCGTTAGCTCCCAGCCATCCTGGCTAGCTTCGGCCGGATTTGGCTCAATTGAGGCTTCAATCGGGCCGTTGCTTCGGGCTAACTGGCCAATCTGCTTGATGATAGCCGGATCATTTACGGCACTCCCGTGAGTGGCGCCGCTAATGATCTGCCGATTGATGAGGCCGTTGGTCATCGCTTCAAGCATTACCCCGTCAGCCAAGGCGCTATTGGGGCTCACCCACGTATCGTCCTCGCCTCCCACCAAAAAGTAATTAACCTGCCCGCGTTGAGCTGAGCTTGGCGTATTTAACTTTTGGAGGAAGTTGCTGTTGGCGACTAGTTCGTTGGTCCAGGTGTCGTTGGCGAACAAGGCGTGGACGTAGGCGTTGAAAGTATCGCTGTTTAAGGCGATCTCTTCGGCTCGTTTGAATAAATCGAACGCCTGGGCGCCGTTACCGCCCAAGTGCGGTCCGCAAATGAGCAGACAGTTTTTGACGGTTTCGGTGGCATGCAGTTTCTCCATGGCGTGGCGAATGACCAAGGTGCCGCGGGAGTGGCCGACCAGGTCGATCGACTTACCGTTGGCTTTGAGTGAATCGAGGATAGTCGCCAAATACTGAGCGGCTTCCGGGGTACTGACATGATAGTCGTAGGCCAAGCTGTAGACGTTTTTCCAGCCCATCAGCGGCTGGAGTGTCTGGCCAAGCGTGGTCATGGATTGATAGTTATCGAAGATGCCGTGCACAACGATGGCCGAATTGGGCCCTAATTCACCTTCACCGGCAATTCGGTAAATACCGTAGCCGGAATCGGGCAGGTTGTCTTTGATCAAGCCAACAATTACTCGCCAGCTGTCGCCCAGGCCCCGACTGGTCGGTGCCTGTCCTTGAGGGGCAGCTAACGTAAAGTTAAGCTGGCCGTTTTGGGGCACAACCGACAGCGGTTGCCAGCTATCGCCGATCTGCAGACCGACGATCGTTTGATCGTTGGTCGTACCAGCACTGACCGTCAAAGCTTGATAGGCCGCGGCGGTGGAGCTTATCTCCAAGGCCGGCAAGGTTTCCACAAAGCGGGGATTGCCCGGTCGGAATGGCGGCGTGGCGTACTGACGAATTGTTAGGTCGGTCCCGTCCGGAAAGGCACCAGCCGGAATGGAGAAATGGTAGCTGCCGACTGTTTTGTCCAGGCTCTCACCGGGGTTAATGGTCATCAGGGTTTCGGTTGGCGCCGGGTTAGGCGAACTGCTGTTACCGCCCCCGCCACCACAACCAACAAGTAAGAAGAGAAACACGAAAAGGAAAGGATAATTAATCCTCATTTATCTTCACCTCAAAAACTCGTTTATTAACGAGCAGACTAACTAAACTGTAGCACAAAAAAAGACCCGGGAGTTCCGGGTCAGGTCGAACGGGCATCAGCCGCCAATCTTCAGATTCTGCTGCTTGGTTACCCAAGGCTCGAGCGCTTTGTCCAGCGCGGTCACGCCGGCTCGCTCCATATGCGGTGTTTCTGGACCACCGGACACCACTGTGAAGATCGGAGTGAGCAGTATCGCTCCGGCCGTTCTCCAGGCCGGCTCTTTCTCCGTGTCGCCGGCTTTGATCGAGTCGGCCTTGAGTTCGAATTCGCTAGCGCGGATGTCGATAATCCAGAGATCAAGCGTGGCGTCCGCCTTGGTCTTGGGGCCTAAGCCGACCCAAACCGATTTAACGTGCCACTTGAGACGCGAAAAGACGACGTAGTCGACGCCCATCTTTTTGCCGAAGGCCACCAGATCTTCCGGTCGAGGTAGAACGTACTGCTTGTCGTCCCAAATCTGGCCGGTTGATTGCTGCCAGGTGCCGTTGACGGTCGCCTGGTCCATTTTGGTAATGCCGTAATGCTCAAGGACGGCATCGAGCTCGCCCTTGAAGCTGTTGATGGCCGTCGTGTTGTCCGAGGGCTCATCATCCTTAAAGAACATCAGTGGCAGAACGGCTGCTTTCTTGACATGGGTGCTAGTCGATTGAGTCGGTGCGCCGATCTTTTGAGCGAGCGCCGTTGGGGCGATGGCCAAGCAAAGGATTGCGCCAAGGGAGGCGAAAAGAAGTTTTGTTTTCATATGTGAGGTTCACTCCTGAAAGGATCGGGTAAAGTATAGCAAGTTTGTAGGCAGAAATGAAGAAGAAA
>Ga0068865_100002794_pt1 | contig 10374 bp, 9 predicted proteins | sample KBSMisM12_FD_75293 | JGI IMG/M metagenome (GOLD analysis project Ga0068865, IMG submission 75293) | Miscanthus rhizosphere microbial communities from Kellogg Biological Station, Michigan, USA - KBS Miscanthus M1-2 | ecosystem: Host-associated > Plants > Roots > Rhizosphere > Soil ...
CCGTCGCTCGTGGCTGCCGGTCTTCAGACCGGCCGTATCGTTGTCGCGGCGGAGCCAGCAGCCGCCCAGGGCACCGCCCGTCCGTGGAACGACTGCGTGGCAGCGGAGATCCAGGCGCGCCTCGTATCGCAACAGCCGCTGCGGCTGTCCGCCGACAAGGTCAGCCTCGAAGGCGACACTCTTCGGCTCAACGGCAATGCCAGGGTCCGCTTCGACGACACGACGGTCATTGCTGAAGAGATCGCCATCACTCAGTCGTCGAAGAGCGTCGAGTTGACCCACGTCACGCGGATCTTCATCGGCGCCCGTTCCCGCTGCGCGCCCCCGCCCTCGGCGCTACCCAAAATCGAATACCGCTGACGCCTCAGGGCGGTTGTGGGGGCTCAGGCGGCACGTCGGGTGAAGTCCGCTAGACTACCTCAGCCATTTTGCCAATCACGGCGGATGACGAGGAAGGCGACCATGGAAACGACGACTGGGACATCGAGAGCCGCGCACGCGCTCAACCGGCTGGCCGGGATCGCCTTCGGGTTCGTGAACTCGCAGGCGCTGCTGTCGGCGTTCGAGCTCGGCGTCTTTGACGCGCTCGCTGACGGTGTCACGACGGCCGAAGAGGTCGCGAAGCGAGCCGGCATCCATCCCGTGGCGTGCCGCCGGCTGTTGATGGCACTGGCCAGCCTCGACCTCGTGGCGTGCGACAACGGCCGGTTCACCAACACCGAACTGGGACAGTTCTGCTCATCGCGCGCGGAAGTCGAAATCGGCGCGGTGTCGAAGAACGCGCCTTTCTACCACATGTGCGAACACCTGTCCGATGCGTTGCGAAGCAACAGCCCGCAGTGGCAACAGGCGCTCGGCGTCTCCGCGGCAGACGCGTTCGGCGCGCTCTACGCCGATCCGGGCCGCCTCCGGGACTTTGCCAAGCTGATGAACGCGATGAGCGTCCCTCAGGGGCAACTCATCGCCGAATGTTTCGATTTCTCGGCTCACTCCTGCGTCATGGACGTCGCGGGCGGCCCTGGCGGGCAGGCGATCCAGATCGGGCTCGCGCATACCCATCTGCGTGGCATCATCACCGACCTGGAGCCGGTCTGCATCGTCGCGCGCGAGCAGATCGAGGCCAACGGGCTGACCTCTCGCTTCACTGCGGCTGCCGCCGATCTCATTGCGGGACCCTATCCGTCCGGGGCGGACGTCATCGTGCTGGGCCACATCCTGCACGACTGGAGCGACGAGACGTGCCGCACGATCCTGCGCAATTGCGCCGCGGCGTTGCCAGCGGGCGGCGTCCTGCTCGTCAGCGAGTCGGTCCTCCGGCGGGACTTTTCCGGCCCGAATCTCGCCCACCTGAAAGACCTGCTCATGCTGCTCGCCAACGAGCCCGACGCCAGGGAACGATCGGAGGACGAGTACCGGTCGCTGCTCGACGCGACCGGCTTTGACGTGGTGGACGTGCTGCGGCTGGACGCGCCGCGCGACCTCATGGTGGCGAAAAAGCGATAGCCTCAGGCAGTCCAGCGCGACGAGACCCGCCGGATGCGCGCCAAAGCCTCCTCGATGTTCTCGAGCGAGTTGGCGTAGCTGAATCGCAGGTAGCCGTCGCCGTAGTGGCCGAACGCGGTGCCGCTCAGGCACGACACGCCCGCCTCGGTCATCAGCAGCTCCTCGAGGGCCTTGCTGGAGAGGCCCGTGCCGGTGATGTTCGGGAATGCGTAAAACGCCCCGGCCGGCGTGGCGCAGCGGAAGCCGGGGATGGAATTCAGTCCGGCCACGATCGCGTCGCGCCGCCGGCGGAACTCCTTCACCATCACGGTTACGTCGTCCTGCGGCCCCTGCAGCGCCACGATGCCGGCGCGCTGCGTGAAGCTGGCGGTACACGAGTTGGAGTTGACCATCAGCCGTTCGATCGCGTGGGCCAGCCACTGCGGGAACACGCCGTAGCCCAGGCGCCAGCCGGTCATCGAGTAGGTCTTTGAGAAGCCGTCGAGAATGACGGTCTTCTCGAGCATGCCGTCGAACTGCGTGATCGACTCCGGCGCCTCCTCGTAGAAGATGCGCGAGTAGATCTCGTCGCTCAGCACCACCAGGTCGCGGCCGCGCACCAGGTCGGCGATCCGCTTCAGGTCGTCCTTCGGGATCACGCCACCGGTGGGGTTGCCCGGCGAGTTGAGGATGACCAGCTTGGTCTTCGGCGACAGCGCCTTCTCGAACGTGTCGAGATCGAACGAAAACCCGCGTTCCTCGACGAGCGGCATCGGCACGCGCGTCGCGCCCAGGAAGTCCACGAGCGACTCGTAGATCGGGAATCCAGGATTGGGATAGATGACCTCGTCGCCCCGCTCGAGGATGGCGGTCATCAGGAAATACATGATCGGCTTGCCGCCGGGCACCACGCAGACGTTCGAGCCCGAGACCGTGATGCCGCGCGTGCGCGAGACGTACTCGGCGATGGCGTCGCGGAACTCCGGGAACCCGCTGGTGGGGCCGTAGCCGGTCCACCCGTCGTCGATCGCCTTCTTCCCGGCCTCTTTGATGTGCTGCGGCGTTGGGAAGTCGGGCTGCCCGATCTCCAGGTGGATGATGCTCTTGCCTTGCGCTTCGAGCGCCCGGGCGCGGGCGAGGACTTCGAATGCGGACTCCGTCCCGATCCGGGACATGCGTTCAGCGAGTTTCATGGGTAAAGGAGAGGACTAGAAGTAATCAGGTTCGTTCCCGCGTTTCCACTTGATGTTACAGCCGATGCTCGATCGCTGATCGGCCGACGGCGTCTCGCCGGCGAGCACCGCGTCGCACGCGGCGCGCAAATCGCCGCCCGTCACCGGCACCGCGTTGCGCGGCCGGCTCGAGTCGAACTGGCCGCGATACGCGAGGCGGCGCGAGCCATCGAAGAGAAAGAAATCCGGCGTGCAGGCCGCGCGATAGGCCTTCGCGACGGCCTGCGACTCGTCGCGCAGGTAGGCGAAGGCGTAGCCGCCGTCCGCAGCCTCGGCCTTCATCCCCTCCCAACCGTCGTCGGAATACGCCACTTCGTCGTTGGAGTTGATGCCCACCATCGCCAGGCCCCGCGGCAGGTAATCCCGCGAGAACCGTCCCAGTTCGCGCCGGATGTGCTTCATGAACGGGCAGTGCGGGCAGATGAACACCACGAGCAACGCGGGCGCACCGTCGAAATCGGCGGACGACACTTCCCCGCCGCCGAGCCGCGGCAGCCGGAACGGCGGCAGCGCCGTTCCGAGATCGAGCATCGTCGAGGGGGTCGCGCTCATTTCCCAGGATTGCTCTGTGCAGTATAGCGAAGCAACGCTGGGCGGGGCCCTTCACGTCCAAGCGAGTGGCGGTCACTAGCGCCTCCGCCGCCGCAGGAGAGTGGACATGACACGAAGTGCGATGACCGGACTGATGCTGCTGGTGTGTCTGGCGGGCTCGGCGCCCGCGGCTCACGCCGATGCCAACCCTCGGCACGATCGCCGCGAGGTTCGACAGGATCGGCGGGAAGTGCGCGCCGACAGACATGAAGTCCGCCAGGACCGGCGCGAAGTGCGCGGCGACGTGCGTGACGCCCATCAGGCCGACACGCGCGCCGAACGGCGTGCCGCCCGGCGCGAAGCCCACCGCGATCGGCGCGATCTGCGGCAGGATCAGCGGGACCTGCGCGGCGACCGCCGCGACCTCCGTCAAGACCGCCGCGACCTGCGCGACGACCGAAACTGAACCAGCCTGACCCATAATGCGGGGGATGCTTCGCATCCTCCGCCGCCCCGCGCGGCGATCCCCGTCCACGGTCGAAGCGGACATCTGCGTGGTCGGCGCCGGCATGTCGGGCGTCTCGGCGGCACTCGAAGCGGCGCGGCTCGGACGCCGCGTCGTGATCGTCGACGCGGCGCCGGCCCTCGGCGGCCAGGCGGTCGGCTCGATCATCGGCACCATCATCGGGCTCTACACGCACGGCGACCGTCCCTATCAGATTACCCACGGGATCGCGGACGGCATGATTGCCGACCTCACGGCCGAAGGCTCGATGTACCGCCGGCAGTCGGCTACCGGCACCGTCACCTTTCTCTATGACGAGGTGCGGCTGGGTCGCTGGGTCGAGCGCCAGGTGCAGGAAGCCGGCGTCCGATCGATCGTGGGCGCCGTGCTGACCGATGTCGCCGTCGCGAACGGCCGCATCCAGCACATCGAGCTGGCAACGCGCTTCGGGTCCGTGCGCATCGCCGCGCAGGGCTATGTGGACGCGTCAGGCGACGCCACGCTCAGCTACGAGGCGGGATTCGAGGTGCGCGAGCCCGACGCGCCCGTGTACGGGTCGCTCAACTTCGTCCTCGAGAACTACGACGCCGACGCCGCGGCCCGGATGGTGCTTGCCGACGTGCACGCGCGGCTGGCCGAGAAGGGCGCCGCCTACGGCCTGGTGCGCCACGACGGCTTCCTCATGCACTTCCCCGGCAAGAACCAGATGCTCGCCAACGTCACGCACGTCGAGACGCCGCTCGACCCGATGGCCACCGGGCAGATGGTGATCGACGGCCGTGCCCAGGCCGATCGCGTGCTGGCGTTCCTGCGCGCGGAGTTTCCCGCCATCTTCGCGCGTGCGCAAATTCGCGCCTACGGGATGCCGGGCATCCGCCAGACGCGCTGGATCGTCGGCCGCCATCAGCTCACGCTCGACGAGCTCAAGGCGGCGCAGCGGCCGCCCGATGCCGTGGCGCGCTGTGCCTGGTGGGTGGAACTGCACGATGCGCCCGGGCTCGTGCACTGGGAGAAGTTCGCGCCGGATCACGTCTATTACATCCCGCTCGGGTGCATGGTGCCGAAGGAGGCCGACAACGTGGTGGCCGCCGGGCGCTGCGTGGATGCCGATTTACACGCGCTGTCCGCCATCCGGGTCATCGGCCCTTGCATCGCCATGGGCGCCGCGGCGGCGCATGCGCTCGACCTGGCAGGCTCGAACCCGGTGCGCGACGTGGACATGGCGGCGCTCCAGGCTCGCCTCGCCGACAATCTCGACCGGCGCGACTAGCGGGTGAAGGGAACCGGCACGCTGCGGGACGTGGCTTGGAACCCGACCGCCGCAATCGTGATGATGTAGGACCGCCGAGCCAACGGAAGCAGCGTGGCACTCACGTCCGCCGACGCTTCGCCGGTTCCTTGCGGGCGGCCCAGGTTCTGCGTGGCAATCGGCGCTGCCGAGTCGGGATCGGCTCCGGCTGCGAACACTTCGAACATGTAGTAGTCGACGGGCTCACCCGTCGTAGCGGGGGTGAACATCACCGTCGCCGTGCGGAAGTCGAGGCTCGTCACGACATAGTTCTGAACTGCCGTGAATTCGGCGAGTCCCGTATTCCACGCACTGCGGACCCGCACCGCCATCCGATAGCTGTCGCTGGGGCCCGGCGGCGTCCAGTCGAACGTGCTGCTCGTCGTCCAGCTCGTGAGGGTGACCCAGGCGCTGCCATCGAACAGGGCCCACTGGTACTGATACGGCCCCTGCCCCCCGGATGCGCTGGCCTGCCATCGGATGGTGGTGCCTTCGGGTCTGGGCGAGGAAAGGTTCGGGGTGAGCGTCGCGGCGGTGACGGACGTCAAGGTCCCAATCGCAAACGGCTTCGAGACCGAGAACTCACCGGCGCCTGGGTTCCACGCGCTGCGCACCTGCACGGCGACCCGGTAGTCGGCATTGACGGCGGTCGGCGTCCACGCCCAGGCATTGCTCGCGGCCCACGGACGCGTGATCTGCCAGACAAAGCCGTCCCACAGCACGAACTGATACTGATACGGCGCCTGTCCGCCGGCGGCCGACGCCGTCCATGTCACGGTCGCGCCCGGGCTCTGCGGGGCCGCGACACTCGGAGTCAGGGTGGCGCTCGTGACCGGCGCCTGGATGGAGTACGGCTTCGAGGCCCACAGTTCGGCCGCGCCGGTGTTCCACGCGCTCCTCACGCCCACGAGCACGCGATAGGACGCGTTCACCTCGGAGGGGGTCCACGTGAACGTGTTGCTGGGTCCCCACGGCGAGTTCACCAACACACCCGGCGAGACCTCTACCGACCAGCGGTACGAGTAGGGGCCCTGGCCGCCGCCGGCGATCGCTGTCCAGGTCACCGTCTTCCCCAGCGCCTGCGGCGACGCGAGGTCGGACGTGAGCGTGACACTCGTCACGTTCGGACGCGGGCAGTTCTGCACCATGGTCCGAACGTTGAGCCGCCCGCCGGTCGTCGTGATCCCGGAGAAGGCCGGCACTCGATCGACGCTGCCCAGCAGCAGCGACTTGAGCTCCGGCGTCGAGACGGTGCACATCGACAAGGCCAGGAGCGCCGCGCCCGACACGTGAGCCGTGGCCATCGACGTGCCTTGATACACCGCGTAGGCGTTCCCGGGCACGGTGGACAGAACGGCCGACCCCGGCGCCGCCAGGTGCACGGACGCGGCACCGTAGTTCGAGAAGGGCGAGCGCTGGTCAGCGCTGGTGCTCGACGCTACCGCCACAACGTTCGGGAGCGCGTAGGACGCGGGATAGACCGGCGCGGTGTCGTTGTTCGACCCGTCATTGCCAGCGGCGGTCACGAAGAGCATGTCGGAGCCGTTGGCGGCGTTGATGGCGTTCTGGAGCGCCGCCGAGGGGGCACTGCTCGCCCAGCTGTTCGACAGCACGCGAATGTTGGCCGTGTTCGTCGCGGCGAACGCCGCCTTGACCTGCACGGCGAACTCGAGCCCGGCCACGAGGTCCGCGACCGTTCCGGTCCCCGAAGCCCCGAGCACTTTGATGGCCATCATCGAGGCAACCCAGTTCACCCCGGTGACGCCCACGGCATTGTTCCCCCTGGCGCCGATCGTTCCGGCCACGTGCGTCCCGTGCGAGTGGTCGTCCATCGGATCGCAGGTCCGCGCGACGGCGTTGAAGCCGTGCGTCCCCGCGGGGCAGGTGATCGTCGCGCCGGCAATCGTCACTTGAAACGCGGTCGGCGCCGACCAGATGTTGGCCGCGAGATCGGCGTGGGTATAGTCGATGCCGGTGTCGATGACGCCGACGACAGCGGCGCGTCCTCCCGTCGTGATGTCCCACGCGGCAGGCGCATCGATGTCGGCGCCCGCAACGCCGCCGCCGCCCACCTGGTTGAACCCGTCGTTGAACAGACCCCACAGGCTCGTGAACGAGGGATCGTTCGGGGTGCTGAGGACTCGCACCAGGTAGTTCGGCTCCGCGTATTCCACGTCGGGATCCTGCGCGAGCAGCGAGAGCAGCTCGGAGGTCCGCAGGCGCCTCGAGTGCATCCGCTGCACGCCGCGCCGGTCGATCGCTTCGACCGAGTCGACGTCCGCCGCGGTTTCGAGCGCGCGGTGGCTCGCACCGGCGCGGTCGTCCCGGTACTTGACCAGGACCTCGCCCTCGATGGCTTCGGCGCCATTCAGCCGCGTGACGTCGCGCCTGCCTCCATGGCCCCTGGATGACAACTGGAATCCGAGAAGGATGACAACGGCGAGCGTGGTCCACGCCACCACCCGCCATCCGGGACCACGAACCTGAAACGACATTCTTGCTTGCTCCAGAGCGCCAGGACCCTCATGAACCCGGCAGGCATGAGCAGGCAATCGGCACGACGTGTCGCGACGTGAATCGGCGATTCGGAGCTGCGCGATCGCGTGCAACGGCAGGAAGTAGACTGGCAAGACGATGACACCGCGCCGGATCGGCTCAACCGACCTCGAGGTCTTCCCCCTGTGCCTCGGCGGCAACGTCTTCGGCTGGACCTGCACCGAGGCCGACTCGTTCGACGTCCTGGACGCTTACACGGCGGCGGGCGGCAACATCATCGATACCGCCGACGCCTATGCGTCGTGGGTGCCCGGGAACACTGGCGGGGAGTCGGAGACGATCATCGGCAAGTGGATGCGGAGCCGCGGCAATCGGCACCGCACCATCGTGGCCACCAAAGTCGGCTTGTGGGCGGCGCACAAGGGGCTGGCACCCGCCACGATTCGCGCCGCGGTCGACGGATCGCTGAAACGGCTGGGGACGGACTACATCGACCTCTACTACGCGCACACCGACGACCGCGAGACGCCGCTCGAGGATACGCTGCGCGCGTTCGACGACGCCGTGCGCGCGGGCAAAGTGCGTCACATCGCCGCGTCCAACTACACGGCCCCTCGCCTGTCCGAGGCGCTTGCGATCTCGAAACGGGAAGGGCTGGCGTCGTACGCGGCCGTTCAGCCGAACTACAACCTGGTGCATCGCGGCGACTACGAAGGCGCGCTGCGCGACGCGTGCGCGCGGACGGGGCTCTCGTGCCTCCCCTACTTCGCCCTCGCGAGCGGTTTTCTCACCGGCAAGTACCGGCGAGGCACGGTGGAAAGCGCGCGGTCCGAGATGGTCGGAAAGTACCAGACGCCCGAGGGCGAGCGCGTGCTCGACGCCCTCGAGCGCGTGGCCGCGGCGCACGGCACCACGATGTCCGCCGTCGCCCTGGCCTGGCTGTGCGCCGACGAGACGATCGCCGCGCCGATCGCCAGCGCCCGGACACCGGCCCAACTCGGCGACCTGCTGCCGTCGGTCGACGTGCAGCTCACGCCAAACGACCTCGCACTTCTGACGGCTTGAATGTAGCGGGCGGTCTTCAGACCGCCCTATCGGAGGAACCGCAGCGCATTGACGATCTCCCCGAGCAGCAGGTTCGCCACTATGGACGTCCGCGCAAACACGAGCCCCATCGCGATCGCCAACAGCCAGGCGTACAACGGGTCCTGCAGCGATCCATCCAGCCAGTACCACCCGAGGCATCTGCCGGCTCCCACGCCGATCCAGAACTTCCAGAACACGCGAGGGTTGATGTCGACACGCTCCAGCCAGTGCGGCCGGCGCGGAGAGGCGTCGACCGGCGTACTTGCCGGCTCGAGCGGGATTTCAAGGTGTTCGAGCGGCGCCTCTTCGACGAGCTTGTACGCCGCGTCGATCTCACGCAGGCGCTCCGCGTCCGCGACCTCCGTCAGCTCGCGATAACGCGTCCGAACCGCGGCCGGGGACGCCTGCGGCGCCAGGCCGAGCGCCCGATAGGCGGCCAGCAGCTCCTGCACGCCCGTCGGAGTCTCAACATCCGTGCCTGCGCGCAGATGCGTCGTCGCGCGCAGGCTCGGGTATGGCGCCTACTTCACCGGTGTCGTTGCCGGCTTGCCCTTCTCGATCACGTAATTGGCGATGACCGTGGCCGGGCCACCGACCGCCTTGGCCTCGTGCACCTTGCCGCCGACGATGTTGAAGGCCTCGCCCTTGGCGTATGTCTTCGACGAACCGTCCATCATCACGATTTCCACCGACCCCTCGGCCACGAAGCTGATCTCGTCGCCAGGATGCGTGTGCATGCCCGTCGTTCCGCCGGCGGGAAAGTCCGCGCGAGCGGTCACGACTTCACGGCCGGGAATCGACGTGTCCACCTGCTGGAGCACCGTCCGCTTGATCTGCGCCGACAGCGTCACGGCGCACACGGCCGCCGCCACACCCACCACCACGATCTTCACCGCACCGGTTCTCATCACTCGTTGTCCTCTCTTCAGGGGGTCGCAATCAGGTTCAAGTACGCCGCCTCGACGTTCATGCGGCGCAGCCGCTCGTAGTTCGCCCATCCCTTGTAGCGATCGAGCGTCACGCTCTCGACCAGATCCGCAAGGGGGCGTCCGGCCCGGATGCCGGCCGACACCTGGGCGACCAGATACTCGAAATACTCGCGCGTTTCGGTCACCACGGCCTTGTCGAACACATCGCCGTGCCCGGGCGCGACGCGATCGAAGTCCAGCGCCTCCACCGTCCGGTAGGAGCGAATCCATTCCGCCAGCGGGTGCCGGTCGAAAGCGCTGCACGCGCTCGGCAGCGACCGCGGGTTGGTGGTGACGAGCGCGTCGGCCAGGAACTCGGTGGCAAAGAGCACCCGGTATTCGGGGAACAGCATCACCGTGGCGTCGTCGGAGTGATTGAGACCCGGATGCAGCAGCTGCACCGTGCGGCCGCCGAGCGTCAAGCGCATCCGCTCGGAATAGACGATGTCGGGCCGCGTGATGTCGGCCTGCAGTTCCGCCGGCGGCACCAGCCCGTTCTTGTCGCGGTCGATGGTCGCGAAGAATCCAGGCCCCATGCCGCAGATGCCCGGCGCCGCGGTGGTCGGGATGTCGATCTCGGCGGGATCGATCGCGCCGTTGCGATTGCGATCGACCATGTCGCCCGGCATGTGCGGATAGCGCCCGTCCATGTTCCGCAGCATGTTTTCGTGCGCCACGAACCGGGCCGTGTCGGCGAAGGCCGCGCCGCCGCCGGCGTGGTCGAAATGGCTGTGGCTGTAGACCACGTAGCGCACCGGCACTTTGAAGCGAGCGGCGAGCTCCCCC
>Ga0068865_100002801_pt1 | contig 10365 bp, 14 predicted proteins | sample KBSMisM12_FD_75293 | JGI IMG/M metagenome (GOLD analysis project Ga0068865, IMG submission 75293) | Miscanthus rhizosphere microbial communities from Kellogg Biological Station, Michigan, USA - KBS Miscanthus M1-2 | ecosystem: Host-associated > Plants > Roots > Rhizosphere > Soil ...
AGGCGGGTGCACGAGCCGACCGGGAGTACTTCAAGATCGCGCCGTCAGACAGTTTCTACGCGTTGGCGTACTTTACCCACAACCTGCACTTCCTCGCCGACTCGGAGATGATGCGGGGCCGCCTGGCCGGAGCGCGCCAGGCCGCAGCAGAAGTCGCCGGGAAGCTGGCGCCGCACACGCAGATGATGCCGATGGTCGAGTCACTCATCACGATGAAGACCAGCGTGCTCCTGCGCTTCGGCCGGCACGACGAGATTCTCGCGCTGACGCAGCCGGCGGCGGATCACCCGGTTGAAGTGGCGTGGTGGCATTTCGCGCGCGGGGTCGCGTTGGCTCGCACCGGCAGGGCCAGCGACGCCGCGACGGCGCGCGCGGCGCTGGCCGAGGCATCCGCGAAGGTTCCGAAAGAGGCGCTGTTCGGCGGGACAGGCCTCGAGAGCGCAACGAGTATTCTCGCGCTCGCCGCCGCTGTGCTCGATGCACGGATCGCGTGGGCGCGCGGATCGAAGGCCGACGCGATCCGTCTGTGGACAGCCGCCGTCGCGGCGGCCGACAAGGTGCCGTATGACGAACCGCCCGTGTTCTTCTATCCGGTCCGCGAGTCACTCGGCGCGGCCCTTCTGCTCGAGGGAAAGGCGGCAGAGGCCGAGCGCGTGTTCCGCGAAGACCTCGCAAGGCATCCACGCAATGCCCGATCGCTGTTCGGCCTGCACGAGAGTCTCGCCAAACAAGGCAGGAGCGCGGATGCCGACTGGGTGAAGCGGGCGTTGGACGAGGCCTGGAAGGAGGCCGACACAACGCTCACGCTTGAGGGACTATGACGTTGCCGCGCTCCGGCACGATGAGGCCGGCCTCCTCGCAAGAGGCGAAAATGCCGCCATCTGTTCCGTGGTCGCGTCTTCACGGCCGCCACAGTCGTCGGCCTGCCCTTAATGGTAACTTACGGGACTCCTTCGCGATCAAGCCGGGCGTCTTTGCGCTCTGCCTTATCCCAGCGTTCCTATCGGTGTGGGACGCGCTGCAGCATCGGCCAACAAACCCCTACGACGCCATCGTCCGCAGTACCGGGCTTTGGTCGTTGCGGTTTCTCTGCCTCACTCTCGGCATCACTCCGCTGCGCTGGCTGACCCACTGGCATGCGCTGATCAGGTTCCGGCGAATGATGGGTCTCTTCGCGTTCTTCTACGGAGCGTTTCACGTAGGCGCCTATTTTGTTTTCGATCGGATTGCGGCGGTCGGAGACGCCGCCCATCTGCCGCCACTCGTCACCGTGGCGCAAGCGACGTGGGCGGCAAGCCTGGAAGTTGTGGAACGTCCCTTTTTTGCCATCGGCTTTGTCGCATTTGCCTTGCTGGTTCCTCTTGCCGCGACATCGACGGTGGGCATGATTCGCCTGATGGGTGGGCATCGGTGGCGAGTCCTGCATCGGCTCATCTACCCAGCGGCAATCGCCAGCGTGCTGCATACATATTGGCCCTTGTCACTGCAGGCGCTGCGCTACGAGGTCATCCTTGCCGTGCTGTTGGCTCTTCGGGTTGCGCGCGGAATCGCGACACGGTAGAGAGCGCCACTTCAGCGGAGTCCTCGCCGTCGCGAGAAGCACGCCCACGCTGATCAACGTGACGCCGAACACGAGCGGCGCGGTTACCGGTTCGTGAAACGCAATCGCCGAGATGATCAAACCGACGCACGGCACCGCCTGGAGCGCTACCGAGATTGTCATGGCCCGAACATGACGGCCGACTTCGACCACCGCCCAGTACGCGAACGCGGTCGCAACAGGAGCCACGTACGCGAGCGATGCGAGGCCACGCCTGTTCATCACCGGCACCGCGCCCTCGACGGCGATGGCGAACGGCATCAGCAGCATGGCCGCCATCATCATCTGCCACGGTGCGAGCGCCAGCGCGGAGGCCTGGAAGCGATGCCCGCGAACGAACACGATCGAGATCGCCCATCCAGCAGCCGCCAGCATCAGCAAGGCGTAAGGCATCAGGTAGTCAGTCGTCGTCGGCCGGAGTCCTGGGCTCGCGATGATCAGAATGCCCATCAAGCCTGCGCCGACACCGAGGTACCCATGCCAAGACATTTGCTCGCGCAGCCGCCAGGCTGAGAGCGGCACGACCCACAGCGGCGTCGAATAGGCGAGGATCGACGAGCGCCCGGGCGGGAGGCGCGTCAACGCGACCGCGGTGAGCGCCGAATAACTCGCCATCTGCAGGATGCCAGAGACCGTGACGAGCTTCAGATCCGAGCGCGAGGGCAGCGCCAGCTCGCCTCGCAGCCCGACCACAACCACAAGGCAAACGGTTGCGACGACGTATCGGAGACACGCGAACCAGATCGGCGTAACGGCGGTCACGCCGATCTTGGTCACCGGCCAGCTGGCGCCCCAAATCAACACGAGCAGGATCAGCAGCGTATGCGAGCCCCGATTGGGCTGACCCACGGTCATCCCGCGTGCAGTCGTGAAGGCATTGGCTACGTGGCTCACAGGAGTTACAACCGGCAGTAGGGTGGGTCGTCAGATCTCGCGCTGCATCGAAAGGCCGCCGCCGAACCGGGTCTCGGCTGCTCCAGTCGTCTGAAAGCCGCACGAGAGATAAAACCCCTCGGCGTGCGGGTTGCCGACGACATGCAGGAGGCGCGATGCACGCTGGCGCGCCACATCGGCGCACCGATCGACGAGCAGCCGCCCCACGCCTCGCTTCCACAGAGTGGGCTCGACGAACAGCGCGTCGAGCTCCGCATTCCCATCTGGCCGAGGCAGGACAGCGGCGAAGCCGACGATCACGTCGTCGCTCTCCGCGACCAGGACGTGTCCATCCGCGATTTGCTCGGCCGGCACGACGATCGCGTCCGGATTCGCCAGCAGCGCGTCGCGATCGCCCGGATTGGCGAGCGAGGCGCGCCACTGCAGCGCCTCCAGGAGCGCACGCTCGTCCAGGCGCGCCGGACGGATCACAATATCGGACATCGTGCGATTCTACTATCCGTCCATGCCTGGCCAGATCGCCGCGGCAACACCGATCGTTGCCGCGGCTGCGAACTTCGATTGTGGCTTCCGGCTAGTTGTCGTCCCGATCCAACGGCGCCACGATGGCGACGCCGTTGGCGTTCGCGACGCCGACATTGATCGGCGCGCCGATCGCGGTGAGCTCGCCGAATCGCGTGTAGGTGAACAGCGACAGGTGCGACTGACCCGCGCCATGGTCGATCACGCCCAGTACGCCTTCGGCGGTGTCGATGTCAGCCGGTGCGCCGCCCGTCGCGATCGTGGCCGCCACGGAGGCGTCGACGAACACGTTGTTTCCGGTGCCGATCAGGCGGCTGATCGTCTTGCTGCCGGTGTTCGCCGTGAAGACGTACTTGCCGGCGCGGGTCATCCAGCAGTCGGCGGCCTGGCTCGCGTCGATCACGGACGTGAACGCGCCGTCGCGAAACAGGGCGGCCTGGCTGGAATGGGCGAGCGTGATGACGGCGGTGCCGTCGGGATAGACGGAGAAGCCGAACGGGGTGAGCGTCCCTGCCGGAGCGCCCACCGCGACGGGCGCCGCGCCGACGATGGCTCCATCACGAAGCCGAACCACGTCGACCGTGCCGGGATCCGGATCCGTCTTCAAGGTGACGAGCAGCCGCCGCTCGTCGATCGCGCCCACCTGCGCCGCGCTGCCGTTCGGCGGCGCGCCGCCGCCCACGAGCTCGAGCGAGGCCGTGCCGTCGAGCCAGTCGACGTTGTTTCGGTGTATCACGAACGAATCGACCGTCGTCGCCCCGGCGACATACATATGGTCGTTCGCAAAGTCGACGCTGACCGGGGCGCTCGTCGTCGTGACGAGCTTGTCGAATCGCAGGCCGTTTCCTTCGCGCTTGTACACGGCCACCGTGTTCGACCCGTTGTTGACGACGGCGACGATCTCGCCGCGATACTGCTTGACGCCCCTCGCGTTGCCTCCGGCGCCGCCCTTGCCGCGCGTCGAGAGCGTCTGCAGCAGGGCCCGGCTGCCCGTGTCGTAGACCTTGACCTGGTTCGTTGTCGGATCGTTGGTCATCGTCACGGCCAGCGTGGCCGCCCGATGATCGGCGTTGAGGCCGGCGATTCCCATAGTGAACACGAGTAATGCTGCTGCACTGCCAATTCGTCCCATCCTGCTCATCACACCGCTCCTTCGTTGGATGTTTCCCGGTCGGTGGCTAGATGTCGCAGGCGGGATGAAATATTCCAAGGTCCCTAGGCGAGGTGTTGCGAGAGCGGCGTCGTAAGCGCCTGCGCGAGCTCGAGGACATGCTGGCGATCGAGATCGGCGACGACGAAGCCGACGAAGCGTCCGGCCGGCAGCGACGCGACCGCCGCTCGCGCGTCGATCGCCTCCAGCTCCGGCGCCGGCGGCGGCGGCGCGTCCGTGACGAGCAGCGAGGTCAGCGCCCCGCGGTAGCGGAACACGACGTGGCCGAAGCGGCGTCCCTGATAGACGCACGCGTGGCGTTCGAGCAGTTGGAGCGGACCGTCGACCGGCGGCGCCTCGAACGTCGCCAGGGCGGCATAGAATGCGCCGTATCGCTTCCCGGCGTCCTCGAGCGGAATCGGCCGCTCGGCCAGGCTGAACTTCACCGCACAATATTGATGATCGCCCGCGGCTTCGCGAGCGAGCGTGGCGAGATGCGATCGCGCGATGGACCGGCGGGCGAACAGTCCGCCGCCTGCCGCGCCGGCGATGCCGGCGGCAAGCGCCCACCACGATTTCAGCAGCGAGCGCCTGGTGATCCCGGGCTGAGAAGCCCGCAGCCTGGCCCGCAGTTCCGTCGCAAACTCCGGCCGCGGACTTAGATCTTCCGCGCGGACGAAGGCCGAACGGAGCCCCTCTCGCAGCGCACGACGAGCGGCCATGTCGCTGCGGCACACCGGGCACGTCTCGAGGTGGCGCAGCAGCTCGTGGTTGGTCTCCACCAGCAATTGCTCGCTCAAGAACGAGTCCGCCATCTCCCGAACGTCGCGGCATTCCATCATCGGCCTGCCTTGTTTCCCTGGTCGATCGCGACCGGTCCGGTGCCGCGCCGTGCCAACGCGGTCCGGAGCAGCTCGCGTCCCCTGTGGAGGCGAGACATCACCGTGCCGATGGGAATATCGAGCGCCGCCGCGATTTCCTTGTAGGTCATCTCTTCAACGTCGCACAGCAAAATGACCTCCTGGTGGTGCGCAGGAATCTCGCGCATCGCCAGGAGCATGTCTTCGTCGGTGAGCCGATCGGGAATCGGCGGCACGAACGGCACGACACTGGCCGCGCGCTCCTCCAGGGCTGAGTCGACGATGACCCGGCCCTGCTTCCGCAGCCGATTCGAGCGCACGTGCTGGAGAATGGTCACCAGCCAGGCGCGGCAATTGGTGCCGGGCGTGAATCGATGGAACGACTGGAGCGCCTGGACCATCGTCTCCTGGACGAGGTCCTCCGCCTCGGCCCGGTTGCCCGAGAGCCACATGGCGTGACGAAACAGCCGGTCGGCGTGCGGCAGGGCTTCCGCTTCGAACGCCAGCCAGCGGCGATCCGGTTCAGCGTCAGCGCTCACAGAGCCTGTTCAGCGAGTAGGTCACAGAACCACAATCGCGGCAAGGCGTCACTTTATTCCATCCGGCACCGGACGACGCGGGTGGCAGAGCGTCGAGGGAATAAAGCCGGACCGCCTGGGTATGATGCAGCTGAAGGAGACGTTTTTTGATGTTCCGTGCCATCTCTGGTCCCAGCATTGCCCTCGGCCTCTGTCTGATCGCGCTCGGCCGGGTCGTCGGCTCCGCGGCCCACCAACAGCCAGACGCGGCCCAAACGGTCGACATCGAAGCCGTCGGCCCCAGAGTGGGAGACTCGCTGCCGGAGTTCAGCCTCCGCGATCAGGGCGGACAGCTTCACTCGCTGAAGTCTCTGCTTGGCTCCAAGGGCGCCATCATCGTGTTCTTCCGCTCGGCCGACTGGTGACCGTACTGCAAAACGCAGCTCGTGGAGCTGCAAGGCCGTCTTCCTGACATTCGCAAATCCGGCTTGAGCCTGGCGGCGATCAGCTATGACCCGGTGTCCACGTTGAGCGATTTCGCGAAGCGACGTGGCATCACGTTTCCATTGTTGTCCGACCCCGGGTCCGACACGATCAAGCGCTACGGCATCCTCAACACCACGATCGACCCGAAGAACGAGCTCTACGGGTACCCGTTCCCCGGCACGTTCATCGTCGACCGTCGCGGTGTCGTGACGTCGCGCGTCTTCGAACCGATCTACCAGGAACGCAGCACGATCTCGAGCGTGCTGGTCAGGCTCGGCGGCCACATCGACGCGCCGGCGACGAAGGTGACCGGCGCACACGTCGAACTGACCTCGTATGCGACCGACCTGGTTGCGACGCTTGGGACCCATTTTTCACTGGTGCTGGATGTCCGACCGGCGCCGCGCGTACACGTGTATGCGCCCGGAGTGACCGATTACAAGCCGGTGCGCCTCATGTTGAACCCGCAGCCGGGCGTAGTTCCCCGGGCGACCCAATTCCCCAAGTCAGAGGACTACTTCTTCAAACCGTTGAACGAGCACGTCCCCGTCTACCAGCGGCCGTTTCGGATCGTCCAGGACGTCATGCTCGATCCCTCGAGAGAGGGCAGCGCCGTACTCAAGGACGTCACCACGCTCGCCATTACGGGCACGTTCGACTATCAGGCCTGCGATGACAAGGTCTGCTTCGCCCCGCAATCAATCCCGCTCTCGTGGTCGATTGGCGTCAAGCCATTGGATCGCGAACGGGTAAAGCCACGGTAGCGATGGCATCATCCGTCGGATTCGCGGATCACTCGGAGTGCAATGCGCTGACCTCGCTGGTCCAGGCAGATTCGTTGCGTCCGCCAGGCGCACGACGACGGGTGCTGAAGCGAGGCCAGGGCCTGTGGCTGTCTGAAGCACCATTCGACCGCGTCTATCGCCTCGAAGCGGGTCACGTCAGCATCATTGGCGCCGACGAAACCGGTCGGGAGATCCTGCTTCGCACCGTCACCGCCGGCGACTGGTTCGGCGACTACTGCCTCTGTCCAGGCCAGCAGATGCCGCATCCGGCCCTCGAGGCGCGCGCCGACGAGGACTGCCAGCTGGTGGAGGTGCGCCACGAACACTGGCTGCGTGAACTGGCCGCCGACGCTGCAGCCGTCCGCGAATTCGTCACTCGGACGTGTCTGCGGCTCGCGCAGGCCGATCGCCGTCTGGTCATGATGGCGCGCCGCAGCGCCGACGAACGCATCGGGATGCTGTTGCTCGAGCACGCCGACACGGATCCACGGCACGCGCCGCGCGGGCTCGGTGCCGTCACCCGGACACACGCCGAGATCGCACAAGCCGCGGCGATGACGCGCCCGCATGTCAGCGTGACGCTGGGACGCTTTCGCCGCAAAGGGCTGATCAGATACCGACGGCACGAGGCGATCGTCGTCGAGATCGACCGGCTGCGGACATATCTGGGACAACTCGAGGCTCGCGGCTCATCGCGTACGGACTGACACACCGTGCCGGTTCACACCAACAAGGAGCGGGGTCTGCACATTCGGCGTGGAACTCTCGAGGATCGACACGTATTGTTCGATGTCTGGCTGAGGTCCGTTGAGGCGACTCACGCGTTCGTATCCGACACCGACATCCAGGCTTTCAAGCCGCTCGTACGTGACTATCTCGCGTCGAGGGAGACCGAATTCTGGGTCCTGTGTGACGCGGATGGAACCGTGGCAGGCTTCATGGGAATGGGGGGACCGAATGTCGAGTCCCTGTTCCTGGCGCCAGAATTCCATCGACGTGGCGGCGGGCGTCGCCTGATCGAGCACGCGCTCGCGCGCCACCGCGAACTGACCGTCGACGTCAACGAGCAGAACACCGCGGCAGTCGAGTTCTACAAGGCCTGCGGGTTCTGCGTCGAAAGGCGATCCGAGCTCGACGACACCGGCCGTCCGTACCCCCTCCTTCACATGCGGCTCACGGCGCCCCTCGCCGGTCTGTCTTCCAATCCATAAGGCCCACCAGCAAGGCCTCGTGCTGCCGCCGATGCGGCGCAGTGCTACGGCGTTGTTCGCCGGTGAACAATGCGACGCGACGAACGGCTGCGATACTCCTCATGGAGGTCACGTGCATTCATCAATCGTCCACACACCCGCACAATTCCGTCTGTCGCCGGCGCACCGCGTTCAGGTGGCCGGCGCCGGGATCGTACGATGGTCGATGGTTCTACTCCTGCTGTTCTTCGGCGCGCTGAAGTGGACCGCCGCCGAAGCCGACGCCATCGCCCCGTTCATCGTCAACAGTCCAGTACTGCGCTGGCTCGGTCTCGTGTTCGGTCGCCAGGGCGCGTCCGAATTCATCGGTGTGGTCGAGCTCGCGATCGCCATCCTGATCGCGCTGCGCCGATGGGCTCCTCGACTCGCGATGCTCGGCGGCATTCTCGGGACCGTCATGTTTCTCATCACGCTCAGCTTCATCGTCACCACACCGGGAATTGGCGACGGTGCGGCGTTCCTGATGAAGGACCTGCCGCTGCTCGGCGGCGCCCTCTGGACCGCCGGAGAGGCATGGGTGGCCGTCGAGAGCCAGGGCCTGAAGGTGCAATCATGATTGAGGAGAAGACTCACGTCGTCGTCCGCCGGTTCGACGCGACTCGTGACGCCGAGTCGCTGCGGGCGTGCGTCGTCGAGCAGCAGGATTTCCATCGCCACCTTGAACCATCGTGGCCTGCCGGCGAGGCGATCGTCGGAGACTACCTTGCGTATCTGGATGCGGAGTGTGCCGCGCACAACGGCTGCATCATCATGGCGGAATGCGGGCAACAGGCCGCCGGGTTCGTCTGCGTCGTGGCGGCGACACACAATGATGCCCCCGACGACCCGGCGCCCTTTGCGCAGATCCACGACGTCTACGTGAAACCGGAGTACCGCGGACAGGGCGTCGCGGACATGCTCATCGCCGAAGCGGAACGCTTCGCGCGCCGCAACGGGGCGCGCCTGATGCGGCTGGGCGTGCTGAATGGCAACGGCCGCGCTCGCACCTTCTATTCGAGGCACGGCTTCCGCGAGTACGCGCGCGTCTTGACGAAGTCTCTCGAGTAGTCCTTCCAGACCGGAATGGCCACCATCACATCGGAAGGTTCTCTGAGTAGGGGAATATTGTCTGGGGTGGCGGACCTATAGCCTGATATGAATCGTCCGTCAGATCCGCTCATGGAAGGAACACAGTGAAACGCTGGGCCGCCATTCCGCTACGCCTGATCGTGGGCTACGGCTTCATCGCGCACGGCTACGCCAAGATCGCGAGGGGACCTGTCCATTTCATCGACACCCTCAATGCTCTGGGGGTCCCATGGTCAGCACTCATGGGGTGGACGACGATTCTCATCGAGGTCGTCGGCGGATTCGCCGTGCTGATCGGCGCGTTGATACCGCTCGTCAGTGTCCCGCTCGCCGCGATCCTGCTGGTCGCCGCGGTGACTGTTCATCTGCCGTACGGGTTCAGTTCGATCAAACTGCAATCGGTCACCAGGGACGGCCCTCAATTCGGAAAGCCTGGCTATGAGACGAGCCTGCTCTATCTGGCCGGCCTGGCCGCTCTCGTCCTGGGTGGCCCCGGACCGCTCGCCGCCGAGAGACTCGTTGGCGGCAAAGAGAAGCGGCCCTTGAACCGTGAGTAACCCGGGGATCGTCCTGCGATCGGTGAACGGCGATCGAGCGGCATTCATGCCGCTTCTCCTCGACGCGGACGAATCGGAGCCGGTCGTTCGCGCCTATCTGGACGATGGCGAACTTCTGGAGATCGTCGTGGCCGGTCAGCCCGTGGGGGTCGCCCTGCTCACCTCTCCGGAGCACGCAGCCATCGAGATCAAGAACATCGCGATCGTGCGTGAACATCGAGGCCGGGGAATCGGCCGAGCAGCGATCGGGTGTCTCGCCGATCGGGCCAAAGGGCGCGGAGCCGACCGCCTTCTGGTCGGGACGGCGGATTCAAGCGGGCGGACGATGGCGTTCTACCGTTCCTGCGGGTTTCGTGAGGTTGGGCGCATCGCGGGATTCTTCGACGCGTATCCGGAGCCTGTTGTCGAAGACGGCGTGCAGGCCCACGACATGATCCGGTTCGAGAGGGTCCTCTGAAACATTTCACCCGACGTCGTCGGGGTTTCTTTTCCGGTCTGACCTCGACGCGCGGCCGATCTGGTGTACACGGTCGGTCAGACTTCCCTTCCGGATACGAACCGATGCGCGGGTGACGTCGCCCACTGTTCCGCCCAGGTCCAGCTCGAGGCCCGCCGACTTGGCGAAGCCGAGCTTTTGACTGGCGTAGACACTTCGATGCCCGACCATGAGAAAGG
>Ga0068865_100002807_pt1 | contig 10354 bp, 13 predicted proteins | sample KBSMisM12_FD_75293 | JGI IMG/M metagenome (GOLD analysis project Ga0068865, IMG submission 75293) | Miscanthus rhizosphere microbial communities from Kellogg Biological Station, Michigan, USA - KBS Miscanthus M1-2 | ecosystem: Host-associated > Plants > Roots > Rhizosphere > Soil ...
GGAGCTTCTCGGCGACCCCGTTGACCCTGACCAGCGAGTTGACCGCCGACTCTCCGCCGGTGTAGTAGGTGCCCTGCGCGATCATGGCGCACTCGAAGTCGTGGGTCCAGTGGACCGCGTAGACGCCCCAGCCGTGATCCTTCGAGTACATCACGTCGACGCCGACCTGGCAGTGGGCGAAGTCGAACGACTCGACCAGCTCCACCAGGGAGCGGCCCTCGACCATGCAGAGCTGGACCATGGTGCCATCCTCGACGCGACGGCAGACCGGGTACCTCGATTCACCGACGACGCGCTTCCACGCCTTCATCGCGTCATAGTCGGCCGACGGCCAGAAGTCGAGGTCCTTGGCGGCGCCGCGGAGGAGCGCGCCACCGGCGAGCCGGACGTCACGGATCCCGTGCCCGAGCAGGTAGGCGGAGACCGCCGGCGTGATCCGGCGCAGGGCGCGCTGGGTCAAGACTGCGCTCAGGTAGCCTTCTTTCGCCTCGGCCTCCGCGCGCCGGCGCGCGGCCCCGCAGGACTCCGCGGGGTCGACGTAGGCGACGCCCGATCCATCGTCGCTCACAACCCAGCCGTCCTCATCTCGACCAGCTCCGCCCGGCCGACCGCGGTCTCGGCGTCGAACGCCATGGCGGCGAGGTCGCGGTACTCCTTGTGCAGTGCCTTGACGCGCTTCGTCCCGGCGGCGAGGAGCCAGGCCCACTTCGCGTCGTCGGCGAGGTGGTTGAGCAGGTTGGCGTGCGAGTTCAGCTGGGCGATGGTCTTGGTGATCGGCATCGGGGTTGTTTCCTCCACGACCCAGACGTTACACGGGCGTCTCGCCGCCGTCAAGTTCCCGGCGCGCAGACCTTGCAGATCGGGACGCCGGGCGTCACTGCTCGTATCCGACGCGCCAGGTGAAGTGGCGCTGCAACCAGCCCTCGGGGGTCGAGATCAGGTCGCCCGGGGCGGACAGCGAGACGGCGAGCCGGAGGGCAGAGACGTAGTCAGCGCAGGCGCCGTACTTGATCTTCCTGGAGAAGACGCCGCGCTTCGACACCGCGAACCGGCCGTCGCTGTTGGGTTCGACGTACAGGATCATCGCAACTCCTCGGGGATCGTCTTGAACAGGTTCTCCGCGACGCCCTCCGCCTTGGCCTCCTCGAACAGCGCGACGTCTTCCGACGTCGCTTCCTGCGCCGCGGGGACCGCCTGGAGGGCGTCGAAGTCCGCAGGGAACCTCTCCGCGGCGACCTCCTCTGGCAGCTCCCAGAGCCCGACGACGGCGCAGGCCTGCGGGGGAACGAGCTGCCCGCGCAGGACCTCGGAGGCCGCCCTGGCGGCGTGCTGGCAGAGGTCGTCCTGGCCGGCGACCGACCAGGGGTGGTTCGGCGACCCCCAGAACATCGTCAGCATGATGCCCGGCGGGCACTGCACGTTCACAGCCCAGTATCTCTTCTTCACGTTCCCTCGACTTCCTTGAGTTGGGCGGACACCGCCTCCCACCCGACGTCGGGCAGGGCGGCGTTCCGCGCCGGGTAGTAGCGCACCGGGGTGCCGGAGCAGGCCGAGCAGGTCGACCCGCGTTCGTTCTTACCGCGGTTCCGGCACTCCCCGCAAGTCGTCCCCGGTCGGACCCACTGCCGGACCCAGTTCCGGCGGTCGACGCCGGCGGCCTTGAAGTCCTCGGGGGTCAGGTAGCCGACTCGGCGGATGATCCGGCAGAGCCGCAGCGCCTTGACTCGCCACGGCGTCAGCGACCGCGGGGCCTGGACGCCGGCGGGGAGGTCCGGCACGACCGGCGGGAGTTCGAGCGGCTCCGCGTCGGTGCGCCAGATCCCGCGGTGCCGGAACCAGAACCCGTCGCCGCAGTCGACCCACTTCGCCCGGCGCGTCGACTCGGTCGCCTTCGCCCACACCGGGACGGCGAGGCCGGCGGCGACCTCCAGGAACTCGTTCGAGGCCCGGTCGACGAGCACCGCTGCGAACTGCGGCGCGCGCCGAGCGGAGACCCCTTCGAGGACCTGGGCGAGGACCTCGACGTTCCCGACGCGCTTCGCCTGCACGCCGACCTGGTCGCCGACCCTGGCCCGCGACCAGTGCCCCCACCCGGGGTGAGCGGGGTCGTGCGGGAGCCCCATCAGGAAGGTCTGCGAGACCGTCAGGACGAGGTCCCAGCCGGCGACCTCGGGGTAGACGAGGAGGTGGCTCCGCCGCGCCCATTCGGCGAACTCGGCGCAGAGGTCGGTCTCCTTTCGCGGCGGCACCCACCTATTTTAGCACGCTGGTACGAACGCGTCGCCCTTCGCGTCGAACGGGACGAAGTACCTGATCTTGCGAAATTCCTGAATCGCGTCCGCCATGGAGTCGAAGTCCGCGCCAAACGCCCGGAACTTGTAAACCGCGCCGCGACCGTCTGCGGCTGGAACGGTATAGCGAACGATCCCGCCGAGGGTTCGACGGGCGTCCGAAACCGAGTAGGCGTTATCGTCGATGCGAACCACCTTCACACCTTCGGAGAGCCAGATCGTCATGTCGGTGTTTGTATCATCCACCACCGGCCACGTCAAGAGAAAATCGCCGGCGTGTTAAACTTGAGGGACGATGAAGCTAAACGATCGCGTCCAGGTCACCGTCAACGTCACCGGCGAAGTCTCCAAGACCCCGTACACCGGGACGTTCACCGCCCTGGTCAGCCTGAGCTACCGCGACACCTTCCGCGAGGACGAGGTCCGCCGCGGGCTGATCGGCGCCGACCCCGCCAACGCCCACCCCATGGTGACGGCGATGGCGGAGACCGCGGCCTACCTGGCCGTCCGCGTCGTCGAGGCCCCGGACTGGTACAAGCAGTCGGTGTACTGCACCGAGGGCCCCGTCGGCAGGGACCACAACGTCCTCACCGCCGTCGCCCAGGCCGTCGCCGAGGCGATCAACGCGGAGCACGAGAGGGTGTCGAAGGCCGCGGAAGCCGCCCAGGCCGACCTCAAGGCGGCCGCCGACAAGCCGGCGTGATCACTCGGCCTGCGGCTGCCGGAATCCCGAGGAGCACATCCGCCTTGTACGTTCCGGAGCGGAACGGCGGGTCGACCCGGAACTAGCCGGCCAGAGGTAATCCGGCGCCGCAGACCAAATGATCCCGCTGTTCAGAGCTGTCAGGATCCTCGCCGCGGCAGAAGTCGTCTCCGACAAGCCGTCGCAGGAGTACCACGTCCGCAGGATCTGCCGGTCGTACTCGGAGCGCTTCGCCACCCCGCTGCACCAGGTCGAGGAGCTGCCGATCCTGCGGGTCGTGCAGCACTACTTCGAGGACCTCTACGAGCGCCGGAACGCCGGCGACACCCAGGAGCGCCACGAGTTCCTGGAGGAGGTCAGGATGCTGTCGCTGACCCCCGAGGAGTTCGCCAAGGTCCTCACCGGGCCGGACCGGTCCGCGGCCGCGGTCGAGGAGTTCTTCAAGCAGGCCATGGAGGAGGGCGGCGCCGAGAAGTTCTTCAACGTGATCCCCGAGGAACTCCGCGCCGCGCCACCACCACCGGAGGTCGAGGAGCCCGCGGAAGTCGACCTGACCTTCGACGACGAGCCGCCGGTCAGGACTTAGCCATCAGCTCTGAGGCAGCGCATCAGTCGACGCGCTTGCTCGATGCCGCCCACCACGAACAGCTGCCCGCCAGGGATGACAGCTCCGTTGACTGAAGCGATGTAGACACCCTCCGGCCTAGAGCTAAAGGTCCATCGCAGCCCGAGATCCTCAGCTATTTCCTCCAGCAGGATCTCGTCGATGAGCCGGTGAGCCCACTGATTCTTCTGGTCCTTGGTGAAGTTCATTATGTGAGTCAAGGTAGCATCCTCAGCCGGACCCGTCAAGAGGAAATCGTACTCGGAACCTTCGACCCGTGGCGGACAAGCAGGTAAAGTTCTCCGTAACCGCGGACCGCGAGTCGTTCCGCCTGGTTAAGGCGATGGTCGAGGACCTGAAGAGGTCCGTCGAGTCCCTCGCCAAGGCCGCCAGCTCGGTCAACTTCGGTGGCATGCAGTCCGGGGGCGTCACCGCCCGGCGCGCCGACCGCTCCATCGCCGGCGGGTCGCTCGGCGTCCCGCGGCCCGGCTCCAGCTTCCCCGGAGCCAAGGGGGGCGGCGTCGTCCAGAGCGTCCTCGGCATCGGCGACGCCGGGGAGCTGCGCCAGCTCCTCGCCGGCACCAAGCAGGCCTTCACCCAGATCCAGTCCGACGTCCGGTCCTTCGTCGACCATGCCGCCGGCGACTTGAAGAGGCTCCGCGACGCGATCTCCGGGGTCAGCACAGCGGCCGGGACGACCAACGTCCCCTCGGGGTCGTCCTACGTCTGGGGCCAGGGCGTCACCGCGAAGCCCGGCCCGCAGGCCCCGCAGCCGAACAAGGTGCCCGGCGCCGGCGGGCCGTCGGTCATCGGCGGCTTCGGGCAGGTCGGCCAGGCCGCGCTGGGCCAGGTCGGCCTGGGCTGGGCCGGCAACGGGATCTCCGCGCTCGGCGCGGGCTCCGCAGGCGCCATGATCGGCGGGCTCGGCGTCGCCGCCATCGCCGGCGGCGTCTTCGCCACCAACGCTCGCCAGAGCAACCTGGTCGCGAACCTCGACTACGGCGTCAACGCGCCGATCTCGTTCGCCACGGGACTCGCCGGCGGCGCCGGAGTCGCCAGAGGAATGTACGGGGCCGCCAGGGGCCGCGACATGCACAGGATCCTGGCCTACCAGACCGCCATGCAAGATCGCCCGGCGATCGAGGCCGTCATGAGGGTCGATGCCCAGAAAGAACTAGCCAAACGCCGCGCTGAGATTGAAGGGGCTACGGTTGGGGTCGTCGGCAAGAAGATCCGCAGCTTCGTCGGTGGAGCACCTCTCGATTTCTTCCCTGATTCATGGAAATCCGGTTCGTTTGGTTTCTTGTTCAAGCCGGCAATCGATACCGTAGATCCGACGGTTGCCACCGCAAGACGCGACGCAGTAAAGATCGAAGAAGAGCGCATCAACCGCGCGCTACCCGGACAGATCAACGCCGCCATCGAGGAGCGCGCCCAGGCTGACATGGCCACCCAGGGCCGCTTCGCCGACGTCGCCCAGTACGCCGCCTCGGCCTGGCACGGCAACCTGGCGACCCGGAGGCTCGGCCGGATGGGGCCCGGCAGGCGACCCGACGGCACGATCATGGACCCCGCGGAGTGGGCGCTCCAGTACGGCGCCGGCCTGGAGCGACGCGGACGCACCCTGGAGGAGGTCGCCGGGGCGCGGCGCTCCATCATGTCCGGGGCCGGCGTCGGCTACCTCCGCGCCGGGTTCGGGGCGGAGTCGCTGATCTCCGCCCAGGAGGGCGGAGCCTTCGGGATCGAGTCGATCGTCCGCGCCGCCGGCATGCTCGGCGGGTCCGCGCGCGCCGGCGTCCGCCAGGGCTTCGGCGGGCTCCAGTCCAGCATCGGCGCCGGCGGCCTCGACGAGCTGGCCGGCTCCGAGCTGTTCAACACGCTGTACCAGCGCTCCCTCGGCCTCGGCTCGCAGTTCGGCTACGGCGGCAACGCCGCGTCGCGCTTCGTCGGGTCGGCGGCCGGGCTGGTCTACGGCGGCGGCCAGGACGTCGCGGAGCAGCAGGCCAACTCGGCCATGCTGGGCCGCGGGCTCGGCGAGTGGGCCGCGATGACCTCCGGCAAGACCGCCCCGCTCTACCAGGCCTTCGGGGTGCTGTCGTCGATGAAGGCGGCCGGCGGGTTCGGCGCGCTGTCGGAGAAGCTCCGCGAGACCGACCCCTCGGTGCTCTCCGCGGTGGCGCGCGGAGCGAAGCCGCCGGCCTGGATGGAGTCGATGCTGGCGCCCGGCCAGAGCGCTCAGGCTGTGGCGTCGTCGTTCCTCCGCCAGGACCGCATGGCGCCGTTCTTCGAGTCCTACGGCGCCATGGCGCCGGCGGCGGGCTCCCCGGCGGCCGCGATGCTGGCCAAGGTCAGGGCGGCGGAGGCCGGCGGCGGGTCGTTCGTCGACGTCGTCAAGGGCGAGCTGCGCGGGCTCAAGGGGGCGGCACGCGGGAGGCGACTCGGCGAGGTCAACCAGATCCTCGGGACGACCGCCGTCGGAGGCGCCGAGGCGCTCTACGCCCGCGAGGTCGCCGACTCCGACCTCGCCCCGTTCCTGTCCGCCCGGGGCGCCCACGGCCAGGGCCCGATGGGGACGGAGCGCGCCGCGGCCTCGGCCGGCGCCGCCCAGAAGGACGCCGACGCGGCACTGTTCAAGAACGGCGGCGCCGGCAAGATCGGCGAGCTGATCAAGTCGACGACGGCCACCGGCGCCGCCGGCGAGGACATGCTCAAGACGATCCGCGGGCTCCAGGGCGCCGGCTTCGTCGCCGGCATGCAGGCCGCCGAGGGCGAGCTGAAGGCGTTCGTCTCCGGGCTCCGCGCGGCGACCCAGGCGCTCCAGGCCCTCGGCGACGGGCCGAGGAGGGGCCGGTGAACGTCCTCCGCCACCACGTCATCCGCGAGTACGAGCCCGTCCTCCCGGAGAAGCCGTCGTCGGACCCCCCGTCGGGGCTCAACCGGCTCCGGACGGAGTCCCAGCCGGACTGGCTCGTCGCGGTGTTCGGGCTCGGCCGCCCGGTGTCGTGGTCGCGCCGCCAGCTCCGCTCGATGGGCGAGGTCGTCGAGGGCGCCTTCACCCGCGCCGAGAAGCCGCTGATCCTCGACAAGACCGTCTTCCGGCTCCGCACGGAGGGCCGGAAGGCCAGCCACGTCAAGATGCTCCAGCTCGGCCTGCGCGGCGACGACTACCTCAACCCCGACCTGATCCTGCCCGGCGACTGGGTCATGGCGTGGTGCTTCAACAACGGCCAGGACAAGACCCGCGTCAAGGCCGCCCTGCTCGACGGGAAGGCCACTAACGGCTTCATGGACGGCCTGAAGTTCCTCGGGCGGGTCCACGGCGTCCGCAGGAACGGCAGCGTCGACCCGTCCACCGGCACGAAGAGGTCGGCGTACGGCGTCACGGCGATCGGGTTCTCCGAACTCGACACCCAGTTCTACTACGACCTCGCCCTGGCCTCCGCGGCCGCGGTCTCCGGCGACGCGGTGAAGTGGATGGCCCAGGTCGGCCTCGACTTCAACGACCTCCTCCGCGGCGGCCTGGAGCGCGCCGCCGACCTCAAGGACAACGCCGGGATCCTCCTCGCCGCGATGGTCGACATCGTCCTGGGGCGCGGGATCCGGTCCGACGTCAACGACGCGGCGAGGTCCGCCACCGCGGCCGCAGGCGCCGACGACCTCACCCAGCACGACCTCGTCCCGGCGCCTCAGGCCGGCAAGGAGGCCCCCGCGGCGTACCTCGTCCCGCGCGGCGTCGGGCTGGCGCTGGGCAAGACGGTGTCGCAGGCCAGCAAGGACGACCGCGTCTTCGGCTACGCCGACATCATGGACACCGTGATCGGCTGCCAGTCCTACGAGCCCGGCAGCGGCTTCCAGCCGGTCCTCGACGCGTCGGCGTCCCGGGGGCCGCGGAAGTTCTGCCGAGACCCCCTGAAGGGCACCTTCCTGCCGGTCAACCTGTCGTTCGTCAACCACCCGGTGTGGTCGATCCTGACGAGCTACCTGAACCCCCAGGTCAACGAGATCTACACCGCGATGCGCTGTGACGAGAGCGGGTCGGTGGTCCCCACCCTGGTCGCCAGGCAGCTCCCCTTCAGCACCGACACCGCGAAGGCCGGACCGGACTTCCCGCTGACCAGGCTGCTGTCGAGGCCGCGCTGGGTCATCGCGCCCCAGATGGTCAGGCAGGAGGACGTCGGGAGGTCGGATGCCACGCGGTGCAACCTGGTCCACGTCTACGGCGCCGCGCTGTCCTTCGCGAAGAACAAGTCGGAGACCGTGCAGATGTCGAGAAACCCGCCGCTGTTCGACCAGCTCGACATCCAGCGCTCCGGGATCCGGGCCAGGATGGGGTCGGTGACCTGCGCGCTGTCCGACGTCGACAACGCCGACGCCCAGCGGGCCTGGCTGTCGATGATCGCCGACACGGCGTTCGGGTCGCACCTCACCTTCAACGGCACCCTGAACACCGTCGGCATCCAGAGTCCGGTCGCCGAGGGCGACGTCGTGGAGCACGACGGGGTCGCCTACGAGGTCGAGTCGGTGACCCACGAGTGCTCCGTCAACGACGGCAAGAAGCGCTTCGAGACCGTCCTCGGGCTGTCCTCGGGGATGCCGGTCGACCAGTCCGGCGCCACCGACGACATCCCGGTGTACCCGGGCTTCGCGAACACCGCGGTGAACCGCTCGCACCCCGAAGACGTCGCGGCCTTCCAGTCGATCGGCGTCGACATCGCCGACCTGACCGAGGACGTCAGGGGTTCTGGGCGGTCCTCGGTCGGCGACCGGACCGACGCCGGTGGCGTCGGGGACTTCGCCGGCCAGTCAGAGCCCGGGTTGGGAGGGACGCCGTGGCGGAGATAATCCCGAGCTGGCTCAGCACCAGGCCAGTCGGCGGCGACACCGGGTACGACCCGTTCCGGAACACCCTGCTCCGGCACGGCGAGGTCGTCGGCGTCACGCACCCCGAGGAGCCCGCCTCGCTCTCGAAGCGCTTCGCGGAGTACGACGTCCTCGTCCAGCACTGGGAGAACGGGACGGCGTCGAACCGGCTCTACCAGCACTGCTTCCTGGCGAACCCCGTGGCCGGCTTCGCTGATAAGGAGGTCTGGTCGCTGCGCGTCGACGACTCGCAGAAGACCGGCTCGACGCTCCTGGAGCCCGGCAACGGCTCCAAGGTGCTGGTACTCTGCCTGTCCGGGCAGCAGCACCAGGCCGTGATCGTCGGCGGGATCCGTGACGACCGCGACTCCGACCGCGGCGCCGCCGGGAAGAAGGTCTACTGGGAGCGGGTCTTCAACGGGGTCGCCTCCACGGTCAAGGACGACGGCTCAGCGTCGGTGGAGCGGCGCGGCCCGACGACGCCGAAGGGCGAGTTCGACTCCGCCCGCGGGAAGTCCGACGACGCCGGGGCCAGGGTGGAGATCGCCGCCGACGGCGGGATCACCGCGGCGACGCCCGGCGGCGACCAGCGCGTCGAGCTGTCCCACCAGGACAGCGCCGTCAGGGTGACCGCCAGGTCGAAGGTCTCGATCGCCGGCCAGGACGAGGTCGTCGTGGACTCCGGCGCCATCAACCTCGGCGCCGGGGCGAAGAACCCGGCCGCGAAGGGCGACGAGCTGGTCGGCGTGCTCGGCGACCTCATCGACGCGATCACGTCGCTGACCGTGGCGATCCCCGGTACGGGGACGTCGGGCCCCCCGCTGAACTCCGCGCAGTTCGTCGCGATCCGGGCGCGGCTGTCGTCGATCAAGTCGACGCTGGTGAAGCTGAAGGCCTAGCGGCGCGCCCGCTCCGCGCGGGTATTGCGGATCCAGACGGCGGTGTTCATCCTGAGCCTCTCCAGCCTGGTGAACCCGGGCGTGACGGCGCGGTCTTCCTTGACGTACTTCACGAACCGCTCCAGCAGATCGACGGCCTCGTTGAGCATCTCGGACTCGCGGGACTGGAAGGTCGGCATCGGCTCGCTGCGTTGCAACGCCAGCCTCCGCTGGACAGACCTGCTCGGCGCACCGCAGTACCCGCGACCCGACGTCGTCCCGCACCAGACGTGGTTGTACAAGCAGCTCACTGCGCGACCTCACACGACTCGACGCACGGCGCGGTGTAGGTCTCGCCGGTCGTCGCCGACGCCAGGACCATCGAGCACCCCGACGCCGGGGCGGACTCGGTGGTGTCCGTCGCGTAGGTCCGGCACAGCGCGGCACCGGAGAAGCACTTCTTGACGAAGAAGACCTTCACGGTGTCGCAGAGCGCGACCGGCTCAGCGGGACCGACGGACTCGGGGACTTCGCCGCAGGCCGGGGTGAGGAGGGCGGCGACCAGGATGAGCTTCTTGATGGAGTTCGTCATGTCGTTCAGTCAACCACACCCGAGACGAGGTGTCAAGGCAATTCGGCGAGCGCCAGATCGGCCTCCGCGACCACCACGCCGGCCTGGGTGAGCATGGCGGCGGACATCTCGGCCGACTCCCGCCAGCGGTCCGTCCACTTCGCCGGGTCGAGGTCGCCGGGCTTCAGGATGACCCTGACGATCCCGGCCTGGATGATCGCCCTGGCGCAGTCCGCGCAGGGCGGGCCGAAGATCGCGTCCCACCAACCGTAGAGCGTGCAGCCCTCCGTCGAGGCCCCGCGGCGCGCGGCGTTCAGCACGGAATTTCTCTCGCCGTGTTCGTACGCCATATACTTGAGCGGGCGCTGGTGCCACTCCGGGATGTCGTCGCGGCAGCCCCGCGGGATCCCGTTGTACCCCGTCGAGACGATGTCGCGGTTCTTGCCG
>Ga0068865_100002818_pt1 | contig 10339 bp, 6 predicted proteins | sample KBSMisM12_FD_75293 | JGI IMG/M metagenome (GOLD analysis project Ga0068865, IMG submission 75293) | Miscanthus rhizosphere microbial communities from Kellogg Biological Station, Michigan, USA - KBS Miscanthus M1-2 | ecosystem: Host-associated > Plants > Roots > Rhizosphere > Soil ...
CGCGGCGACAAGATGGAAGACGTGATCTTCAACGGCAGCGATGCGCGCAAGCCCACTGCCGCGGCTGAAGTCCGTCTGCGCTTCAGCGGGTTCCTGAAGACGGTCAGCGGTCCGGCTTTTCCGGCCGAGCCTGGTCTCGATCACGCGGCGGGAAACGGCCACGCGCACGGCAACGGACACGGGAACGGCAACGGCAATGGGAACGGCAACGGTCACCATGCCGCAGAGGGAAACGGTCACGGTCCGAGCGTGGCGGACGTCGTCGGGATCAACGAGATCATCCAGTCGGTCGCGCGCGAGGTCGAGGTCACGAGGCGCCTGTACCGCTCCGGCGAGAGCGAGTATCTGATCGACGGCGCGATCTGCCGTCTGCGTGACGTGCACGACCTGCTGATGGACACCGGGCTCGGGGCGAAGAACTACGCGATCATCGAGCAGGGCAAGATCGGCATGATCCTGAGCACGCGGCCCACCGATCGGCGTCAGCTGATCGAGGAAGCGGCCGGCGTGACCAAGTACAAGGCCCGGCGCCGCGCGGCGGAGCTCAAGCTCGAGGCGGCGCAGCAGAACCTCACACGCATCGACGACATCGTGTTCGAGGTCGAGAAGCAGCGCGGCACGCTGAAGCGTCAGGCCGGGAAAGCCAAGCGCTACAAGCGGCTGCGCGACGAACTGCGCCGCTGGGAGAAGGTGCTCTTCGCCCGGAAATACCGCCAGCTGGCGGAGACCATCGAATCGGCGCGGGCGCGGCTGACCGATGCGCGCGAGCGTGAGGCGGTTTCGGCGGGACGGGTCGGCGAGGTCGAGGCGGACCTCGGACGCCTGCGCATCGAGCTGGTCGAAGCGGAAGCGCAATCGACGCAGTCGCGCGAGGCCGCGCACGCGCGCGAGCTCGCGATCACCCGCCAGGAACAGCAGATCGCGTTCGACCGCGAGCAGGTGCAGGCGCTCGACGGCCGGACGGCGAGCGTCGCCGCCGAGCTCGAATCGCTCGACGCGCGCCGCGAGCCGGCGCGTCTCGCCCTGGCCGCGCGCCGTGAGGCGGCGGCGGAGGCCAACACCGAGCGCGATCGCGCGGCGGCGGCGCTGGCCTCGGAATCAGGCGCCTACGACGCCGCTCACCGCGAGCTCGAAGGCCTGGAAGCGGACGTCGAGGCGGCGCGGGGAGAAGTGTTCTCCGCGCTCAACTCTGCGACGGCGCTGCGCCATGCGCTCGAACACGCGGCGGCGGCGCGCGACCGCGTCGGCGAGACGCTGTCCAAGCTCGACGTCGAGATGAGCGACGTCCGCATCGAGTCCGAGCGCTCGGCGTCGGATCGGAGCGCGGCCGTCGATGGTCTGCGCCGCGCGCACGAGGCGATCGAGGCGACCCGCATCGCCAGGGCGGCGCGGGAATCCGAGCTCGCCAGCGCGCGGATCGAGCACGAATGGCGGTCGCGATCCGTCCGCTCCCGCGAGCACGAGCTGGCTGGCCTTGCCGCGCGCCTGACCTCGCTCGAGGAGCTCGACGCCGCGCGCGCCGGATACGGCGACGCCGCCCGCACAGTGCTCGTCCAGGCCAACGGCAAGGTCAACCAGCGCGGGTCGATCGCCGACTATCTCGAGGTCGAAGCCGGTTACGAGCGCGCCGTCGAGGCGTGCCTTGGCGATCTGCTGCAGCACGTCGTGGTCGAGCGGGCGGAGCACGCGGCGGCCGGCTTCCAGCTGGTGCGCGAGGCCGGCGCCGGGCGCTGCGGGTTCCTCGTCACCGACGCCGTCGAAGCGCCGGCGCGGGTCGGCTTCTTCGCGGCGCGCATGAGCGTCACCGGCGATGCCGGTCTGGCGGGTCTCGACCCGCACCCGGCCTCCGCCGCCCGCGTGCCCGACGGCGTCGTGGCGCTGTCGTCGGTGGTCCGCGTCAACGGCCCGTTTGCGTCGGCGATCCGGCAGGCGATCGGCGAGGCCGGCATCGCGCAGTCCTACGACGGCGCGGCGGCAGCGAGCCGGCTGACGCCGCTCGCGATCGCCACGCGCGAGGGCGACGTGTTCCGGGGACCGCATCTCGTCTCGGGCGGCGGGCGCGCGGAATCGCGCGGCATTCTCGAGACCAAGCGCGAAATCAAGGAGCTGCGCGATCGGATCGCGGCGGATCGCGAAGCGCTCATGCGCCTGGCGCAGGAAACCGCGGAGCTCGAGGCGACGATGGCGCACGCCTCGAACGCGATCGCCGCGCTCAACGCCGAGCATCACAAGCAGGAGAAGGCGGTCGTCGGGCACGACGCGCAGCTCCAGCACACCACCGACGAGGAAACGCGGCTCGCCCAGAAGTCCGAGCAGCTCGCCCGCGAGCGATACCAGGCGGAAGAGGAGGGGCACTCGCTCGATCGCCGGCAGGAAGAAGCTCGCGCGTCGATTGCGCGGCTGGAAGAGGCCCAACGCCAGGCGGACGAGCGGTTGACCGGCGCCCAGCGGCGGCTGTTCGAGGCGCGCGAGGCGGCCGAGGATCTGAGCCGCCGAGCCGCGGAGGCCGGCGCGGCGCACGCAGCGCTCGTCGAGCGGGCCGGCGCGCTGGCGATCGAAGTGGTACGGCTGGAAGAAGCGGGTGCCGAGCTCGAAGAGCGGGCGGCGGCGCTCGTCGCGGAGCTGGACGAGACGCGGCAGCGGGTCGCCGATCTCCGCGCGGCGATCGTGGCGGGCCAGGCGCAGCTCGATGCCGACGTCCTCGAGCTCGACACGCTGCGCGCCGCGGTCATGACCACCGGCGAAGCGGTGACGATGCTGCGCGCCCGCGCCGACGATCTCGAAGCGGCGATCAAAGAGGCGCGCGGCGCCCTCGACGCGATCCGCGCCGTCGTCTCGGAGCTGGACGTGGCCCGCGCGACGGCGGAAGCGGACCTCTCACACCTGGCGCACACCTGCGAGGACGCGGTGAACGCCACCCTCGACGAAGTCGTCGTGGAAGTCGACCAGCTCGAGCGCGACGGACAGACGACGCCCGACGCCTCGGTGGTGCTGGCGGACGAGCCCGACGAGGACGGTGATGCCGTGAGCGTCGGCCTTCAGGCGGACCCCGGCGTCGCGGCCGCCACGCAGCGCGCGTTGAGCGCCGAGGAGGCGATCACCGCCCTGCGCGGGAAGATCGAGCGGCTCGGGCCGGTCAACATGATGGCGATCGAGCAGTTCGACGAGCTCGAGACGCGCCACGTGTTCCTCACCACCCAGCGGAAGGATCTGACCGAATCGATCGCCCAGACCAGCGAGGCGATCAAGCGGATCGACGAGACCACCCGCACCCGGTTCGTCGAGGCGTTCGCGGCGATCAACACCAACTTCCAGCACACCTTCAGCACCCTGTTCGGCGGCGGCCGCGCCGGGTTGACCCTGCTCGACGAGAACGATCCGCTCGAAAGCGGCATCGAGATCATCGCGCAGCCGCCGGGGAAGCGCCTCCAGAGCGTGCAGCTCCTCTCGGGCGGAGAGAAGGCGCTCACCGCGATCGCCCTGATGTTCGGCATGTTCAAGTTCAAGCCGAGCCCGTTCTGCGTGCTCGACGAGATCGACGCGCCGCTCGACGACGCCAACATCGGCCGGTTCGTGGAGCTGCTCCGCGGCATGCAGCAGCACACCCAGTTCATCATCATCACCCACAGCCGGAAGACCATGGAGATCGCCGACCGCCTCTACGGCGTGACAATGGAGGAGCCGGGCGTCTCGAAGCTGATCTCCGTCCAGTTGAACTGAGTTGAACTGACGGTCCCTCCATCGCGTATGTTAGGGAGGAGGTCCCCGATGGATGTTGCTGTGTATCAAAAAGGGGCCGTACCCCTTTTTCGTAAGGTGCGGTCCAGCAAGGCGTTCGGTCCGTTCCTGCTGGTGCCGCTGGTCGCCGCGCTGGCCGGCTGCGACGTCTCCCTCGGCAACCTGTCGGCGCGCGCCACCGACGAATGGACCCACACCTACCCGCTGACCGCCGGCGGCGAAATCCGCATCGTCAACACCAACGGCCGGATTGACGTCGAAGGCGTGGACGGATCGACCGTCGAGGTCCGGGCGGAGCGGATCGCGCGCGGCGCGACCGATACGGCGGCCAAAGAGCTGCTGCCGCGGATCGTGATCAAGGAAGACGTCAAGCCCGACCGCGTCACGATCGAAACGGAACGCATGAGCGGTATCATGATCGGCGCCGGCTTCGAAGTGCGGTATCACGTCCGCGCGCCGAAGAACGCCGTGGTCAACATGACCAACACCAACGGCCAGGTCGTGGTCAACGCGGTGTCCGGCAAGGTCGTGGCGCACACGACCAACGGCGCGGTGAAAGGCACCAACCTGACCGGCGGCGTCGACGGGCAGACGACCAACGGCAGCGTGTCGATTGACATGGCGTCGATCGGCTCGGCGCCGATCTCGCTGGAAACGACCAACGGCAGCGTGACGCTGATGCTGCCCGAGCAGGCGAAGGCGAGCGTGTCGGCGTCGGTGACCAACGGCGGCATCAACGTCGGATCGCTCGACAACTTCGACGTGACCGAGAAATCGCGGCGCCACCTCGAAGGCAAGATGAACGGCGGCGGCACGGCAATCGACCTGCACACGACCAACGGCAGCATCCGCCTGCGCTCGCGCGATACCGTGAACACGCGCACCGACACGGACACCGCCGACAAAGACAAAGACAAAGACAAGGAACGCTGAGACCTGAGGTGCGGTGAACGAGGACAAGGCGACCCGGTATCACCGCCTGAAACGCCAGGCGAGCGTTGCGTCGATGCTCTGGGGCGTGCTGCTGCTGGGCGGGCTGACCGCGACCGGATTGAGCACGTCGCTCCGGAACGCGGCAGAGGCGATTGCCGGCCGTACCGCGGCCGGCTCGTGGCACGCCGCAGCGACCGTCCTGTTCTTCGTCGTCCTGCTGTCGTTCCTGAATGAAATCGTCGGCCTGCCGCTGAGTTTTTACAGCGGCTTTCTGCTCGAGCGGCAATACGAGCTCTCCAGGGAAACGCTTCGCGGCTGGCTGCTCGATCAGGCCAAGTCGTTCGCGATCGGACTGCTCCTCGCCGCCGCCGCCGCGGAGCTGGTCTACGGTTTCATCCGGCTGTCGCCCGAGCGGTGGTGGCTGACCGCCGGCTTCACCTTCACGATCCTGATCGTCGGCCTGACCAACCTGGCGCCGGTCGTCCTCCTCCCGATCTTCTATTCGGTGAAGCCGCTCGATCGTGATGCGCTGCGCGCCCGCCTGCTGGCGCTGGCCGAGCGCGCCGGTGCGCGCGTGCTCGGCGCCTACGAATGGGGGCTCGGCGAGAAAACGAAAAAGGCCAACGCCGCGCTCGCCGGCCTGGGCGGGACCCGGCGGATCCTCGTCTCCGACACGATGCTGTCGGAGTTCTCCGACGACGAGATCGAGGTCGTGCTCGCGCACGAAATCGCGCACCATGTGCACGGCGACATCTGGAAAGGCATTGCGTTCGAGAGCCTGCTGATCGTCGCCGGCTTCTACCTCGCGTCGCAGGTGCTGCACGCCATGGCCGGCCCCGCCGGCCTTCGCGGCGTGGCGGACGTCGCCGGGTTGCCGCTGTTGCTGCTCGCCGCCGGGACGGTCTCGCTGCTGATGGTGCCGGCCGCACATGCGATGTCGCGCGGCTTCGAACGCAAGGCCGATCGGTTTGCGCTCACCCTGACGAAGAACCCGGGTGCGTTCATCTCGGCGATGCGACGCCTCGGCGCCCAGAACCTCGCCGAAGACGATCCCTCGAAGGTCGTCCAGTGGCTGTTCTACAGCCACCCGCCGGTCCGCGATCGCATCTCAGCCGCGCAGGACTTCAAGAGCTAGGTGAGCCGGTCCGCCGCCGCTTCTCGCATCCCCGGGTGGAGGCGAACACATGAAGCGACTGTGCGCGATCGGACTGATCCTGACCGTGGGCTGGCAGCCGCTGGCCGCTGCGGGACCGCTGGAACGAAGTCTTTCACGGGAGGCCTCGCGCCTGGCGCGCGACGCCGGCGATGAAACCGGCTGGCCTGGCTGGCGGGCCGTCCATCTGCTCGAGCCGGGCACTCAAATCGTGATCACCACCGCCGACGCCGTCGTCGCCGGCGGGTTTGTCGCCCTGGACGATTCGACGATTGCGGTCAGCAAAGGCAGCGTGGTGGAACACGTCACCCTCGAGGATGTGCAGACCGTCGAGCGGCGGGTGCGCCGCGGCTCTGCTCTGGCGGCAGTCTTCGGAACGCTCGGCGGGCTCTGGCTTGGTTCGGGATTGGCGTTCGCGGCGGCGGAGTCGTCGCGATGTTATGGGAGTTGTGGCGGCACCGGACTCGTCGTCTGGAGCGCGATCATCGGCGTTCCGATCCTCGGCGGATACGGGGCATGGCGCGGGACCAGCCACCTCGCCGAGGAGGTCGTCTATCGGCGCGCGCCGGGCCGGCCGTGATCAGGCCGCGATGCCGGTCGCGCCGAGCACCACGACCGCGACGGCAGGAGCCGCTTCCGCGATCTGCTCCGCCGTGGTCGACTCCGGCGCCTTTGGAGGACGCCGAAGTTCCGCGATGTGGTGCGACACGTGCTGTTGTTCGAACGCGATCAGCGCGGCGTACATCACGGTGTTGACTGCCAGATGCCGTTCGCGGCGGCTCAGCCACGCGGCTGCGTTGTAGAGACCGCACAAAGCCGCGACTCCCAACGCCACCGCGTGAACGCCGAGTTTCAGCTCCTCGCAGTTCCCGCATTTGAGGACTTTCAGGTCCATCGTCATACGGTCGAGGAGTGCAACTGGCGTACCACGACGCTAGCGCAGCCGGTACACGTCGCGGGCTTCGTCGGATGCGATGCGGTCGGCCGGCAGTTGCGCGACATAGGCCTTCAGCTCGGCTGAGCTGGATCGGCGGTCGACGACCAGGTACTCACACGGTGAGGGATCCGAACTCCTTGCCGCCGATGGCGCGGCGGTGTCGCCCGACAAGCGCAGCAGCATGGCGGTGAGTGGATGCCCGCGGTACCGATCGGCGGCATTCACCGGCATCCTTCCGATGTAGCCGCCGGCCATTGGGTGCTCGTGCAGGGTCGCGTGATAGAGCGCGATCCGCTCCTGCGATCCAACACCGACGCTCAATCCGTCGCCGATGCCGAACGGCACCTCGCAGACCGCGCCGGGCGGCGCGGCGGCAAGCGTGCGGTAGGCGGACGGGTGATCGAGCGGTGTGAGCCGGATCGGCGCGTCCCAGTATTCAAAGGCCACGAGACCGATCAGCAGCCACTGCACGACAGGCGATCGCAGACGACCCGTCGCGCCGGTGAACGCCAGGGCGGCCAGCACCCCCAGCGCCATGTAGACCCCCACCATCGCGCGTCCGGGCATGCGAGCGTTCGCCGCGAACGGCACGTAGCGCAGCAGGATTTCGGGCAGCTTGAGGCCGGTGTCGAAGCCGCCGATGATCAGGAACGGACCGAGGGCGAAGATCGCGAACGCGATCGCGAGGATTCGCCAGTCGCGAATTTCGCCGCCGTTGCCGAGGGAACGCGGGCGCCCGGCGATCAGCAGCAGGGCGATCGGCACGATCCCGATCCAGCCGATCACCTCGACGTAGTCCTGTCGAAGCGCCGCGTACGCCGGCACGCTCACCGCCGCCATCAACGGGTGAAGCGGGTGTCCGAGCAGCGGCGCCAGCAGATCGACGCCGTGCGGCACGCTTCGCCAGCCGTACTCCTGGGTGACGTATTCACCCCGCGCGATCAACCACGCGGCCTGCCAGAGCAGCGGCGCGGCGCCGGCGAGAAAGACGGCGGCGACTCGCCAGGCGACCGCGAGGGCGCGCCGCGCTCGTCGGCGGGATTCAGGGTCGAGGGTCAGCACCGGGCGCCAGCCGCACAGCAGCCAGCCGATCGCGAAGACCCACATCGCGGTCAGCGCGTTTTGCGGCGTTCTGGCCAGGAGCATGATGTCGGCGATGTACAGCGTGCCGCCGCCGGTGAGCGCGATCGTCAACGCGATGGCGCCGGCGGCGATCAGGCCGGCGAGGCACACGCGCCGGATCCAACGCGCCATCGCCGTTCGTGGCGGCGCCACGCGCGTCATCGCGATCGCACCAGCGCCCGCCCCGAGGTACACGACCATGAAGAAGCCTTCGTAGACGACGTAGTAGTAGACGGTGTAGGCGGTGATGACGAGGACGAGGCCGGCGGCGAGCGCCCACGCATCGGATCCCCGGACGGCGCGCCGCAGCGCCAGCGCGAAGAGCGGCAGGACCCAGGCGGCGACCAGGTCGAAGTGGCCCAGCAGGTGAACCGCGAGATACGGCGACAGGCCGAACATCACGCCGGCGAGGATGGCGCCGCGCCGGTGACGCGTGATGTCCCACACCAGCGCGTACATGCAGGCCATGTTCGCGGCCACGTACCCGAGGAGCAACACGTTTTGCGCCGTGACGACCGACCCTGACCGCAGCACCGTTGCCGCCACGAGCGCCGGCAGCGCGGTATGGGGATGATCGGCGATGGTGGTGCCGAAGGGGTAGAAGAGGTAGCTGGTGTGGAAATAGGCGAGCCCCGGCGTGGCCATCACGTGCCGCATCCACCAGAGGTTCCACAGGAAGCTGTAGTTGTCGCCCGGATCCCCGGGCACCGCATCGTGAAGATGGAGCGCCAGCGGCCAGGTCCAGGCGATCGCCAGCGCGCCGAAGAGCGCCAGCGGTCCGAGGTGCTTCATCCTATTGGCGCGGCTTCACGACGAGCACGCCCCGCATCTGGCGGCAGCCGTCTTCGACCTGCAGGTTGCAGTAGTACGGGAAGCTGCCCGGGCGATCGGCGCGGAACTCGAACGTGACCGGCTGTGCGGGTCCGACCCGCTTCGCGATCCGGTAGCTGTCGATCGTCAGGCTGTGCGCGATGTCGTCGGTCCGCAGCTCGATCCGGACGAGATCGTCCTGGTTGACCTCGATGCGCGCGGGCTCGAACGCGTAGCGGTGGGCGCGGACGCTGAACGGTTTGGCGGTCGGGGCTTGATCCTGGGCGGTGAGAGCCGTCGCGGCGACGATCAGGAGCAGAACGAGGTGCGCAGTGCGGAACCTCACGGCGGGCTGATTGTACGACGAACCAGCCCGCCCTTTGGTTTGTTACGCCTGCGGCTTGGCGGCGGCTTCTTCCTGGAGCAGAACCTTGCGGCTCAGGCGGATCTTGCCGGTGGGGTCGATGTTGATCACCTTCACCATCAGCTGTTCGCCTTCCTTCAGCTCGTCCCGCACGTCCTTCACGCGGTGGTTCGCGATCTCGGAGACGTGGAGCAGGCCGTCGGTGCCGGGCATGATCTCGACGAACGCGCCGAAATCGGTGATCCGCTGCACCTTGCCCATGTAGGTCTTGTTGAGCTCCGGCGTCGCGGTGAGCTCCTGGATGATCGAGATCGCCTTGGCCGCCGACTCGCCGTCGGCCGACGCCACGTTCACCCGGCCGTCGTCTTCCACGTCGATCTTCACGCCCGTGCGCTCGATGATGCTGCGGATCATCTTGCCGCCGGGTCCGATGACGTCGCGGATCTTGTCCACCGGAATGCGGATGGTCACGATGCGCGGCGCGAACAGCGAGATGTTCTGGCGCGAGGTCCCGAGCGCTTCCTTCATCTTGCCGAGGATGTGCAGGCGGCCGTTGCGCGCCTGATCGAGCGCCTTGCGCATGATCTCGGTGGTGATGCCGCCCACCTTGATGTCCATCTGCAGCGCGGTGATGCCGTCGGCGGTGCCGGCGACCTTGAAGTCCATGTCGCCGTAGTGGTCTTCGGCGCCGGCGATGTCGGAGAGGACCGCGAACTTGCCGCTCTTCTCGTCGATCACCAGGCCCATCGCGATTCCGGCCACCGCCTTGCTCAACGGCACGCCGGCGTCCATCATCGCGAGCGAGCCGCCGCACACCGACGCCATCGACGACGAGCCGTTGCTCTCGAGGATGTCCGAGACGATGCGGACGGTGTAGGGGAAGTCCGCTTCAGCCGGCATCAGCGACGCCAGCGACCGTTCCGCCAGCGCGCCGTGGCCGATTTCCCGCCGGCCGGGGCCGGTCATGCGGCCGGTTTCGCCGACCGAGAAGGGCGGGAAGTTGTAGTGGAGCATGAAGCTCTTCCACGTCTCGCCCTCGAAGCTCTCGATCTTCTGCGCGTCGTCGGCGGTGCCGAGCGTGCAGGTGACGAGCGCCTGGGTCTCGCCGCGGGTGAACACCGCCGAGCCGTGAACGCGCGGAAGCACGCCGGTTTCGATCCAGATGTTGCGGATCTCGTCGAACTTGCGGCCGTCCAGCCGGACGCCGTGGGTCAGGACCTCTTCGCGCAGGACCTTCTCCTTCAGCTCCTTGAAGATCGCCTTGGCGTCGGCCTTCTTCTCG
>Ga0068865_100002819_pt1 | contig 10338 bp, 5 predicted proteins | sample KBSMisM12_FD_75293 | JGI IMG/M metagenome (GOLD analysis project Ga0068865, IMG submission 75293) | Miscanthus rhizosphere microbial communities from Kellogg Biological Station, Michigan, USA - KBS Miscanthus M1-2 | ecosystem: Host-associated > Plants > Roots > Rhizosphere > Soil ...
GATGCAGGCAAATCGCAAGATGCCGAATCGTCACAACGAAGGCGGCAACTCTCGCAACTTCACGCAGTACAATTTCCAGGTGTTGCGCGATGACATCTTTATGCTCGGTCGCGATGGCACAGTCACCGGCAACCGGGTCGCGCCAGTTCGTTCTTCATCTGCAGTGTTGGTGAGTTCGCAGAACCAGAATCGCGAATGGATCTATTCGCAGCAACAAACAACTTCCGCTGAAGGATTTGCCGGACAGACCTTCAATACGCACATCCCCCATACGGTCAGGGCAACCGAGACAAAGATGTGCAGCGATTGCCACGTATCAGAGAAGAACGACAACAATGCGTGGCTCGCACAGTTGCTCTTGCAAGGTACTAACTTCGTCAACTTCATGGGCCGTTATGTATATGTCGCCGCTGACGACAGTCTCGAAGTTGTGGTGGCGACCGAGCAAACAGAACCGCAAGCGGTGTTTGGAAGCACGTTACAGAAGATTGCATATCCCACGAATTACCAGGAGTTCGAACGAGGCGGGAGTGAGTTGAAGACTGCTTATGAACACGTCGGCAATCCGCGCGTGCTGCAGGTACAACTTCGAGGTGAGTATGCATACGTGGCTGCTGGTGAAGGAGGCTTGCGCGTTTACGACGTGGCCCAGATTGACCAGAAAGGGTTTTCAGAACGAATTACTACTGCACCGGTTTCGCGCTTTGGGCAGAAGTTTTGGGTGAAGACTAAATACGCGACCGCCGTTGCGGCGCCTACAACATTGGCGGTCGATCCTGCACGATGGCGAGTTAAGTCTGATGGCTCAATGATTGATCCTGCGTCGGCAGCAGCGTTGTCGGGAAGTGTGCGCAATCAGTTGGTCAACCAGGAACAACCAATCCATCCACTTTATGCCTACCTGTACGTCGTAGATAAATATGAAGGCTTGATCCTGGTCAATGCTGCGACATTGCTCGATGGAGATCCATTAAACAACTATCTGAAGCGTGCTCTGGACCCTGGGAGGTATCCGCGCGGTGCGTTTAATCCAGATGGCGCACTGAATGACGCGAGCAATATTACGATCGCGGGCAACTACGCGTACATAACAACACCGAGTGCTTTGGTAGTTGTGAGTATCGGTGATCCGCTGAATCCGAGAATCGTCAGTCGCATCAGTTTGCGTGGACCACGGTCGGTGGCCGTTCAGTTTCGTTATGCGTTTGTTGTCGACCAGGATGGGCTGAAGGTGATTGATGTCACCCAACCCGAGAAAGCTCATTTGGTTGATGGCGCCGTCGTTTCACTCGGCGATGCTCGAGATGTTTATGTCGCTCGGACTTATGCGTATGTGGCGAATGGCAAAGATGGTGTTGCGATCGTGGATGTGGAGCAGCCGGAGCATCCGCGTCTCGATCAAACCTTCAACGCTGATGGGAAGCTGAATGACGTGCACCAGGTAAAGATTGCGATGACGAATGCGAGCTTGTTCGCTTATGTCGCTGACGGAAAGAATGGTCTGCGCATATTGCAGCTGACCTCACCTGAGACGATGCCGGAGTATGCGGGATTTAGTCCACGTCCGCGGCCAGTGTTGATTGCGACCTATAAGACAAAGGGTGATGCGTTGGCAGTGTCGAAGGGGCTGGACAGAGATCGGGCGGTTGATGAAAGTGGGAACCAGGTTTCAGTGTTTGGAAGAAGAGGTGCAAGGCCCTTCAACTATGAAGAGATCATCAGGATGTTGAAGACTAATGATGGCCAAGGGGATTGGTTTAGAGTGAGTGATGTACCACTCAGGAAGTAGTCTCAAAGGACATAAAGAAGTCTCTGTAAGTTGAACAAGTAAGGAAGGGCGGTTTACCCCCGCTGGTTCACCTTTAAGATCCAACAAAATCAAAGGAGCCTGATGTGAACCAGCGGGGGTAAACCGCCCTCCTTACTTGTTCTTTGTTATCGGGCTACATTAGTTGTTGGCGCAGCTTGATCAGTAGTTCTTTTGCTTCTTCAGCACTGATTTGATCGGAGGCGCTGCGAATCTCATCAACAACTTTCTGATTAGCGAAATCAAACAGCGAAGCTTGAGCTGCAGCCTTTCGACGTCCTGCGCGAGTCGTGGCTATTTCAAGCGCGCTATCTGCAGTCGCTGCCTTTGCTGATAGCGCCGGTTCAGTCAACGCTTCATCCTCCGCAAACACCTCCAACTCATAACGCTCCAATCGCTGTAAAACTTCTCGCGCATTCGCCAGTACAACTTGCGGCAAGCCTGCCAGTCGTGCCACTTCAATGCCATATGACTTCGACGCACGCCCGCGTTCGAGTCGGTGCAGGAAAACAACCTCGCCTTCACGTTCAGCCGCGGTGATTTGATAGTTCTGTGCTCCCGGTAGTCGTTCAGCGAGCTCCGTCAGTTCGTGATAGTGAGTCGCAAACAAAGTCTTGGCTGCGTGATCGGCTGAGTCGTGAAGATACTCGGCGACGGCCCAGGCAATAGACAGCCCATCAAATGTCGCTGTGCCTCTTCCAATCTCATCAAGGAGAACCAGTGAACGCGGCGTTACGCTATGAAGAATCGCAGCTGTCTCGGTCATCTCAACCATGAACGTTGACCGGCCGCGGGTTAAGTCATCCGATGCACCGACACGCGTCCAGATCCTATCGAGCAAGGGAAGTCGCGCTCGTTCGGCGGGAACAAAGCAACCCATCTGGGCGAGTATGCAGATGATCGCGGTCTGACGCAGGACGGTCGACTTACCACCCATGTTTGGTCCAGTGATGATGAGCAGCCGGTCCGTCGAGTTGTTTAGATAAAGACTGTTTGGAACGAATGGTTCGTCACTGAATGCTTCGATCACAGGATGTCGACCTTGAATGATCTCGAGTTCATCACCGTCGTGCATTAGTGGACGGACATATCGTTGTCGTGCCGATGTTTCCGCCGACGAAGCAAGAGCATCCAGAGCTGCCAGGGCGCGCGCGGTCACCTGGATACGTTTTGTTTCAGCCGCAATTTGGCGACAGACCTCAGTAAACAACTCGGTCTCAAGCTGGACGATTCGTTCTTCGGCGCCGAGGACTTTCTTTTCAATCTCTCGCAGTTCGGGTGTAGTGAATCGCTCTGCGTTGGCGAGCGTTTGCCGGCGCTCATAGTCAGCAGGTACTCGAACCGCGTTGGCCTTCGACACTTCTATGAAATAACCAAAGACACCATTGAAGCGGATGCGCAGATTGCCAATACCGCTGCGTGCTCTTTCGGAAGTCTCCATCGCCGCGATGATCTGTTTGGCGTTTGTGCTTACCGATCGAAGCTCATCGAGTTCAGTTGAATAGCCATCGCGAATCGCTCCCCCGTCGCTCAACTTGATCGGGGGATCATCGCTAATCGCTCGTTCAATCAGTGAACGGATATCCGGAAGTTCGTCAGTGTTCTCGGCCAGCACCTGAAGCAGCGACGACTGCAAACCGGTTAACACCGCTCGTGTCTCGGGAACCTGGTTCAGCGATTTGAGCATCGCACACAGATCGCGTGGCGTTGCTGAACCAAGGCTGATTCGACCAAGTACACGCTCGAGATCGGAAACTTCCTTCAATAGAGTTCGCAGTTTGTCGCGGACCCTTTGAGACGACACAAGATCCTCGACGGCCGCTAGCCTTGCCTCAACTTCACCTCGTTTAATACACGGTCGCAACAACCACGATCGTAGTAGTCGGCCACCCATCCCGGTCACTGTTTGATCGATCACTTGCAGAAGCGATCGTCCACTACCACCCGCCAGCGACTCTACCAACTCCAGATTTCGAACGGTCACACTGTCGAGCACGAGGTGATCCTGAGGTTCGAAGTATGCGAGATCGGTGATGTGTGCGGCTGAGGCGCGCTGTGTTTCTTGTGCGTACCGAAGACAAGCTCCAGCGGCGCGAATGGCTTCGTCTTTTTTCTTCAGCCCGTAGCCTTCAAGTGTTTTGACCTTGAAATGCTCAAGCAGGAGGTTTTGGCAGTCTTCCTTTTGCCACTGCCAATCCTCGACCGGGGTCAATGTAGAGGCGATTCCATACTCGTTTGCGGAAATCGGGCCCGATTCGAACTTATTAACTTCTGAAGACTCTTCCCGCAGGGGAAGTGGCGATGTTTGAACTTTCCCGGAAAGACCGCTTTTGATTAACGGAGCAAGCGAAGCAGGGAAAAGCAGCTCACGGGGAGCAAACGATTCAAGATCGGAACGAATACGAGCCCATGAATCTTTGCCAGTCTCTTGGGTGACGCGGAATTCCCCGGTTGAGATGTCCAGGAAAGCGGCGCCAACTGTTTCCCCAGCGCTACATATTGCCGCGAGAAACACTGACTCTCGAGCTTCAAGCAACTGCGGATCGATTGGTGTTCCGGGCGTGACGATACGAACTACTTCGCGTCGAACCAGTTTTTTAGTCTTTCCGGCTTCTTCGGTTTGTTCGCAAATGGCGACTCGGTAACCCTTGCGAACAAGGCGCGCTATGTAGTTGGCGGCTGAATGGTGCGGAACGCCACACATCGGAATCGGATTACCGGATTCCTTGTGGCGAGCAGTCAGGGTGATTTGAAGTTCACGAGATCCGACAACGGCATCGTCAAAGAAGAGTTCGTAGAAATCACCCAGGCGAAAGAACAATAACGTACCCGGGTGTTGCTGCTTCAGTTCCTGATACTGCCGCAGCATCGGCGTTGGATTTGAAAGATTCATATGTGAGTAAGTGCTCGGAATAATGTCCGATAAACTTTCGTTTGTCGAGCATGCGTCCAGGGACCTTTCCAAGTTGAGCAGAAAACTGATCGAGAGGTTCCTTTTGACAATAGTGATTTAGTATCGAAGGTTAACTAGTAGTTTCTAACGGTATTAACTCGGAGAGATTTATGCTAATTTCGACCCCTAACTTATCTGACAGCGGCAAAGGGCTGGCGCTGACCCCAATGATGATTCGTGGCGCCTTTTTGCTTTGGCGCAGTGAGCTACAACGTGGACAAGAATCCGCCGAAATTAGAGACCTCGACCTCAACCCGCCTGCTGGCGAACTCCCTCCAAGAGCATCTGGAAACTTTTCAAGCCTTAATTGGGACCACCCTGATCGATATTGAGCGATCTGGCCAACTGATCTGCGACACACTGGCGGGCGGCCACAAACTCCTCGTTTGCGGAAACGGCGGAAGTGCAGCTGATGCCCAACACCTTGCAGCGGAGTTGGTTGGGCGCTATGAGAAAACCCGGCGATCGCTTCCGGCAGTTGCTTTGACAACGGACACTTCCGCCCTGACGGCGATTAGTAACGATTTTGGCTACGAAGAGGTGTTCGCGCGTCAGGTTGCTGGTTTGGCCCAGGCTGGCGACGTTCTAGTTGCGATTAGCACTAGCGGAAAGTCTCCGAACATCCTGAAGGCGGTTGAAAAGGCTCGCGAAGTTGGATGTTTGACCATCGCCCTCACCGGCGCAGGTGGCGAGCCTTTGGCGTCAGCATGCGAATTGGCAGTGGTTGTTCCCGCCGGGCGAACTTCGAGAGTTCAGGAAGCACACATCACTATTTTGCATCTCTGGTGCGAAATGATTGATGAGAGCTTCGAATAAGCCATTTAGTGAAAGTAATACTTTAAGAGTAATGTCTCCTTGACATGATTTGCTTGAGCGTTTAATCTTTTTTGACTTCGTTTTCGACGCTTTAGACGGCGAGCCCGGAGCACCACCACTTACGACGTCTGAAAGTGTTGAGTCTAGATCGGTGGAAGATCACCTCCACCAGCTTTTTTAACAAGAAATTAGTTTAAGCGGTTGCCTTTCACGTGCGGCATGCCCTGAGGATTGCCTGAACTGCGTTTTTGCGTCCTGCCGCATTGAGTTAGTAAGACATTGATGTTCCCCCAAAAGAACCCCAACGGCGCCTCTCCGTGCTCAGAAACCTACCCTTTAGGCGAGAAGAGCGAACTCTCTGATAATGACAACACCCTCGCACTGGTCGCGTTAGGTCATACACCCGTCGAACATCGCCTCTACTGCGCGATGCTTTCAGCTCGGAAAGAAACACCCGGAACCAATACTTTTACCGCACGTTCACTGATGACCCTTACTGGCATCCGTAGCGCGAGCACAGTGCGTCGTGGTCTGGAAGGACTGTTGGTCAAAGGCAGTATCGAAAAAAACGGTCACAAGAACGGAAACAATAGACGAGAGCAAGCTCATGCCTATTGCTGTTACTTCCCTCATGAGGTGATTTCAAGACGCCAGGAAGCTGGTGGGGCAGCCCTGACGCCACACGTCCTCGGATCGAACACAGGCAACGGCAATCATACTTTTGACAGAGCAATAGCGCGGGTTGCTGAAAACGGGATGCTGAGTCGCCGTGAAGCACAGGTCGCGCTTTGCTGCGTTGAAGGACTTACCAACGCGCAGATTGGCAAACGGCTTTCTGTTAGCGAACAGACGGTCAAGTTTCACTTGCGGCATATCTTCGTGAAGTTCTCGGTGAAGCGAAGAGCCGAATTGATTTCGAGGTTGTTGATGTAAGGAGCAATCTCAAACTCGGGATGCGAATGTCGAAAGAGGACAACGCACCACGAGATTCTAGGATTCGCGAATCCAGATTCGCGATTTTGAAAACTAAACGCCGCCTCGCGTAAGAGGCTTCCCCACGGGGTACTGTGTGTGGCCGCTTCCATTTGAACCCGGAACGACATGCAAGATCAGAGGTGTATTCGAATGAACACAAGCAAAGTTAACGACAAACAATTGGCAAAACAGGTCGCAAAGAAGAAGAAGCGAAAGAAGAAGACGGCGCTAATCGTTTGCCGCGATCGAAAGCAGTTTTGGACAACCCAAACACAGTTTTGGCAGTGGGTGAGGGAAGGCGTTGTTGAAAAGACCGGTGACCAACCGTTAACCGGATTGTTCAGACGCCAGCACGAAGAGTTGCTGGTGTTGTTGAGCAATACGATTTTGAATCTGGCCCACCCGAATCACATGCGAGAGGCGCTGCTTTCAAGACGTATTGGCATCTCGGGGAAATGAAAAGAATTTCAGATCTCAGATCTCAAATTGAGATTTGACAGGAGTCCGGCAATGGCAAGGTTTAAATTGAGTAGCTTGTTGTTGATGCCTGTGAGCATCATCGTATTCGTCGCAGTTTGTTTTGCTCAACAGCCTACAACGAATGTCGCAGCGGTGAATGCTGCTTCCTCCGTTACCAAAACTTCCGATGATGATCGCTATCGCATCGGACCGGGCGATGTGCTCGATATACGAGTTTACAATCGTCCGAACATCTCAAGGGAAGGCGTTAGAGTTGAAGGCAACGGCATGTTTCGGATGCCACTCCTCGAATCGGAGGTTCAGGCCGCCTGCAAGACCGAGGGTGAACTGGCGAAGGAACTTTCGACGAAGTACGCGAAATACTACAAGAACCTTCAGGTTGATGTATTCATCAAGGAGTATCACTCGAAACAAGTCGCAATCATTGGCGCGGTGAACGAACAGAGTCGATTTGAATTGCAGCGTCGAGTGCGTTTGCTTGAACTGCTTACCTACGCTCGAGGTCCTTCAGCCAAGGCGGGACAAACAATCAACATCGTTCACTCGACTGCTCCGTCACTCTGCCGGCAAGCCTCTGACGACGAGATAGCTGCTTTTTCCAGCTACAAACTCAGCGACACAATGGTTGGGGATCCCAAGTCGAATCCGTATATAGAGGCCGGCGACATCGTTACCTTACCTGATGCTGACCAGGTTTACGTAGTTGGCAACGTCTACACCCCTTTAACGATTCCACTTAAAGAACCAATCACATTGTCGCGTGCAGTGGCCATGGCGGGTGGTGCAAAGCAAGACACGAAGAAAGACAAGATCCGGATTGTTCGTCAGGAACCGGGGAGCATGGCGAAGAAAGAAATGATCGTCGACCTGTCGGCAATCGAAAAGAAGCAGGCCGATGACGTGGCACTTATGCCAAACGACATCATCGACGTTCCCCTGTCGACCGGAAAGAGCTTGCTAAGAGGTATCGTCATGGGCGGCGCGCAGTCCGTCACTCAACTGCCAATCCGTGTTATCCCATAAACTCCCTTGCCCTGAGATTTGATCATGAAACCTACCCAGGAATTGATAATTAGAAGAGATTCGGAGCCCGCCGCACTTGACCGCCCGTCAGACCGGGTGCCCCTGAACTACAACTACGGCGTAGACCCAAACGCCGAAACCGAAGTGCACCTGCTCGACTACTGGCGTGCGATTCGTAAGCGGTTGTGGCTGATCATTAGCATCGTGTTGTTAGTATCGATGCTGACAGTGGTCTATGTGTCACGGAAACCCGACATCTTCGAAGCGAAAGCTCGTGTGCAGGTCAACCTCGAAGACAACAATCCAGCCAATGGCGTTCCAGTTCTCTACGGCTCAACGGATGATCCGGTTTATTTCAACACGCAATTACAAATTCTCGTAAGTAGCGGATTAATCCGGCGCGTCGTTCGCACGCTCGATCTCGAACACAATCCGGAGTTTCTAAACGCGAATTCCTCCCAAAAGAGATCGACCTGGCAGTCTGTGTTGCAAACACTTGGTGTCAAGAAAGAGCAACCAGTCGAGAACAAGAACGTCGATCAGTTGCCACTCACAACCACTGTTGCCGATGCCTCCTCGCGGGAGAATCTAAACGAAGCTAAGAGGCTGGCGCCATTTGTTGGAGCAATTCTTGGTGGACTCGATGTCGAGCCGGTAAAAGAGAACCGTGGTTTCTTAAAAGAGACTCGTCTGATCGATATCTCATTTCAACACACCGATCCCCAAGTTGCAGCGAAAGTGGTTAATTCAGTTGCTGAGACCTACATTTACTCGAATTTAGAAAAAAATACTCAAACGATGAGTGGCACGGGGGACTTTCTGGCGAAGCGCATAGCAGAACTTCAGGAGAACATTCGTACTTCGGAAGAGCGGCTGGTCAACTATGCGAAGAACAATAAAATCGTTTCACTCGACGCAAATCAAAACACAGTGATGGAGCGTCTCGCAGGGCTAAATCGTCAACTGCTGGAAGCTGAGAATGATCGCAAGTCAGCCGAAGCTGCACTCAATGCGACGAAGGCGCCTGGAGCAGCAAGCGCAATGATCGACGCGGAGACAAAACAAGCCGGCGATCTCGAAGGAAAGCTTGCTGAGCTTCGTCAAAAACGTGCCCAGCTACTGGCAAGTGACGCAACAGAAGAGGCACCCGAGGTGAAAGAGGTCGATGGTCAAATCACCGAACTCGACCAGCAGATAAAAGATCTGAAGTCACACAAGAGCACTACTTTGTTAACAAACCTGACCACCCGTTATCGTCAGACACTAGAACGGGAAAACTTGCTTCGGAAAGCCTTTGAAGAACAACGTTCTGAGACTCTGACTCAGAACGAAGCAGCAATTAACTACCGCATCATTCAGCAGGAAATAGAAACAAACAAGACAATGCTCAACGGTCTTCTGCAACGTTCGAAAGAAAACGACGTTGTAAGGGCTGGCAAGTCAAACAACATCTCAATCGTTGACTACGCCCTAACTCCGGACGGTCCCGTTGGCCCGAATCGTACGCGAACGGTGTTTGTCTCGATTTTCCTGGCCCTGGGGCTCGGCGTCGGCCTATCGCTCTTTCTCGAATATCTCGACGACACGGTCCGATCAACGGAAGACGTCGAACGACTATTGCACTTGCCGGCGTTGGCAGTCATTCCGGCGGTGGGCGGATCAGTTAAGAGAAAGGTACTCGCAGGTTCGAAGGCGTTGCAGAAACGTAACGGCAACGGGGCAAGTAACAACGCAGAGCTTTTGATGAATGTCGATAGTCGTTCTCCTTTAGCTGAATCCTATCGCCACCTGCGCACCTCGGTTCTGTTATCAACAGCCGGACGAGCGCCAAAATCTCTACTGGTCACGTCGAGTTTGCCGGGTGAAGGGAAGACGACGACGGCAGTGAATACTTCCTACAGTCTTGCGCAAACCGGGGCGAGCGTTGTGATCATCGACGCAGACATGCGACGACCTCGCTTGCAGTCGATTTTCGGAATGCGCGGGCAGCTTGGTCTTAGCTCAATTCTTTCGAGCGACGTGACCGACGAAGAGATGTTGGCGATGATTTCAAGGGACGAGAATAGCGGATTGAATATTTTAACCGCAGGACCTATTCCACCTAATCCAGCAGAATTGTTGGGTTCGGATCAGATGCGTCGTCTCCTGGTCACTTTGCAGAAACACTTCACCCACGTCGTGGTTGATTCTCCGCCAGTTACTTCCTTTACCGACGGTGTGTTGATTTCAACAATGGTTGATGGCGTGTTGCTCGTGGTCCACGGAGGAAAGAGTTCGCGTCACG
>Ga0068865_100002822_pt1 | contig 10334 bp, 8 predicted proteins | sample KBSMisM12_FD_75293 | JGI IMG/M metagenome (GOLD analysis project Ga0068865, IMG submission 75293) | Miscanthus rhizosphere microbial communities from Kellogg Biological Station, Michigan, USA - KBS Miscanthus M1-2 | ecosystem: Host-associated > Plants > Roots > Rhizosphere > Soil ...
CGCAACCAGCTGCTGCTGGCGGCTGGATTCGCGCCGACGCATGGCGAGACCAACCTGGCGGCGCCGCAGATGGGGCCCGCGCGCGCGGCGATCGACCTGATCCTCGCCCATCAGGAACCCTATCCGGCGCTTGTCATGGACCGCGGCTGGAACGTTCTCCTGACCAACCAGGCCGCGCAGCGGTTCATGCGCCTGATGGGCCTGGGGCGCTCGACCCAGCGCAACGTCATCCGCCTGATCATGGACCCGGCGGAACTGCGCCCGCGGATCGTCAACTGGGAGGCCGCCGCGGGAGACCTGGTGCGCCAGCTGCAGCGGCAGGCCGCGACCGCGCCACCGGATGATCCGACCCATCGGCTGCTGGATGAGGTGATGGCCTATCCGGGCGTACCGGACGCCTGGCGCACGCACGAGTTCCGCGCCGCCGCCGAGCCGCTGATGAGCGTGCTCTACGAGAACAACGGCGTCGCGCTGAGCTTCTTCACCACGATCACCTGCTTCGCCGCGCCGCACGACATCACGCTGGAGGAACTGCGCGTCGAGTGCTCGTTCCCCGGTGACGCCGAGACGGCCGCCCGCTGCCGGGCGTTGCTGACTTAGCTGTCGAGGAAGCTGCGCAGCTTCCGCGACCTGCTGGGGTGCTTCAGCTTGCGGAGCGCCTTGGCCTCGATCTGGCGGATACGTTCGCGGGTGACGCTGAACTGCTGACCGACCTCTTCGAGGGTGTGGTCGGTGTTCATGCCGATGCCGAAGCGCATGCGCAGGACGCGCTCCTCGCGCGGCGTCAGCGACGCCAGCACGCGGGTGGTGGTCTCGCGCAGGTTCGACTGGATGGCCGCGTCGATCGGCAGGACCGCGTTCTTGTCCTCGATGAAGTCGCCCAGGTGGCTGTCTTCCTCGTCGCCGATGGGCGTCTCGAGGCTGATCGGCTCCTTGGCGATCTTCAGGACCTTGCGCACCTTCTCCAGCGGCATGGCCAGCTTCTCGGCCAGTTCCTCCGGGGTCGGCTCGCGGCCGATCTCGTGCAGCATCTGGCGGCTGGTGCGGACGATCTTGTTGATCGTCTCGATCATGTGCACCGGGATGCGGATGGTGCGGGCCTGGTCGGCGATCGAGCGGGTGATCGCCTGACGGATCCACCACGTGGCGTAGGTCGAGAACTTGTAGCCGCGGCGGTACTCGAACTTATCGACCGCCTTCATCAGGCCGATGTTGCCCTCCTGGATCAGGTCCAGGAACTGCAGGCCGCGGTTGGTGTATTTCTTGGCGATGGAGATCACGAGGCGAAGGTTGGCCTCGACCATCTCCTTCTTGGCCTGACGGGCCTCGCGCTCGCCCTTCTGCACGGTCTGGACGATGCGGCGGTAGTCGTCGATCGGCACGCCGGTCTCTTGCGCCAGCGCGGCGATCTCGGCGCGGATGTCGCCGATCTGGCCGTTGTCGTTCTCGGCGAACTTGGTCCAGCGCACGCCCAGGGCCTTCACCTGATCGGTCCAGTCCGGACGCATTTCCGAGCCGAAGTAGGCCTTCAGGAACTCGCCGCGGCTGATGCCGTAGCTGTCGGCCAGGCGCAGCAGGCGGCCTTCCAGGCCCACCAGGCGCTTGTTGATCGCATAGAGCTGCTCGACCAGCGCCTCGATGCGGTTGTTGTTCAGCTTCAGCGTCTTGAGGTGCAGGACGATCGCGCCGGTGGCGGCCGAATAGGCCTCGCGGTCCTTCTCGGAGAGGTCGGCGCCCTTCAGACGCTGGGCGACCAGCTTCTCCTGCAGCAGACGGAAGCTCTCGAACTCGGCGGCGATGGCGTCGAGGGTGATCATCACCCCTTCGCGCAGCTCGGCCTCCATGGCGCTGATCGTCGGTCCGGCGCCGTCGTCGAAGTCGTCGTCGCTCTCGCCTTCCGGCTGGCCCTCGGCGGCCTCGGTCTCTTCCTTCTCCTCCTCGGCCTCGGCGACCGCCTCGACGGGAAGAGAGTCGGGACTGGCGTTCTGGCCGCCATAGGTCTGCTCGAGGTCGATCACCTCGCGCAGCAGGATGCGGCCGCTTCCCAGCTCCTCGCGCCAGACCATGATGGCTTCGAAGGTCAGCGCGCTCTCGCACAGGCCCCGGATCATGGTGTCGCGGCCGGCCTCGATGCGCTTGGCGATGGCGATTTCGCCCTCGCGGGAGAGCAACTCCACCGAGCCCATCTCGCGCAGGTACATGCGCACGGGGTCGTCGGTGCGGTCGTAGGCGGCTTCCTTGGTCGTCTCGACGACAGCGCTTTCCTCGCGCACCGCCACCTCGCCGCCGCCCTCGGCGTCCTCTTCCGCCTCGACGACGTTGACGCCCATCTCGCTGAGCATGGCCAGCGTGTCTTCGATGGCCTCCGAGGTCACTTCCTCGCTGGGCAGGACCTTGTTCAGCTCGTCCATGGTGACGTAGCCGCGGGCCTTGGCCTGCTTGATGAACTTCTTGACCGCGGCGTCCGTCAGGTCGAGCAGCGGGCCGTCGCCCCCAGTGGTTTCGGGAGTTTCAGCTTCGGCGGTGGTGGTGCTCATCAAATTCTCCGACATCGGCGCGCATCTTCCCCAAGACGCGGGCCGGAGATGGTTGACGGCGGCTCGGATAACAGGGTCTGCGGCAATAGGACCCTGCGGCCGCCCGAATCGTTCCCAATCTGAATTATGCGCTTCAGTGGCTTGCGCATCGTCTCCAAGCGCTTAACGGCGCGCCATGCGTTAACGACCGCGGAGGCTTCCCTCCCCGGTCCGCGTGGCGTCGACCTAAGCCGCCCACCCGAACGGATTGGCGAAGAGGCGCGACCACTGGGATCACCGCACATCGAGGGAGGCATCCGAAATCTCTGACGAGGGGCGCGCTCGAAAGCTCGCAGCGGCCCGATCGATGCCTGTCAACAGTGCGCTAAATCCGCAACAGGGCCAGATGGCGATCACGGACGATCGTGTCAAGGCGCAGAGGCGAGGAAGTTGCTCTGTTGCAGCGCGCGCGCCGCCGCTTTGGCGCCCAAAAGGCGGATTTGTCGCAGGATCACGCGCCGAACCGGCTCCACGGGAGCGCGGGGATCGTCGGGCAGTTGCGCAGGACGAGGACGACGTAGGCGGGCTCCTCTCCGCCGCGGAAGGGGCGTCGGGCGAGGTAGGCGATGGTGTCGAAGGCGACCGCGGCCGTGGGGCGCTCGGCCAGGACCTGTCCGCGGTAGACGTAGGCGACGCGGTCGCCCGGATGGACATGGGCGAGCGCGGCCAGGTCCATCGTGCCGCGCACGCCGGACGGAAAGGCCAGGAGACGACAGCCGCCCGAGCGGATGCTCCAGCCGCTTGGCACGGGCGTGACGGGGCCGGCGCTGGCGGCCAGGAAGCGGCGCAGGCCTTCGCTGCGGGCGGGGATGGTCTGTGCCTGGCGGCCGGCGTCGGCGGCGAGCGCGACCTTCAGGCCGAGGCTCGCGGCCAGCGCCGCGGCCAGCCCCAGAGCCAGGACCGCGCCAGGCCTAGCGCTGGTCGAAGATCTCATGACGCACGCTCGCGACGGCCCAGCCCAGGCCGGTCAGGGTGATCACTGCGTTGACGACGCCCGCGCCGATCCCGCCGTGCACCAGGTGGAACATCGCCAGGCTCTGGGCCATCAGGGCCAGCCGCACGACGTTGAGGGCGACCACCGAGAGGAAGACACCCGCCAGGGCAAAGGCCTCGCTGGCGCGGGGGACAGGCCGGAAGCAGCGCACCACGGCGACAAAGAGCATCAGCGCGGTGGCGGCGTTCTGCACCGAGGTGCAGGCGCCCAGGATCGACATCATCCGCTCGCCGTCGGCGAACTGCACGTCGTGGCCATGGACCGGCCGGCCGATCAGGGCGCCGACCATGTGAGCGTCCACCGTGGCCAGGGGCTGGACGAAGAACAGCATCACGATGCGGCTCCAGACGAGCTGGACGCTGACAGCCAGGAGGATCATCGCCGCGGCCCTGACGCGCGGGCCCTGGCTGCGGTCGATGAGGATGGCCCCGGCCAGGCCCGTGCAGGCGGCGCCGGCGACCTGGCTGACGGGGACGAGCGCGCAGAGCGCGGCGGCGGCGCAGACCCAGAGGTCGCGCGGCTTGGCCGGCTGGGGCTCGTCCCTGAGCGCCAGCCCCACGGTCGCGGCGAACGCGAACCAGAACGCCCAGCTCTGGCCCAGGCCGTCCAAGAGACCGCCCGGCACGCCCGAGGCGGCCACCGCCTCGATCGCCTTGCCCGCCGCGGCGTTGGCCAGGAGGAGGCCCATGGCCGCGGCGTACAGCCGACCGCGGCTCAATGCGGGCGCCGATCCAACGTCGCGGCCGGCGGCGGGACCCGCCAGGATCTCGCTCGCGGTCATGATCCCCCTTCGCCCGGCACAGCCCCGCCTCTTGGGAGCGGGCGGGGAATTCTCGTACGAGGCGAACGGAATTGTCGAGCTAGTTTCAGCGTGCGACAAAACGCTGGTATCCGTTCTCAGGGGGACTTCCCATGAAGATCAATCTTGCTCTCGCCCTGTCGGTGGCGACCGCCGCGGCCGCCTGCGCGACCGCCGCCTTCGCCGGCGACGTGGTCACCCACCCGGTCGGCGCGCCGGCGCCGCTGCTGGGCGCGGGCCTGCCGGGCCTGGCCATCCTCGCCGTCGCCGGCGGCGGGTATGTCGCGATGCGCCTGCGTCGCGGCCGGGACTGAACCCGACCCGCGATCCTCGGTAGGCCGGGGCCATGTGGGCTCTAGCTCTCCTGTTGTTCGCTATCGTCGCGGAGGCGCTGGTCGATTGGCGCCTTCGTCGGCGTTTGTACGAATGGCGGGACAGCGAGCTCAGCCTGGGCCTCGCGGCCGGCTGGGCGGTCAGCGGGGTGGCCAACGGTCTGTTGCTCGTCGCCGCGCTGGACTTCGCCTATCGCCACCGCGTCCTTGAACTCGGGACCCTGCCAGGCGCGCCCGTCCTGGCCTTCGTGGCGGCAGACGCGCTCTACTACGCCTGGCACCGGCTGAGCCACCACGTCCCCTGGCTCTGGGCCAGCCACTTCCCGCATCACACCGCCAAACGCCTGAACATGCTGGCCTCGGTGCGCCAGGGCTGGACCGATGTGATCTCCGGCGTCTGGCTGACCTGGGTCGGGCTGGGCGTGATGGGCTTCACCGATCTGCAGATCGCGCCCTATTTCGCCGTCCTCCTGCTCTGGCAGATGGCCGTGCACAACGAGTGGACGCCGCGGCTCGGACCGCTGGAGTGGCTCCTGGTCACCCCCTCGAACCACCGGGTGCATCACTCCCTGGCGGCGCATCACATCAACAAGAACTACGGCGGCGTGCTGATGATCTGGGACCGGCTGTTCGGCTCCTACGCATCCGAAGGGTCCGAGGTGCTGCACGCGTTCGGGATCGGCGGCTTCGACGCCGATGCGTCCTCGCCCATGGGGATCGCCTTCCACGAATGGCGCAAGATGCTGCCGCGCCGGGCGCCGGCCACCCTCCCCTAGGACGGAGTGATGGCGTAGAGTGGCCTCGCTCCGGGAGGCCTCAGCGATGATCACGCTCACCGTCAACGGCAAGCGCCATGAGCTCGATGTCGAGCCCGATGCGCCCCTGCTCTGGGTTCTCCGCGACGAGCTGGGCCTGACCGGCACGAAATTCGGCTGCGGCATCGCCCAGTGCGGCGCCTGCACCGTGCAGGTGGACGGCAAGCCCGTGAAATCCTGCATCACGCCCACCGGCAGCGTGAAGGGCGCGGTCACCACCATCGAAGGCCTGGCGGCGAACCTGAAGCATCCGGTGCAGCAGGCCTGGCTGATCGAGGACGTGCCGCAGTGCGGCTACTGCCAGTCGGGCCAGATCATGGCGGCGGCGGCCTTGCTGGCCGCGACACCCAATCCGACCGACGCCGACATCGACGCCAAGCTCACCAACATCTGCCGCTGCGGGACCTATCCGCGGATCCGCAAGGCGGTCCACCGCGCGGCCGCGGCGATGGCCAAGAGCCCGAAGGGAGCCAAGGCATGAACGAGATCGCGCTCTCCCGCCGCGGGTTCGTGATCGCCGGGGTTTCGGCCGCCGGCGGCCTGATGATCGGCGTGCCGATGTCGGCCGAGGCGGCCCTGCAGCCGCCGGTGATGGCCGACGGGACCAACCCGGCCAAGGAGATGACGGCCTTCGTCATCATCGAGCCCGACAGCACCGTGACCATCCGCGCCCCGCACCAGGAGATGGGCCAGGGCACGACGACGGCGCTGGCCATGCTGCTGGCCGAGGAGCTGGCCTGCGACTGGAAGAAGGTGAAGGTCGAATACGCCTCGGCCAACCGCAACCAGCGCGCCGGCGGCAACCTCTATGGCCGCATGCAGACCGTGGGTTCCAGCGGACTGCGCACCTCGGTGACGATGATGCAGCAGGCCGGCGCGAGCGCGCGTGAGCGCCTGCGCCTGGCGGCCGCCGACCAGTGGAAAGTCGACCCGGCCGATTGCGCGGTGACGTCCGGCAAGTGCGTGCACAAGGCGTCCAACCGCAGCGCCGACTACGGCTCGCTGGCGGCGGCGGCCGCGCAGGTGCAGCTGGCCAAGGAGCCGGCGATCAAGACGCCGGACCAGTACACCCTGGTCGGCAAGTGGACGCCCCGACTGGATACCGCCGCCAAGCTGGACGGCTCGGCCAAGTTCGGCCTCGACGCCGTCGTGCCGGGGATGGTCTACGCCGCGGTCTGGTCCTCGCCGGTCTACGGCGGCTCGGTGGTCTCGGTGGACGAGAGCGGGCTGAAGGACATCCGCGGCATCCTGGGCGTCGTGAAGCTGAAGGATGCGGTCGTCGTCGTGGCCGACCGATACTGGCGCGCCAAGAAGGGCCTGGACGCGCTGAAGATCACCTGGGGCGACGGCGGCTATGGCGGCGTTGATTCCGCCCAACTGGACGCCGGCCTGCTGAAGGCGCTGGACGGGCCGCTGTTCACCGCCGAACAGAAGGGCGACGCGGCCGCCGCGTTCGCAGCGCCGGGCGCCAAGCTCGTGGAGGCGACCTACGAGGCGCCGTTCCTCAGCCACTCGCCGATGGAGCCGCTGAACTGCACGGTGGCGATCGGGCCGGACCGCGCCGACGTCTGGATCTCTACCCAGGGCCCGATGTCGGTGCTGCAGGAGACCGCCAAGGCGACCGGCCTGAAGCCCGAGCAGGTCTATGTGCACAACCACTACGTCGGCGGCGGCTTCGGCCGGCGCGGCGGGGCCACCGACGAACTGGCCCAGGCGATCGCGGTGGCCAAGCAGGTGGGCAAGCCGGTCAAGCTGATCTGGTCGCGCGAGCAGGACATCCGGCGCGACCGCTATCGCCCGCAGGCGGCGGTGCGCTTCCGCTCGGCGCTGGCGCCCGACGGCAAGCCCGGCGTGCTGCAGGCAAAGATCGCCGTGCCCTCGCTGATCCGCGGGACCGGCGCGCCGCAGGAGTGGCAGGCCAGCGAGCCCATGGCGACGGAGTGCATCCAGAACAACTTCTACGACTGGCCGGCGCGCGACGTGCAGGTGGTGCTGAAGAACAGCCACGTGCCGGTGTCGTTCTGGCGCGGCGTGGGGAGTTCGCAGAACGGCTTCTTCATCGAGAGCTTCGTCGACGAACTGGCCCACGCGGCCGGCAAGGACCCCTACGAGTTCCGCCACGCCATGCTGACCCGGCCCGACGCACGGGCCGTCCTGGAGGCGCTGGCCAAGCACTCCGACTGGGGCAAGCCGCTGCCCAAGGGCAGCGGGCGCGGCATCGCCATCATCGAGGCCTATGGCTCGGTCTCGGGCCAGGTCGTCGAAGCGACAGTCTCCAAGGACGGCAAGCTGAAGGTCGACCGGGTGACCTGCGTGCTGGATCCCTACCACGTGGCCAATCCGAACACCGTCGCCCAGCAGATGGAGGGCGCGGTGATCATGGGAATGACCGCGGCGATCTGGGGCGAGATCACGATCAAGAACGGCGCGCCGGTGCAGACGAACTTCAACAACTACCGCATGGCGCGGATGGCCGAGACGCCGCCGCGGATCGACGTGCACCTGGTCCCGAGCGGTGGAACGAAGTGGGGCGGCGTCGGCGAGCCGGGCCTCGGCCCCTTCGCCCCGGCGCTGGCCAACGCGATCTTCGCCGCCACCGGCAAGCGGGTGCGCAAACTGCCGCTGAAGAACACGGACCTGAGCTGGGCGTAGGCTCCGCGCGTTGACGCCAGGGCACAATTGACCGGCGCGCGCCGGGGCGCGACGCTGTTCGCCGCTGGCCGCGCGAGCGGAGCCGAACCTCGCCGCGCAGGCCCATGCGCGTGGAGGACGCCATGTACACCCTGCCGCATCACGTGGAGTTCCTGTCCGACCGCTGGGCCGAGGAGGCTCGCCGGTTCCTGGCCGGCGAGGTCCCGAAGATCCGCGAGAAGGCGGTCCCGGCCGAGCGGCTGAAGGGCAAGACGTTCGCCGTGAGCGGGCGCTTCACCGAAGCCCCGCCGCACCTGGAACTGCCGGGAGACACGGGCTGCTGCACGATCGCCTTCGACGGCGAAGCCTTCCGTCTCACCGCCAGCTTCGACCCGGCCGCCGACCTCGTCGTGGAGGCCGACTACCAGGCCGCGCTGACCGCCGCGCAGATGGTGGGGATCACCGCGCCCGGCGCGCTGGCTTCCCTGCGCGCGGACGTGTCCCAGCTCTATGGCGAGGGCGCGCTCAAGGTCCGCGGCGCCCTGCCCGATCCGCGCATCGGCTGGGTGCTGGGCGAGCTGTTCGACCACCTGGGCCGCAAGACCGTCGAGAACCCCGACCTGGCGCACCGCGCCGCGCGGCAGGGCCTCTCCGGCAAGGTCCGCGAGATGGAGGCGCAGGGCTACACGATCGTCGAAAACGCGATCACGCCGGAGTTCGCCGACGAGGCGCGCGAGGCGATCCTGACGACGCTCGCCACCCACGGCTACCAGACCATGAACTGGATGCTGTACCACGGGCGCGCGTTCGAGCGGCTGGCGCTGAACCCCAAGCTGATGACGCTGATCGACGCCTCGCTGGGGCGCGGCGCGGTGATCGGCTCGCTCTCCTGCATCCGGAAGCCCGCCGGGCCGGGCTTCATCCCGCTGCACACCGACTACTCTCACGTGCCCGAGCCCTATCCCGACTTCGCCATGACCGGCGTCGGCGTCTGGGCGTTCGAGGACTGGACCGAGGCGTCGGGCCCGACGGTGCTGGTCCCGGGCAGCCAGCGGTTCAAACGCTCGCCGCGCCAGGGCGACGATCCCGGCGCGGGCGTGCCGATCCTGATGCCGAAGGGCTCGGTGGTCTTCTTCACCCAGGGCGTCTGGCACTGGCAGGGCGACCGTGAGGCGCCGGGCGAGCGCGTGACCCTGCACAGTCACTTCAACCGCGGGATCCTGCGCAGCCTCGAGGCCAAGAAGATCGACGAGCAGATGATCTACCGGAACCCGCCGCGGCTCGGCGAAATGCTGGGCGAGGACGACTGGTTCGAAAAGACCACCGCGACCGGCCGCGACTACGGCCGCTACCGCTACATGGGCCAGCTGCTGGCCTTCAACGAGGCCCGCAAACAGGCGATCCTGGCGGGCGACGAGCAGGTGTCTATGCCGCGGCGGTCAAGGCCCAAAGCTGTGGCCGCCGAGTAGCGTCGCGGCCTAATGCGGAAGCACCGGCGTGGCGGCCTGGTCGGGGTGGGACCAGTCGCTGGCGAGGAGTTTGCGCAGCTGGTCGCGTTCGGTCTTGAGGCTGACCAGGGTCGAGGCGTCCTGGTCGCGGTCAAGGTCGCGGGCGGCGGCTTCGACGGCGCGTTCCAAGCTCTCGAGCTGCATGAGCAGGTCGAAGGCCTGGCGCCAGAGGTCGCGGGCGCGCTCGCCGGTCTCCTGCAGGAAGGGCGCGGAGACGCCGGCGCGACGCGCGTCCTGCTCCAGGGTGGGGATCAGCTCGGGGGCGAAGCCGCGCGAGGCCAGATGGCGGACCCGGGCGTCGAACTCCAGCCCGTCGGCCTCGTAGCGCAGCCGCACCAACTCGTGGGCCAGGCCATCCAGCTTCTCGTCGCCGAAGCCGCGGGCGCCGACCGTCTCGATCTTGTCGTCGATCACCGAAGGGTCGTGCAAGGCGGCCAGCGCCAGGGCGGCGGCCAGGGGCTTGGGCGAGACGCGCAGGCGACGGCTGGCGTCCTTGGCCTCGGGCGTGGCGGGCGCCTGAGACGGTCCGGATTGGCCGCCCCGGCGCTTGGCCCAGGCGGCGCGCGACATCTCCCGGGCCGCGGCGCCCACCGTGTAGACCGGCTCGCGGGTCGGCCAGAGCTGCTCGTAGCGGCCGAGCAGGTCCTCCTTGTAGGCCGCCGCCAGGTCCGGGTCGGCT
>Ga0068865_100002824_pt1 | contig 10333 bp, 10 predicted proteins | sample KBSMisM12_FD_75293 | JGI IMG/M metagenome (GOLD analysis project Ga0068865, IMG submission 75293) | Miscanthus rhizosphere microbial communities from Kellogg Biological Station, Michigan, USA - KBS Miscanthus M1-2 | ecosystem: Host-associated > Plants > Roots > Rhizosphere > Soil ...
GTCGGCGCGGCGGCTGAAGCTGATGAAACCCTCGGCCTATATCGTCAACACCGCGCGCGGCGAGGTGATCGATGAAAATACCCTGGCCATGATGCTGGAAAAGAACCAACTGTCGGGCGCGGGCCTGGACGTGTTCGAGAATGAACCTGCCGTCAATCCCAAGCTGCTCAAGGCCAGGAACGTGGTGTTGCTGCCGCATATGGGTTCGGCCACCATCGAAGGCCGCATCGACATGGGCGAAAAGGTGATCGTGAACATCAAGTCGTTTGTCGACGGGCACAAACCGCCGGACCGGGTAATACCAGCTATGCTTTAGCGCCGAACCGGCGCGAGGGATTTTGTGACCTGAGCAGGAGCGTCGCGCGGAGCGTGCGGAGAGCACGTGAGCACGCGCGACGAACTCAGGGCACAAAAGACCCGCGCCCGAGCGCGCCTTCGAAAAGCTCCACGAGCTTTTCGAAGGCGCGCTCGGCTTGCAATTCGTTGTAAACGGCGCGGCCCGGCACAGTCCAACCATGGCCCGCGCCTTCATAGACTTCGCTCTGGAACGCGCCATGCCAGTCACGCAGGGCAACCTCCAACCGCGCAATCCATTCCGCCGGCATCATGGAATCCTGGTCGGCATGACCAAAATAAAGCCGCGCCTTGATGCGGGGAAGCAGCAGATGCGGGCTGTCGGCGCTGTCGGTGGCCAACCACCCGCCATGAAAGGAAGCGGCAGCCGCCACCTTGTCCGGCACGACGGCGGCGGTGCGCAGCGCCATCTGTCCGGTGAAGCAATAGCCCACCACACCAATCTTGCCGCTGCGGACGCCCTTCTGCGCCAGCAGGAAATCGACATAGGCCGCTCCGTCACTGTCCATTTGCGCCGGGGTCAAGGCCGCGAACAGCGTCTGCAGGGTCTTCATCGTATCCGCTTCATTCGCGGGCTCGAAACCATTCGGCGCGATCCGCGCATAGCGATGCATGACATTGGGCATCAGCACCGCGAAGCCTTTTTCCGCCAGCCTTTTGGCCATGCCGATATTGCCGGGACGCGGGCCCCAGACATCGGTCAGGAACAGCACACCGGGAAATTCAGCGATGTCGTCGGGGCGGATGAATAGCGCTTCCGCACCGGATGTGGAATTTTCAAGGCCAGGAATTTCAAGCTTTGTCTCTTTCATCTTTCTTCTCATAAATCACGGTGTTCCAATAACGCGCCTGATGGCTCCCGGTGCGCGCAAAGCCGTGGCGTTTCAGCTGGCGCCCGATCATCCAATTGAAATAGCCGTGCGCCACCAAGGCCGTTGCGCCATTTTCCTTCGCCTTGGCGATCAGGATATCGGCGGCTTGGGCGGCGCGCCGAAACGCCTTGCGCGGATTTTCGATGTCGGGATGAAAGCCCACATGCCAAAGAATGCGCGAGATCACCGCCCATTTGGGAACTTTCATGCTCAACAGGGGAATGGGGGGCGCAGCCAGCGGCGCTTCCGCGAACAGCGGATCGGCGGTCAATTCGGCATGCGGCGCGAGCAGCGCGGCGCTTTGATGGCTGCGGGGACGGCCGCTGGTAAAGACATGGTCCAGTTCCCGTACCAGATCCTTCAACTCCTCCGGAGGGAAATTGGCGGGCGCCAGCCCTGCCTCCTCATAGGCATCGATATAGTCCGCGAAGCCCGCATGGCCGGCGCGGGGACTGAGCGGGATATGAGGCTGACCATGACGGATAAGGAGAATGCGCATCTTAAGAGCCAGAGTTGGCGGTTGAGTCCTTTTGATGTGCAAACAGATCACCCGGACTTTCAGAAACTCATAAATTCAGGCCGTATTGCCTAGCGTTAAGGCCTTAAGCTCAAAAAATAGGCAACCACCTGTTGCATCGCAACAACGCCTGCTCAAATCACGCGTTTTGGTCCCAAAACCGGGCCAAAAGGACAAGGCGCCATATTGAGATTAGGGGGCGGAAACAGAACTGTCATCGCCATACGGGGACGTGAGGCATCCAAGCCTTACGCCTGGCAACAAGAGGGACTGTTCGATGAAAAATTTGGCCAAACTGTTTTTGGGCGCGGTCAGCCTGGCTGGCGTGACAAGCGTCGCGGCTCCTGCGGTTGCCCAGGACGCTCCCACATGGGGTCTGACCGCCGCTGTCGACGTACAGAGCGATTATAAATTCCGCGGCATCAGCCAAAACGATCGCGAGCCTTCTCCCCAAGGCACGCTCAACCTGACTGGTCCCGACGGTTTCTATGTCGGCACCTGGGCATCCTCGGTGGACTGGAAGTTGGGCCAGAACAACAACCCCTCCGTCGAAGTCGATATCTACGGCGGCAAGCATACTGACCTGTGGGGCGTGGATTGGAACATTGAGCCCTATTACTACGCCTATCCCAGCTTCAATGCGTTCGGCGGGCCCACGGCGGATTATTTCGAGCTGATCAACCAGCTCACCAAGGCAGTCGGTCCGGCGACCTTTACCGCGACCTATGCCTGGTCGCCCGAGTTCAGCCTGGGCGGCGGCCCCGGCCACTATCTCGCCGGCATGGCGTCCTACACCATCCTCGACTGGCTCAGCATCAGCGGCAATGTCGGCCATCAATGGGTCCGAGCCGCGAACGCATCCGTTGGCTCTCGCGACTACACCTATGCCGATATCGGCCTGACCGCGAGCTACAAGGGCTTTGCTCTCGACCTGCGCTACAGCGGCACGGATCTGGGTAGGACCGCTTGCGGTTTCTATATGGGCACCAACCATGCTTGCGCGGGCGATGTTATCGCCACGCTGACCTACAACGTCACCCTGCTCCCGTAGGGAAATGGTTTGTGCAGCAAACAGAACGGTCTCCCGCTACTTGTCGTTAGCGAGAGACCGTTTTGGATGCCGTTGACCATGGCGGATGAGGAGAATGGGCATTATTCAGGACCGGAGCTGACAGTTGAATCCTTTTGGCGTCCAAAAGGAATTACCGGGCCAGTGATGCTTTTCAGAGGCTTTTAAAATTGGCTCCTCTGCCTAGTGCGGAGGCCCAGAGCCTAAAATTTAGGCAAAAGACTGTTGTATCACAACAACGGCTGCTCAAATCATGCGTTTTGGCCCCAAAACGGGGCAAAAAAGACAAACCGCCATATTGAGATTGGGCAGGCAAAACAGAACTGTCATGGCAATACGGGGGGCGTGACGCATCCAAGCCTTGCGCCGAAAACGGAGGGGACTTTTCAATGAAAAACTTGACCAAATTGTTTTTGGGCGCGGTGAGCCTGGCGGCCATGGCAAGCGCCTCGGCTCCTGTCTCTGCCCAGGACGCTCCCGCCTGGGGCCTGACCGGTTATGTCCAGATGCAGAGCGACTATAAATTCCGCGGCATCAGCCAAAACGAGCGCGATCCTTCCTTTCAAGGCACGCTGAACCTCACCGGCCCCGAAGGTTTCTATGTCGGCTCCTGGGCGTCCCAGGTTGACTGGAATATGGGCGGCCAGATCAACAATCCTTCCGTCGAAGTCGACATTTATGGCGGCAAGCATACCGACGTGTGGGGCATCGACTGGAATATCGAGCCCTATTATTACGCCTATCCGGGCGCCAACACTTTCGGCGGCCCCACCGCCGATTATTTTGAACTGATCAACCAGCTCACCAAGGCGTTCAATGGCGTGACCCTGCAGGCCACCTATGCCTGGTCGCCCGAGTTCAGCTTGGGCGGCGGCCCCGGCCACTATCTTGCCGGCATGGCGTCCTTCACCATCCTCGACTGGCTGAGCGTCAGCACCAATGTCGGCCATCAATGGGTGCGGGCCGCGAATGCAAGCGTCGGCTCCCGCGACTATACCTATTACGATATCGGCGCGACCGCGACCTACAAGAGCTTTGCTCTGGACGTGCGCTATGGCGGGACCGATCTTGGCACGATCCCCTGCGGTTTCTACATGGGCACCAAAAGCGCCTGCGTCGGCGACGTCATTGTCACGCTGACCTACAACGTCAGCTTGCTTCCGTAAGCAGACGTCACAAAGTACAAAGAGCCCGCAAGGATCATCCTTGCGGGCTCTTTCTTTGCCTTCAGCTTTGTGGCGCCGGAGATTTCCTTCGCATCAAGGCCCCGCTTCCGTATCACACGGCCTGCAGCACCCGTTGCAACTGCTGCAAGTCGAAAGGTTTTCTCAACACGCCGATATTGGCGGCGAAACCTTCCTCGCGATAGCCCGAAGCGACAATCACTTTGAGGCCCGGCTTCAGCCGCAGCGCCTCCTCGACCAATTGGCGGCCGCTCATGCCCGGCAGGCCCAGATCGGTGAGCAGAATCGATATGCCGTCATCCTCTTTCAACATCGCCAGCGCCTCTTGCGCATCGGCGGCGGCGGCGGCGGCAAATCCGATGTCTTCGACCATCTCCACCGTGGTGAGGCGGATCAAGGCCACGTCTTCCACCACCAGCACCTTGGCGCAACTCTTGTCCATCAGGTCTTCAGCCTCAGTGGTTGCATGCGGGAACTTTCCCCCGGATTGAACACCCCTCGCGGCAACCGGTTCCCGATCGGGCCCGCCAAGATTGCAGTGTCAGCAGCCATGGGCAACATCATATTGATTGTCTTGAACCTTTCACGAGACAGGCCCAGGCCAAATCTCGCGACAATTCGGTCAAAGCTGCGGCAAGCGCCCGGCGAGCGAAAGCTTTTATCTCGAACGGACCTATTTGAGTTGGTTCGACGTGATATTGGATTCTGGCATTCGAGCCCCAGTTACCTGGCTCGCCTCTTACCCCCGCTCCGGGAATACGCTGCTGCGCATCCTGTTGAAGCAGTGCTTCAATCTTGACAGCCACTCCATCTACAGCGACGAGGAATTTTCTCATCCCGAAGTCCGCCGCTTGGCGGGAGAAGCGCCGGTGGGAGACAATCCGCGCCAGTTCGTCCAGGAAGCGATGCGCCAGGGCCGGCAACTGTATGTCAAAACCCATGAGTTGCCGCCGCCGGACATTCATCCCGCGATCTATGTCCTGCGCGACGGACGATCCGCCCTGGTGTCGCACACCCATTATCTGTGTGACCATTTTGGGCATGAGCTTTCCTTTGCCGAGGTCATTGCCGGCAAGATGGGTGTGACCTGGTCTCAGCATGTTCAAGCCTGGATGAGCCGGCCGCAGACCCTTGTTTTGCGGTATGAGAATCTGGCCGCAGGCGATCCGGATTCCTTGGCGGCAATTTCGTCCTTTATCGGCGTACCCCAATCGAAAGCCTTTGACGTGTCCTTCCGCCGGCTCCAAGGACTTCAGCCCGATTTTTTCCGGCGGGGCTCGGATCAGGACAATATTTTTGAACTCGATCCCGAAAGCGCGGAGCTGTTTGAGCGTCTCCACGGCGAGACCTTGCGAGCGGTTGGATATGGCGCCGGTGACGGGCCGGGGATGCCGCCGGAAACGGGCGTGGCAAGCCCATCGGTACGGGACTGCTAGGTACTTCCTCGCGTATGGAGAAACTGTTCAAACCTTCGAGCCGCCCAGTACACGAAGGCGAATAGCGCCATCATACAGGGTGCATATGAGTATCGCACTTCACATGACAGAGGTAACGGTATGAATGTGAGCCAATAAAGCCAGCTCGCACATATCATTCCAAGAACGAATATGGCGACGTCGTCTCTAATCCGAAGCGATATTGCGAATATCGCGATTGAGAGTATGAGGTAAGTAATCGGGCGAAATAGCATTGTGCCGGCGGGAAATAACCGCGTTTTTAAAATACGCGTCGCGGCTGACGGCCTGAGCGACCGACCATTCAGTTTGTTCCAGTACTCTGTTGGTTGACCGAGAAATCCAACCGTATTGAGCGGCCAGCACGAATAGATATTTCCCACTCCCATGAGCCGCGCAAAGGCATCGATTCTATGTTCGACAAAGATGCCCGGTGTCGCTCTTAGAAGCGCGAGCCACTGATTGCGGAGCGTCTCCATTGGGATGCGGTCGGTAATATTTTCGAAGGCATTGCCTTCTGATAAGGGCTCGCGTGTGTATGGGGTATATTGTACTTGGGCGCGGGCTCGCAACGCAGGCACGTCAATACCGGTTGCCGAGAATATCTCGAGCTTTGCATTCGGTTCTCGTGCGAGGACGGATGCGATATCGAAATCCATCGCTTGGCGTAATTGGATGTCGAAGAAGTGCGGCCTCAGGTCAAGCGTCGTGCTCATCGCCGTACGCGCCGCTACAAAAGTCATACAACAAGCTACAATGGCAACAACGACATAGTGCGTTTGAACTCTAATTGATGAAGCGAGCGTGTAACGTTCAAACAGAAATACGCTGACGATGGCGGGTGCGATGAAAAGAAACATTTGGTAGCGGACAAGCCCAGCAAAGACGAAGAGAGCAAACGAACATACGAGGATCGCGCGCTTATTTGTCGATTTTTGGTAATGAAAAAGAACAGCAAAACCGAGCAGCGCGAAGTTGCCGCTCAGAACATCTTTAAGCACCAAGGCGGAATGCGCGATCACAAATGGCTGAATCGCGAAAAAAATAGCGCTCAGAACAACTGTCAGCCTGGAGATGGTTATTGAAGAGAGCAAGAACCCGACTGATGCCCAGAAAAGGGTAAGTTCAAGCGCGAGAAGAAGCCCCGGCCCTGGGACGACACGATCCAGGAAATGCCATACGAAGCTCATGAATGGCGGATGCTGGGATGTCACGACGGCCGTGCGCGCCTCGTACCATTGGACGGTGGGATCAAACGAAAGACTGCCGGGCCAACAGAAGAGTAGTGCACTGCAGAACAGTGCAAGCATGACTGCGGCTATGAATCGGTTCGACGCCCGCTTTGCCATCAGTGCGTTCATCCCTCACCGAAAAACATCGCTAACAGGCGACATTGCGTCGAGGGATCTGAGGCGGAACGCTTCTGAGCGCACGCCCACGGGAAGCCCGTTCCAAACAATAACCATCGCGCCCCCCTTCCCGAACATTTAGCATGGAAAGAAACAGTGATGTGTAGAGCTGCCTCGCCGCATTTCGATAGGGCGAATGCCCTGGATATGTTGGACAAATTTCTGAACGTCACCGTCTGAGTCACCGTCAGACACACGTAGGGGTCAGCGAGCTAGGCGCTAACCCGTTGAAAAAATGGTCGGAGAGAGAGGATTCGAACCTCCGGCCCCTACGTCCCGAACGTAGTGCTCTACCAGGCTGAGCTACTCTCCGAACCAGTGCGAAAGGAAGACCCCTCGCCTCGGGAGGCGCCCTTATAACCATGCCCCCCCGCCCCCGCAACCGGACCGCAACCCCCTGTCGGTGCGACCCTTTTTGACCGTTTGCGGACCGGCCCGGCTCGCTTTATACGGAGGCCCCGCCCGGGGTGACCCGTGCATGATGGGGCGTCGCCAAGCGGTAAGGCACCGGATTTTGATTCCGGCATGCGGAGGTTCGATCCCTCCCGCCCCAGCCAATCTCTTTTTCCCCACCCGCATGCCGGATAGGCTGGCAAAAAAAGAAGGCCCCGGGATGCTGAAATCCATACTCGCGACTGCCCTGCTCATAACCGCGCCTTGCGCGGCAAAGGCCGATATCACTGTCTTCACTTCGGGGGGCACCAATCCGGGGCTGCGCACCCTGTCGGCGGCCTGGACGGCCGAGACCGGCAAGCAGGTCACCATCGTGGGCGGCACGGTCACCAAGGCGCATGACAATGTGAGAGACAAGGCGCCTGGCGATCTGGTGGTGCTGCCGCTGCCCGACCTCAAGGATGTCGCGGCCAATCTCAAGCCGGAACCCTACACGCCGGTGGGCCGGGCCAATTTCGCCCTGGCGGTCAAGACTGGCGCCCCGCATCCCGACATCTCGACCCTGCCAAAATTCATCGCCGTGCTTAAAGCCAGCAGCAATGGAGTGGGCTTCACCGATCCCGCCCGCGGCAGTCTGGCCGGCAAGATGATCTCCGAGCTTCTGGCGCGGCCCGACTTTGCCGGCGTCAAGCCTGTGCCGACCGCCGGTACGCCGGGCATCGCCATCGCCCGCGATGGAATCCAATATGCGCTGGGCCCGGTTTCGGAAGAAATCACCGTAGCCGGGGTGGAAGTGGCAGGACTGATGCCCAAGGAAGTGGAAATGCACTTCGACTATACCGGTGCGGTGCTGTCTTACGCAGCGCAGCCCGGCGAGGCCGCCGCCTTTCTCGCTTACATCACCCGGCCTGAGGCCCACACCGTGTGGAAAAGCACCGGGCTGGAAAAAATACCCTAGCCAACAACGTGATAAAAATTACCGCGCGAGCCTGCCTGCTGGTGATGCTTGGCCTTGCCGCCTGCGCCACCCAGCCAAAACCGTCTTCCATACCGCCTGAGCCCCCGGCGGCAATTCAGCCGCCGCCGGCGCCCGCACCTGCACCTGCACCAGCGCCACGGCAGCAGCCTGCTGTGTCGCCCCTGGCCCTGGAGGCCGGTCCTTTCTTCACGCAAATCGGGCTTGCCTCCTTTTACGGCCGCGCCCATCTCGGCAAGCTGACCGCCAGCGGCGACAGGTTCGACCATCGCGACTTCACTGCGGCGCACCTCACTCTGGCCTTCGGCACCCTGGTTCGCGTCACCAATCTCGCCAATGGGCGGACGGTGACCGTCAGGGTCACCGATCGCGGGCCGAAAATCAAAACGCGGATCATTGACGTGTCGCTGGCGGCGGCACAGGCGCTGGGTATGCAGCAGAAAGGCGTCACGCGCGTACGGCTGGAAGCTTTTGCGAAAGACCAGGCAAGCTCGCAATAGCCGTTTTTCCAAGGCCGAAGCGGGTTAAAAGATGGGGCCGCCTGGAAGGATTCCCCATGCCCGCTCTCGCCCCTATCGCGCTTTTGTTCTGCTCCAATGTGTTCATGACTTTTGCCTGGTATGGGCAGCTCAAATTTCCCAATGCCGTCCTGTGGCAGGTGGTGCTGGTGAGCTGGGGCATCGCTTTCTTCGAATATTGCCTGGCAGTGCCCGCCAACCGCATCGGCCACCAGGTCTATTCCGCCGCCCAGCTCAAGACCATGCAGGAGATCATCACCTTGCTGGTGTTTGCCGTCTTTTCAATCACTTATCTGGGAGAAAGCCTGCGGTGGAATCATATGGTCGCATTCCTTTTTCTCTGTGGCGCAGCGTTTTTCTCCTTTCATAAATGGACGTGAGCGATACGCTCTGTGCGGGATTAGCTGGGGATTTCGATGCGATCACTTCTTTGTGCGGCACTTAGTGCGGCGTTGATCTTGCCGGCTTCGGCGGTGACCCATTTAAGCCCGGATCAGCAACGCTTCCGCGCTTTGTTCAAGGAATTGATCGAGACCAACACCACTTTGTCGGCGGGCGACTGCACCTTGTTGGCGCGGAAAATAGCGGTGCATCTCAAGACCGCCGGCTATCCTGACGCCGATCTGCACATCTACACCGCGCCCGGCCATCCCAAGGAAGGCGGGCTGGTGGCGGTGCTTCACGGCAGCGATCCCAAAGCCAAGGCTATTCTGCTGTTGGGCCATCTGGATGTGGTGGAAGCCAAGCGTGCCGACTGGACGCGCGATCCCTTCACCCTGATCGAGGAGGATGGCTACTTCTTTGCCCGTGGCGCCTCGGACATGAAATCCCTGGTGGCGGCCTGGGTCGACACCATGGTGCGGTTGAAGGAAGAAAAGTTCAAGGCGCCACGCAGCATCAAGATGGCGCTGACTTGCGGCGAGGAAACTTCCACCGCTTTCAATGGCGCAAGCTGGCTGGCGACCCACGAACGCGCACTTATCGATGCGGAATTCGCCCTGAATGAAGGCGGCGGCGGAAGGCTGGACGAAAAAGGCAAGCCGCAGATCATGACCGTGCAGGCGGCGGAGAAATTCCCGCAGAATTACCAATTGGAGGTGACCAATCCCGGCGGCCATTCCTCAAGGCCGGTGCCCAACAACGCCATCTATCACCTGGCAGCCGGGCTGACGAAGATCAGCGCCTATCAGTTTCCGTTCCAGGCCAACGACATCACAAAAGCCTATTTCGGCAAGATGGCGGCGAAAGTGGACGACAAGGCAGTGTCTAGCGCGATGACCGCTTTTTCCAAAGGCGATATGACGGCGGCCAAGACGCTTGCCACCAATCCCTCCTTTAACGCGGTGTTGCATACCACCTGCGTTCCGACCTTGTTGAATGCGGGCCATGCCAACAATGCTTTGCCCCAGCGCGCCGACGCCAATATCAACTGCCGCATCTTTCCCGGCACCACCCCCGAACAGGTGCGCGCCAAGCTGCAGGAATTGGTAGCCGATCCTGAGATCAAGGTGTCCTTGGCCGACAAGCGCAGCGAAGTACCCAAGGGACCGCAGCCCTTGAACCCGAAAATCTTCGGGCCCGTTGAGG
>Ga0068865_100002835_pt1 | contig 10323 bp, 5 predicted proteins | sample KBSMisM12_FD_75293 | JGI IMG/M metagenome (GOLD analysis project Ga0068865, IMG submission 75293) | Miscanthus rhizosphere microbial communities from Kellogg Biological Station, Michigan, USA - KBS Miscanthus M1-2 | ecosystem: Host-associated > Plants > Roots > Rhizosphere > Soil ...
TGGCGCAGCCCGAACGCAAGCGCCGCCGTGATCAGGCCCGTGACGACGGTCGCCACCAGCGGATACCGACCCTGGGTCAGCCCGAGCCATTGAAACGATCGGGGAAGGTCCTGCACCCAGGCGCCCTCGGTCGCCCACCGCAGGCCGTCGCGCAGCGCCGTCATCGTCGCCAGCGTCACGACGATCGACGGGATGCCGACGTAGGCGACGAGCGCGCCGTTCAGCGAACCGAACGCGGTTCCCAGCAGGCAGACGGCGGCGCCGGCGAGCCAGATCGGCATCCCGGATTTGGAGAGGAGACCGGACGCCACGCCGCACACCGCGAAGATCGATCCGACCGAGATGTCGATCTCGCCGGTGATGATGACCAGCGTCATGCCGACGGCGACCAGCAGCACCGGCAGGTTGGCCAGCAGCAGATCGCTGAGATTCTCCCTGGAGAAGAAGCCGGGCGCCGCCACGGTGAGGACCAGCATCAAGGCCGCAATCGCGGAGGCGACCGACCATTCACGGACGTGCGACGCGGCCGTTTCAGTCCGCGTCATGGTTCTGTGGGCGCCAGCGCGAGCGCCAGGATCCTGTCCTGGGTTGCGTCGGACCGAGACAACACGCCGCTCACGGTGCCCGCGTGCATCACGACCACGCGATCGCTCATGCCCAGGATCTCCGGCAACTCCGACGAGATCATGATGATCGCCAGCCCGCGCTCGGCGAGATCCTGGATCAGGGCGTGGATTTCCGCTTTCGCGCCCACATCGACGCCCTGCGTCGGCTCGTCCAGAATCAGAACCTGCGGGCCCGTCGACAACCAGCGCGCCAGCGCGACCTTCTGCTGATTCCCGCCGGAGAGCGCCCCGACCTCGGTCGACACCGACGGCGTCTTGATCCGCAGGCGCTCGACGTAGCCCTCGGCCGAGCGCCGTTCCGCGGCGCGGTCGATCATGCCGCGCGACGAGACGGCGGCCAGGCTCGCCAGGCTGGCGTTCGCTGCGACCGGCATCTCCAGCACCACGCCATGCCGGCGCCGGTCCTCCGGCACATAGGCGATGCCGTGCTGAATGGCCTGCGACGGCGAGCCGATGCGAACGGAAACGCCGCGAAGCAGGATCTCCCCGCCATCGGCCGGCTCGAGCCCGAAGATCGTTTCGGCCAGCTCGGTCCGGCCCGATCCGACCAGCCCGGCTACGCCGAGCACTTCGCCGCAGCTCACGCTCAACGACACGTCATGGAGCCCGAGCGCGCGATTGGACAGCTGGCGCACCTCCAGCGCGCACGCCCCCAGGGCGATGGGCCGCTTTGGAAAGACGTCGTTCAGCGGGCGCCCCACCATCGTCTGGATCAGCGCCGGCCGATCGATCGCCGCGGTCGCCTGCGTCGCGACGGCTTCCCCGTCACGAAGCACGGTGATGCGATCGCTGACCGCGAACACTTCCTCGAGGCGATGCGAGATGTAGATGATGCCGCCGCCCTGCGCGCGCAGCAGGCCGATCACGCTGAACAGCCGTTCGATCTCCGCGTCCATCAGCGACGCGGTCGGCTCGTCCATGATGACGATTCTCGCGTGCGCGCCGATCGCCTTCGCGATCTCGACCATCTGCTGCTCGGGCATGCTCAGCGTCCCGGCGAGGCGATCCGGATCGATGGCGGCGCCGGCCTCGTCGAGCAGGTCGGCCGCCCGGCGCCGGCGCGCCGCCCAGTCCACGCGCTGCCAGACGCGTCCGGCCTCGAGCGAGAGCGCGATGTTTTCGGCGACCGACAGATGCGCGAACAACGAGGGCTGCTGATAGATGGCGGCGATTCCGAGTGAGCGCGCCATCGCCGGCGACATGTCCGGTACGGTTCGGCCGGAGACTGCGAGCGTGCCGGCGTCGGCCCGTTCGGCGCCGGTCATGATCTTGATGAGGGTGGACTTGCCCGCGCCGTTCTCGCCGACCAGCGCATGGACCTCGCCGGCATTCAGATCGAATGAGACCTCGCGGAGCGCGCGGACGCCTTCAAACGACTTGGAGATCCCCGACGCCGAGAGCAGCACAGGCACGGCGGCAGGATGATAGCGGTTTTTCGGGGAGCGCGAGCCCTCCGGGTGCGGGTGATCTTTCCCGTCCAGAAGGCTCGCGCCGCGGCCTCGCTCGAATGCTACCAGGCGAATCTGAGTCCAAACTGCGTGGCGCGCCCATCGTCGGCCGTGGTGATGACGCCGGCCGTGGCGTTCGAAATATTGCCGTCCGGCGTGCCGAAGTTGTCGTGGTTGAGGAGGTTGAAGATCTCGGCCCTGAACTCGACGCGGGCGCGGCTGATCGGGAACCGTTTGCTCAACGAGAGATTGACCAGTTGGGTGCCTGGGCCCCGAACCGTGTTGCGGCCTGCATTGCCCTGCGTGCCGAGCGCCGGCACGGCGTACGCGGTGGGATCGTACCAGTGATCGACCGTCGGGTTGTCGAGCTGTCCGAGGTTACCGGCGTTCACGAGATTCACACGCTGCGGCACGAACGATCCGCACTGGCAGACGTTGGTCGAGGTGATGGTAAAGGGGAATCCCGAAGCCAGCCGGATGATGCTCTGCACTTGCCAGCCCCCGAACACGTAGGCCGCCGCGCCGCCGCTCGCCAGCCATCGCTTACCCGGCCCGAACGGCAATTCATAGCCGAAGCTCGCGGAGACCCGGTGACGCTGATCGTAGCGAGCGTACCCCTCGTCGGCATTCAGATTCGTCGCGAACGCCGTGTCGTTCGCTTCGATTTCGCCGGATCCGTTGTCGGTGCTCTTCGACAGCTGATAGCTGCCGAGGAAGAACAGCCCGTCCGAGTAGCGCTTGTCGACGCGGAAGGTCAGGCCGTTGAACTCGGCCCACCCGGCATCGGACGAGTAGAGAATCGCCGACTGGAACGCGGGGTACGGCACGCGCGTCACGATCGGCGTGGTGCCGGGCGTCGCCTGGTTGATGTTGTAGCGCTTGTGCTCGTTGTAGCTGTGGCTGCCGGTGTACGCCACCTCGAACAGATAGCTCTTGGCGAAGGTGTGCTGCACGTTGCCGTTCCATTGGAACGTGTAGGCGGTGCGATTGTCGGGATTCATCGAGAACGGCGCCGGGAACACCGGGATGTTGTTCAAGTCCGGAAACAGCGTGTCGGCGTTGAGGCTCAGATCCGTCCTGACCGGCTGCAGCGAATACTGGCCATAGAACGGCGGCACGAGTCGTGAGAACTGCAGCTCGTTCAGGTTCAGGTTGTCGTAGTAGACGCCGAAGCCGGTGCGGACCACCGTCGTGTCGTTGGCGCTGTAGACCACGCCGACGCGCGGACCGAAGTTGTTGAGATCCTTTTTCAGGATGCCAGAAGGAAAGAAGTCGTTCTGGTTGATGACCAACGGGACCAGGCTCGCCGGCAGGTTGGTGGGCACCACGTGGAACCCAATCTTGCCGCTGACCGGATCGAACGAGCCTTCCTGGTTGTTCTGCTCGTGCCACGGCGCGAGGTACTCCCAGCGCAGCCCCATCTGCAAGGTCAGGCGCGGCGAGACCTGCCAGTTGTCGTCGATGAACGGCGCGACGGTCGGCGAGCGGTAGTTCGAGCGCGAGCTGCCGAACGCGCCGGTGCAGGTCGAGCAGTATCCCAGCAGGAAGTCAGCGACCGCGTTCCCGGTGAACTGTCCGTTGAAGGTGAAGCCGCCGCGCGGCGGCACCTCGGTCAGCTGATCGTACTTGCGGAACTGCGCCTGGATGCCGAAGCGCACGTTGTGATGCCCCTTCACCCAGCTGGTGGCGTTCGAGACGCTCAAGACATTCTCGGTCGCCCCCTGAGTGATGCCGCCTTCGCCATTGCCCGTGGTGCCGGTCATCGTGAATCCAGGCCGCCCGTAGTCGATCGGATCGGTCCCGCCCGCCAGGTTGCGCAAGCCGATGTCGCCGACCCAGTTGCGGCCGTTGAGGCTGATCGGCGAGTTCAGGTGGTAGGCGTAGTTGTAGCCCACTCTGATTTCGTTGACGAAACTCGGCGAGAGCACCCAGGTGTCGCCGGCGGCGAAATTGCGTCCCTCCTGCGGCAGGTTGGTGTAGCTGAACACGCTCGGATTCAACTGCGAGCCCTTGTAGTACATGAAGCGCTGAAAGAGGTTGTGGTTGGGCAGCACCTGGTCGGCACGAATCGTTGCCGTGTCGGCATCGTCGCTGAAGTCGTTGACCGCCCGATAGTTGTTCGCGCCGGTGATGTTCGGCGCGGGGACGGTCGGCGCCAGCGTTTTCGCAAAGTTGGAGAAGCGGCTGGACGGGATGACGTTCCCTGGAAACGGCAGTCCGGTCAGCGGATCGGTGATCGCCGCGAGCCCCGAGAAGTTGCCGGCCAGCTGCTGCGGGTTCGGCACAATCGCGAACAGCGTCTTTCCCGCTGTCGCTCTCAGCCCCTCATAGCCGCCAAAGATGAAGAACTTATCGTGCAGCAGCGGCCCACCGCCGGTGGCGCCGGCCTGCGTGCGATCGCCCGGTTTCTGACCGAAGTAGTTGGCCGACTCGGTGCCCGTGTTCCGCACATAGTCGTATGCAGAGCCGCTCGAACGGTTCGAGCCCGACTTCGTCACAATCGAAACGACGGCTTGTCCCTGGCCGTATTCGGTGGTGAAGGAATTCCGCAGCACGTTCACTTCCTGCACCGCGTCGAGCGGCGGGTTCAACGACAGGTTGTTGAATCGCAGCGAGCGCACGTAGACGCCGTCGATGGCGTAGTTCGTGGAGCTGTCGCGGCCGCCTTCGACGGTCACGTACTGGCTGCGGCTGCTGCCGGCGGCGCCGAACTGCGTGCCGCGATTGAAGGACTGCGGCGTCACGCCGGCCGACAAGGACGCAAACGACAGCAGGCTGCGTCCGGCGACTGGCAGGTCCTCGATCTGTTTCTGCGTGATGGTCTGGCTCACCGACGCGTTGGTCGTCTGCAGCAGCGGGGACATCCCGACGACCGTGACGTTTTCAGCGACGTTCGCCAGACCGAGGGTGACGGTCGGGCGGCTGACCTCGCCGTTGCGCAGGATGATCCCCTTGACCTCGGTCGTCGCGAAGCCCGAGAGTTCCACGCGAACGGTATAGGTCGCCGGCGGGAGGTTCGGCACCGAGAAGCGGCCTTCGGCGTCGGTGGTGGTCACACGCTGGGCGTTGGTGCCGATGTTGACGACGGTGACGGTTGCGCCGGGCATCGCGCCCTTGGTGGTGTCGACGACCTGGCCAACGATGCCCGACGAGGCAGACTCCTGCGCCCGCAGTCCCGGCGAGAAGGACATCAGGGCGAGAAGAAGGATCGTGCCCAGCCTGCGCGTCATAGTGCCTCCTGAGAAACATGTCCGTGCATGTGAGCGCACTTGTAAGCCCGGCCCAGAACCCAGTCAAAAGCTTTCCGCGCGATGTCACATGTTTGATCCTGCGAAACGGCGACAAATGTGGAAGATCAGTAAATTCGCTGACAATTCTGTGGAAATTGCGCATCCAACCAGTTGGACGCAGCCTGGTCGGATGCATCACGTTGTGAGATACAGAACGCGAAAACGAGCGGGATCGGGCGGGATGGGGAGCGACAGTCGGCGCGAGCGCGGGACGGCAGAGCCCGCGCCGTAAGGTGGATGAAGACGACGAACAGAGATCAAGAGCTCAGGAGTGCTTTTTCTTTTCAAGAATGAGCTCTTGCCCTCCTGCTCTCCTGTTCCCATGACCGACGCGAGCGCGCTTACTTGAACAGAAGACCAAGAGATCAAGAGTTATTCTCCTTCCAATCAAGCTTCTCCTGATCTCCTAGCCTCCTGTTCCAAACCGATGCTCGTGGAGTGTTTCTTTCATGAGAAGCCTCTTCCCCTATTGTTCTCCTGTTCCCTGACCGACGAACGCGCTCGTTCTCCTTCCACCAAGCTTTCTCTTGCCCTCCTGGGCCCCTGTTGAAGATCCATAGTGACGACGCTAGGCCCTGACCGAGAAGATTATCGGCTGCGCCATCGAGGTGCATCGGATCCTCGGACCGGGATTGTTGGAGTCGGTGTACCGGGAGTGCCTCATCATCGAAATGAGGCGGCAAGGCCTCCATGTCGAAGTCGAGCGGCACCTTCACTTTGACTACAAAGGGCACCGCATCGGCGGGGCCCTCAAGCTGGACCTGCTCGTCAACGACTGCGTCGTCGTGGAGTTGAAGGCCGTCGAACGTCTGCATCCCGTCCACTCAGCGCAGGTCATCACCTACCTGAAGATCAGCGGCCATCCGGCCGGCCTCCTCATGAACTTCAACGCGACGACGCTCAAAGCAGGTCTGAAACGCCTGGATCACCCAGATCTGTACGTGAGCAAGAAAAGCACGCTATCGGATTGAACAAGAAACAAAAGAGGAACAAGAGATCAAGAGCTCAGGAGGGTTTCTTTTCAAGAAAAGACCTCCTTGCCTCCTGATCTCATGTTCTATTGGGTGCGCTGCGTTTCTTCGAGCCCGAAGCAGTACAGCGTGCCGTCGTAGGTTCCGATGTAGACGCGCCCGTTGGCCACGGTCAGGCCGGAGAAGTGATTGAACGAGGTGATCTGTTCGCCGCTCGAATAGAGCTCATCACCCGTCTGCCCGTCGAGGACGTAGAGCGTGGCGTGCGTCGACTTGGCGGCGCGAATCGACGAATCGAAATTCAGGCCGATATCCGGCCACGACTGCTTCGTCTCCTCGCCGCTGCCGAAGCCGAACACCATGCCGTTGGCGACCACCACCGGCTCGCCGCGCTTCATGTCCGTGGACACCCACACCGGCGCCAGATCGTACTTGCCGTTGCGATCGCGCAGCCTGAAGCCGCCGACGCCGCCCGCCATCACCGGGCCGTGCGTGACCTCGAACTTGAACTTCGAGTGCACCGGCCCCCAGAACGGCGCCAGGATCCATCGATTGCCGACCGGATCCTCCCAGGTCGACAACGCGCCCCAGCTGCCGGCGTCCTGGAAGTCCACTTCTTCGTTGCAGAACAGATCGCTCTTGTAGAGCGGCGTCTGATTGTCGGCGCCGCCGGCCGACTGCGGGTCGAGCAGGAACATCCGGCACTCCTTGCCGGACGCGGCGATCAGCTCCCGCCCCTTGTAGGTGAAGATCGTCGGCGTGTTGTTCGGATCGAGATCGCGCTTTTGCAGCCAGGCCCAGTTCTTCGGCGCGAAGTAGCTCTTCAGCTTCAGCTCGTCCCCCACCATGTGCACGCCGACCACGCTGTTGCCGTAGCGCGGCGGATCCGAGGTGGGGTCGTAGATGCCGTCGCCGGTCGTGAACCAGGCCGTTCCGCTCGCGTCGATCGCGGCGCCGCGCCGGCCCCACGCGCCGCCGCTGCCGGCGTTGAACGTCATCACCTTGTGCCGCGGATCGTCCACCTTCACCGCGGCAATGCTGATCCCGGCGTAGGTGTTCGCCATCCACAGCACGTTCCCGACCAGGTTCAGCGACCAGCCCTTGCCGACGTGGAACATGTACGACGGTTCGAGATCGCTGCCGTCGGCGGCGTTGAGGACGTGCAGCATCCCATCGCCGGTGACGAAATACACCGGCCGGCGCCCCTGCGCGTCGGCAGGACCGATCACCGGCGTATCGCTGCTGCCGCCGGGCCGCAGGAAACCGAGGTGCGCGGGATCGGGGTTGGTCGAGGCGGGCGGCCCGCCGCCGGTGGCCGGCGCCGGGTAATCCCAGTGCTTCTGCCACAGGATCGTTCCCGACTCGACGTCGAACCCGTAGAGATTGTCCGAGATCCCGTTGACGATGCCGACCTCGCGCGGGCCGTTCGGGGTGTTGAGCCGTCCGATGATCAACACCGGCATCAGCGAATGCAGCGCCCGCACCTGATTCCCCGTCTGGATCTTCCAGAGGATCTTCAGGTTCCGCACGTTCTTCTTCGTGAGGATCGTTTCGTTGCGCTGCCAGCCGGTGCGCTGGTTGTCGTTGCCGTCGGTCACCCAGTCCACCGGCGCGGGGCGGGCGCTCTGCGCGCGCGCATGCCACACGGCGCCGCAGGAGAGGGCAATGATGGTCGTCCACACGACTCGTTTCATGTTGTTCCTCGATCCGGCAGGCCTGAAGGCCTGCACTACGACCACTTAATGCTCGAGCGGGATCCCGAAGGCGTACACCGTGCCGTCGAACGTGACCACGTAGACCTGCCCATCGCCGGCTGACGGCGCAATGCCCCGGACGAACGATCCGATGGTGGTGCCGCTCGACCAGAGCTCCTTGCCCGTCGCCGCGTCCAGCGCGTACAGGACCGCGGGCTTCGAGCGCTGCACCCGCTGCGCGGCCATCTGTGCGTCGGCGCCCCGATACTCGCCGCTCGAGATCGCGAACACGACGCCGTTGACGATGGTGGCCGGCGTCGGCGAGACCAGGTCGCGCGAGATCCATGCGGGCTGGAGTGTCGGCACTCCCGCCTGGTCGACCATCTTGTAGGCGGCGATCGCGCCGTTGGTCACGGCGCCGTTCATCGTCGGAAACGACGTGTCGGTGCGGAGCGGACCGGCGGCCGCGAAGATCCACCTCGCGCCGTCGGCCCCTTCCGCCGTCGCCAGCGCGCCGGTCGCGAAGTCGGCCGGCGTCGAATACGGGGCGCTCGCCGACAGCGGAGTGCGATGGTCGGCGCCGCCGAGCGACGCGGCATCCAGCACGTAGATCCGGCCATCGGTATTCGCCGCCACGATCAGGTGCTTGCCCTTGTACTGAAAGGCGACGGGCGAGGCCGCGAATGCCGTCTTCCCCGGCGAAAACCAGTCCTTCGCCTTCAGCGTCTGGCGGTCGAGCGCAACCACGGCATTGGCGTCGTTCGAATCGGCCGCGGCGCCGCCGTCGGTGGCGACGAACACGCTGCCGTCGGTGCCGAAGGTCGGGCCGGCGGTGCCGACGACGTTCGCGCCCCTGGCGTCCCACTGCGTCACCCGCTTCGGGTTGCTGGACAGGTCGATGGCATAGACGCCGTTGGGCGCGGAGCCGCAGCCATCACGGGTCGCGACGTAGAGGATCGGATCGATCAGCACCGCGCCGATCGCCTTGGCATTGGCCGGCAGAAACTTGACCGGCGGCGTCAGGTCGTCGCCGGTCTGCGGATTGAGCGTGTGCAGCTGGCCGCCGCTCGAGATCGCGTAGACGTTCGTATTGCCGCCACGCGGCCCCGGTGGAGCGCCGGCGGCCACGGGCGCCGCCGGCGTCGCCGCGCCAAGCGGGGTCGCGCGCGTGATCGTGGTCATCGCGCCCGGGCACGCCACGTTGCCCGCGGCGGGAGGCAGCGTGTTCAGATGCCGCTTCCAGAAGATCTTGTTGAGGTCGTAGTCGATCGAATACACGTTGTCGGAGCTGCCGCCGACGAACGCCAGCGCCTTGAATCCCTTGTACGAGATGATGTTCGACAGCAGCATCGGCTGGGTCAGCGATTCGAGCTGCCGCGGCTGATTCTCGAGCTTCGATTTCCAGAGCAGCTGAAATCCCGGCTTCTGCGCGCTCTCTTTCGAGATGCGCGGATCGGTCTTGACCCACGACGTCCGCTGCGCATCACCGCCCGTCGTCGTCCAATTGGGACCGCCGCGTCCCTGGGCCAGGGCGGCGCCGGTCGCCACCATGGCGAAGACGAAGGACAGCGCGATTGGACAACCGCGTCTTCTCATCACAGCAGCTCCTTTGCGTTCATTTCTGCGCGAGGGCCTGGGCGATCGCCTGTTCGGCGAGCGGCGCCATGACCTCGTACCCGGCGTCGTTGGGCAAGAGCCCGTCACGCGTCAGCGCCATGCGGAAATTCCGTCCGTCCGCCAGCGCCGAGTAGTAGTTCAGATAGACCGCGCCGCTCTTCGCCGCGTAGTCGCGGATCCAGCCGTTCAGGCCGATGATCTTTCCCTGCGGGCGGACCGCGGTCTGTTCCTTGAAGCAGTCGCAGACCGGAGTCACGGAGGCGAGGACCACGCGGATGCCGCTGGCCTTCGCGAGCTCGGTCATCGAGGTGATGCTGTCGCCGATGGTGCCTTCGGTACCGGGCCCGAGCACGCCAGTCAGATCGTTGGTGCCGCCGTGAATGACCACCACCCGCGGCTTGAGCGCGATCACGTCCTGTCGAAATCGCACCAGCATCTGCGGCGTCGTCTGGCCGATGATGCCGCGGTTCACGTAAGGCTTGCCGGTGAAGAACTTGGCGGTCCCCTGACCCCACAGCTCGGTGATCTGATCGCCGAGAAACACCACGCGCGCTTCGCCGGGCGCCGGCGCGGGCAGCTCGCTGTTCTCGCTGCCGTACCGGGTCAGGCCCGCCCAGTCGCCGAGGATGTGGCGATACCTGGCCAGCTCCTGCTCGAGCGCGGCGGCGGACCGCGGC
>Ga0068865_100002836_pt1 | contig 10323 bp, 9 predicted proteins | sample KBSMisM12_FD_75293 | JGI IMG/M metagenome (GOLD analysis project Ga0068865, IMG submission 75293) | Miscanthus rhizosphere microbial communities from Kellogg Biological Station, Michigan, USA - KBS Miscanthus M1-2 | ecosystem: Host-associated > Plants > Roots > Rhizosphere > Soil ...
CTACCTGCCGCTCCTGGAAGAGCTCGGCTACATGCCGAAGCACAAATACAGCTTCGCGCCGGAGATCCTCGACCACAGCCGCAACATCGCGCGCCACTACCGGCTCTACGACGACGCCCTGATGCAGACCTCGATCACCGCGATGGAGTGGGACGAGCAGGCCCAGCGCTGGGCGATCTCCACCAACCGCGGCGACCGCTTCAAGGCCCGCTACGTGGCCATGGCCAACGGGCCGCTTTCCAAGCCCAAGCTGCCGGGCATCCCGGGCATCCACGACTTCGCCGGCCACACCTTCCACACCAGCCGCTGGGACTATCGCTACACCGGCGGCGACAGCTCCGGCGGCCTGACGGGCCTCAAGGACAAGCGCGTCGGCATCATCGGCACCGGCGCCACGGCGGTGCAGGCCATCCCGCACCTCGGCGAATGGGCCAAGGAGCTCTACGTCTTCCAGCGCACGCCCTCGTCCGTCGACGTGCGCAACAACGCCGAGACCGACCCGGCCTGGGCCGCCACGCTGACGCCCGGCTGGCAGCGGCGCCGGCAGGACAATTTCAACATCCTGGTGGCCGGCGGCGACCAGGACGAGGACCTGGTCCACGACGGCTGGACCGACATCTTCCGCTCGGTCACCGGCACGGCGGCCAAGGAGGCTTCGCGCAAGCTCGGCCGCCGGCTGACCGGCCCTGAGCGCGGCGAGGTCATGGCGCTCGCCGACTACCGCAAGATGAACCAGGTCCGCGCCCGGGTGGACGCGATCGTGAAGGACCCGGCGACCGCCGCGGCGCTGAAGCCCTGGTACCGCCAGTTCTGCAAGCGGCCGTGCTTCCACGACGAATATCTGCAGACCTACAACCGCCCGAACGTCCATCTCGTGGACACCCACGGCAAGGGCGTGGAGCGGCTGACGAAGACCGGCGTGGTGGCCAACGGCCAGGAGTACGAGCTCGACTGCCTGATCTTCGCCACCGGCTTCGAGGTCGGCACCAGCTACACCCGGCGCGCCGGCTACGACATCGTGGGACGGGGCGGGGTGACGCTCAGCGAGCACTGGGCCGAGGGCCTTCGCACCCTGCACGGCCTGACCACCGACAACTTCCCCAACTGCTTCTTCCTGGGCTTCACGCAGGGCGCCATCACCATCAGCGTGCCGCAGGCGCTCTCAGAGCAGGCCGACCACGTGACCTACATGGTCAGCCAGGCGCGCGAGCGCGGGGCTGCGGCGCTGGAGCCGACCCCCGCGGCGGTTGACGCCTATGTGGACGAGGTGCGCAGCCTGGCCCGGCTGGGCGAGCGCTTCTACACGGAGTGCACGCCCGGCTACTACAATTCCGAGGGCATGAGCGGGAACCGCCGGGGCTTCTTCTCCGACATGTACGGCGCGGGGCCGCTGAAGTTCTTCGAGCTGCTCAAGGCCTGGCGCGCCACCGGCGAGATGGCGGGGCTTTCGCTGAGCTAGCCCTTGCGCCGCGCGTCGGCCGTCGCCGCGTTCAGCTTGCGGATCCGCTGCTCGTAGAGCCGCGCCAGCGCGTGTGGGTCGCTGACCCCGTCGCGGGCGTTCGCCCAGGCCAGCTGGTGTTCGCGCAGGAGGTCGCGGTCGCGGTGCGCGGCCAGCGCCCGGGCGTAGGCCTGGCGCAGCTCGCGCTGCAGCCGGCGCAGTTCGGCATCACCGCAGATCGTCCGGTCGGCAGGCGTGGAGAGCGCCGCGCAGCCGCTGGCCTGGGGCGTTTCGGCCGGGGTGGTCTCCGGCTGGGCGGTCTCGGGCGGGGTGGCCGCCGGTTGGGCGGAATCCGGCGGCGCAGGGTCCGGCTCGGCCGGCAGTTCGGGATAGGGCGGCGGCGTCTGCACGGCGGTCTCGACCCGCTGCGGCGGCGGCATCGGCGTCGCGGCGGCGCGGAAGGCGGCGACCGTCGGCTGGTGCGGCGGCGCGCGGAAGGTATCGCCCACCACCACGCCCAGCCCGATCCCGACGACGAGGCCGGCCACCAGGATGGCCGCCGTATGCCGAGCCCGCGGGCGGTGTTCGGGCGCCGTCGTCGGCGGCGGCAGGTCCCAGGCCAGCGGGGCGGAATCGTCGTCCGTCACGACATCGCGGAACTGGACCGCGGCGATCGGCGGCGGAGGCTCGGGCGCCGCCGGGGCGACCTTTGGCGCGGGCTTGGGGGCAGGCTTGGGCGGGGGCTTCACGGCGACCCTCGGCGCGGGCGCGGGCGCAGCTTTCGGCGCGGGCCTGGGCGCCGCTTTCGGCGCGGGCCTGGCCGCAACCTTGCGGCGGCTCTGCGCGACCGGCGGCGCGGGCGGCGTCGGCTTCCAGTTGGGCGGCAGCGGCGGGACGTCGTCCTCGAAGTCCGCCGGCTCGTCGGGCGACAGCGCGCCGCCCACGGGTTCGCTGTGATCGACCTCGATGATCCGCGGCTCGGGCGGGCGGCGCGCATCGGACGTGACCTGCTTGTCGCCGCGCCGCGCGGCCATCTCCTGCAGGATGCGGTAGGACTGCGCGGCCTCGCCGCGTTCGCGGGTGGTGTTGAGCAGCGCCCGAAGCTCGGACCCGCTCAGACTGGAGAGATCGACCTGCGGCATCGAGCCGGCCCCGGGCGCACAAACAACACTCGCCGGCGCCCGTCTCTCACTTCACACCAGCGCCCTACTTATACGCCGCTGCGGCCGCATGGAAACCGTCATCTGACGTGTGGCTATCGCCCTGCTTTCTCGCCCGCCTTCTCCAGCCGCCGCGCGCCGCTCAGGATGTCGGTCAGGCCGTAGTTGCCCTCGTGACAGGTGTATTCGTACATCCGCGCCTCGGTGCGGGTGAACGGCATCTCGGCCCGCCAGGGCCGCGTGTAGAACGTCGGGTCGGTGACCGTGAACTCATAGATCAGGTCGTCGGGGCCGAGGTGGGTGAACCGTTCCACGATCGTCGAGGCCGCCGACAGCTTCACGCCGTAGGAACGCGCCGCCACCGGGCTGAAGTTGGTGTTCTCCACGACCAGGGTCTCGCCCTCCCAGCGCCCGACCGCATCGCCCATCCACGAGGTCACCGCGGCGGGATCGTGCGCCTGGCCGCCCAGCCGGATGACGTGGGCGTCGTGGTACTTCTCCGACAGCATCGCGACGTGGTCGCGGGTCTGCACGATCTGCAGGTAGTTGCCGTCGGGGCTCGGCATGTTGGGCGGGTAGCCGCCCTCGGACGCCACGCAGCGCTCGGTGACGCTGCGGTCCTCCGGATTGTCGAGGCCGCGCTTCCACTTGGGATCGCCGATGTGAAAGCGCGTCTTCGACTCGTCGGTGTACGGGATTTTGCCGTCCGCCGGGTCGACGATGAACGAGGTGCGGATCTCGCCCCGCACCCGCGCCAGGCCCGAGCCCGTCTCCCAGAACTCGGAGTCCTTCTGGCCCAGCGGGTCGGGATGTTCGGTGGTGAACTCGCCGATCCGGGCGAAGATCGCCTCGGCCTTGCGCGCCTCCTCCGGCGAGATGGTCAGAGTCGTGAAGGGTTTTTCGCGCTCCAGCGGCGTGTAGGTCGCGTTCGTCCAGAACCCCTGCAGGTCGGGCGCGCCGAAGACGGTGCGCGGCGCGCGATAGGGCCGGGTCCGCGCCAACGCGGGCGCCGAGGCCGCCGTCGCCGCCGCGGCGAACAGGACCGCACGCCGGCTCATCCGGCCCATTTCCAGCTTTGACATGATCGCCCCGCGGCAAGGCCCCACCCTGCCGGGATTGGCGGCGGCGATCAACCGGCGTTAGGCGGTCGCCAGCTCGGGGCTCTGCGCGCGGCCGGCGGCGGGCGCGGGCGCGGCGCCGTGCGCGAACCGCGCGATGTCGGCGGCGGCGTCGCGGCTGATCTCCGGGCAGGCGATGGAGAACACCTCGGCCCCGTGGGTGGTGCCCATGATCTGGCGGCAGCGGGCGGGGGCGCCGGCGCGCAGCAGCAGGCGGTAGAAGCCGACGCCCTCGTCGCGCAGCGGGTCGCACTCGTTGACGCTGATGATCACGGGCGGCAGGCCCTTCACGTCGGCCTCGCGGGCGAACCCCGGCCAGGCCAGCGGATCCTTCCGCTCGAACGCCTCGATGCCGTAGGCCATGGCGCCGCGGTTGTTGTGCAGCTCCAGCAGGAGGCCGTTGTTCTCCACCGAGGACGGGTTGTCCGGGTGCGGCCACTGGCCGGCGATGTAGGGGCAGAGCGCGTAGAGGCCGCTGATCAGCCCGATGTCGCCGTCGCGCTTAAGCTTCAGGCCGGTGGCCAGGGTCAGGTTGCCACCGCCGCTCTCGCCGGCGACCACGATGCGCGCGGGGTCGATGTTCAGCCGCTGGGCGTTGGCCGCCACCCACTTCACGCCGCTGACGCAGTCGTTCAGCCCGGCGGGAAACGGCAGCACCTCGGGGGCCGAGGAGGGCCGCAGCGCATTGCGGAAATCGACCATCACCACGGCCACGCCCTGGGCGGCGATGATCCTCCCCCAGGCGCTGTACATGCCGTTGAACGCCGACATCGTCTGCATGCCGCCGCCGTGCAGGTAGACGACGCAGGGCAGCCGCTCGGCCGTGTCGGGCCGTATCACCGCCACTTGGATCGCGTTGCCGTCCGGCGCGGAGACGAAGCTGTCCCGCTTGATGGAGAGCCCGGCCGACGGCGCGTTGGCCTCGCTGTCGCAGGCGCTGAAGAGGGCGTCCATCGCCGCCTCGGCCGCCAGCGCCTCCGGCGTGTTGGCCTGCGCGATCAGGGCCTCGCGGCTCTCGATGTCGCCCACCGGCGGCCGGTCGGGCCAGCCGAACAGCGCCTTCAGCCGGGGATCGATGCGGGGGTCGGCGACGATCTTGGAGGTCATGGCGCAAGCTCCAGAAAGGGGCCCGAGGCGTGGCGCCGCGGGCCGCGTTTGGCCATCCTGCGCGCGCTGACGTTGCGTGACCAAAGCTTAACTAGCCCCGTCTCGCGCATCGGTGTTCTCTGAGGGGCATGAAGACGTCCGGCGATTATCCGGTGTGGGTGGCGCGCATCGCGGCGCTGCTGATGGCCGCGGCCCTGGCGCTGGCGGCCGACCCGAGCTCGGCCCGGCCGGCCGCGGCGGTCCCGCGCGCGCCGGACGGCCACCCCAGCCTCGAGGGCGTCTGGGCGTCCAACAACTACCTGATGCTCGAGGCCACCTCGAAGGCGCCCAACCTGATCGTGCCGGAGTCCGAGGCCAAGGCGCTGGCCGCCGCCGCCGCCGAGCAGGAGGCCGCCGGCTTCGAGCGCGGCCTGGACCCCGAGGCGCCGGCCATGCTGCGCGCGCTCGACGGCTTCCCCTTGGTGCGTGGCCAGCGCCATTCGCGCCTGGTGGTCCAGCCCGCCGACGGCAAGGTGCCCTACGCCCCCGAGGCGCGCCGCGAGCTGCAGCGGCCGGGCCGCGAGTCCTTCGACAATCCCGAGAACCGGCCGGCGCCCGAGCGCTGCCTCTCCGGCGTCGGCACCCCGCCGATGACCACGCTCAACTACGGCACGCGCCTTAGGGTCGTTCAGACCCGCGACCACGTGGTGCTGCACATGGAATACGGCGACGACGTGCGCATCGTCCCGTTCGCCGCCGCCCACGGGCCCGCGGTGCTGAAGTCGCGGCTGGGCGACTCCATCGCGCGCTGGGAGGGCGACACCCTGGTGATCGAGACCGTGCGCCAGAGCGACGACAACCGCCGCCACAACTTCCCCGCCATCCTGGTGCCGGGCGACGCCACGGTGATCGAGCGCCTGACCCGGGTCTCGAAGGACGAGCTCAACTACCAGTTCACGATCGTCGACCCGAAGACCTTCACCGCCCCGTGGCTGGCCGAGTTCTCCTGGTTCCGCTCGAGCCAGCCGATGTACGAACACGCCTGCCACGAGGGCAACTACAGCCTGCCCAACATCCTCGCCGGCGCCCGCCGCGACGAGGCGGCCCGGGCCGCGACGACGGCCGGCGCGACGCGCTAGGAGCGAGGCGAGCGCAACGTCGTCCTCCTCCCCTTGCAGGCATGCCGGGCTCTAAGCCGGAAGGGCGCGGACGGCGCCCCGCCGGACCCGCAACGCCACGCCAAGCCCCGCGAAGCCGATCAGCATCAGCGCCCAGGCGCCGGGCTCCGGGACCGGGTCGTCCTTGATCGTCACCAGGGCGCCGTTGACGTCGTTATGGGTCGCGGTCTGGCCGCGGAAGCGCCAGGTGATGCTGATCCCGGCCAGCCAGACCGCGGAATCGACCACCTTGTGTTCGTCGAAGGGGTCGCCGTCCAGCGCCAGGAACGTCGAGACGATGTCGCAGCCCTCGGTCGGCGCCAGCGTCGTGACCGTCAGCTCGCCCACCTTGCACGAGCCGGCCAGGAACGGCTTCAGCACCTCGCGGGTGATGTCGCCGGGGTGATCGTTCCCCGGCGTGACGACCTGGGTGATGCTGATGAGCTCGATGGTGCTGAGCTCCGGCACGCCCGTGTTGATCACCTTGAAGCCGATCGCCACGGCGCGCCCGTTGGCCTCGAACATCTCGATGTCGGGCGGCTGGCTGATCGCCAGCTGGACGGCTTGGGCGGGGCGCGCCCAGAGCGACAGCGCCGCGGCGAGCGCCGCGAGCAGCGCCAGGTGATGGCGCGCCAGGGTTGGAGCACGCATGGCCTCTCCTCCCGCCGCCACCATCGCTCCCAAACCGCCGTTACGCCAATCACGAAGCGGGGAGTCACGCCTCCGGCGCCGCCTTCGCCGACGGCCGCAGGTCCCACGCCGCGGGATTGTCCGTGTTCATCCCCAGGCTCATCCGGATCTTCTTGGCGGTGGCGTAGTCCACCCTCCGCACCAGCGGGAACGGCGGGTCCCGCCACGCGCCGCTCGGTTCGTGCGTCACCTTCCCGGTCTCCGGATCGTAGTGCAGCGCCACGCCGCGCACCTGCCCCGTCTCCGGGTTCACCTCGGTCTGGAACGTGCGGATCGTCACCTGCGTCACCTCCGGCGCCGCCGGCGGGTCGGACGCCTTCATCCGCCCATAGGTCGTGGGCGACAGCACCGCGCACGTCCAGCGCAGCTGCTTCAGCCGCACCTGCGTCAGGTACGCCGTCTCCGGCGTCGCCTCCATCGCCAGCGTCCAGCCCATCGCGCAGAACCGGTCCGCCATCGCCATCCTCGCCACCGACAGCGCCTCGCCGAACTCCGGCTCGCGGTGCGCCCAGCGCCACATGGTGCTGAGCGACGGCATCGACGGCTCCGCGGCGATGTGCGCCATCGCCTCGCCCAGCGACACCCGCGCGGCGATCTCGCCGGCCAGCACCGGGCAATAGCCGCGCGTGGCCCCCAGCCCGTTCAGCTCGCCCACCGCCCGGGCCCGCGCATAGAGCGCCCCGAACCTGGCGTGCTTCTTCGCCCAGCGCTTCACCGTGTCGGGCGTGGGCAACGCCGGGTCGGCGCAGATCTCGGCCAGCGTCTCGCCCGCCATCGTGCGCCGCACGATCTCGCGCGCCGCCTGCGCGCTGAACAGCACATAGCCCGGCCGCGAGGGCCGCCCCCACGCCGCCCCGGCCTCGTCGTCCAAAGGCCCGTCGTGCAAAGCCGCGTCGTCCAAAGCCTCGTCCGGCGCCGACCCGCGCCCCGCCTCGCCATCCATGGCTGCCACCCTCCATCGCAACGCCCCCGGCGCGGCCGACGTCGCGGCCGACATCGCGGGCCCGCGCAGGACGGTCAGGGTTCAGGGAAAACGGCCGCGGTGAGGTGCTGCGCCCCGGCCCGCCGAGGCGGACGGGCGCAATTCACCAGCCTGCGCAAAAGATGGCGCCCACGACAGGCCTTGTCAAGAACAAAAGAAGAACGAATGATCGGCGCCCAGCAAGGAGCCAAGCGATGACCCAGGTCCGATATGCGGGCGTGCCCGACCCCCAGCGCGCCTTCGACGAGCTGCGCCCCCTGGTGGCCAGGCTGGTCAAGATGAAGATCCAGTGCCGCCCCTTCGGCCGCGACTACCACGCCCTCAGCGTCGCCCTCGACGCCCTGGACACCACCGCCTTCCACTTCACCCGCAACCCCAACTTCTTCAACGAAACCCCCGGCCACAGCTCCTGACCGCGCGCCCCTCCCGGTGTCATCCCGGAAAGCGCGCAGCGCTTGTCCGGGACCCATAGACTCCAGCCCCGCAGGACAGGCGCCGAGCCGACCCACCCGCCCTACCTCCCCCGCGCAGCGGCGGGAGGGGGACCATCGGCCGAAGAGCCGATGGTGGAGGGGGCAAGCGGCTACTTCATGCCCACCCTGAACTTCACATGCAGCCGGACCAGTTCATCGGCGACGGGCGCGCCGTCGACCACCCTGGGCGCCGCCTTCATCCAGTGCTTGGCCGCCATGGCGCGCACCGCCTCGCTGAAGCCCGCCTCCGCCGGCGTCTCAGAGACGATGGCGCAGTCCGAGAGCTCGCCCTTGGCGGATACCCGGCAGTCGGCCACCACCTCGCCGCCCAGCCGCATCCGCTCCGCCCGCTCGGGGTAGAACGGGCCCGGCCCGCCGAGATAGCGGTACTCGCTGGGCCCGGTCTTGAAGATCGGCTCCCGCTCCGGCGGCGCAGACTGCGGCGGCGTTTGAGCCGAGGCGGCGGTCGCCAGGGCCAGGGTCAGGATCACGGTGAGTGGCGCGATGAGGTTCATGGGTCGGCCCCCTTTGACGACGTGGCGTCGCCTTACCACGGAGCGTGTCCGGCGGGCGAGGCGACCTCCGGGCGGGCGGATGACCACAAGCTGGCCAAGAGTTGCACTCGGCCGAGCATCCGCATACGCAGAGTCCGAAGAGGGGGCGCGATGGACAAGCTTGACTTGGCTGTTGAGGATTTGTTGCTGGACTTGGCCAATCCCAGGCTCGGCGGCGTTGCAAGCCAAGTTGATGCACTTCGAGGCTTAGTGGGCCTTGGACCGAACTATTTCCGTGACCTCCTCCTTAGCATCAAGGAAAACGGCCTCGACCCGGGCGACGCATTCTATGTCATCCCCGACCTGGAGGACGAAAGCGCCCATATCGTCGTTGATGGCAATCGGCGGCTCGCGGCGCTCAAGGCGCTCATTGAACCGGCTGTCCTGACACACTTGAAGCTGTCCGATCGAGATCAAAAATCCCTCGTGAAGGCAGCCAGCGGCTTCGACCCCAAAGCGATCGAGACTGTGAGCTGCGTGGTGTTCGAGGATCGAACCGTTGCCGATCCCTGGATCGAGCGTCGCCACGGACGCGATCTCGGTGGGGAAGGCCGCCTGACATGGAGCCCTCTTGAGATCGAGCGGTTCCAGAAGGACCGTTCCACCCTAGATGTCATCGACTTCGTCGAGCGGAGCGTCGGGGGTTCGCACGCCGATTGGGCGACAATTCGCAAGGAGGTTGAGAAGACCTCGAGCACCCTACGCCGCTTCCTCTCTTCCAGTATAGGTCGTGACTGGTTGGGCTATTCGGTGCTCACCGACGAGGCCGACGGTGGCAAGGTGCCGGCGTTCGCCCGCCTAGAAGCGTTCGTCGCGGCTGTGTTAGAGCGCGTCTTCTCGGACATAGCCGCGCATCGGATCACCTCACGGACCCACAACACGACGGATGATATCCGGACCTACTTCGAGGGGCTTCCGCAACCGTTTCATCCGACTGGCCAGCTGTTATCCCCAGCCACACTCTTCCGCGAGGCCGCCGGGGCCAAGGCCAAGCCAGCCGCCACGTCAGCCCCTACCACACGAGCGAAGCCAGCGCGCTCCACCTTGGCGGCGAAACGCCACGCGTTCGCACAGCCCACTACCATCAAGGGCCAACGCCTGGTCTGGGAAGCGTCACGCGTTCGGGTCGCCGACTTTCCGCTCGCATCGGCCTACATTCTTCGGGCCTTCCTCGAGCACACAATCGATTCCTATATGAATGCTCACGGCATTCCTCGAGCGGACGGAAAAACGCTGCTGGATCTCAACAATCGGGCCGTGAAAGTGATCGATCATCTGGTGAAAAGCGGCGCGCAGACCAATCAATCGCTGCGCGGCGCCACGCGCGTGCTCACCAACACAAGTGACCATTCTTCAATCCAGGCCCTAAATGACTATCATCACGACCGCTACCAGCTTCCTGCCGCCGACGCCCTGCGGAGCGGCTGGGAAGCGTGTGTCCCCCTGTTCATAGCGGTCTATGGGGCCGCGAAATGAGTGACAGCTCATCGTTGCCGGCGTCCGGCCGCTACTCGCCGCTTCGCTATCCGGGCGGCAAGGGCAAGCTTGCCCGCTTCGTGGCGGACGTGGTGCGCGGTAACGATCTTTCGGACGGGCTCTATGTCGAGCCCTACGCGGGTGGGGCGGCGGTCGCCTGGGAACTCTTGCTGACGGGCGTGGTCCGGA
>Ga0068865_100002841_pt1 | contig 10314 bp, 6 predicted proteins | sample KBSMisM12_FD_75293 | JGI IMG/M metagenome (GOLD analysis project Ga0068865, IMG submission 75293) | Miscanthus rhizosphere microbial communities from Kellogg Biological Station, Michigan, USA - KBS Miscanthus M1-2 | ecosystem: Host-associated > Plants > Roots > Rhizosphere > Soil ...
CCCGATGGACCAGATGACCCGCAGCAAATCCCTGGGCTTCTCGCCCGAGCGGCTGGCGCGCATCGAGCGGCATTTCCAGGAGAAGTACGTGGGCCCGGGCCGCATCCCCTGCGCCCAGGTCGCGGTCGCGCGCGACGGCCAGACGGTCTACGAGGCCACGCTCGGGCTGGCCGATCTGGAACGCAAGGCGCCGCTGCGCGACGACGCGGTCTTCCGCATCTATTCCATGACCAAACCGGTCACCTCGGTCGCCCTGATGACCCTGGTCGAGGAGGGCCTGATCGCGCTGGACGACCCGGTCGCCAAGCACATCCCGGCCTGGGCGAACCTGGGGGTCTATGGCGCGGGCGTCGGGCCCTATCTCTCGACCCCGCCGGCGCGGCCGATGCAGGTGGTTGACCTGATGCGCCATACCTCCGGGCTGACCTACGGCTTCCAGAGCCGCACCAATGTCGATGCGGCCTACCGCAAGCTGAAGCTGGGCGAGGCGCACGGCGACCTCGACCTGGAGGGCTTCGTGGGCGAGCTCGCCAAGCTGCCGCTGGAGTTCTCGCCGGGCGAGGCGTGGAACTACTCCGTCTCCACCGACGTGGTCGGCTACCTGGTGCAGAAGGTGGCGGGCAAGCCGCTGGGCCAGGTGCTGAAGGAGCGGATCTTCGATCCCCTGAAGATGGTCGACACCGGCTTCTTCGTCCGCGAGGACCAGCGCGATCGCTTCGGCGCCTGCTACAGCGCCTCGGCCGAGGGGCCCATGAACCTGCAGGCCAAGCCCGGCGCCGCCCTCACCCTGAACGACGACCCGACCACCAGCCCGTTCCTGAAGCCGCCGAAGCTGGAATCGGGCGGCGGCGGCCTGGTCTCGACGACCGCGGACTACCTGCGCTTCGCCAACATGCTGGCGAACGGCGGCGAGCTGGAGGGGGCGCGGATCCTGTCGCCGATGATGCTGCGGCTGATGACCGCCAACCACCTGCCGGGCGGCAAGGACCTGACGGAACTGTCGCGCTCGCTGTTCTCGGAAAGCACTTACGCCGGGATCGGCTTCGGCCTGGGCTTCGCGGTGGTGTTCGACCCGCCGAAGACGCTGATCCCCTGTTCGAAGGGCGAGTTCTACTGGGGCGGCGCGGCCTCGACCGCCTTCTGGGTCGACCCGGTGGAGCACATCAGCGTCGTCTTCATGACCCAGCTGATGCCGTCGACCTCGTGGCCTATTCGGCGGGAGCTTCGGACACTGGTTTACTCGGCGCTGATGGAGACTGCCGGCGGCTGATCTCGCGCTGCTCCTCGTCGGTGATGGCCTCGCTCTCGTCCATCATCGGCTGGCCGAGGCCGGTGTCGGGCGCATCGGCGCTGGGGGTCATGTCCAGCATGCGCGCCGAGCGCCAGCCGCCCCAGCGGTAGTAGCTGCCGGCCAGGATCAACGTCGTCAGGCTGCCCACCGGGAAGGCCAGCCAGATGGCGTCGGCGCCCAGGTAGGGCTCCAGGAACCGGGCCAGCGGCACGCGCACCACCCACAGCGAGATGACCATGGCCAGCAGCGGCGGCCAGACCGCGCCGGTGGCCCGGACGATGCCCGAGAAGATGAAGGCCACGCCGAACGGGATGAAGCCCCACAGCACGAAGCGGTTGAGGTGGATGGCGATCGGCAGCGAGGGGCTGGTCGACTTCAGGAAAGCCTGCAGCACGAAGGGGTCGGCCAGTTGCAGGATCACGATGGGCACGCCGGTGAAGAGGATGGCGTAGCCGGCGCCGATCATCGCCACCCGCTCCACCCGGTCCATCTTGCCGGCGCCGACGTTCTGGGCCGCCATCGACGAGACCGCCGCGCCCAGCGCCATCGCCGGCATCTGCACATAGGTCCAGAGCTGCGAGGCCGCGCCGTAGGCGGCCGAGGTGTGCACGCCGTAGCGGTTGACGAAGGAGAGCATGGTCACCGCCGCCAGGCTGATGACCATCATCTGGAACGCCATGGGCGTGCCCTTGATGACGAGCGTGCGGATGATCGCCAGGTCCGGCAGCAGCAGGCGCCACTCGCTGGGCCGCAGCACCAGGATCGAGCGCTGGCGGTAGAGGTGGGCCAGCATCAGGGCCAGGGTGACCGTCTGGCCGATCAGGGTGGCGGTGGCCGACCCGGCGATGCCCATCTTCGGGAACGGCCCGATTCCCATGATCAGCAGCGGGTTGAAGGTGATGTCCAGGCCCACCTGAAGCAGGGCGAAGTAGAACGGCGTGCGGGAATCTCCCGTGCCGCGCTGGGCCATCATCATGAAGTTGAAGAAGAACATGAACGGCATGGCCGCGAAGATCACGCGCAGGTAGGCGATGGCGTCGGCGCGCGCGTCCGGCGGGGTCTTCATGGCGTCCAGGATGTGCGGCGTCAGCACGCCGCCGGCGACGCCGATCAGGAGCGAGATGGCGATGAAGAAGGTGGTGGCCGTGCCGACCACGCGCCGCGCCGTGGATTCGTCGCGCGCGCCGATCGCCTGGCCGATCATGATGTTGGCGGCCATGGTCACACCGAAGGCCGCGCCCAGCATCATGAAGAAGATCTGGTTGGCGTTGTTGGTGGCCGTCAGGCCCGCCTCGCCCAGCACCCGGCTGACCCAGAAGGCGTTGGCCGAGCCGTTCAGCGACTGCAGGATGTTGGAGCCCAGCACCGGCAGGGCGAAGGTGATCAGGGTCTTGCCGATCGGCCCGACCGTCAGGTCCGGACCGCCCGGCCGGCCGCCCATGCCGTGAGGACCACGGGGGCCGGGCCGTCCCATCGGTCTCGCGCCCCCGGCTGTTCCGGCCTCAGACAACGTCCGGCTCCCCACGCGGCCCGATCAGCCGACCCTTCGGGGATAGACTGCTCCCGCCGCTTACGCAAAGCGGGCGCGCCCAGTCGGCCCCGGCGGCGCGGAACATGGCCGAAACATTCCGCCCCCGCCATTCTTGAACGAAGTTATTTTGTCCCCAGATCAGGTCCAGGCGGGGGCCTCGGACAACCCCTCACACCACCTCTGGATCCGCCGCTTCAGGCGGCCGCCAGCCGGCTCCTGGTTCGCCCGTAGAGCAGGAAGACGACCACCCCGACTGCGTTCCAGGCGGCGAAGAAGATCATCGTCTTGGTCGACAGGCTGGTGAAGAGATAGGCGCAGCCCAAGACCCCCACCGGCCCCACCAGCCAGATGGCGGGCGTCCGGAACGGCCGGGGCAGATCGGGCATGACCCGGCGCAGGACCATCACCGCGACGGTGGTGGCGATGAAGGCCGCCAGGGTTCCGGCGTTGGCCAGGGACGCGATCTCCGACAGCGGAATGGCCCCGGCGATCACCGCGGCGATCAGACCGGTGAGGATGGTCACCGCGCGGGGCACGCCGCGCGGGCTGACTTCCGCGAGCGCTTTCGGCAGCAGCCCATCCCGGGCCATGGCGAAGAACACCCGGCTTTGGCCGAACATGAAGACCATGATCACGGTCGGCAGGGCCAGCACCGCAGCGCCGGCGATCAGTGAGGCGGCGAGCGGCTGATGCAACTCGCGCAGCACGAAGGCCAGCGGCTCGGGGCTCTTGGAAAAGACGTTGAAGGGCGAGGCGCCGAGCGCGCAAGCGGCCACCACCATGTAGATCAGCGTGCAGAACAGCATCGAGCCGATGATCCCGATGGTCAGGTCACGGCTGGGGTTCTTGGCCTCCTCCGCGGCCGTGGAGATGGCGTCGAAGCCATAGAAGGCGAAGAAGATGATCGCCGCCGCACCCATCACCCCCACCTTCTTGCCGTCGACCTCGTGCGCGCCGAATCCGTAGGGTGCGAAGGGGTGGAAGTGGGTCGCGTCGAAGTGCGGCAGGGTGAGCGCGACGAAGGCGGCGAGCGCCGTCAGCTTGATGCAGACCAGGACGACGTTGACCGTCGCGCTCTCCCGCGTGCCGACCAGAAGCATGCCGGTGACCGCCAGCGCGATGAAGACCGCGGGAAGGTTGATGAGGCCGCCGGCTTCCGGCCCGGCCAACAGGTTGTCGGGGATCGGGATGTGGGCGCCGTGGATCAAGCCGGCGGCGTAGCCTGACCAGCCCACCGACACGGCGCTGCAGACCAGCGTGTATTCGAGGATCAGGCTCCAGCCGATCACCCAGGCGATCAGCTCGCCGAGCGTGACGTAGGAGTAGGTATAGGCGCTGCCCGCATGGGGCATCAGGCTCGCCATCTCTGAATAGCTCAGCGCGGCCACCGCGCAGACTGCGCCGGCCGCGGCGAAGGAGAGGATCACCGCCGGCCCGGCCAGCCCCGCGGCGACGCCGGTCAGGGTGTAGATGCCGGTCCCGATGATGGCGCCGATGCCCAGCGCGATCAGGTGCGGCCAGCTCAACGTCGCCTTGAGGCGCTGGCCGGGGTGGGCGCTGACCTCAGCCTCGATGGGCTTCCTGCGGGTGACAAAGCTCATGAATTCCCCCTGCTGACAGCGCGCAACATGACCCGCGTCGGGCTCGCCCGCCAGGGGCGCCGCGGAGCCCTTGGAGCGGCCCAGGGGGTCGCTTACATGACAAATTTGAAACCAAAGCCGGGTGGATTCAGGCTGCTAAACAGTGTTAAGTTAGGGGCTCGGTAGGCACAGTGTGAGTATTCCGGCCGCCGATGCCTTTACGGCGATTCCTGGGAGGAATTTGAGAATGACGTCTGCACGAATTGGCGTTCTGGGTGCGGCGGCGAGCGCCCTCCTGGTCTACGGCTGCTCGACGGCGCCTGGCGCCCAGAGCGCACTCGACAGCGCCAAGACGGCCTCGGCGACCACGCCGGCGCTGGCGGCGGGCGCGGCCAGCGCGATCCCGGCGCGGGTCGACAACTTCATGCTCGTGGACGCCCAGCACCTGGAAGCCCACGACCTCTACCGGATGGGCGACTCCAAGGCGGTCGTGCTGATCTCCACCGGCGTCGGTTGCCCGATCGCGCGTGCGATGACCCCGGCCGTCAAGGCTCTGCGTGACCGCTTCGCCGCCCAGGGCGTCGAGGTCATGCTGATCGACTCGAACCTCCAGGACAGCCGCGACGCCATCGCCGCGGAGGCCAAGGAATACGGCATCGACATCCCGATCCTGATGGACAGCAACCAGATCGTCGGCGAGGCGCTGGGCGTCACGCGGACGATGGAAGTCTTCGTGGTCAACCCGAAGACCTGGCAGGTGATGTACCACGGCCCGGTCAACGACGCGGCCGACTACGGCGTCCAGAAGAACGCGTCCAAGGAGTTCGCCCAGGACGCGGTGGCCGCGCTCCTGGCCGGCCAGCCGGTCCCGGCCGCCACCCAGCCCTCGAAAGGCTGCCTGGTCGACTTCCCCGAGCGGGCCAAGAACCACGCCGCCATCACCTATGTGAAGGACGTGGCCCCGATCCTCGAGAAGAAGTGCGTCGCCTGCCACGAGGAAGGCGGCATTGGACCCTTCGCGATGAAGGACTACGCCGCGGTGAAGGGCTTCTCGCCGATGATCCGCGAGGTCCTGCGCACCGACCGCATGCCGCCCTACAACGCCGATCCGCACATCGGCAAGTTCAGCGACGACAAGAGCCTGACGCCCACCGAGATCAAGACGATCGTCCACTGGGTCGAGGCCGGCGCGCCGCGCGGCGAAGGCAAGGACCCGCTGGGCGCCAAGCACCTGGTGGCCGCCGAGTGGCCGCTGGGCAAGCCCGACCTGATCCTCAACATCCCGGCCTACAAGATCCCGGCCTCGGGCGTGGTCGACTACCAGCACCCCTACGTCGCCAACCCGGAGACCGAGGGCAAGTGGCTGCGCGCGTCGACCATCAAGGTCGAGAGCCGCCAGGGCGTGCACCACGTGCTGACCGGCTACATGAAGGACGTGCCGAAGGCCGGCGAGCAGGCGTTCGAGAACAAGTGGGGCGTCTCGGTGGGCGGCTACGCCGTCGGCGCCGAGAGCGAGGTCGCGCCGAAGAACGTCGGGTCCTACATCCCGCCGGGCGGCGCCATCGGCTTCCAGACCCACTACACCCCGTTCGGCAAGGAAGTGACCGATCACACGCAGATCGCGCTCTACTTCTACAAGCCGAACGAGAAGCCGGCGCTGGTGATGCGCAACTCGGTGATCGTGAACAACGCCATCGAGCTGCCGCCCTTCGACGGGCACCACCAGGAGACCGCCTACATCGAGTTCCCGCACGACGCGCTGCTCTATTCGGCGTTCCCGCACGCCCACTACCGCGGCGCCTCGTCGGACCTGTGGATCCGCTACCCGGACGGCAAGGAGAAGGAACTGCTGTCCCTGCCGCGCTACGACTTCTCCTGGCAGCGCAGCTACACCTTCGCCGAGCCGATCAAGGTGCCGGCGGGTTCGAAGCTGATCGCCCACTTCATCTATGACAACTCCAAGCGCAACCCGAACAACCCGGACCCGAGCAAGAAGGTCGTCTGGGGCGATCAGAGCTGGGAGGAGATGTTCTACACGGCGATCCGCTACCGCTGGATCGAGGAGACGTCGGCCAAGATGACCGACGGCTACGACAAGGACCTCGATAAGGACCGCATGCTGGGCATGCTGGACTCCAACATCGACGGCAAGATCCAGAAGGCCGAGCTGAGGGGCCAGATGGGCACGATGATGACGAAGTACTGGGATCAGCTGGACGCCAACCACGACGGCGCGCTCGACAAGGTCGAACTGGCCGCCATGGAGAAAATGATGCAGAGCCAGCGTCGCCAGAAGCCGAAGGAGACCGGTCCGGCCGGCTCCGCCACGACCCCGACCGCCGGCAAGTAGGCCCGACGGTCAGAGACTGAAGTGAGGCCCGGGGCGCAGGTCCCGGGCCTTTTTTCTTGCCCTCCCCGTTCCGGGGAGGGACAGGCCGCGCGAGCGGCCAGGGTGGGGAAGCGTGGGCCGGAAGTGATGAATCAGCGAGGCTAGCCTTGCGGCTCAGAACTTGAACGCGACTGCCCCACCCGTCTCGCTGCGCTCGCCACCCTCCCCGGAACGGGGAGGGGAATGGCGCTCACTCGCCCCACAAATCGTGGATGTCGCCCTTGCGGTTGAGCATGCGCACGGCGCGCTTGACCACCGCCAGTAGCCGAGCCTGTCGGGCGGACTGGTCGTAGGTCATCGAGCCGCGCGCCAGGCCTTCCAGCAGGAAGCGGCCAAGGTCGCGGCTGGCCTGGAAGCGCGCGTCCGCGCCGGCCTGGGCCAGGGCGCCGAAGCCGCCCACCTGGGCGCGGTCGAAGCCGGCCTGGGCGTCGGCCAGGCGCGCCTTCAGCATCGGGTCGGTGCGCGCGGCGGCCTCCAGCTCGGCGAAGGCCACGAAGGGCGTCCGGTGCAGCAGGCCCCAATAGGCTTCGATGGCCTGTTCGGACGCGTCGACTCCCGCGGCGAGGCCGGCGCTCGCCACCTCGTCGAACAGCCGCGCGCGCGCCAGCTCGATATGCGCCACCGCCGCCTCCACCAGCTGCTCGCGGTCGGCGAAGTGGTAGAGCATGGCCCCGCGGGTCAGCCGCGCGGCCTTGGCGATCTCGGAATTGGTGGCGGCGTGATAGCCGATTTCGGCGAACAGCCGCATCGCCGCATCGAGGATGCGGGCGCGCGTGCGCAGTGACTTCGGCGTCGCCTTCGCCGGATAGGTTTTGGCGTCCATCAGGACCGTTTCTGCGGGCGACCTGGGGAGGGTCTGCTCAGCCCCTGCCTACAGGTGGGGATTCCATCGCGCCAGAGAAGAAACGCGTTATCGCAAAACCGACATCAAATCAGGTCATGGCCTGCAAAGATTGTGGGCGAAACGGGGCATCAAGTGCCAAAGGGCGAGATGATCGGCCGACAGGCGGCCGAGGGAGCCGCCACCCGGCGCTACCGCAGCGTCTTCATTTCCGACGTCCACCTGGGCACGCGGGGATGCCAGGCGGAGCTGCTGCTGGACTTCATCCGCGAGCTCGAGTGCGAGACGCTCTACCTCGTGGGCGACATCGTCGACGGCTGGAAGATGAAGTCCGGCTGGTACTGGCCGCAGTCGCACAACGACGTCGTCCAGAAGATCCTGCGGCTGGCGCGCAAGGGCGTCAGCGTCATCTACGTGCCGGGCAACCACGACGACCGCATCCGCGACTTCTGCGGCGTCCACTTCGGCGGCGTCGTCGTGGCGCGCGACGCGATCCACGAGACCGCCGACGGCAAGCGCTACCTGGTGATCCACGGCGACGAGTTCGACGGGGTGGTGCAGCACGCCCGGTGGCTGGCCTTCCTCGGCGACTGGGCCTACCGCGCGCTGCTGGCCAGCAACACGCTGATCAACCGCGCGCGGCGGCGGCTGGGGTTCGGCTACTGGAGCTTCTCGGCCTTCCTGAAGACCCGGGTGAAGAACGCCCTGCAGTTCATCGAGAACTTCGAACAGGCGGTCGCCGAGGAGGCGCGCCGGCGCGGCGTCGACGGGGTGATCTGCGGCCACATCCACAAGGCCGAACGGCGGATGTTCGGCGAGATCGAGTACATCAACGACGGCGACTGGGTGGAAAGCTGCACCGCGCTCGTTGAGCATGCGGACGGCCGGCTGGAGATCCTGGAGTGGGCCAAGGCGCGCGTGCGCGAGGCCGCCGAGGCGCCTTTGCCCCTGGGCGAGCCGCTGGCCGCCTGAAGCGCGGCCGGAGAACGATTGACAGTTCAAGGGTGTTTCGTGACAGTCCCGCTGCCATGAGGCCGCCCGCGATTTCCCCGAACCAACGTGAGAAGCAGCGGGAGGAGACCCGCGAGCAGATTCTGCGCGCCGTCGGCCGCCAACTGGAGGCGGGGCCGCTCGAGGACCTGAGCTTCGCCGACATCGCCAAGGACGCCCGCGTCGGCGAACGCACGGTCTACCGCTATTTCCCGACCAAGGAAGCCCTGCTGGGCGCCTTCTGGGCCTGGATGCAGTCCCAGGCCGTGGCCCCGCCGCCGGAAAAGCCCCGGCCCGCCCGCTCCCTGCCGCGCATCCGCGAGGCGATCAATGCGCCCCGCGACGCCTGGCGGCCGATGCGCATCCTGCTGGCCACCGACGCCTGGGAGCCGCAGGTCAACGGCGTGGTGCGCACGCTCACCCGCGTGGTCAGCGAGCTGAAGGCCATGGGCCACACCGTCGAGGTGATCAGCCCCGACCAGTTCAAGACCTTCCCGTTGCCCACCTACGCCGAGATCAAGGTGGCGATCGGGGTCTATGAGCCCGTGCAGGAACGCTTCAAGGCCTTCGAACCCGAGGCCATCCACATCGCCACCGAAGGCCCCATCGGCCTGGCGGCGCGGCGCATCTGCGTGGAGTGGAAGCTGCCCTTCACGACCAGCTACCACACGCGCTTCCCGGAATACGTCTCGGCGCGCCTGCCTTTGCCGCTGGCCGCCGGCTACGCCTACATGAAGTGGTTCCACAAGCCGTCCGGCCGGCTGATGGTGGCCACGCCCACCATGCGCGACGAGCTCTCAGAGCACGGCTTCCGCAACATCTCGGCCTGGTCGCGCGGGGTCGACACCGAGACCTTCCACCCGCGCCGCCCGGACGAGCCGGACGTGTTCGCGCACCTCGCCAAGCCGGTCTTCCTCTACGTCGGCCGCGTGGCCGTGGAGAAGAACATCGAGGCGTTCCTGGCGGTGGACCTGCCCGGGACCAAGGTGGTCGTCGGCCCCGGCCCGCAGCTGGAAGAGCTGAAGGCCAAGTACAAGAGCGCCGTCTTCACCGGGCCGAAGTCCGGCGACGACCTGGCCGCGCACTTCGCCTGCGCCGACGTCTTCGTCTTCCCCTCGCTCACCGACACCTTCGGCCTGGTGATCCTGGAGGCCATGGCGTCGGGCACCCCGGTGGCCGCCTATCCGGCGCCCGGGCCCATCGACATCATCCCGGGTTCCGGCGCCGGCACGCTGGCGGTGGGCGCGACCGAGGGCCTGCGCGAGGCCTGCCTGGAGGCGCTGAACTGTGACCGCGGCCAGGTGCGCGCCTTCGCCGAGAAGTTCTCCTGGCGGGCTTGCGCCGAGGATTTCGTGAAGAACCTGCAGCCCTATCCGGAGCCGGAGAAGACGCGCTTCTGGCGGCGGCTGCGACGGCTGGCCCGCGTGCGCCGCCGCCGGCCGGAGGTGGCCTAGGCGGCACAGGTCCGGGGGGTTGCGGCGGGCCGCCCCATTGTCGCCCCCCATGCCGTCGGATACCGCACTTTCAAATGAATGCCGGACCAGGATCCGGGTCGGGGGAATATCGCGTATGGGCCGTGAAGGTCGAACCAGGATGGCGACGCTGTTCGGCGCCGCGTCCGGCCTGGCCCTGGGCTCGGCGCTGATCTGGGCGCCGGCGACGGCCCGGGCGGCCGCGGATGCGGCCGCGGCG
>Ga0068865_100002842_pt1 | contig 10313 bp, 6 predicted proteins | sample KBSMisM12_FD_75293 | JGI IMG/M metagenome (GOLD analysis project Ga0068865, IMG submission 75293) | Miscanthus rhizosphere microbial communities from Kellogg Biological Station, Michigan, USA - KBS Miscanthus M1-2 | ecosystem: Host-associated > Plants > Roots > Rhizosphere > Soil ...
GAAAGCGCTCCGCCCACGGATTCGGGATTGCTTCGACCACGTCGGCGATCAGACTTCCCAGCACCGGCGCGAACTTGAACGCATGCCCGCTGTCGCCGGCGGCGACGATCAGGCCGGCGCGAGCGGGATCGGGCGCGATCCAGAAGTCGCCGTCGAAGGTGTCGCAGTACAGGCAGAGTCGTGAGCCAACGATGGGCGCGCTCGCGAGAGCGGGCAGATGCTCGCGCACGAAGGTTCTGAATCGCGTTTCTTCATCCGGCAAGACCACGCGCGGATCGTCGGCGTGCACGCGGCGGCCGACGCCGTGGTTCGCGATCTTCAACGTGCCATCGTCCAGCGCGGGGAAGCCGTACCAGCCGCTGCCTGAGATGTCGGCGGCCCACACCGGAAAACGCGGCGCCTGCCATGCCGGGGGATCGTCCACACGGAAGTGCACGACGGGCTGACCGATCGCCCACATGACGTCGCCGAGGTGCGGCAGCAGCGACGGCGTCCACGCGCCGGCTGCGATCAGCACCGCGTCCGCGCGGAGCTCGCGGCCGCCGCTCGTGTTCACGCCGACGAAGCGGCCGTCGTGTTCGAGAAGGCGGCCATACTCGGTCCGCTCGAGCAGGCGCACCCCGGCCGCGCGCGTCTCGATCACCAGCCTGCTGACGACCTTGCCGCTTTCGACCCAGCCGGCGCGCGGATTGAAGTAGCCGTCCGGATACTGCTCCAGCGACCACGCCGGGAAGCGGGTCGTCCGCTCACCGGCGCGCAGCCGTTCGAGGCGATGACCGCGTTGCTCGAGCAGTGTCAGGCTGTCGGCTTCGAACCGGCCGGGTTGCAGCGGCTCCGGCGAGAGCAGGAGGAAACCGTCCTGGTGGTAGAGCGGTTCGCCCCACCGCTCGTTCCAGCGATCCCAGCCGGCCAGCGCCTGTTCGGCCATCGCGGTATACAGCTCGTCGGCACCGTAGTCGGCGCGGACGACCTTGCTGATGTCGGTTGACGCGGCGGACGGACGGGGCAGCGGCCCGGGATCGACGACCGTAACCTGCCATCCGCGGACCGCCAGCTCCCACGCCGCGGTGAGGCCGAACACGCCGGCGCCGACGATGACGATCGATCGGGTGACGCTCATGATCGCTCCCCGATCATAGGCCAGCCCATCGGCGAAATATTTCGCCACGCCCGGCCCAATCAGGATGCGGGTACACTCGAAGTCGTCCTTCAGGGGAGTTGCGCATGCATCGGATGCTCCTATCGGTATGCCTCACGGCGGCGGTTGCGGTCGCGGCGGCACAGGTGCCCGTCGCGGAACTGGCGAAGCCGCCGGCGAGTGCGCGTCACTTCGTCATCCAGTCCACCGGCGGCAAGCATGGCGACTCCTGGACGTGGGTCGCCGCGGACGGCACCCGGATGGGCCGCGAGAGCCTGAACCTGCGAGGTCAGGTGTTCGAGCTCGACTCGGCCGGAAAAGCAGGATCCGACGGTCTGCCATCGTCGCTCACGATTCGCGGCGTGACGCCGCAGGGCGACGCCGCGGAGACCTTCACGATCAGCGGTGGCACGGCGGGTTGGAAGAGTCCCGTCGATGCCGGTACCACGAGCTACTCAGCCCCCGCGTTCTACGTGTCGCAAGGTGGACCGATCGAAACGACGGCCTGGTTCCTCGAAGCGCTCCTCGCGCGCCCCGACAAGTCGCTCGATCTCTTACCCGGCGGGAAGGCCCGCGCCGCAAAGCTCGTCGATCTCGCCGTCGGCGCCGGCGCGGCCAGACAGACGGTCACGCTCTGGGCGGTCACCGGTATCAGCACGTCGCCGCTGGCGATGTGGGCGGACGCGAACAACAAGTTTTTCGCGCTGACTGTCGGGCTCGCCTGGCTGCCGGAAGCGTATGCCGGCGAGCAGAAAAGCATCGAGGAGGCCCAGGCCCGTGCGCTGGCGGCGCAGGCGCCGGGGTTGGCCAAATCCCTCGCGACCGTGCCGCCGGGACCGGTGGCATTCACCGGCGTCCGCCTCTTCGATGCCGACGCGACGCGATTCGTTCCCGACCAGACGGTGGTTGTCGACAAGGGCGCGATCACCGCCGTCGGAGCTCGCGCGTCGATCGCAGTGCCGGCCAACGCGCAGGTGATCGACGGCCGCGGCAAGACGCTGATCCCCGGTCTGTGGGACTGCCACATGCACGTCGGCGACGACTTCACCGGCCTGCAGGAGCTGTCGATGGGCGTGACGTCGGTGCGCGACCCTGGCAACGACGATGTCCGCACGATCGATCGCCGCACCCGTGCGGCAACAGGCGCGCTGTTGGCGCCTCACGTGTATCCATCCTCGCTCATCGACGGCAAGGGACCGTATACCGCGCAGGTGGCGAATGTCGCGACCAGCGAGGCCGAGGCCATTGCGCTGGTGGACAAGGCGAAAGCCAATGGCTTCATCGGCATCAAGTTCTACGGCACGTTCAACCCGGCGTGGCTGCCCGCGAGCATTCGCGAGGCGCACAAGCTTGGACTCCATGTCCACGGCCACATTCCCGCCGGCCTCCGGCCGGTGGACGCCATCAATGCCGGGTACGACGAGGTCACCCACATCAACTGGGTGATGATGCAGGCGATGCCGGACAGCGTGATCCCGGTCTCGAACGGCATCATGCGCTTCGAGGGTCCGGGCCGCTACGCCAAGGATGTGAACCTCGAGGGGCCGGCGATCAAAACGATCATCGGCGCGATGGCCAGCAAACGCATCTACAGCGATCCGACGATGGTGGCGTTCGAGAGTCTGTACGTGCCGGACAACGGCGATCTGTCGCCTTCGTATGCGCCCTTCGTCGGCACGATGCCGCCGACGACGGAGCGGGGCTTCAGGACCGGCGGCTTCGCCGTGCCCAAGGATCTCTCGCGCGCGGACTACCGCGCGAGCTGGGCGAAGATGGTCAGCCTCCTCGGTCTGATGCACAAGGCGGGTGTCCCGATCGTCGCGGGGACCGACGGCGCCGGCATCGAGCTCGTGCGCGAGCTCGAAATCTACGTGCAGGCGGGCCTGAGCCCCGCGGAAGCGCTCGCGGCGGCGACCATCGTGCCGGCGCGGCTGGTTGGCCAGGCCGCGAAGACCGGATCGGTCAAGGTGGGGAAGGCGGCCGACCTGGCGCTCGTCGACGGCGATCCGTCGTCGCGGATCAGCGATCTGCGGCAGACGCGCGTCGTCATGCTGGACGGCAAGCTGCTCGATGCGGACGCGCTGCGCGCGGCGGCCGGGTTCTCGGGCCGGCCCAAATAAGTACATGGCCAGGAAAGCGTTCTTTCTCCTCCTGCTGGTCGCGGTATCGACGGTGGGTGCCGCGTCGGCCGCGCCGCCTGAAGGCAGGCCACTCATCGTCGCGCTCGGAGACAGCCTCACGTCGGGCAAAGGGATTGGCGAAGCGGATGCCTATCCGGCGGTGCTGCAGGAGCGCATCGACGGCGGCGGATACCAGTATCGCGTCGTGAATGCGGGCGTCTCCGGCGACACCACCAGCCGGGCGCTGCGGCGCTACCGCGAAGCGCTGGACGGCGACGTGAAGATCCTGATCCTCGCGCTGGGAGCGAACGACGGCCTGCGAGGGGTGCCGGTGGATCGGCTGGTGTCCAACCTGAGCGAGATCATCGAAGAAGCGCAGCGGCGCCGGATCGCCGTGGTTCTCGTGGGCATGGATGCGCTGCCGATTCACGGCTGGGACTATTCCGTGGCATTTCATCGCGCTTACGAGGTGCTCGCCGAGCGGTACGGAATCGCGCTGGTCCCGTCGTTCCTGATGAGAGTCATGACCAACAGCTCCTTGATGCAAAGCGACCGCGCGCATCCGAACAAGGCCGGCGCCCGGGTGATCGCCGATCTCGTCTGGCCGCACCTGCAGCCGCTCCTGACGAAGGTGGACTAGCGCAACAGCTTACGCGGCCCGGCTCGTGGGCGAGGCATAATCGCAACGCTATGCGCATTGCCTGTCTTGGCGGCGGACCGGCGGGACTCTATTTCGCGATCGCCATGAAGCGTCGCTGTCCCGGCGACGAGATCGTCGTCGTCGAGCGCAACCGGCCCTACGACACATTCGGGTGGGGCGTGGTGCTGTCGGACGAGACGCTCGTCAACCTCGAGGCGAGCGATCCCGAGAGCGCCGAAGCCATCCGGCAATCGTTCGTCTACTGGGACGACATCGCCGTCCACTACCGCGGCACCGTCACGCGCTCGTCGGGCCACGGCTTTTGCGGCATCGGCCGCAGGCGCCTGCTGAACATTCTTCAGGACCGGGCGCGCGCCCTCGGCGTCACCTTGCTGTTCGAGACCGAGTTCGAGAGCGCCGACGCGTATCGCGATCGCGATCTGGTGGTGGTCGCAGACGGCGCCAACTCGAAGATTCGCAGCGGCATGGCGGAGGTCTTCAAGCCGAACATCGACGTGCGGTCGTGCAAGTACATCTGGCTCGGCACCCACCAGCGATTCCAGGACGCCTTCACCTTCATCTTCGAGGAGACCGAGCACGGCTGGATCTGGGCGCACGCCTACCAGTTCGACGCCGAGACGGCGACGTTCATCGTCGAATGCTCGGAGGCCACGTGGCGCCGGTCCGGCTTCGACACCATGAGCCAGGAGGAGACGCTCGCGGCCTGCGAGCGAATCTTCGCGAACCATCTCGGCGGGCACCGGCTGGCGAGCAACGCCGGGCACTTGCGATCGGCGTGGCTCAATTTCCGGCGTGTGCTGTGCGAGACATGGTCGCACGACAACCTCGTGCTGATGGGCGATGCCGCGGCGACCGCGCATTTCTCGGTCGGTTCGGGCACGAAGCTGGCGCTGGAGAGCGCGATCGCGCTGGCCGAATACGTGGACCGCGAGCCGACGCTGGCGGCGGCGTTCGATCGCTACGAACAGGAGCGCAGGACCGAGGTGCTGCGGCTGCAAAGCGCCGCGCGCAACTCGACCGAATGGTTCGAGAATGTCGAGCGCTATCTGCACCTCGATCCGGTGCAGTTCAACTACTCGCTGCTCACGCGATCGCAGCGGATCAGCCACGAAAACCTGCGGCTGCGCGACAAGGCGTGGCTCGAGAGCGCCGAGATGTGGTTCGAAGAGCAGGCGACGAGCGAGAAGCCGCGTCATTCGCGGCCGCCGATGTTCACGCCGTTTCGCCTGCGCGATCTGCGCCTGAAGAACCGGATCGTCGTGTCGCCGATGGATCAGTACCGCGCCGTCGACGGGACGCCGACCGACTGGCACCTGGTGCACTACGCCGAGCGCGCCAAGGGCGGGGCCGGGCTGGTCATCACCGAGATGACGTGCGTGTCGGCCGAAGGCCGGATCTCACCAGGCTGCGCCGGCCTCTACACGACCGAACACGAAGCGGCGTGGACGCGCATCGTTGCGTTCGTGCATGCGGAGACCGACGCCAAGATCGGCATGCAGCTCGGACACTCGGGGCCGAAAGGATCGACGCAGCTCGGTTGGGAGGAGCCCGACGCGCCGCTGCCTGACGGCAACTGGCCGGTGATCGGCCCGTCGCCGGTGGCGTGGTCGCCCCGCAATCAAGTGCCGCGCGAGATGACCCGCGCCGACATGGACGGCGTGCGGGACGACTTCGTGCGCGCGGCGATCATGGCCGCGCGCGCCGGCTTCGACCTGATCGAGCTGCATTGCGCGCACGGCTATCTCCTGTCGGCGTTCATCTCGCCGCTGACCAACCGCCGCACCGACATCTACGGCGGGTCGCTCGAGAATCGCCTGCGCTTTCCGCTCGAGGTGTACCACGCCGTACGGGCGGTCTGGCCGGCGGCGCTTCCCATCTCGGTCCGTATTTCCGCGAACGACTGGGTGGGCGACGAGGGCATCACGTCCGAGGATGCCGTCGGCATTGCGCGCATGCTCGGTGAGGCCGGCGTCGATATCATCAACGTCTCGGCGGGGCAAACCTCGGTGCGGGCACAGCCGGTGTACGGGCGGATGTTCCAGACGCCTTTTTCCGATCGCATTCGCAATGAAACCGGCGTCGCGACGATGGCGGTCGGCAACATCTACGAGCCCGATCACGTGAACTCGATTCTGATGGCGGGGCGCGCGGACCTGTGCTGTCTCGCCCGGCCGCATCTCGCGGATCCGTATTGGACGCTGCACGCGGCCGCGCGGCTCGGCTATCGCGGCGAGACCTGGCCGAAGCCCTATCTCCCCGGACGCGATCAGTTGTACCGTCTCGCCTCGCGCCCCGACCCGTCCAATGTCTGATCACGTCGAGCAACGAATTGAGCAAGAAACGCCACAGAGACACAAAGACACGGAGATTTTCAACCACAGAGACCCTGGGTCACGAGATCCGGAGCGCACGCTGCAGATCCCAACGCGTCACACGTCGACCGGCTTTGCATCACACGCCGCCGCCGACGGCGGCGTGTGACGCGTTCGGACTCGGTGTCTTCGTGCCTCCGTGGTATCGATTGGACAGGTGCGCGACCATCCTTCCGTCTCCGCACTCGGATCCGGAGGCAAACAAAAAAGACTCTTGATCTCCTGATCTCCTGTGAAAGACTCAACCGCATGCGCGATGTTCAGCCCACGCACTTCAACTGGCGGGTCGACGGCGGCGTCGGCGTCATCTCGCTCGCGCGGCCGGAGCGGAAGAACCCGCTGACGTTCGACTCGTACGCCGAGCTTCGCGATCTGTTCCGGGACCTGGCCACGGACGATGCGATCAAGGCCGTGGTGATCGGCTCGAACGGCGGAAACTTCTCCTCGGGCGGCGATGTTCACGACATCATCGGTCCACTGCTCGCCCGCGACATGAAGGGGCTGCTGGCCTTCACGCGCATGACCGGCGACCTCGTGAAGGCGATGCGCGCCTGTCCCCAGCCGGTGATCGCGGCCGTGGACGGCGTGTGCGTCGGCGCCGGGGCGATGATCGCGCTCTTCGCGGACCTGCGGATCGCCACTCCGGAGGCCAGGACCGCGTTCCTCTTCACGCGCGTCGGCCTCGCCGGCTGCGACATGGGCGCCTGCGCGATGCTGCCGCGCGTCGTCGGCCAGGGGCGCGCGGCGGAGCTGCTCTTCACCGGCCGCACCATGTCGGCCGAGGAGGGTGAGCGCTGGGGGTTCTTCAACCGCATCGTCGCCGCCGAGGCGCTGGAGCGGGAGGCCACGTCGCTCGCCGCGAGCCTGGCGCAGGGGCCGACCTTTGCGCACATGATGACCAAGACCATGCTCAACCAGGAATGGTCGATGACGCTGGACCAGGCGATCGAAGCCGAAGCGCAGGCGCAGGCGATCTGCATGCAGACGCAGGATTTCAGGCGCGCCTACGAGGCGTTCGTTGCCAAGCAGAGGCCGCAATTCAGCGGAGACTAGAAGAACGTTTGAGCAGGAGATCAGGAGATCAGAAGACGGACGTCTTGGTACGTTGAAATCAGATCCTCCTGACCTCTTGATCTCCTGTGAAGGATGATGCGATGCCGAGAGGCGGATCTCCCCTGGGCCCGACGGCGCACGTGGACACGTTTACGCGGGACCATCTGCCGCCCCTCGATCAATGGCCCGATCTGCTGCTCGACCGGCCCGAGTTTCAATACCCTGAGTACCTGAACGTCGCGGTTGAACTGACCGACCGCATGGTCGAGCACGGGTTCGGCGATCACATCGCGCTGATCGGCAACGGGCGGCAGCGCACCTACAAAGAGCTGACCGACTGGACCAACCGGCTCGCCCACAGTCTGGTCGAGGATTTCGGCGTCAAGCCCGGCAACCGCGTGCTCATTCGATCGGGCAACAACCCGGCGATGGTGGCGGTCTGGCTCGCGGTCACCAAGGCGGGCGCCGTTGCGGTCAACACCATGCCGCTGCTGCGCGCCGGCGAGTTGACCGCCATCATCAACAAGGCCGAGATCGGCCTGGCGCTCTGCGACAATCGCATCGCCGACGAACTGGTCGCCGCCGCCAAGGGGAGCGCGTTTCTGCGGAGCGTCATCGGCTTCGACGGCACGTCCAACCATGATGCCGAGCTCGATCGGGTCGCGCTCAACAAGCCGGTGAGATTCGATGCGGTGCGAACCGGAAGGGACGATGTGGCGCTGCTCGGGTTCACGTCGGGGACGACCGGCGAGCCCAAGGCGACCGTCCATTTCCACCGCGATCTGCTGATCATCGCCGACGGCTACGCGAAGGAAGTGCTGCGCCTGACGCCGCAGGATGTGTTCGTCGGATCGCCGCCGCTGGCGTTCACCTTCGGGCTCGGCGGTCTCGCCATCTTCCCGCTGCGTTTCGGCGCCACCGCCACGCTGCTCGAGAACGCGTCGCCGGCCAACATGATCGACATCATCGAAACCTACAAGGCGACGATCAGTGTCACGTCGCCCACGGCGTACCGCGCGATGATGGCGGCGATGGACGAAGGCGCGGATTTATCCTCGCTGCGGATGGCGATCTCGGCGGGAGAGACGCTCCCGGCGCCCGTGTTCGAGGACTGGACGAGGAAGACCGGCAAGCCGATCCTCGACGGTATCGGCACCACCGAGCTGCTGCACATTTTCATCAGCAATCGTCTGGGGGATGCGGCGCCCGGCGCCACGGGGCGTCCGGTGACCGGCTACGAGGCGAAGATCGTGGATGACGAGATGAAGGAGGTGCCCGACGGCACACCCGGGCATCTCGCGGTCCGTGGGCCCACTGGATGCCGTTATCTGGCGGACGATCGTCAAGCCGCGTACGTGCGCGAGGGCTGGAACGTCACGGGCGATGATTTCGTCAGGGACACGAACGGTGTCTTCCACTTCGTGGCCCGCGCCGACGACATGATCATTTCCGCCGGCTACAACATCGCCGGGCCCGAGGTCGAAGCCGCGCTGCTGTCGCACGCGGACGTGGCGGAATGCGCCGTCATCGGCGCGCCCGATCCCGAGCGCGGGCAAATCGTGCAGGCGCACGTGGTGCTGAAGGCGGGCGTCGAGCAAGGCGAGGCATGCGTGAAGCGCCTGCAGGATCATGTGAAGGCGAAGATCGCGCCCTACAAGTACCCGCGTTCCGTGAAGTTCGTGAGCGAGCTGCCGCGGACCCAGACCGGCAAGATCCAGCGTTTCAAGCTGAAATTCTAGAAAGCCTTCCACAGAACTCAGGACTAGAATCCCTCATCACTTATGCAGCTGCTGCATCCGAAGGGCTGGGCACCGACGAGCGGTTTCTCCAATGGCGTGGCTGCGGAGGGCCGTCAGGTCTTCGTCGCCGGTCAGGTCGGCTGGAACGCGCGTCAGGAGATCGTCGACGATGATTTCGTGGCGCAGGTCGAGCAAGCGCTGCGGAACATCGTCGACATCCTCGGCGAAGCCGGTGCGCGGCCCGAGCATCTGGTTCGCCTGACCTGGTACATCACCGACAAGCGGGAGTACCTCGCCCGCTCGAGCGAAGTCGGACAGGCGTACCGGCGCGTCGTCGGCCGGCACTTTCCTGCGATGACGCTGGTGCAGGTGGCGGCGCTGCTCGACGACCGCGCCAAGGTCGAGATCGAGGCGACGGCGGTGGTCAGAACTGAGACCTGATCGCCCACAGATCGGGAAAGAGCGGGCGCCCGACGGTCTCCCGCAGATACGCCGCGCCGGCCGATCCGCCGGTCCCCCGCCTGGTGCCGATCGTCCGCTCGACCATCTTCACGTGACGGTAGCGCCATTCCTGGATGCCCTCGTCCAGATCGACCAGCCGCTCGCACAGTTCGGCGTTCTTGGGATCGCGGCGATACACCTCGACGAGAAGCTGCTGAATCGCGGCCGAGGGTTCCACCGGCGCGATCACGTCCCGCTCGAGATCAGCTGGTGAGACGCCGTAGCCCTCGCGTGACAGGTAATGCAGAAATGCATCCCAGAGCGTCGGCGCGCGGTATCGACGCTCGAGCGCGACACGCGCCCGGCTCCCCTCCGGGAAACGCCCGGAGGTCTGGTCCGACTTCACGCCCAGCACGAATTCGACCTGGCGGAACTGGTCGGACTGGAAGCCGCTGGCCGCATCGAGCCGCTCGCGAAAGCTGAGGAACTCGAGCGGCGTCATCGTCTCGAGGATGTCGAGCTGCGAGACCATCACCTTCAGGATCGTCAGGATCCGTTTCAGAGTGTGCTGCGACCCGTGCGATTGATCCGCTTCCAGCAGCTGCATGACGCGATCGAGCTCGTGCAGCAGCTCCTTGAACCAGAGCTCGTACACCTGGTGGATGATGATGAACAGCGTCTCGTCATGTTCCGGCCCCGCCGACCGCGGCTGCTGCAGCGACAGAAGCTCGTCAATCTTCAGATACCCGGCGTATGTTGCGGCAGCCTGTGTGTTGTCAGCCATGATGC
>Ga0068865_100002844_pt1 | contig 10310 bp, 9 predicted proteins | sample KBSMisM12_FD_75293 | JGI IMG/M metagenome (GOLD analysis project Ga0068865, IMG submission 75293) | Miscanthus rhizosphere microbial communities from Kellogg Biological Station, Michigan, USA - KBS Miscanthus M1-2 | ecosystem: Host-associated > Plants > Roots > Rhizosphere > Soil ...
GCGGTCGATGATCCGGCCGCCGTCGCCCACATCCGCTGCCCGGCCACCATGGTCGACTCCATCACCCCGGCCACGGACGACGCGCTCCGAGCCGAGGCCGCTCGCCGGCTGGGCATGACCGACGCCTGGCCCATCCAGCGCGAGCGGTTCGTCCAGTGGGTGATCGGCGAGGGCCTGCCGCCGGCTGACCGCGCCACGTTCGAGCAGGCCGGCGTCATCGTCACCCCCGACGTGGCCGCCTTCGAACACGCCAAGCTGCGGCTGCTCAACGGCGCGCATTCGACCCTGGCCTATGTCGGCCTCGCGCTTGGCCACCGCACCGTCGCCGAAGCCATGGCCGACGCCGAGCTCGCGGCCTTCGTCGAGGCGATGATGCGCCAGGACATCTCTCCCACCCTGCGCGTCCCCGACATCGACCTGCCCGCCTACATCACCGCGATCCTCGCCCGCTTCGCCAACCCGGCCATCGAGCACAGGCTCGCCCAGATCGCCTGGGACGGCTCCCAGAAGCTGCCGATCCGCCTGCTGGCCACGATCGAGCTCGCGTTGGCCCAGGGCCGCGATATCCGCCGCCTGGTCGTCGGCGTGGCCGCCTGGATGGCCTTCGTGCGCCGCCAGGCCCAGGCAGGCGAGTCGATCACCGATCCGCTCGCCCCACAGTTGCTTGACCTCGGTCGCGCCTGCGTGGGAGAGGCTTCCGCGGACGTCACCCGGTTCCTCAATTTGGGTGATATCTTTCCGCCGGGCCTCGCCCGCGACCCGCGCTTGGTCGCGGCGCTTGAGGCGGCCTATCGGGGACTCCGTGGCCCCGACCTTCGCTATACATCATAAGTTATGCTCAAACGCACTCAATGTCCCGAATAAGCAAATTTCTGCCCCAAAATATCAAACGATAAGTCCGTTAACCATATAGGCAGCGCTTCGAATCACCCCCTCGGGGAGGGCGCCGGCGCCGAAGGTTTTCCGGCTCCTTCACTGGGTGTTCGCCGACAGAAACAGACGCGAAAACCAGAGTCGAAATGCGCCAAGAATCCCGCGCCGGCGACCCGGCGGCCACGGCCAACCTCGATGCCCTGACACCGGTGTCAGAACCGGCTGCGAGCGATGCGCCGCAGACGCCCGGGCGCGACCTCATCGATCTGCTGGCGGTCGTCGTCGGCATCTGCGAGTCCCTCGCCGACGGCCTGGCCGACAACCTCCAGCACGGCGAACTCGCCCGGGTCGGCGCGCTGGCCGCCAGCCGTGCGGCCGAACGGGTCGCCGAGTTGCGCGCCGGCCGCGCCCAGCCCGCCGTCGACGACGACCCGACGGTGAGCGAGCGCGGCTACAAGGTGCTGGTGGTCGAGGACGACCCCGACCTCCTGACCCTGCTCACCTCCGCCTTCGCCCGCGCGGGCTTCTCGACCTTCGGCGCCAAGAACGGCCGCCTGGGCGTCAAGATGCTGGCCGAGCTGCAGCCCGACCTGATGGTCACCGACATCGTCATGCCGGAACTGGAGGGCATCGGCGCGATCATGGAGGCGCGGCGGCTGTCGCCCGCCACCCGCGTGATCGCCATGTCCGGCGGCGGCAAGTACGGCCGCAGCAACAACTTCCTGGAATGGGCCGCCGAGCTCGGCGCCGACGAGGTGCTGGCCAAGCCCTTCCGGGTCTCCTCGCTGATCACCGCCGCGCGCCTGGTGCTCGACCGCGCCCACGCGGCCGGCGCCGCCACCCTGCCGCCCCCGCCCGCCCCGCCGAGGCTGCTCGCCGCCCGATAGCTCCCGTTTTCCGCCGCCGATCAGTTCCGGCGCACGACCGCCATTGCCTGCCTCAAAAATCATAAGGAGACGTCCATTGCGCATTCTGCTGATTGAAGACGAAGCCGCCGCCGCTCGCGCGGTCGAGATGATGCTGTCGGCCGGCGGCTTCAACGTCGACGCCGCCACCACCGGCGAAGAGGGCTGCGACCTGGCCCAGACGTACAGCTATGACGCCATCGTGCTGGACATGAACCTGGGCGACATGACGGGCCTGGAGGTGCTGCGCACCCTGCGCCACGCCCGGGTGGCGACCCCGGTCATCGTGCTGTCCGGCGCCCACGAGGTCGGCGGCAAGGTCGGCGCGTTCAACGCCGGCGCCGACGACTACGTCGTCAAGCCCTGCCACAGGGACGAGCTCGGCGCGCGCCTGCGCGCGGTGATCCGCCGCTCGGCGGGCGTCGCCAGCTCGCAGATCGTGGTCGGCGACCTCTGCCTGAACCTCGATGCGCGCATGGTCCAGGTGAACGGCCAGCGCATCCACCTGACCGGCAAGGAGTACCAGATGCTCGAGCTGCTGGCGCTTCGGCGCGGCAAGCCGGTCTGCAAGGACACCTTCCTGACCAGCCTCTACGGCGGCATGGACGAGCCCGGCGCGAAGATCATCGACGTCTTCATCTGCAAGCTGCGCCAGAAGCTGGCTACGGTCACCGGCCGCCAGCACATCGAGACGGTCTGGGGCGGCGGCTATGTCCTGCGCGACCCGGCCGAGATCGCGGTGAAGGCCGCCGCGTGATGCGGCCGCGCTCAGCCGGCCACGTACCCCCGTCGCTCGGGCGCAGGGATTCGGTGGGCGCGCCAGGCGCTGGCGGTGCAGTCAAAGCTGCGGCGGAACCAGTGGGCGAAGGCGCTGAGGCTCGCGAAGCCCAGCATGTCGGCCACGTTCTGCAGCGACCGCTCGCTGTTGGCGAGCAGCGACTGGGCGAGCTCGGCGCGGGCGTCCTGGACGAGGGCGGTGAAGCTGGTGCCCTCCGCGGCCAGCCGCCGGTGCAGGGTGCGCCGGTCCATCGCCAGCCGCTCCGCCGTCCGCTCAGCCGTGCAGCTGCCCGTCGGAAGCTGCAGCATGATCAATTCCCGCACACGCGCGCCCGTGCCGGGGCGCCGTCCGCCAGACAGGTGATCGAGGAAGCGGGCCAGCTGGTCGGCCATGGCCGGATCGGCGAGGGCAATCGACATATCCAGGTCGGCGCGGTCGAGAACCAGGCCTTGGCTGTCCTGCCCGAACAAGGGCGTGACGCCAAAGATCCGCCGGTGCGCGTCCAGGCTGTGCGGGGCCGAGTGCATGAAGCGCACCTCGAGCGGCCGCCAGGTCGCGCCCTTGACCGTGCGGATGACGCGCACAGCGGTGGCCACGAGTGTCTCGATGCCATGACGGCCGCGCCAGCTCGGCAGGCTGATCAGCAGCATCGCGACATCCTCGGTCTCCTCCAGGCGCGCGACCAGCGTCTCGTTCTGCAGCCAGGCATAGCTGACCATCATCTCCAGCGCCTTGCGCAGCGACGGTTGCTCGCGGATCACCAGGCCGACCGCGCCGAGGTTCGACAGCTGCCGCCGCTCGGCCATCCGCAGGCCGAAGTCCTCCACGCCCGAGCGCTGCGCGCCCAGCTCCACCAGCCGCGCCATCGCCTCGTCGGCGACGTTCATGTTCGGGTCGGTCAGGGCGGCGCGGGGGACGCGGGCGATCGTCGCGAGCGCATAGGGGTTGAGGCCCGCCTCGCGCGCCACCTCCACGAAGCCGGACAAGCCGGCGCTACGTCCCATCTGGGGCATGAGCCCCCCTCAGACCGTTACGCCAACTGAACAACGCCATGACCCAAGAGATCAACCCTTCCGTGGCGGTCGGTCGCACCCGCCCAGGCGCTTCGGCGCTCGCCCAGGCGCAGCCCGCGGGCCAGCTGCGCGACGTCTATGAACTCTTCGACCAGGCGCCCGGCTGCATGGTGCTGTTCAACGGGCCGGACCACGTGGTCCAGATGGCTAACCCCGCGTATCTGGGGTTCACGGGCCTCAGCCGCGACATCGTCGGCAGGCCGGCCCGCGAGGGCCTCAAGCGCGGCTACGAGCGCGGCTTCGGCCGCATCCTCGACGACGTCTATCGCTCCGGGCAGCCCAAGGTCGTGCGCAACGCCCGGCTGCTCGTCACCCGCTACCCCGGCGGGCCGGACGAGGAGGCCTTCGGCGATTTCGTGCTGCAGCCGCTGCGCGACGCCGCCGGCGCCGTCTACGGCGTCTTCCTGCAGGGCCACGAGGTCACGCTCGAAAAGCTGGCGGCCGACGAGCTGCGCGCCAGCCGCGAGGCCCTGAAGGCCGCCCTGGATGAGAGCCGGGCGATCTTCGACAACTCGCACGACCTGATCTGCGTGTTCGACGCGCAAGGCCGGTTCAAGCAGGTCAACCGCCACGCCATGACCCTCTGGGGCTATCGGCCCGACGAGCTGATCGGCCGCCGCTTTGCCGACTTCGTCCACCCGGAGGATGTCCAAGCCTCGCTCGTGGAAGCGCGCCGCATCGCCGACGGCACGCCCACCAAGACCTTCGTCAACCGCTACATCCGCAAGGATGGCGAGGTCGTGCCGCTGATGTGGTCGGCCGCCCGCTCGGGCTCGGCCGGCGATGTCGTCTGTGTCGCCCGCGACATGCGCGAACACCTCGCCGCCGAGGAGAAGCTGCGCCACGCCCAGAAGATGGAGGCGGTGGGCCGCCTGACGGGCGGCATCGCCCACGATTTCAACAACCTGCTGGCCGTGGTGATCGGCAGCGCCGAGGCCCTCTCCGACGAGCTCGGCGGACGTCCCGAGCTGAAGGCGCTGGCCGACGTGGCCCTGGGCGCCGCCGAGCGCGGCGCGGATCTCGTCTCGCGCCTCCTGGCCTTCGCCCGCAGCCAGCCGCTGGCCCCGCGCCCGGTGGACTGCGCCCGCTTCCTGGATGGCATGCTGCCGATCCTGCGCCGAACGATCGGCAGCGACATCGATATCGTGGTCGATGCGGCGCAGCCGCTGGCCTGCCTGGCCGACCTGACCCAGCTCACCTCCGCCGTCCTGAACCTGGCGATCAACGCCCGCGACGCCATGCCGGAGGGCGGCCGCATCACGCTCCGCGCCCGGCCGGACCCCGCCGATCCGGACCTCGCGGTGATCAGCGTCGAGGACACCGGCGCCGGCATGTCCCGCGCCACCCGCGCCCGCGCGCTCGAGCCCTTCTTCACCACCAAGCCCGAGGGCCGCGGCTCGGGCCTCGGCCTCAGCATGGTCCATGGTTTCGTCAGCCAGTCGGGCGGCCGCCTGGAGATCGACAGCGAGCTGGGCCTGGGCACCCTCATCTGCCTGTACCTGCCGGTCGCCGGCCAGGCCGAGGCCGCCGCCGCCCCCGACCCGGCGCCAATCGAGCCCGTGATCGAACGCCATGTGCTTCTGGTCGAGGACGACGACCTGCTGCGCGAACAGGTGGCGCGGCAGCTCCACGCCATGGGCTGCCGGGTGACCGCCCGGCGCAACGGCGTCGATGCGCTGCGCCGCCTCGGCGAGGCGGGCGACGTCGACCTCCTGATGACCGACATGGTCATGCCCGGCGGCATGAACGGCCGCCAGCTCGCCGACCACGCGCGCCTGCTGCATCCGCACCTGAAGGTGCTGTTCACCTCCGGCCACACAGACGAGCCCCTCACCCGGTCCCTGCGGACCGACGGCTCGACCGGCTTCCTGGCCAAGCCCTACCGGCGCGCCGAGCTCGCCCGCATGGTGGCCGAGGTCTGCGGCGGCGGCGCGGCCTAGCTCGCCTTGGCCCGGGGCGTCTCCTCGGCCTGGGCGACGGCTGCGACCATGGCGGTGAACAGCTGCTCGACCTCGATCGGCTTGGAGACCACCTGGGTGATCCCGGCGGCGCGATAGCCGTCGATCTGGTGGCGCATGGCGTTGGCGGTCACTGCGATGATCGGGATCGGGGCGCGGCCCAGGCGCGCCTCGCGCGCCCGGATCTCACAGGTGGCGGTCTGGCCGTCCATCACCGGCATCTGCATGTCCATCAGGATCAGATCCCAGTCTCCGCCTTCCCAGGCCGCCACCGCCTCGCGCCCGTTGCCGACCAGCGTCGGGACCACGCCCACCTGCGCCAGCAGCGCGGTCAGCACCCGCTGGTTCACCGGATTGTCCTCGGCCGCCAGCACGCGGATGCCGCGCTCGGTGAGGGCCGGCTTGGACGCCTTGCGCCGCGCCGGCTTGCGCGTCCCCGCCGGCCGCACGATCGGCAGGTCTACGGTGAAGGCGCTGCCCGCGCCCGGCCGGCTGCGCACCGCGATCTCCCCGCCCATGGCGCGGCAGACCCGGCGGCAGATGGCCAGGCCCAGCCCCACGCCGCCGTAGGCCCGGGTCATCGAGGAGTCGGCCTGTCCGAAGGGCTCGAACAGCTTGTCGAGGCGGTCCGCCGGGATTCCGACGCCGGTGTCGCGCACCTCGCAGCGCAGACCCCGCGACCCCGGCCCCACGGCCAGCACGATTTCGCCGCGGTCGGTGAACTTCACCGCGTTCGACAGCAGCGCGTCCAGCACCTGACCCACGCGCGCCGCATCGCCCCGGCAGCGGGCCAGCGCCGGCGCAGGCGGCTCGATCGAGAACGTCAGCCCCTTGGCCGCGGCGGCCTCGGCGTGGCGGGCGCTCACCCGGCGCAGCACCGCGCGCAGATCGAAATCGGCGCAGGTCAGCTCCAGCTGCCCGGCCTCGATGCGCGACAGGTCCAACAGGTCGTCGACGATGGTCAGGAGATCACTCCCGCTCTTGCCGATCACCTCGAGGCGTTCGCGCTGCGCGGGCTCCAGCCGGCCGCCGGCCATCGCCTGGGCCATGCCCAGCACCCCGTTCAGCGGCGTGCGCAGCTCGTGGCTGATCACCGCCAGGAAGTCGCTCTTGGCGCGGTTGGCGACCTCGGCGGTCTTCAGCGCCTCCAGCTGCTCGCGCGCCGCGTTGCGGGCCCCCGTGACGTCGACGAAGGTCGCCAGGCCCAGGCTCCAGGGCGGACCGCCGGCGCTGGTCATCCGGCAATGGACCTCGAGGTCGCGCACGGTCCCGTCGATGCCCCGGACCTCGGCCTCGAACACCGGCATGACCCCGTCCTCGCCGATGCGGTTCAGCGCCCAGGCGAAGCCGCTGACGAAGCGCCGATCGAAGCGCGACGCGTCCAGACCTCTTTCGGGGCCGAGGCCGCAAAGCGCCACGGCTTCGGGATTAGCCTCCATCAGCCGGATGTGCGGCTGCATGTCCGGCGGCTCGTCGCAGAGCGCGGCCAGCCGGTCGCCAAGGCCTGCGCCTATCGGCGCGCCCTGGGTCAGGATGGCGTACAGGTCCGAGGCGTCGAAGCAGATGCGCGCCAGCGGGCTGTCCTCGAAGATCATCTGCCAGCGGCGGCGGTCACGCACGGCGGTCTGCTCGGCCGCCTCGGCGATGGCGGCGTGGCCCTTGGCCGCCTCGAGCGCGTCCGCCAGGGTCTCGCCCTCGGCGTGGAAGGTGACGGCCAGGCGCACGATGAAGGCCACGAAGACCCCGCCGGCCACGGCCATCAGGCCTACGTCGGCCATCGACATCGGCCGCCCGAAGACCCGCGCGAGCGCCGGCGTCGCGATCAGCAGGAGCGCCGCGGGACTGACTCCGGCCGCCAGCGCCAGCCGCGAACCGCGCGCCATCATGGCGTTGTTCAGCGCGATCGCGCAGAGCACCAGGACCGCCGTCGCCACATGCATGGGCGAGGGTGCGCGCAGCAGCAGGACGACCACCGCGCAGAAGCTGGCGGCGGCCAGGAAGTGGCCGGCGGCGGCAAGGCCGCGCACCCGGGCGGTCAGCGGGCGTCCCAGCGCCCAGCGGCTGGCCCAGCAATCGACCGCGCAGAGCCCCACCGACACCGTGAGCCACGGCAGGACCAGCTGGTCGGCCGTCGCGATCCAGGTCAGCGCGCCGGTCAGCGTCATCTGTACGGCGCGAGCCCGCGCCGTGTCCGCGCGCCAGGAGATCGCCCGGCCGCCGCGCGCTCGCGCCCGGGCCGGCGTCGCCGCCTCGAGCAGGGCGGCGACCACTATTCGCCTCCGCCCGAGCGGGCGAGACATGGCGTTCTGCGCATCGTGAATCCCCACCATTGTTGGGGGAACTCTGATCCGGTTGGTCTAATCCATCGTTAAAAGTGGGAATTCCTGGGAATTATTCCCACATACCCGGCCTCTGGCCCTAGGGCCCGGCGGTCCCGGTGCGCCCGAAGGTGATCAGGTCGTCCGACAGGGTCTGGTCGTGCACCAGGTTGGCCAGCGCCGTCTGCAGCACCCGGGTGGCCTCGCGCAGCTTGGCCGGGTCCACGTCGCCCAGCACCGCCTGGTTCCGCTCGCGCAGGATCGTCACCGCCTTGGAATAGGTCTCCTCGCCGAGGTCGCTCAGCGCCAGGTTCACCTGCCGTCGGTCCCGCTCCGGGGTCCAGCGCTCGACCAGGCCGCGGGCCACCAGTTGATCCACCGAGCGCGTCAGCGTCGTTCGGTCGATGGTCGAGTAGCGGGCCAGGAGGCCCATGGTGCAGGCCTCCAGCCGGCGGATGATCGCCAGCGAGCGCCACTGCGCCAGGTTCAGCCCCGTCGGTGCGAGGTCCTGGTCGAACTGCAGGTCCCGCTGCCGGGCGGCCTGGAACAGCAGGTAGAAGAAGTACTCGGGCGGCCCGAGCGGAAACTCGCCTTCCGGATCGGTCGAATTCGGTGGCGGTTCGGAGGTGTGCGCGGGAGCCATGGCGGCGCACTCAAGGGCATTTCATGGCCCCACTCAACTGCTCAGCTGCGATATATGCAAACTATTATATGTGCAAACGCACCTTTTTATCCCTGATTAACCACCGGGGTCTAAGTCCGCCCTTCCATCGCGGAACGAGGCTCATCGTGCAGAATACCGTGGCCCTGGCGCAGAGTGACGTTCGCCGGATTTGCTCCCTCCAGGAAGAGGTTCAGGCGTGTCTGGCGCTGAACCGCGCCATGCTGCAGGCGCTGGCCGCGATGTCGCCCATGGTCGGCGCCGCCGCCGACATCGCGCTGGAGGAAGAAGCCGAGCGCCAGGACCTGCCCGCGCACACGGCCGAGATCATCGAACAGGCGCGCCGCGACCTGCAGTGCTCCCCCGCCGAGGCCCGCCGCACCCGTCTGCTCGAGCGCGCCCTGATCGACGCGGCCGCCGCGGTCGCCGACGAAGCGCCCCTGCGCCGCCGGGCCTAAGGCATCCCGAATTCGCCCGGACAAGCCGGGCGATGACGATCAGAGATCAAGCCGCCCTCAGGTCGCCGTAACGAACCGCGCGCGGACCTGCCGCAGCCCCGCCAGGATAGACTCCGCGCCGGCGGTGTGGCCGTTGGCCAGTAGGCGGATGCCGTCCACGTGGACGTCCACCGCACCCCAGTTCACCGCCTCGCCCGACCGGAACCTGTGCACCAGATCGCAGAGGCTGCAGGCCGCCTCGGCCAGGGCGTCGAAGCCGAAGGCGCCGGCGACGCCGAACATGGCGTTGGCAATGTCGTACAGACGGTCCAGCGTCTGTTTCGCGTCCGCGCCGCGGTCGCCGGCGGCCACGGCGACCATCTGGTCGGCCTTGACCATCAGGGCGCCCTCGCACCGCTCGCGCACCGACTCGATGCGCGTCTCGGCCGCCTTCAGCGCCTCGGCGATGCTCTTGCCGCCCGGCTGGCGGGCGATCTTGGCCAGGCGGTTCTCCACCTTGAAGATCTTCGAGGAACTCATCGGGCGACTGCCTTGGGCTGGAAGAGGGCGTCGATCTGGTCCTGATCGAGGTTGGGCGTCGTGGCTTCGCCGACCTCGACGCTGAGGTCGTCATGGCGGCGGCCCTTCTGGCCCACCGGCGGGCCCATCGAGCGCACACGCCGGTCGGGGCCGCAGTAGCCGTCGGAGGTGACGAAGGCGCGCTGGTCGCTGAGCAGCCACAGGATCCGCTGCATCATCACCATCGGCGGCACGGGCTTGCGCACCACGAAGCTGGCGCCGGCGTTGCGGCCCTTGATGATCTGGCTGGGCGTCGTGTGGCCGGTGATCAGCACCACGGGGGCCCAGGCGTTGGGCGAGCCGCACCGGCGCAGCCAGCTGATGAAGCCGTAGCCGTCACCGTCCGCGAGCGCGCTGTCGACGATGATCAGGTTCACGTCGCGCTCGCCCACGATCACCATGGCCTCGGCGCAGGTGGTGGCGCGGCGCGGCGTGTGCACGCCGAAGCCGGCGAACATCTGCGCCAGGATCTCCAGCCCGTCGGTGTCGCCGCAGGCGATCAGCACCTCGGCGGTCGACAGGTTGACGCGCTCGTTGCTGCGTATCCCCGGGGCCGCCATCTCAGTCTCCGAACAGCGTGACGTCGCCGCTGATCGCCAGCAGAGTCTGGGCCGCCACGGCCGGCGGCGGGCCGCAGAGCCGGCGCGCCTGTTCGGCGACGGTCAGGTCCATGACCGCGGCGTAGACATCGGTCGTCACGCCCGCGGGCGCGGCCTTGGCGAGCGCGC
>Ga0068865_100002852_pt1 | contig 10293 bp, 8 predicted proteins | sample KBSMisM12_FD_75293 | JGI IMG/M metagenome (GOLD analysis project Ga0068865, IMG submission 75293) | Miscanthus rhizosphere microbial communities from Kellogg Biological Station, Michigan, USA - KBS Miscanthus M1-2 | ecosystem: Host-associated > Plants > Roots > Rhizosphere > Soil ...
CTGTACGAAGCAAAGCTTGAAACGAAGAAGCCGACTCTTATCATTTGCCGAACGATCATTGGATACGGCAGCCCCAACAAGTCCGACTCTTCGAAATCGCACGGCGCCGCACTTGGCGACAAGGAAGTTGAACTCTCCAAGCAGGCACTTGGTATTCCACTCGAACCGATGTTCTATGTCCCGGAAGAGGCGCTCGAAGAATATCGAAAGGCAATACCCCGCGGCGACGAATTGGAGTTTGCCTGGGATGTCCTATTCGATAAGTACGCAAATGCGTTTCCGGAAGAAGCCAAGATTCTGAAGGATGCGATCGAAGGAGATTTCGGGGACAAGTGGGTTAGCGCTCTGCCCGCTATCAATGAGAAAATCGCAACCCGCGCCGCGAGCGGCAAGGCGATCAACGCAATTGCATCCTATCTACCGACTCTGATCGGCGGAAGCGCTGACTTGGCCGAAAGCAACAACACCCACATCGAAGGATCGGCGTTGTTCCAGCCGGAAACACCAAGTGGTCGCAATCTATGTTTCGGGATTCGAGAGCACGCGATGGTTGCGGCGGTCAATGGAATTACGCTGCACGGCGCATGCAAAGCATACGGCGCGTCGTTCCTCATCTTCACGGATTACTGCAGACCTTCGATTCGCTTGGCCGCGTTGATGCAGTGCCCCTCGATCTACGTGTTTACTCACGACTCGATTGGCCTTGGCGAAGACGGGCCGACTCACCAGCCGATCGAGCAACTGGCATCGCTCCGCGCGATACCCAATTTCAACTTGATGCGCCCGGCCGACGGAAATGAAACCGTTGCATGTTGGAAGATCGCACTGCAAACTAAGGACCATCCTTGCTTGTTGGCGCTGACGCGACAGGGATTGCCCGCACTCACCCCAAGCGACTTCAAAGATCATCCCGCCGAAAAGGGCGCGTACGTTTTGGCCGAAGCTAACGGCGGATCACCAAATTTGATTCTTGTGGCGACAGGAAGTGAAGTATCACTCGCTATGTCGGCTAGAGAGCAGTTAGAGAAGAACGGAACACCCACACGTGTGGTCAGCTTCCCAAGTTGGTTCTTGTTCGAGAAGCAAAGCAAGGAATACCGAAATTCGGTGCTTCCGAAGAACATTCCGACCGTGTCGGTCGAAGCAGCGTCACCGCTCGGTTGGGATCGCTACTCGCAGGCTCAAGTTGCGATGACGACATTCGGCGCATCCGGCAAGGGCGAAGACGTGATGAAGCACTTCGGCTTTACGGTTGAGAACGTGGTCGCGGTTGCGAAAGATCTTTTGAACGGCTAGTCATTAGCAAACAATCGTGTGTATAATTTCGGTGGCGCGACGGGTGCCACCGGATCCGCGGGAAGGGTTGAACCCACCACAAAAGTTTCTCGAATCGACTCAGACCTTTATGCGGCCTGGTTGCGGATCACGGGCTAGTGCATGGAGGTTTATATGTCAAAGCAACTACCCGATCGTCCAAATTTGGACCACCTTCGCAAGCAAGCGAAGGAGTTGATCGCTTCCTATCGGAGAGGCGATCACGAAGCAATCGAGCGATTCAAACAACTTCCGGGAAAAACCGGAAGACCTGCGCTTCATGACGCCCAATCCGTTGTCGCGCGGGAATACGGATTTGACAGCTGGCGGAAACTTGTCGGCCATGTCGAGGAAGTGAACTCTAAACGAGGAATTACTGATGAAGTTGTCGCGAATTTCTTGCGCATTGCTACGGGAGAGCGGCAGGGAAGTTTGGAGCGAATGCTGCAGCTCTATCCTGGACTACCAAAACACAACATCCAAACCGGATTGGCATTCGGAGAGGTGGACATGGTCCGTGAGTGGCTGGGCAGTCACTCGGTCGACGAAAAGCTCGAACCGTTGGGTTGGCGCCCGCTCGAATACGTATGCTATTCGCGCATCTCGCGGGTGTTAAAGGACCGATACGAGCCGCAGCTCGAATGTGCACGCGTCTTGCTGGATGCTGGAGCCGAGCCGAACACAGCGCACAACTATGAAGGCAGCGAGAACGCGCCATTGCCAGTTCTCTATGGAGCAACTTGCCACGCACAGCACGAAGGCATCGCTCGGATGCTATTGGAGCGAGGGGCGAAAACCAACGACGGGGAGTCGATCTACCATTCCGCGCAATTGTATTTGCCGAACATGCTCCAACTGTTGGTGGATCACGGCGGAGATATCTCTGGAACAGATCCGAATTATGGGAACACGCCACTGTATTTCAATGCGGGCCATCGCGTTGGAGAGCCAGCGTATGCGAACGCTATGAAGGGGTGCGAGTGGCTCCTCGATCACGGCGCGGATCCAAACGTGAGATCGGGCGAATGTTTGGAAACGCCTATGTTTCCTGCGGCGAGGCACGGCAACACTTGGATGGTGAAGATGTTGTTGGATCACGGCGCCGATCCCAATATTCGCAACAAGGACGGGCTAACTCCATACATGTTCGCGGCGGTTACAGGTGCAGGAGATGTCCTGGAACTGCTCGCCGCATCTGGAGCGGATACGTCGTTGCCGGGCTCGGGGCAGTTCCTTGCCGATTGCGCCTTGGGGCGTACCGATAAAGTGCATGCCGCTCTTCGATCGGATCCCGATATCGTCTCGCGACTGACCGACAGAGAACGGAGCGTGATTTGCAAGATGGCGGAGATGGGCCGCACTATTGGTGTGAAGACCTGTCTCGATGCGGGATTTCCGGCCGACACTCGAGGTGAGGAGAATGCGACTCCTTTACACTTCGCATGCTACTGCCAATGGGCCGACGTTGCGTCGGTCTTGATTCAGGCAGGTGCACCGTTGGAGATACGGGATGCAACCTACGATGGAACGCCGCTCGCGTGGGTACTGGAAGGATTCCTTTGGAATCGTAATCCGAAGGGTGACGGCATTCGAATTGTGAAAGAGTTGCTTGCCGCCGGCGCATCGGATGAAAATCTGCGACAGCGGCTGGGGACGGATGATGGCGCAAATCCAGGGATGCAGGAGCTAGTTGCGGCTCTTGGACGCTGAACTTTGAGTAATGGAGCAAAGAAAGCGGCTGACTATTTCAAGCCAGTCGTTTTCTTAATCCATTCCCGGTAAGCGTACAAGTCAGTCCCTGCGCCTTGTGCTCCCCAGGCAAACGCCCACGGTCCATGATTTGGATCGCCCAGCGTGTAGACCGATATTCCGACTACATTCCATTTGCCTTTGTTGTTAACGAGCCAAGGTGATCCCGAGTCGCCGCCGCAAATACCGCCTTCGGATTTGGTGGCAACGCCACCGAGCGAACCTTTTTCCTTACTGTTTGGTTTATCGATGTCATAAACCAAGACTTGAGTTTTGAATGGCGCATAGGCGGTAAACAAAAAAGTGGAGTCGATTGCATTCGTGGCAAATCGTTTGACTCCTTCGGTTCGCTGCCGACCGTCATATCCGAAGTCGAACTTAGGACCGGTTTCGCCAAATCCAATCATCCGGAATTCTTTGCCTTGGAGGCCAGCCTTGCCTGCGAAAGGAACGAATAGAGGTGAATAGAACTGTGATACAGGCTCTTCGAGTTCGTAGAGTGCCAGATCCACAGGTGTGCCGCCGTTGGTGCAGGCGACGCGACGCTTCACCTTGAAGGACTTACCTCCCTGGAGCCAAAACGCACCACCGGCTCCGTGGCCACAACTCAGCACCCAACGAGGAGCAATCGCGACGCCATTACCAACTCCCCGACCTCCGGCACTAGAGGCGAATTGGCTCACGGCGGGGAAGCCTGATTCGAGCTGATTAGGAATCATTGCGAGGAAAGCTATGGCTAACGCTGCGATCATTCACAGAGTCTGGCGGTTAACGTCGCGCCGTGCATTGGACAATTCCATCATGGTTTGGGATAATTCGGTGGAACGAGGCAACGCTTCTCACCGTATCCTCTCGCAACGATGATCGAGCGCCTCCTTCAAATTCCGCGAGGCAAACAAGAATTGCCCTCTGGATTAAGCGCAAATTACGGAAACCTTCCGGGAAACTGCGCGGAATTTTCAGTACCGCATTCCCATGACGATCCTTATTTCAGCATGATCGCTCACGGTGATTGCTCGGAATCAATCGATAGAAGCGAGTCACGCATCCTCAAGCCTTGGGTGTTGACCTTTCACCCTGAAGGAGAAACTCATTCCCGAAAAACGTCTGAGTGTGGCTATGGTGTTTTTGGAATCTCGATGTCACGGGATTTTGTCGACGATGCAGAGTTAGAACTGCCGGGCTGGGGCCGAGATATTCATGTAAGTCCCTTCGCGCTGAAAGACTTCGCGATTCAATATATGCTTACCGGTCCCCGGGCGCGGCTCCGAATGAGCGCAATCATTCTGGACTTATTGAGCGAATTCGCTCCTCATGCCTCGGAGCCGAGGGCGCCACGGTGGCTGTTCAAGGCTCGCGAAATAATCGCTTCGCATCCAAACCTGCCCATAACCAGTGTCGCCAAAGAGGTTGCAATCAGCGCTCCTCATCTTGTCAGAGAGTTTCAGCGTCACTTTCACGTGTCGCCGGCGAAGTACGCACATTCTCACATTCTCGATACCGCGAGAACCGAATTGGTGGCTACCGACGATTCAGTTGGAATGATCGCCAGTCGCCTTGGATTCTGCGACGAATCTCACTTTATCCGTTCGTTTCGCGCGCATTTCGGGGTGACTCCAGGTTGCTTTAGAGCGCGTTCTGGTTAGGTTGCTTCTGAGCCTAAAGCCTTTATAGCAGGAGCGATCCTGCCATAATTCTCCTTTGTAACAACCAGATCCCATTGTCGGGGAGGTCAGCATCATGTCAGAAAAATACGAAGACTCACACCTTTATAAGCTGCGGCACTCAGCCGCCCACCTGATGGCCCAGGCCATTTCTGAGCTTTATCCAGGCACGAAATTCTCCATCGGACCTCCGATTGAAAACGGCTTCTATTACGATGTCGATCCAGTCTCCACGTTGCGTGAGGAAGACCTTGAGAAGATCGAAAAGAAGATGAAGGAGTTGGCCAAGCTCGATCAGAGGATCGAGCGCAAGGAAGCCAAGGACCGCGAGGATGCCAAGCGCATCATTTTAGAAGAGACGACGCTCGGCCAAGGACCAGAGAACGCCGAGTACAAGCTCCAGCTATTGGAAGCGATCCCGGACGGCGATCCGATTAGCTTCTACGATCAGCAGCGGACGGACCGCGAAGGCACGAAGCATCGCTTCATCGATCTGTGCCGCGGACCTCACGTCGAGACGACGAAAGAGATCAAGCACTTCAAGCTAATGTCGATCGCCGGTGCGTATTGGCGTGGCGATTCGAAGAATAAGCAGCTCACGAGAATTTATGGAACGGCATTCCCAACTGCCGAAGAACTCGAGCAACATCTACATAACCTTGAAGAGGCACGACGACGTGATCATCGCGTACTTGGTAAGGAACTGCATCTGTTCATGTTCTCGCCCCGAGTTGGAACGGGCTTAACGCTGTGGCTCCCGAAGGGCGCAACGCTCCGCGATACGTTGACGGACTACATGAAGAGCGAGCAGCTCAAGCGCGGGTACCTGCCCGTCGTGACGCCGCACATCGCGAGCATCAAGCTCTATGAGAAGTCTGGGCATATCCTCACGTTCCGTGAGAAGATGTTCCCGTTCATGGAGGACGAGGAGAAAGAGACGTTCATCCTCAAGCCGATGAACTGTCCGTTCCACATCGAGATCTATCAGTCTCAGATGCGCTCGTATCGCGACCTACCAGTTCGCTATGCGGAGTTCGGCACGGTGTATCGATTCGAGCAAAGCGGAGAAGTCGCGGGCATCCTAAGAGCACGTGGCTTCACGCAGGACGATGCCCACTTGTTTGTTCGGCCCGACCAGTTGCTCGAGGAGTTCATCGGCGTCGTCGATCTGATGCAGGCCGTGTTGAAGAAGCTGGGCCTCCAGGATTACCGACTCCGCCTCGGAACGAAAGATCCGAACAGCACGAAGTATGTTGGGCATGACGATAACTGGACGGCAGCGACGGAAGCCATCGAACAAGCATGCAAAAAGATGGGGATGGATTATTTCATCTCGCCGGGCGACGCTGCGTTCTATGGTCCAAAGCTAGACGTGATCATCAAGGACGCGCTCGGTCGCGACTGGCAGATGGGGACGGTGCAGGTGGACTATAGCCTCCCTGAGCGATTCGATCTTGAATACGTAGGTGAGGACAGCAAACCGCACCGACCGGTCATGATTCATCGCGCCCCATTTGGCTCACTGGAGAGAATGATTGGCCTCTTGACGGAGCAGTATGCCGGTGCATTTCCGCTCTGGCTATCGCCTGTCCAGATCGCCATTCTTCCGATCGCAGATCGACACGTCGATGCAGCGAATGAACTTGCGAAGAAACTCAAGGGTTACGAGGAAGATTCTGTTCTGAAGATGCGCGTGGAGGTCGATGACCGCCGCGAAACGCTAGGTAAGAAGATTCGCGAGAATCAGCTTCAGAAGGTGCCCTACATGTTAGTGTTGGGTGATCGGGACATCGAAAATGGAACGGTGGGCGTTCGCAGCAGGGAAGAGGGAGACCTAGGAGCCATGTCGCTAGAACAGTTCATTAGCAAGGTTCAAGCCGAGCTCAAAGGCTAGATTCTTCGGGGCCAGCCAGCTTCAAAGTTGGCTGGTCCAGGTTCAATTCTGCTTCAAAACCCTTCAGGTTGCCTGTTAAATTGGTGGGCTTTCGTGGCAGGTTGCCGATAATTGGCATGAGACTTGTTTCTCCAGGATCAAGCGGTCGGCACTTATCAAGGCAGATAACAGGGGACACTAAATTGAACGCACGCAAAAGTAAAGGATTTACGCTCGTCGAGATCATGATCGTGATTACGATCATCTCGATCCTCCTCGGAATCGCAATTCCGAACTTCTTGAATAGCCGCGAAAAGGCTAAATCGCGAAGTTGCATCGAAAATCTTCACATGCTCAATACGGCCAAGGAGCAGTTTGCAATGGCCAATGGCATTGCGGAAGGCGGCAACGTCACCCAAGGGAATATTCTCCCCTATCTCCACGACACCCGATTTCCTTCTTGCCCAACCGGTGGCGTCTATGACATCGCACCCGTCGGCGAGAATCCTACTTGCAGCATCCTGACCGGCCACTATCCTCACGTTTTCACCCCAACGAACTGATCACCGACCTTTAGAAATGCCCTGTCATTCGACAGGGCATTTTTGTGTCTACCTATTCGATGCCCAACTTTTTCAGTTCGGCACGGATGCCAGCTTCATCAAAGCCATCGAAACTCGCTACGATCTTTCCGCTCGAATCGATCACATAGTTCGTGGGATAGGAATTCACATTGTAGGATGTTGCGATGACCATTGATTTTTCGCCGATAAGGCTCGGAAATGTAAATCCACCCTGAAGATAGAACATGGCGACGACGCCGTTTCCGTCGAGAGGATTTACGGCGGCTAAGGCAAGTCCCTTCTTGGCGAACTCCTTATACAAGGCTTCAAGGTGAGGAAACTCCTCACGACAGCTCGTTCAGCCGTAGCTCCAAAAGTTCAGCAGTAGGGCTTTATGATCCCTCAGCAAATCCGTGAGACTGGATTCTCGTCCATCTTGCGTTGTTGCCGTAAATGTTGGAGCGTCGTTTCCGACCGCAATCGGGTCCGTATCTCGATATGGAATTGCATCTTTTGGAAGCGCAAACGTAAATTGTGTGGGGCTAACTGTCGGGTCGATCTTGAGCGCGGCAAATGTAACAACCGTAGTCATTCGATCTTCGGCGTGCTGAATTCTCATGGATCCCACCGGCATATAAGATCTGGGATTTAAGTAAAGCCAATTGTCTTCGGACAGCTGCTTGCCATTTCGGTCATCGTGCACGAGTTGAATGGCGAGCGTGTGTTTTCCTTTAAAAATGACTTTTGAAACTTTTTCTGAAGTGAGCCGGTAGGTCCCCCCGACTGGTTGTCGCCGATATAGGCTAAGTCCGAGTGGAAGTGGGAATCCGTAGTTCTCTCCGTTGCTACCGTTCTTGAGAAACATTTTTGTGGCTCGGAAATACATCCAAGTCGTAGTTCCATCGGTAACGACATCGATGGGCGTCTTTCCGTTGCTCGAATACCAAGCGCGAGACTTATTCGGGCGCTGGAGGACCACGTGATATGTCGTGATGAAGCTGTGCAGGGGCTGTGTCTGAGAGTAGGTGAATTCGCACTCGACGCTGTTCGCATTTGCGAACGTCTTTTGTAACCGATCCCAAATCTCGGTTGCGGCCGGCGCCTTTTGCGCGTAGGATTGTCCCGCGCATAGTAGGGCGAGTAGCGTCATTGCTTGGCGCACACAGGACTGGCGCATTACTGATACATTCTATCGCGCAAACTGTCATTCCGCGCGGAGTGCTTCGACGGGATCCTTTCGAGCGGCATTAGCTGCTGGAAGTACTCCAAATACCGCTCCGACTCCAAGGCACACGCCGAAGCTTAGAAGTACGACGCCTGACGTGATCATGGGATGGATCTTCGTGTAGTGAACGAAGAAGAGGCAAACGATCCAACTCAGCAACAATCCTATAGCTCCACCGAGTGCGCCGAGAGAAATGGACTCAACGAGAAATTGAACGAAGATATCGCGGCGTCGGGCACCAACGGTTTTTCTGATGCCGATTTCTTTTGCACGTTCGTTGACGGACATGAGCATCACCGCCATGATCCCGACTCCCCCAACTACGAGCGCGATCGATGTTAGGCCGGTAAGAAGCCACGTTAGAATCCCCATCACTTGATAGATCAGTCCAAGCAGATCTTCTTGCGTCAGGACGGAGTATTGCTGCTCATCAAGCCGTTGCCCCATCACACTTTCGACCCGCTTGACGAGAGCTTTGGGTTCAACTTCTGGGGCGGTTTGGATCATCACGCGGTGAGTCTGTAAATCAGGAATCTCGCGCTTCAGAGTGTGATAGGGAAAATAGGCAACGTTTTCAAAACCGCCCATTGAGAACAAACTGTCGGTTGTCTTCTTATCGGTCGTGATGCCGATGATCCGGTACGACCGGCGGTTGTACTGAATCGATTTGCCGATAGCTTCCTCATTTCCGAATAGGGTCGTCTTGGCGATGGAGCCCAAGACACACACATCCGTGCCATCCTCCGAAACCCCGAAGGTGTGACCAGCTTCCATGTGAACCGGCCGTATGGAGAACCAGTCGGGTGTCGTCGCGATCGTAATGGGAAAGGCTTCCTTCTTGTCTCGTTTGATTCCGCCGCCGGCGAAAGTGAGGGGTGCTGCACGGAGAACTCCCGGCACCTTACGGATTCGTACTGCATCTTCCTCTCCAAGAAAACTTATTCCCGCGAGGTTCGGATTGAACATCATGTTGCTCGGATCGATCTTTCCCGGCAGCACGACGATGAGGTTCACGCCGAGATCTCGAACTTGGCTGGTAATGTCCGCCCTAACCCCTAGCGCGATGCTTATCAGGAGCACGATTGCGAGGGAGGCAACGGTTATGCCGAGAATGCTGAGGACTGCACGTTGCCAGTTCTCATACAAGCTTCGAGACGCTGATTGAAGGTTGACACCGAGTTGGCGCAAGGTCGATTCCAGTGAGCGCGGCTGAGAGGACTCGAACCTCCGACTTCTTCCTTCGGAGGGAAGCGCTCTATCCACTGAGCTACAGCCGCAGGGGTTTCAGCGAGAGTACCTGGGGCCAACCCGAGACGGGATTGAGGTGAAAGGGAGGTGGACAAAAAGAGAAGCGGTCTCTTTCGAGACCGCTTCTCAGATTTGCTATCTAGGTCAAGCTCCCGAAGGAGCCTGAGAACCTATCAACAACTCTTACGCACCGTAGTAGTTGTCGGTGAGGTTCCAGAGATAGTGGACCTTGTCCGTGATGTTCGCGCCGCCACCGAAGTAGGTGGAGCCGCCATCTTGTGGGGTCGAAGAGAGGTACGACGTACCGGATGCGAGAGCAGCATCCTTCAGGTACTTGACGTGGCCATCAAGGAACGTGGCGTTGGCGCCCTCGTTGTATCCGATGTACACGAAGTTCGTGTTCTTCTGTCGACCAACCGTCGTCGGATCCATATCTCCGCACCAGTCGCCCGAGCAGTTCGTGCCGTCCCAGAAGACGACGTAAGGAACCGTCGAGGAAACCAGCGTTTCCCAGAGACCAGGAGCGTTGACGCCGAAGAAGCCTCGGGTCGTGTCCAGAACGCCGATGACGTCAGTCGTCGTCGTAGGAACGAAGCCGCGCTGTGATTCGGTGTAGAACACCGTTCCAGAAGGATCGTCAGCCTCGGTGAACGTGTG
>Ga0068865_100002855_pt1 | contig 10291 bp, 8 predicted proteins | sample KBSMisM12_FD_75293 | JGI IMG/M metagenome (GOLD analysis project Ga0068865, IMG submission 75293) | Miscanthus rhizosphere microbial communities from Kellogg Biological Station, Michigan, USA - KBS Miscanthus M1-2 | ecosystem: Host-associated > Plants > Roots > Rhizosphere > Soil ...
GACCACGGTCGCCGGCGTGTTCGCGTGCGGCGACGTCCAGGATCACATCTACCGGCAGGCGATTACCGCGGCGGGATCAGGCTGCATGGCGGCGATCGACGCTGAGCACTATCTGGACAAGATCCCGGAGCATCTCGCGTCCGTGTAGCTGTTGTTTTACCGCGGAGCTCGCAAAGATCGCGGAGAAGAAACAGGTTTTCTCTGCGTGCTTTGCGGTCTTCGCGGTTTTTTCTTCGTTAGTCTATCCAACCCCCGCCGATGACCGCGTCGCCGTCGTAGAACACTACGGCCTGGCCTGGCGAGATCGCCAGTTGCGGCGCGTCGAAGACGACTTCAGCGCGTCCCTCGCCCAGCGAACGCACCGCGGCTGGCGCCGCCTGATGGTGGTGCCGGATCTGCGCCGCGGCACGCAGCGTTCCTGACGGCTCCGCGACAATCCAGTTCACACCCGACGCCGTCAACCGCGTCCGCTCGAGCGACGTCTTCGGACCGACGACGACCTGCTGCGCGGTGGGGCGCAGCGAGAGCACGTAGAGCGGCGTGCCGGTGGGCGACGAGAGGCCGAGCCCCTTGCGCTGGCCGACCGTGAACCGGTGAATGCCGGCGTGGCGGCCGATGACCTGACCGCTCTCGTCCACGAACGCGCCTTCGCGGGCCGCTTCCGGAACGCTCTTGGTGACGAACGATCGGTAGTCGTGGTCGGGGATGAAGCAGATCTCCTGGCTGTCCGGCTTGTCCGCGACGGGCAGGCGGCGCTGCCGCGCGTACTCGCGGACCTCGTCCTTCGGCAGGTCGCCGACCGGAAAGACGGCGGACGCCAGCTGATCCTGCGTCAGCGAGAAGAGAAAGTAGGACTGATCCTTGCCCTCGTCGACGCCGCGCCGGAGCAGCAGGCGTCCAGCGGCGTCGCGCTCGACGCGCGCGTAGTGGCCGGTCGCCACCGCGTCGGCGCCGAAGCCGCGCGCCCGATCCGCCAGCGTCGCGAACTTGAGGTCGCTGTTGCAGTGGGCGCAGGGCAGCGGCGTCCGTCCGGCGGCGTACTCGCTGACGAAGTTCGAGATGACCTGCTCGTTGAACTGCTTCTCGAAGTTGACGATGTAGTGGGGGATGTTGATCGCCGCCGCCACCCGCCTCGCGTCGTGCAGATCGTCGATCGAACAGCAGCTGCCGAACGAGGTCTGTCCCTCGGACTGATCGTAGAGCTGCATCGACAGACCGATGACCTCGTGGCCCCGCTCCGCGAGGAGCGCGGCGGCCACCGACGAATCCACGCCGCCCGACATCGCAACTACGATCCGCATGTCTGAAGCCTACATTGACCTCGAAGACGCGAAGGGCACGAAGACGCACGAAGACGATCGATCTTGTACATCACGTTCTTCTTCGTGGGCCTTTGTGTTCTTCGTGCCTTCGTGGTGAATGTTCATGCGGTCACCGGCCGCCGTGTCAGGCCGCGCAGTTTCTCCACCAGGCGCGGCAGGACCTCGATCACGCGGTCCACTTCTTCCTGCGTCGAGAACATTCCGAGGCTGAAGCGCAGGGAGTTCTGGGTGCGGTGCGGGCTGAGGCCCATCGCCTTCAGCACGTGCGACGGTTCCAGTGTCCCCGACGAGCAGGCCGATCCGGTGGACACGGCAATCCCCTCGAGATCGAGCGCGATCAGGAGGCTCTCGGCCTCGACGCGCTCGAAGCTGATGTTGGTCGTGTTGGGCACGCGCGCGTCGCGCGCGCCGTTGACCTGAGTGCCCGGCACTTCGCGCAGGATGCCCGCCTCGAGGCGGTCGCGAAGCGCGCTCACACGTGCGGCCTCGGCGGCCATCTTGCCCGACGCCAGCGCCGCCGCGACGCCGAGCCCCGCGATCGCCGCGACGTTCTCGGTGCCGGCGCGCCGGTTGCGCTCGTGCTTGCCGCCGGTGACCGTCGGCTGCATCCGGGTGCCGCGCTTGATCCACAACGCGCCGGCGCCCTTGGGCCCATTGAACTTGTGCGCCGAGAGCGACAGCAGATCGACACCGAGCGCGCGCACGTCGACCGGAATCTTGCCGGCCGATTGCACCGCATCGGTGTGCATCAGCGCGCCGTGTTCGTGCGCGATCGCCGCGAGCGCGGCGATCGGCTGAATCGTGCCGATTTCATTGTTCGCGTGCATCACCGAGACGAGTGCGGTGTCGCGATCGATCGCGTCGCGCAGACGATCCGGAGCGACGATGCCTGTCTGATCGACGTCGAGCAGCGTGGTGCGCCAGCCGCGGCGCGCGAGCGCGCGCAACGTGTTCAATACGGCTTCGTGCTCGATGCCGCTCGCGATCAGGTGACGACGTCCGGTCGGCTCGACGGCCTCCGCCGCGCCGCGGATCGCGAGGTTGTCCGCTTCGGTGCCGCCGCTCGTGAACACGATCTCCGATGGATCGGCGCTCAGCAGCCTGGCAACCGCGGATCGCGCGTCGTCCATCGTCGCCTTGGCCTGTTGGCCGAAATGATGAATGCTCGACGCGTTGCCGAACACCTCGCGCGAGACGCGTGCAACCGTATCAGCAACATCGGGGGCCAGGGGCGTGGTCGCGTTGTAGTCAAAGTAGACACGCATGGTGAATCATTCATTGTACCACTCCCGCTAAGTCCTGATAACAAAAGGACTAGACATCCTTTTGCGGGCTCCCATATACTGGCCAAACGTTCGACCCGATAGTACGCGGACAGCGACCCCGGGCCCAAAAAAGGCAGGGCAGAGGGGCAGTCGGAAGGAATAGAGACCATGTGGAAACGCGATGAAGCGGTCCGACCCCCGAGCGGACAACCGACGGCGGCACCCCCGCCGCCACCCGCGCCAACTCAGGCGGGGGCTCCGGGTCCTCGTCACGAGACGAGCCATCTAATGGAGAAGGACATCGTGAATATTGGCAAGTCGGTCGTGATCAAAGGCGAGCTGAACGGCAGCGAAGACCTGACCATCGAAGGCCACGTCGAGGGCACCATTCAACTCAAGGAGCACGTGCTGACGATCGGCCCCAACGGCCGAATCAAAGCTCAAGTGTTCGCCAAGTCGGTGATCGTCCTCGGTGAGGTCACCGGCAACGTGACCGCGAGCGACAAGGTCGATATTCGCGACAATGGCTCCGTCGACGGTGACATCGTGTCGCCGCGCGTGGCGATTGCCGAAGGGGCGCACTTCCGCGGCAGCGTCGACATGCAGCGCAAGGGCGCCGCGGCCACGCCGGAGAAGGGCAAACCGGCGGCCGCCGCCGCGACACCTCAGCAGGGACAGCCGGCCGCCGGCGCGCCTCAGCGCGTGGGCGCTTAGGAAAGTTAGAAGTTCGAAGTCGGAGGTTAGAAGTTAGAGCTGGAACTTTGAACTTCCACTTCTGACTTCTTCCTTCTTCCTTCATACTTCTAACGCTATGGGCCTGCTGGATCGCCTCGCGCCGCGCAAGAGCGATCTCGACGTTCGTCCCCCGGGATCGGCGTCGGGGCAGGCCGACGACCCTGTTTTCGCCACCAAAGCCCTCCCCAAGTTCCTCCAGACCCTCACGTCGCGCGAGCTCCCGGTCCTGCTCGATCTGGGCCCCGTGGTCGGGAGCAACGTCAGCTTTTTCGGCGAACAGCTGGGCTGTAAGATCTTCGTCGAGGACATCTTCGCGGACCTGGATCGCCACGTTCGCGCCGGCACGCTCGAAGAGTTCCCGGCGTTCCTCAAGAAGCGGTTCCCGCAGGCCAACGACGAAGTCGACGGCATCCTGTGCTGGGACCTCATCGATTACCTCGATCGGGCCGCTGCGCAGGAGCTGGCCACTCAGCTGATGCGCGTGCTTCGGCCGGACGGCGCGCTGCTCGGGTTCTTCGGCAGCGCCCCGGCGCAGGACGCGCGCTATACCAAGTTCATCATCGTGGACGAGGTGAACCTGAAGCACCGGTCGTATCCGGCCGCGCGGGGCCGCCAGGCGATCCTGCCGAACCGCGACATCATCCGCCTGTTTTCCACCTTGCGTGTGTCCGACTCGTTCCTGCTGAAGAACAACCTGCGCGAGACCCTTTTCAGAAAACCCGCCTGAGATCGTCGGCCGGAAGAGCCTGCGCGGAGTAGGATTTCCCCGTGACCAACAGAATCTCTTCGTTCGCGGCGGCTGCATGCGTCTGCCTCGGGCTTGCGGCCGCGATGCTGCGCTTCGCGCCCGCCGCCGCGGCGCAGGCGCGGCAGCCGGCGGCGGCCTCGCGCGTGCGGTTCGACGTCTCGTTCATCCCGCAGGTGCACGACGGTCCGATCACCGGCCGCGTGTTCGTCATGATCACGCGCAACGTGGACAAGGTCGCGGAGCCCCGGCTGCAGATCGGCCGGACCGGGGTGCCGTTCTTCGGCCGCGACGTCGATCGCCTGGCGCCCGAGAAGGTCGTCTCGATCGACGCCGGCGATCTCGGGACCCCGATCGAGAGCATCGCGGAGGTCCCCGCGGGCGACTATTTCGTCCAGGCGATGGTCGTCGTCTACACGGAGTTCCACCGCGCGGACGGCCACGTGGTGTGGATGCACGACGACCAATGGGAGGGGCAGCGGTGGAACCGCTCGCCCGGCAACCTGTACAGCGCGGTGCAGCGGGTCCACATCGACCCGGCCGCCGGCTCCGTCGTCAAGCTCGTCGCCGATCAGGCGCTGCCGCCGATTGTCGATCCGCCCGACACGAAGTACGTCAAGCGGCTCAAGTTTCAGAGCCCGTCGCTGACGAAGTTCTGGGGCCGGCCGATCTATCTCGGCGCCGTCGTCCTGCTGCCGCGCGACTACGACCGCGAGACGATGAGCTATCCCGTGAACTACGTGCAGGGCCATTTCTCGACCGCCGCGCCGTACGGATTCGACGGGACCAGCGATTTCTCGAAGGCCTGGCTGAGCGACGGGTTTCCGCGGATGCTGGCCGTCACGTTCCAGCACCCGACTCCGTACTTCGACGACTCGTACGCGGTGAACTCGGTGAACAACGGACCGTACGGCGACGCGATCATGCAGGAGCTGATCCCCGAGCTGGAACGGCGCTTCCGCGTGATTCGCGAACCCTACGCGCGCATCCTGTCCGGCGGTTCCACCGGCGGATGGGAAGCGGCCGCGCTGCAGATCTTTCACCCGGACTTCTTCGGCGGCGCCTGGGCGTACTGCCCCGATTCGGTGACCTTCACCGACGTGGAAGGGATCAACATCTACGAGGACGAGAACGCGTTCTACAAGGTGTACGACTGGCGCAAGGTGCCGACGGCGAACAGCCGGATGGTCAACGGCCAGCTCGTGATGACCTCGCAGCAGCGCAACTACTTCGAGCTGGTCAACGGCACGCGCGGCCGGTCCGGCGAGCAGCTTGACGTCTGGTCATCGGTCTTCGGTCCGATCGGGTCGGACGGCTACTTCGAGCCGCTGTTCGACAAGAAGACCGGCGTGATCAACAAGACCGTGGCCGCGTACTGGAAGGAGCACTACGACCTGCTCTACTACCTGAAGACGCACTGGTCCACGGTGGGACCGAAGATCGTCGACAAACTGTTCTTCTACACCGGCGACGCCGACACCTACTACCTGAACAACTCGACCAAAGAGCTCGAGGCCTGGATGAAGACGACGGAGAACCCGCACTATGAAGGGTTCTTCATGTACGGCAACAACAAGCCGCACTGCTGGAGCGGGCCGGTCTCGTCGTGGGATCGCTTGAAGGAGATGGCGCAGTTCATCCAGCGCAAGCGGCCGGAAGGCGCGACGACGGCGTGGTGGAATTACTGACGCACGTCGCCCCGCAGGACGCGGGGCGACGCACGTCGGCTGCTACTTGTTGATCGGGATCATGATGTGCGCGCCGGGGGTGCCCGGCAGCATCAACCACGGCACGCCCTGACCCTTCAGCGCCTCGTCGCGCTGGCTGCCTTCCGAGACGCCAATCGACTCCGGCGTGGCGTTGGGCACCGACATCACCCACAGCAGCTGGATGCGATCCTTCTTGCCGTACAGCCGATACGACCAGGTCCCGAACGGCGTCGGTTTGATCGTGCCGGCCGCGGTCGCTGCCGCGACGGCGTCCTGAACTTCCTTGTCGGATTTCCCCTCGGCGCGCAGCTTGGCCTGGAAATCGCGCCGCGCCGCCGTCACCTTGCTGTAGCACCAGGTGAACCCGTCGTCTCCTTTCGGCATGCACTCGACCGCGTTCGTCCCTTCGCGGAGCACTTTGCGCGCGCCGGTGGCCTTGTCGTAGGTGTAGACCGTGGCGCCGGCGCGCACGTCTTCAGGCAGCGGCAGCGTCGCCTGGGCGATCGGATCGGCGGCCACGTCGGTGATCGTCGAATTCTTGACCGCCGGGTTGATCGGGATCATCACGTGCGCGCCCGGGGTCCCCGCCAGCATCATCCACGGCAGGCCCCGTCCTTCGAGCGCGTCGTCGCGCTGGCTGCCGGTGGAGACGCCGGTCGTTTCCGGGGTGGCGCCCGGCATCGACATGACCCAGAGCCGCTGGATCCGATCGCGCTTGTCGTAGCCGCGATAGGCCATCATCGCTTTCGGCGGCGGTTGGAGCGTGCCCGCCTTGATCGCCGCCTGCACGGCATCGGCCACTTCCTTGTCGGTCTTCTTCTCCGCCTTCAGTTTGGCCTCGAGGTCGCGGCGCGGACCGAGCGCCTTGTTGTAGCAGCGCGTGAACCCGTCCTCCATGCGCGGCTGGCACTCGATGAAGTTGGTGCCCTGGCGCAGCACCTGGCGCGCGCCGGTGGCTTTGTCATAGGTCACGACGGTTGCGCCGTCGCGCAGATCGGCGGGCAGCACCTGCACGGCCTCGGCGATCCGATCGGCGGCGCCGGGCGTCTGGGCGTGAACGAGAGGCGCGGTGCACAGCGCCGCGGCCGCCAGCACGAGAAGCTTCTTCATGTCAGTCTCCCTGAGTCGCGTTGACGAAGTCCTGAGCGGATTATACGTTCAGGATTCGCGGATCCAGCGCAAGAGCGTCTTCATGTCCGGGGGTTTCCCGTACATGAGCAGCCCGATGGTGAACACCTTGGCGGCGCACCAGACCGACCCGACCACCGCCGCCAGGCCGATGACGATCGTCACCCAGACCTGCCAGGCGGGCGGTGGGGCGCTCGAGGTCATCCGCAGAAGCATCGCGAAGGTGTTCACCGGCGGGATGAAGCTGATCGCGGTGCTGAACGTCGAGTTCGGCTGGCGGGCAATCGGCTCCGCCAGCATCCACGGCACCATCATGACCAGGATGATCGGCATCATCAGCGACTGCGCCTCGCGCATCTCGTTGACCGCCGATCCGACCGCCGCCATGGCCGACCCGATGGTCAGATAGGTGATGACGAAGAACAGGAGGAGGTAGAGCACCAGCGACAGATCCAGCAGGCCGAACAGCGCGAAGGACGCCAGTACCATGAACGCGAGCCCGATGTAGAGGCCGAGCACGACCAGGCTGACCGCCATCTGCCCGAGGATCTTGCCGGCGAGCAGCTCGAACGGCGAAACCGCCGACAGCAGGACTTCGATGACCCGGCTCGTCTTCTCTTCGACCGTCGAGGTGACGAGCCCCTGGCCCCCCATCATCACGCTGAAGAGCAGCAGCCCGACGAACGCGAACGGCAGTACCCGGTTGAAGGCGCCGACGGTGGGCCGCTCGCCAACCTTGCTCACCGTGACCGATGGCGTCCGGGTCACCCGCACCAGCGCGTCGACGCTGCGCGGTTCGAGACGCTGAGCCTTCGCGCGCGCGCTCACGATCGCGGCGCGCAGGCAGTCGAAGAGCACGTTCTCGATGCGATCGTCGAGGTTGGGCGGCACATATAAATCGTAGGTGCCGTACTCGGCGCCGCCGGGCGGGAGGTCGACGGCGTCACGCTGAACCACCACGAGCGCCAGGTGGCGCTCGCCGGGCGGCGCGTCCGTCAGCCACGCTTTGTGCGACCGCAGATCCGCTGCGTCGTTCGGGTCGGGCGGGCGCTCGACGAGCTGCAGATCGGGGACGGCGCCGGCGATGCGCTCCACCGCGGCGTTCGAGGCGGCGGCGCCGCTTTCAGCCGCCTCGCGCACGGCGGAGGGAGCGGCCGCGATGACGCGCCTGGCGGCTTCGGCTCTCCGCGCGGCGATCGCCTGCGGCGTGACGGCGTCCCTCAGCTCGCCGGCCACGCGTCCGGTCGGATCGACAATCGCGATCTGGCCACGGACCGGCGCGCTGCGCTGGTTCAGGAGGCGCGGGCCAAGCGTGAACGCCAGAGCCAGCAGCGCCGGCAGGATCAAGACGCCGATCAGGAACCCGCGCGTCATCACCGTGCCGAGGAACTCGCGAGCGGCGATGTAGCCGATGCGCCTCATGCGATCGCTCCCGCGGATCCGTCGCGCAGCGCGGCGAGCAGGCTCGGCGCCGGGACGTGGCCCTCCGAGACCAGGCTGATGAAGATGTCTTCCAGGCGCGGGCGCGCCAGCTCGATCCGCGCGGGAGTGACCGACGCGGTGATCCGCCGGATCGCGGCGCCCGGATCGGATCCCTCGACGAGATGGATGTCGAAGCCGGTGGGGATGCCCGCGCGGCCAGCGGCTGCCTCCGGTTCGATCCGCTCGACCTCGGCGAGCGCCCTGATCGGCGCGAGGTCGGCGGCGGCATCGAGCGGCTCGAAGCGAATCGTGCGTGGATCGTACCGGCGCCGGATCGCCGACACGCTGTCGTCGAGCACCTTGCGGCCGCGGTGGATCATCACGACGTGCTCGCACATGTCTTCGGCCTGGGTCATCACGTGCGTGGACAGCAGGATCGTCGCGCCCCGGCGATGTTCCTCCAGCACCAGGTCGCGCAGCAGACGCGAGCTGACCGGATCGAGCCCGCTGAACGGTTCGTCGAGGATCAGCAGATCCGGCTGGTGCACGATGGCCGCGAGGAACTGGACTTTCTGGAGCATGCCCTTCGACAGCTCCTCGCAGCGCTTCTTCTCCGTGCCGCCGAGCCCGATGCGCTCGAGGCCGCGGCTCACGCGTTCCGGCAGATCGGCGCCGGTCACGCCTTTCAGCTGCGCGATGTAGGTCAGAAACGCGCCGACGCGCATCTTCCGGTAGACGCCGCGCTCCTCCGGCAGATAGCCGATGCGGTTCTTGGCCTCGAGCGCGGATCGGCGTCCGAGCACCGCGAGCTCGCCGGCGTCGGGAAACAGGATCGACATGATCAGCCGGATGGTGGTCGTCTTGCCGGCGCCGTTTGGACCGATGACCCCGTACAGCGCGCCGGTGGGGACGGTGAGATCGAGATCGTGCACCGCGGTCGACGCGCCGAACGTCTTGCGGATGCCCTGCAGCCGCAGTGCGGCGCCCGGTCCGTCAGCCATTGATCTCTCGCACCACCCGCCGCGTCGACTCGAACGCGCCCTGCATCCAGCCGGTCCATGGCGAGGTGTGTTCGCCGGCGAAGTGAATGCGGCCTTCGGCGGCCGCGAGCGTGTCGATGAAGCCGATTTGCCCTGGCGTATGCAGCGCGAACGAGCCGCGCTGCCACGGGTCGGCCCCCCAGCAGTGCGCGACGCCGCCTTCGAAGGTGGCGGCGAGCTCGGGGAAAATCTGCCGCGCCTGCTCGAACGCGGCGGCGACCCGTTCGTGCTCGGTCATGGCTTCGAGCCTGTTGGCGTAGGGACCGATCGGGTACGCGGCCAACGCGCCGCGGGTGAGCGGATCGGCGCCCGGATCGGGCGTGAGCCGCTCGATCGGCAGATCGGTCGTGACGTGTCCGCTCCAGCCGTCCTTGAGCCAGAAGCGCGTGCGGCTCTGCAGGAACACCTTCGCCGTCCTGGAATAGTGCTGTTCGCGGATCGCGCGCTGTTTCGCCGCCGAGAGGCGAGCCGAGTCGAAGATCGTTCCGATCACCGGGCAGGGAAGCGCACAGACGAGCCGGTCCGCCTTCAGGGTGTCGGCGCCGCTGGCGGTGCGGATCGTGACCGTGACGTCTTCGTCAGATTGTTGAGCGCTGACCGCGGCCGCCCCGTACCGGACGTCGACCCGCTTCGACAATTCCATCGGCAGTCGATCGTTGCCGCCCTCGATCCGGTAGCTGATGGAGGAGCCGCGCGAATTCAACCCATGCAGGAGAAACGATGCCGCCGAGCCGAAGTCGGTGCCGTAGCCGAGCGTGATGAGCTCGGCTGCCGCCGGCGATGCGCCCCGCCCGCGCAGCCAGGCGCCGGGCGTCAACGGATCCCAGGCGCCCAGCGCGTGAACCGGCTGCTTCGCGAAGCCGGCCGCGAGCGCCTGCTGTGTCGCCGCATCGACGAAGGTGCGGAACAGGCCCGCGAGCCCGAG
>Ga0068865_100002873_pt1 | contig 10263 bp, 8 predicted proteins | sample KBSMisM12_FD_75293 | JGI IMG/M metagenome (GOLD analysis project Ga0068865, IMG submission 75293) | Miscanthus rhizosphere microbial communities from Kellogg Biological Station, Michigan, USA - KBS Miscanthus M1-2 | ecosystem: Host-associated > Plants > Roots > Rhizosphere > Soil ...
CGTGACCGTCGTGGGCGACGACGCCCAGGCCATCTACTCCTTCCGCGGCGCCTCGTTCGAGAACATTCTCGGCTTTCCTCAGCGATATCCCGATGTGCAGACGTTCCGCCTGACGCGCAACTATCGCTCCACGCCCGAGATCCTGGCGCTCGCGAACGCCTCGATCGCCCACAACGAGAAACAGTTTCCGAAGGAGCTCGCCGCCTCGCGCGAGTCCGGCGCGCTGCCCGCCGTCGTGGCGCTGCCCGACATCCCCGACCAGGCCCGCTTCGCCGGTCAGCGGCTGCTCGAGTGGCACGACGAAGGCGAGAAGCTCTCGGATCTGGCCGTGCTCTACCGCGCGCACTACCAGGCGCTCGAGCTGCAGATCGAGCTGACGCGGCGCGGGATCCCCTACGAGATCCGCTCGGGCACCCGCTTCTTCGAGCAGCGCCACGTGAAGGACGTGCTCGCGTTCCTGCGGATCGTCGTCAACCCGAAGGACGAGCTCTCCTGGAAGCGGGCCCTCAAGCTCTTTCCGAGGGTCGGCGAGCGCTCCGCGGCGGCGGTCTGGGAGGCGATCGGCGCTCGCCCGGACCCGCTCGAGGCCTTCCGATCCCTCGACGCGAAATCCGTGGATCTCGGTCGAGGCTCGGAGACCGCGCTCCGGCCGTTCCGCGCGCTGCTCTCGCAGCTCGATTCGCCGGGTCTCCGATCCACTCCGGCGGAGGCGATTCGGACCGTCGTCGAGGACGTGTACAAGGACTACGCCCGCGCCAAGTTCCCCAACGGCAACGCCCGTCTCGACGACCTCGAACAGTTCGCGCAGTTCGCGCAGACGTACGACTCGCTGCCGGCGTTTCTCGAGGACGTGACGCTCTTCAACGAGCTCTCGGGCGAGGACGTGGTGGCGGGGGAGCCTGACGACGATCGCGTCGTCCTCTCCTCCATCCATCAGGCCAAGGGCCTCGAGTGGAGCCGCGTCATCGTCATGGGCCTGTCGGAGGGGCGTTTTCCGAATTACCGTTCGATCGCGACCGACGAGGGCCTCGAAGAAGAGCGACGCCTCTTCTATGTGGCCGTGACCCGCGCCAAGAACGAGCTCGCGCTGGTCTACCCGATGCTCGCCCGGGACCGCTATGGCGTCGATGTGATTTTGGAACCTTCCCGCTTCGTGGCCGAGTTGCCGGAGACCGTCTACGAGCGCTGGACGATCGAGCGGGAACCGTCCTCGGAAGAGGTCGAGCAGGCCGGCGAGGAGACGGTTCACTGACCGTCGGGCCACTTCGTCCGGCCGAAATGCGCGGTAAAATCGGCATGTTGAATCTCATGCGATGAAAGACGACATCTACTCGGCCATTTGCCGCGAAGCGCTGGAATCGCGCCAGCGCGACCTGGGGACGTTCGTCGACAACGGCATGGCGGGCCTGTCGGTCCGCCTCGAGAAGACGCTCCTCCGGCTGCCATCGGGCTACTTCCTGCTGGGACTGGGGCCCTACAACGCGGGCCTCGTGAAGCTCGACTTCGACGAGCTCCTCATCGGCCGGGAGGTTCCCGAGTTCATCGGCATCGGGATGCCGGTTTCCGGATTCCGCGTCTCCTCGCCCGATGCCTTCCTGAACGTCGAAGTCTCGCGGCTGCACGCGAAGGTCGTGCGGCGGCTGGATTCCGGAGGAGCGCTGTACCGGCTGGTCGACATGCGATCCACGTGCGGGACGTACTTGAACGGGGACCCGATCCCGGCGCCCGACGATCTCGGCGGAATCTCGGAAGACGACTGCGCACGGCCCCTGCGCTCCGGCGATTTCTTCTCGCTCGGGCCGTCGTCGGTCAACCTGTTCCTCTTCTTCCAGAAGTGACGTCGGAGGCCTCGCGGGAGCCCTTCCGGGGCATCCGCCTGGCCCTTCTGGTCGGAGCCGCGGCGGCATTCGTGTCGGCCATCGCGCTCGCGCGACGGATCGGGCCGGCCCTCCTCGCGGATCCGGAGGCCTCCTGGGCGCCGTCCCGTCTGCTCCTCGGCCTGGCCGTCGCCGCGGGAGCCGCCGCGGCCGGAGCGATGGCGACGGCCGGGTTTCTGGCGTGGGCGCGCTCGAGCGGGGCGGCGGAGGAGCTCTCGCCGATCCCGTTCCGCTCCTCCACCCTCGCGGCTCTGACGCTGCTGGCGATCGTCACCGGGGCGGCGCTTCGCTTCGCCGCTCTCGAACGCGTTCCCGAGTGGCTCTGGGTCGACGATCTATCGCTGATGCGGCCGGCGCTCGAGCTCTCCGGCCGCCCGTCGGACTTCTCGGACTCGATCCGGGCGGTGCCGTACGGGGTGCCGAAGCCCTATGGAAGCGTCGGTGTTCTGTACCTCGAGGGCTACCGCGCGGCTCTCGCTTTCGCCGGTACGACCGTCCTCGGTGTGCGTCTTCCTTCCGCGCTCGCGGGCGCTGCCTCTCTCGTCACGGCGGCGCTCCTCGGCCGGGCGCTGCTCCCGCCGGGCGGCGGAATGCTCGCGGCTCTCGTGCTCGCGGGCCTGCGCTGGCATCTGATCCTCAGCCGCTGGGCGTTCGTCATGATCCTGCTCGCGCCGATCGTGGATCTCGCGACCCTGGCCCTCCTCTCGTCGCGGAAGCGGCGAAGCCTGACGCGGGCGCTGGCCGCCGGAATCATCGGCGGGCTCGGAGCCCACGTCTACCTGTCGGCCTGGCCCGCCGGCGCGGCCCTCGCGCTCTTCGCACTCTGGCCGGCCGAGGCCGGAGAGAGAGCGGGCGCTCGAGTCGCCCGCTCGGCGGCATTCGCGCTCGGCTTCGCGGTCTGTGCGGCGCCGCTCTTCCTCTTCCACGAGGGCCGCGCGGCGTCGTACTTCGCGAGGACCGCGGACCACAACGTTCTACTCGAGATGCGCCGTACCGGCTCGTTGCGCCCGCCCTTCGAAGCGGTCGCCGACGCGCTCGTCTCGCCATGGCTCCTGGGCGATCCGACGCCGCGGCACGACCTGCCCGGGCGCACGCGCCTCGGATGGATCCTGGGCATCCCGGTCGCGATCGCCCTCGGGCGCGCGCTGGTGCGGCCGCGAGACGCGATCTCCGGACTGCTACTGGCCCACGCGGCGGCGTTCCTCGCGGCGGTGACCGCGGGCGGCCAGGCCGACATACCGAACGGCTCCCGCTTCGCGTATCTCTCGACGCTGACCGCCGTAGCCGCGGCGGCCGGCATTCTCTGGCTCCTCGGGCGGGTGCCCCCGCGCTCTCGCCGCGCCGCGGCCCTGGCCGCGATCGGCGCGATCGCCGTCGAGGGAGCCGTCTCGGCGCGCGCGGCGCTGCGGTTCTGGCCGGAACACCCCGAGACGTTCCGGGGCTTCCACGGGCAGGACACGCTCATCGGCCAGGCGGCGGCGCGCTGGGATCGCTACGGAAGCGTGGAGATCGCGCGCGGTCTCGGGCATTCGAGCCTGGCGATCGAGGCCGTGCGCCGATTCCGGCTGGACCCCCGCGCGGACGGGGCGGCCGCACCGGGCGGGCCGGTCTCGCTGCGAGCGCGGATCGTGGCGCCGGGGACCGAGGCGGGCAGCGGAGAACGTCCCGTCGAGCGGATCGTGGACCCCTGGGGAAAATCCTGGGCGGTGATCTTCGCGCGGCGATAGCGCGGCGTGCGCGAACCGACTCCCGACTCGCGACTAGCGAACGGTGTCGGCGGGAACGCGCATGGCGCGCGAAAGGACGTCTTCCCCTACGTCGAAGGCCGAGGGCATGACCGAGATCAGTCCGGATGCGTCCCAGATGCCCATCGTGCGGAGCGGCGGCCGGTACACGTGGAGCGAAATGGCCCGGGCGCTCGTCGGGGCCAGGCGATGGAGCACGGTCGGGCCGATGTCCGACAGATCGCCCTCGGGCCGCACCTGGCTGTCGTAGAGCTCGGGGATGTCGCGCGGCGTCGTGAAGCGCTCTTCCCCGAGCGAGCCCGAGAGCACCGCCATCCCGCCCATCACGCCGCGATGATCGTGGATCGGCGTCACCTGGCCCCCCTCCCACGCGATGAGCATGACTTCCCAGTCGTCCCAGAGAAGGATCGGGTGGCGCATGTAGCGTTCTCGCGAGAACTGGACACGGTCGAGGTAGCGCTCGGTCTCGCGGGCGATGCGATCGCAAAGTCCGCCCGGAGTGGGCCGCTCGGCCCGCGACGCGGCTTCGACCACGACTTCCCGGACGGCTTCGGCGAAGGTCACTTTCGGGATTGTATGGCCATGTTATCGTCCGCGGTCGCATGAAAATCGCGGTCGTCCCGGGCGACGGAATCGGAGTCGACGTCACCGCGGAGGCCGTCAAGGTTCTCGACCGGGTGGCCCGCGCCCGGGGCATCCCGTTCGAGCCGGTCTTCTTCCCGTGGAGCGCAGACCATTACCTGAAGACAGGCATCACGATTCCCGACGGCGGTTTCGACGACCTCGCATCGAACTACGACGCGATCTTCATGGGCGCCTTCGGAGACCCGCGCGTTCCCGACATGAAGCACGCCGCGGACATCCTGCTCGGGGCGCGCTTTCGCCTCGACCTCTACGTCAACTACCGGCCGGTCCGCTGCCTCGACGACCGCCTCTGCCCGCTCAAGGGCTTCGGCGCCGACGACGTGGACTTCGTCGTGTTCCGGGAGAACACCGAGGGCTCCTACGTCGGGGCGGGCGGGCACTTGAAGAAGGGCACGCCCGACGAGGTCGCGGTCCAGGAGGACGTCTCGACCCGCAAGGGCGTCGAGCGGATCATCCGGTACGCGTTCGAGTACGCCCGGGCCCGCGGACGGCGGCGCGTCGTGATGTCCGACAAGTCGAACGCGATGCGGTTCGTCGGCGATCTCTGGCAGCGCGCCTTCGCCGACGTCGCGAAGGATTATCCCGAGATCGAGGCGTCGCACCTCTACATCGACGCGCTCTGCATGCAGATGGTCAAGGATCCCCGGCAGTTCGAGGTCATCGTCACGAACAACATGTTCGGAGACATCGCGACGGATCTCGGCGCGGCGCTGCAGGGGGGCCTGGGCATGGCGGCGTCCGGCAACATCCATCCGGGCCGTGTGTCCATGTTCGAGCCGGTGCACGGGTCGGCGCCGAAGTACGCCGGAACGGGCAGGGCCAACCCTTTCGGCGCGATCCTCACGGCGGGCCTTCTCCTGGACCACCTCGGGCGCGGCGCGGAGGCCGTCGCCGTCGAGGCTGCCGTGGCGGCCTGCGTGCGCGAGGGGGCGGCCACGGCCGATGTGGGAGGCTCCCTGTCGACGTCCCAGGCCGGCGACGCGGTCTGCCAGCGCCTGCGCTTCGACTGACCTCGCCGCACCCGGGCGTCGGCCGCCCTGCTACAATTCCGACGAAGGAGATTCCGCAATATGCCTGCTTTTTCGCGCAGACTGACTGCAGCCTTCGCCGCCGCCTTTCTGCTTCTTTCCGTGTCCGCCGTTCTGGCGGCTCCCAAGTCGTTCTCCAGCTCCGACGACGCCAAGGAGAAGGACGAGCCTCAGAAGTTCCTGCCCGACTACGACAAGCTCGTGCAGGGCAAGGACGCCGACTGGGTCTATTTCCCCAAGGGCAGCCTGAAGGGGACGTACAAGACGGTCATGGTCAAGGACTTCGAGCACAACGGAAAGAGCCGCGACTCCCGTGACGCGGCGCGGGACGGGAAGGAATACGCGGAACAGTGGCTCGAGAAAGAGGGCTTCGAGGTCGTCGAGAAGAACGCCGACCTCATCGTCGAAGGCAACGTGTTCAACGCCTGGGAGCCGAGCGGCGCGGCCCGGTACTGGGGCGGCTGGGCGGCGAACCCGGGGGTCGGTCTCGAGCTGCTGATCAAGAACAAGAGCGGCGAGGTCGTCGGAGAGCTGCGGCAGAAAGCCAAAGGATCGACGGTCCCGGACGCCGTCGAAAACGGCCTCGAAGACATGTGCAAGTCCATCGCGGCAGGGAAGTAGCCGCTGCCATCTGAAGGCAACAAGCCTTTGCTGCTCAAGAGGTTAGGTATCAAAGGCGGGGCCCTCCCCCCCGGGCGGGCCCCCGTCGTGGTACCGTTTACCGCCTCAAGGAGCAGAGCCGATTTCTGAACCGAATCACGCCGTAACCCTGCCCGAATCCGGACTCACCGCGCTCTTCGGAATCGCTGACGAAAACCTCCGGGCCATCGAGGACGCGTTCGGCGTCCGCCTTCAGGCCCGCGGCAGCGAAATCGCGGTCCTCGGGGAGGGAGAAAAGCAGGACGCCGCCCGGAGACTCCTGGCCGGCCTGACCGACCTTTTGGCCGGAGGGTTTCCCCTTCGCGGGACCGACGTCGCGACGGCCATCCGGGTCGCTCGAGAGGATCCCACCGTCTCGCTGACGGAGTTTTTCACGGACAGCCCCTTCGGGCCGACGCTCAAGTCGGTCGTCACGGTCCGCAACATCAAGCAGAGGATCTACGTCCAGACGATCGACCGTCACGATCTCGTGTTCGCGATCGGCCCCGCGGGCACCGGCAAGACTTATCTCGCCGTCGCGATGGCGGCGGCGGCTCTCCTGGAGAAGAAGGTCAAGCGGATCGTCCTCGCCCGCCCGGCCGTGGAAGCCGGCGAGCGGCTGGGATTTCTGCCGGGCGATCTCGTCGAGAAGATCAACCCGTACCTGCGCCCGCTCTACGACGCGCTCTACGACATCCTCGGGTACGAGAAGACCGCGAAGCTTCTCGAGCGCGGCATCATCGAGGTGGCGCCGATCGCCTTCATGCGCGGCCGCACGCTCAACGACGCGTTCATCATCCTCGACGAGGCCCAGAACACGACCTCCGAGCAGATGAAGATGTTCCTGACGCGGATCGGGTTCGGGTCCAAGGCCGTCGTGACCGGCGACATCACGCAGATCGACCTTCCCCAGGGCAGGACCTCGGGCCTGCGCGAGGCGCAGCAGGTCCTCACCGGCATCGAAGGCATCCGATTCGTGCTCTTCGACGAGCGCGACGTCGTTCGGCACACGCTCGTCCAGTCGATCATCACGGCTTACGAGGCACTCGACCGGGTGCGGGAAGCCGCCGCCGCGACGTCGGGCCGGCCCGCCTCCGGCCGCTGAGGCAAGCGATGAGCGACGACGCGCCCGAACGGCGCCGCACGTTCCATTTCGGCCGCGCGGCGAGCTCTACCGGCGCCACGGGAGAGCCTTCGCGCCGGCAGCAGCTGCGCCCCTGGCTCTGGGGAGCGGCGTACGTCCTCGTGACGACGATGGCCTTCTCTCCGGCGCTTTCGTTCCGCCGTGGCGCGCTGACGCCGGGCACGGTCTCGCCGCGCGACGTCGTCGCTCCGCGCGACCTGATCGTGCCGGATCCCGAGGCGACGGCGCGCCGGCGGGCCGAGGCCTCGGCCGAGGTTCTGCCGCTCTACGAATCCGATCCGCTCGCGGGGGCCCGCTTCGAAGAGGAAATCCGGGCGTCGTTCGGTCGGGCGCGGGCGGCCGCGGCGCGCGCGCGCCCCCGGGGCGCGGTGACCTCCGACGTGCGCGACGCGTTCACGCTTCCGATCGGCGACGAAGCCCTCCAGTCGGTGGCGCGTCAGGGATTCTCGAAGGAGCTCGAGGACCGGTTCGTCGCGATCGGACTGGACCTCTACCGGGTCGGCGTCGTGGATCACCGCGACCTGCCGCCGGAAGGGCGCGCCCGCGGCATCACGGTCCGCGACTCGTCCACGGGTCGCGAGACGAGGCGTCGCGACGCCGGCGCCGTCGAGTACGGCAATGAAACCAAGTCGGCCGTGGCCGCGAGGCTCGTGGATGGTCCGCTGTCGGTGCGGGAACGCGCCGAGGTCGCGGCGTTTCTCGCCGCGATCCTGAGGCCGAACATGACCTACGACGCGGCGCAGACGGCGGAACGGCGGGACCGCTCGGCGCGGTCGGTCGAGAGCGTTTTCACGCGCATTCCCCGGGGCAAGGTCCTCGTTCGCCGCGGCGACGAGATCACGCCCCGCGCCGCGCAGTGGATCGCGGCGGTACGCGCCTCGGCCTCCGATCCCTCCTCGTGGGTCAAGGTCACGGGAGTCATGGTGCTGCAGGTCCTGGCGGTCCTGGCCTTCTGGCTGGACGCCCGGCGCCAGCGCCGCCGCAAGCGGGAGCGCTCGACGGCCGTCGTCTTCGGGACGGTCCTCGCGACCGGGATCCTCTTCGCCCTCGTGACACGCGGAGCGTTCGCCCTGGCGCAGGCCCTCTCGCCTTCCCTCGAGGGCGCGTCGGGAGCCGTCAACTACGCGATTCCTTTCGCGGCCGGGCCGATCGTCGTCAGCCTCGTCGCGGGCATGGGCCCGGCGCTCCTCGTGGCCCTCGTCCACGCCGTCGGTGCGGGCGTCCTCATGGGACTTTCGTTTCCGTTCGCGCTCTTCTCGCTCGTGGGCTCGCTGGCCGGCATCTACGGCCTCGGCAAGGTGCGGTCCCGCAGCGTGCTGCTGACGATGGGCGGCATGGTCGGTGCCGGCAACCTCGTGGTCATTCTCGCCATCCATTTCCTGTCCGACGGGCCCTGGGGCTGGGAGTTCCTCTGGGATGCCCTCGCGGGCGTCGCCGGCGGTCTGACCGTGGCGATGGTCGTCGCGCTGCTGCTGCCGGTGTTCGAGCACCTCTTCTCGGTCGTGACCGACATCCGCCTGCTCGAGCTGTCCAACCAGAACCTTCCGCTGCTCCGGAATCTCGCACTCGAGGCCCCGGGCACTTACCAGCACTCGCTGATGCTCGGCCACCTCGCCGAAGCCGCGGCGGAGGCGATCGGGGCGGATGCTCTCCTCGCCCGGGTCTCGGGCTACTACCACGACATCGGCAAGACGCGGATGCCGGACTACTTCATCGAGAATCAGCCGAAGGGCTTCAATCGCCACGATCGGCTGGAGCCCTCGATGTCGGCGCTCATCATCGCGGCCCACGTCAAGGAAGGCGCCGAGATGGCCAGCAAGGCGCGGCTTCCCGAGCCGATCGTGACGGCCATCCGCGAGCACCACGGCACGAAGCTGATCCGCTACTTCTACCAGAAGGCCCTGACACGGATGGATCCGTCCCAGGGCCCGGTGCAGGAAACCGAGTACCGCTATCCCGGCCCCAAGCCCTCCACGCGCATCCTCGGCATCCTCATGATCGCGGACGCGGTCGAGGCCGCCTCGCGCACGCTGGTCGAGCCGACGCCCGCGAAGATCCGGGCGATGATCCGGGCGATCGTGGACGACTGCCTGCGCGACGGGCAGTTCGACGAGTGCGACCTGACGATGCGCGATCTCGCGACGATTTCCGACGCCCTTGAACGCACGGTGACGACGGTGTTCCACCACCGCATCGACTACCCGGGGTTCGACTTCAACCGCGAACGGGCGCGCCGACGGACGACCGGCACCGGCACCGGCGCGGCGCCCACGGAAGCCGCGGGCCCGAAGGCGGTCTGATGCTCCGGGTCGACGTGCAGGCGAAGTCCGCCGGCGCCCCTCCGGCCGCCCGGGTGCGGGGAGTGCTGTCGCGGGCCGCTCGCGCCGCGAAAACGCCGGCGTCGGCGGCGATCGGCCGCGCGCCTCGTGGCGCGACCGGCCGCGCGCCTCGTGAGGTCTCGGTGCTCTTCTGCGCCGACACGAGGATGCGCGCTCTCAATCGACGCTATCGCGGGCAGGATCGCCCGACCGACGTCCTGGCGTTCCCGACGGCGGACTCCGAAAGCGGGTTTCTGGGCGACATCGTGATCTCGGTCCCGTACGCCGAGCGCGAAGCCCGGCGGCGCCGCGAGCCGGGAGCGCGGGAGATCGACCGGCTCCTGGTGCACGGCCTGCTGCATTTGATGGGCTACGACCACGAGACCGACGACGGCGAGATGGACGCGCTCGAGGCTCGGATCCGCCGCCGGCTTGGCCTGGCCGATTCCGCGGATTCGAGCGCCCGGCGAGTTCCGGCCGTCCGGGCGAGGCGCTCGCGATGATCGCCTCCCTCGTCGCCGCCGGCGTCTGCTACGCCGTCTTCCTGCTCTTCGAAACGTTCGCGCTGGCGCTCGACCGGCTTTCGCCCATCAAGGTGCGGGGCCTCCTCGAGGAGCACCCCGAGCGCGCCCGGATCCTCTCGGGACCGGGCCAGGTCGAGATCGTCCGGACGACGACCAAGGTCACCGTTCAGGTGCTGCTCATCCTCGGCCTGCTCACGACGGTGTCGGTGCTCGAGAGCGTGGAGGTTCCGCGGCCCTGGCTCTGGGGCGGGCTCTTCTTTCTCGCGGGCTGGATGCTGACGGAGATCGCGCTGATCCGCGCCGACGCCGGACGCGACCCCGAGCGGATCGTGGCGCGGCTGCT
>Ga0068865_100002885_pt1 | contig 10245 bp, 9 predicted proteins | sample KBSMisM12_FD_75293 | JGI IMG/M metagenome (GOLD analysis project Ga0068865, IMG submission 75293) | Miscanthus rhizosphere microbial communities from Kellogg Biological Station, Michigan, USA - KBS Miscanthus M1-2 | ecosystem: Host-associated > Plants > Roots > Rhizosphere > Soil ...
TGCCAGCGCGCATCGCCTTCCTTGACGACGACCGTGTCGCCGACGGCCGCGATGCGCAGGCCCGACAGCGGCATCTCGTCCGGGAGGTTGCGCCGGAGCTCCTTCAGCGCCTTCGTGATGCGCCGATACGGCACGAGCGAAGCGGAAAGCGCCTGCGCGGTGCGCAGCACGATGAGATCCTGGAACGAGAACAGCCACGCGTCGCGCGGCCCGCGTTGCGGCGTGACGAACCCGGCCTTGATCAGCGCGCGGATCGCGCTGCGCTTGAGGCCCAGCAGCTTTTCGATGTCACGCACACCGTACTGGTGCATGATCCCGCGCTATTTGCGAGCCCTGCGCGGTGCCGGGGCTTCGGATTCTTCGTCGTCGGCGCGCCTGGCCGGCTTGCGGCCCTTCGGCGCGGGCTCAGCCTTCGCCGCGGGCTTGACGCCCTTCTTCTCCAGGCTCGCACGCAACGCTTCCATGAGATCGATGACCTGCGCGCCGCCGCCCTCGGGTGCGGCCGACATCGTGATCTCTTCGCCCTCGACCTTCTGCTGCACGGCCTTCTCGATGCGCTCGGTCACCTCGTCCGTGTATTGCGAAGGATCGAACGTCGCGCTCGTCTGCTGATCGATCAGCTGCTTGGCAAGCTTCAGCTCCGCATCGCGGACGTCCATCTTCGGGATGTCGATCTCGCTGATCGGGCGCACTTCGCCCGCATACATGAGCTGCTGCATCACGAGGCCGTCCTCGACCGGACGGATCATCACGATGTACTGCTTGCCGCGCGCCGCCCAGCGACCGACCGCGCAGCGCTTGGATTCGCGCAGCGCCTTCTGGAACAGCGCGTACGGCTTGGCGCCGCCCTTGTCGGGCGCGATGTAGTACGCCTTGTCGAAGTAGACCGGGTCGATCGCAGAGATCGGCACGAACTCGGTGATGTCGGCCGTCTGCGTGCCGGCTTCCTCCATCGCCTTCAGCTCTTCGGGCGTGAACATGACGTACTGGTCCTTGGCGAACTCGTAGCCCTTGACCATCTCGTCGCGCGAGACCGGCACGTCTTCCTTGATGCAGAAGTACTGCTGGCGCAGGCGCGAGCCGCACGTCTTGTGGAGGAGATTGAACGAGATCCCGCGCGATGCCTCGGTTGCCGAGTACATCTTCACCGGGATTGCGACGAGCCCGAACGAGATCGTCAGGGTTCCGATCGAGCGTGCAGCCATGAGCGTGTCTCCGCTTGCCTCAGAGCAACGTGCCACAACCTGCGGGCCCGGTCCAATCGAGAGACCGGACGAAGATAATGGCGCAAATCGTTGATCTTGAATAGGGTGGGCCTTGGCCCACCGTCTTTTTCGTCCCGGAAACGATGGTGGGCCGAGGCCCACCCTATGGGTCGAGGCCCACCGGAGGGCGACCCGCGCGTCATTAATCGACGCCGCCGAGCGCTTTTTCGAGGTCCTGCTTGCGCTGGTACGCGTCTTTCCAGCGATCGCCCGTTTCCCTGAGCTTCGGAATCACGTTCGTGATGCGGAAATCGAGCGGATGCGCCTTTTCGAGCTCCTCCCAAGTCAGCGGCAGCGATACCGGCGCGCCGGGCACGCCGCGTGGCGAATAGGCGACGTTCAAGGTTTTTCCGCGCACGTTCATGTTGTAATCCATGAAGATCTTGCCGGTCCGCTTCGGCACGCTCCATTCCATCGTGATGTCTTTCGGGTGTTGGCGCATCAGGTGCCGGCCGACGAGCTCGGAGACGTGGCGCGCCGCGTCGAAGTCGATCGTCCGCCTGATCGGCACGAACACGTGAAGGCCGGTCTTGCCCGACGTCTTCACGATCGCCTCGAGCTTCATCGTGCGCAGGAGCTCGCGCAGCCAGAACGCGACCTCCTTGCCTTTCTCGAATGCGATCGTGTTGAGCTCGGGCTCTTCGCCTTTTTTTTCCTTGCCGGAATAGATGTACGGATCGATGTCGAAGACGACCCAGTCCGGAAAGTTCAGCACCGAATCGTCGAGCGACTCGGCCGATGTCGCGTAGTCGGTGCTCGTCGAGATTGCATCCCTCTCGACCTTTGCGCGCGAATGCCAGACGTGGAACTCGAGCGTCCCCGACTGCGCGAGCCAGAGCAGCGTCGGCAGGCTGTTGCAGACGATGTAGTCGTGGCTCTCGTCCTTGCTCTCGGACCAGACCGTGATCGTCTCGACGAACTTCGGCTTCGCCTGCGTCCAGTGCTTCTGGAAAAAGCGCTGCCCGTGGATGCCGTCCGGCATGCGGATCATCGTCAGCGGCCGATCGGCGAGGTGCGTCAGGATGTACGGCGAGACTTCCGCGAAGTAGCGCAGCAGGTCGCGCTTCGTCAGCGCCGGCTGCTGCAGCGCGGGATCGGCCGGCCAGTAGACGCGATCGAGATGCGTCACCGGCACGCGATCGGCGCCGATTTCGAGCGTCGTCGACGCGCCTTTCGTCTCGAGCTGCGCGACGATGTCCGCGATCTCACCGTCGGCGCGCGAGGCCTTCGTATTCTTCGCCGGTTTCTTCGGCGTCTCGATCGAAGTCGATCCGGCGCGTTTCACCGATTTCGCATCGATGTCGTCGCGAATGCGCAGGAACACCGGCGCGCGCAGCGAGTCGTCGCTCGTCCATTCCTGAAACTCCAGCTCTGCGACGAGCGCAGGCTCGACCCACGTCACCGGCGCGTTGACGACGGGCTTCTCGTCGAACGGGCACTTCGCGACCTTGAGCTTGTCGAGCGCCTTCTTGACGTCCGTGAGCGTGCGATCGTCGAAGCCCGAGCCGACGTGCGAGGCGTACTTCAGCTTGCCGCGATCCCAGTACCCGACCAGCAGCGAGCCGAGCGCCTCGCGCGAGCCCTTGCCCTTCGTGTAGCCGCCGATGACGAAATCGGCCGTTCGCGTCGGCTTGATCTTGAGCCAAGACTTCGAGCGCTTGCCCGATTCGTAGCGGCTGTCCTTGCGCTTGCCGATCACGCCTTCGAGCCCGCTCGCGAGCGCGGCTGCGTTGAGCGCGAGGCCGTCGTCCTGCGCGACGACGAGCTGCAGCGAAGGCGAGGGCAAGAGGCACTGCGCGAGATAGCGGCGCCGGTCGCGATACGGTGCTCGGCGGAGATCAAGGCCCGAGAAATAGAGCAGATCGAACACGTAGAAAATGACCGGGTGCTTCGCGTCGGCTGCGGCGATCTCGCGCTCGCTCTTCGCGTGCACGCGGTTCTGCATCGCGTTGAAGGTCGGCTTGCCGCTCGTGTCGAACGCGACGAGCTCGCCGTCGAGGATCATGCGGTCGACCTGCTGGCCGCGCAGCTCCTCGACGAGCTTCGGAAACGCATGCGAAAGCTCGTGCCCGCGCCGCGACAGCATGCGCACGCCTTTCGGATCGACGTACGCGATCACGCGGTAACCGTCGAGCTTGGGCTCCCACATCCAGGCAGCATCGTTGAACGCCGCGTCGCCGAGCTCGGCGTGCATCGGCTCGATCGTCTTCGGCATCGCGACCTGCATACCGGTCGGCACGAGCTCGGTCGCCGGCATGCGGTGCAGCGGCACGCTCGCGATCTCCTCGACCGTCGCGCCCGAGAGCACGGAGCGGTTCCGCTCGGTCACGTCCTCGTCGCTGACGAAGCGGTCGCGGTGCTTGATCATGAGCCAGGTCTTCGCTTCCTTCGTGCGCACGAGCGCGAAGGAGCCTTTCAGCTTCTCGCCGCGAAGGAGGATGCTGAGCTTTCCTTTCTCGTAGCCTTCGCGGATCTGCTTCTCGGCCTCGGCACGGTCGTGGAACCACGTGCCGCCCTCATCGGGGCTGTAGACGCCGCAATCCCAGACGATGACCTCGCCCGCGCCGTAGGCGCCTTTCGGGATGACGCCTTCGAACGAGCCGTAGTCGTAGGGATGATCCTCGGTCTCGACCGCGAGCCGCTTGTCGTTGCGATCGAACGACGGACCCTTCGGCACGGCCCATGATTTCAACACACCGTCGCATTCGAGGCGGAAGTCGTAGTGCAGGCGCCGCGCCGAGTGCATCTGCACGACGAACATCAGCGGGCCGTCGCCGCTGTCGGCGAGCTTCGGAGCGGGCTCGGGCGTGACATCGAAGGCCCGCTTCGCGGAATATTCGCCGAGCTTGCCTTTGGCTTTGGTCTCTTTCGCCATGTCCCGATTGTTCCGGTCCCGGATGTGACCCGCAATGAACGCATCGAGGCTCATCGCCGGCGCCAGCGGCTACTCGTACAAGGAGTGGCAGGGCACGTTCTATCCCGAGAAGATCAAGGCGGACGCGATGCTCGCGTTCTACGCGGAGCGCCTGCCGACCGTCGAGATCAACAATACGTTCTACCAGATGCCGAAGCCGGCCGTGCTGGAGACGTGGTCCGGCGCGACCCCCGAGCACTTCCGCTTCGCGATCAAGGCCTCGCGGCGCATCACGCACGACGCGCGCCTGAAGCCGGAGGACGCGGCGAGCTCGGTCGAATATCTCTACAAGAATCTTGCGGTGCTTGGGCCCAAGCGTGGGCCGGTGCTGTTCCAGCTGCCGCCGTTCCTCAAGAAGGACCTGCCGCGTCTCGAGGGTTTTCTCGCGCTCCTGCCCGAAGGGCACATGGCCGCGTTCGAGTTCCGCAACGAAAGCTGGTTCGACGACGATGTCTACGCGGCGCTGAAGAAGGCCGGCGCATCGCTTTGTCTCTCGGAGCGCGAGGACAACGCGCCGCCGCCGCTCGTCGAGACGGCGCCGTTCGGCTACATCCGCCTGCGCCTCGAAAACTATGCCGACGACGATCTCAAGCGCTGGGCCGAGCGGCTCGCCGCGACGGGCTGGCGCGAGATCTACACGTATTTCATGCACGAGCCGACGGCACCGCCGTACGCGCAGACGCTGCTCCGGTTCGGCAATCCGTGATGGCAGACGCGGACACGCACGAGCTCACGATTGCGGTCGATGCGAACCGCCGCGTATCGGCGCTGCTTCGCGCGCCGGCGAATGCGCGTGCGTGCTACGTGCTCGCGCACGGAGCAGGCGCGGGCATGCGACATCCGTTCATGGGCGCGATCGCCGAAGCGCTCGCGGCGCGGGGCGTCGCGACGCTGCGCTATCAGTTTCCGTACATGGAGCAGGGATCGCGGCGACCCGACGTGCCCAATGTCGCGCACGCTACCGTGCGCGCAGCGGTCGTCGAGGCCGCGCGAGCGATGCCCGGTGTCGCGCTCGTCGCCGGCGGCAAGTCGTTCGGCGGACGCATGACCTCGCAGGCGCAGGCTGCTGCGCCGCTGCCCGGCGTGCGCGGCGTCGTGTTCCTCGGCTTTCCGCTGCATCCGGCCGGCAAGCCGTCGGACGAGCGCGCATCGCACCTTGCGAACGTGCAGGTGCCGATGCTGTTCCTGCAGGGCACGCGCGACGATCTCGCCGATCTCGCGTTGCTGAGGCCCGTCGTCGAGCGCCTCGGCTTGCGCGCGAGCCTGGTGCTTTTCGACGACGCCGATCATTCGTTCCACGTGCCGGCCAGGAGCGGGCGCAAGGATGGAGACGTGCTGGCATCGCTGGCCGACGCGATCGCCGCGTGGATCGACACGACGGCATCCGCACGCGCGTGACTCTCGCTTTAAGAATGTCACGCAACTATCTGTTTATATTGGCTTATGGCCTCAGCAATAGCGCAGTACGCGATCGTCGCCGATACTTGCGCACACGCTTTGATCGAAAAGGACGACGCATGACGAGGTACTTCGCATTCGCCGCCGGGCTCCTGATTGCGACGACGGCCCACGCAATGAAGGGCGACGAGTTCGCGCGCCTGCTGGACGCGTACCAAAAAGTGCAGGGCGCGAAATCGCCGAGCCGCGACGACGAGCTCGGCGGCGCCGCCTTCATCGCATATATCCGCGGCGTCGAGGACTCGATGAACGGCGTGCGCTTCTGCATCACGGCCGGCGCCTCGTCCGCGCAGCAGGTCGCGTTCATCGTGAAATACGTCAAGGCGCATCCCGAGGAGTTGCACAACGGCGCAACCACGCTGATCGTGCAGGCGCTGCAGCCGGCGTATCCGTGCGCGCAGTGACGATTGCGTTCGGGAAGACGCTCGGCGGGGACGCCATGCGCGGGCAGTTGAGCGCCATGCGCTACGCCGAAGCGAAGACGTATCCCGATTCCGCGTCGGCGGCTCCGAAGAAGGAGTAGGCCGTGACCGGCGGCACATTCGCTCTCGCAGCAGCATTCGTCGCGGTCGCGGCGGTTCCGTTGCAGCGCTGGAACGTCGGCGGCACCGGCGGCTGGGATTACCTCACCGCCGACAGCGCCACACACCGCCTCTACGTGCCGCGCTCCGATCGCGTCATGATCCTCGACACGCGTGACGGTCACCTTGTCGGCACCGTGTCGGGCACGGAGGGCGTGCACGGCGTCGTGCTCGACGCGACATCCGGCAAGGCCTACACGAGTAACGGACGTGGCAACAGCGTCACGCGGTTCGACATCGCCTCGCTCCGCGTCGAAGCGACGTTTCCGATCCCGGGCCAGGGCCCCGACGCGATCGTCTTCGACGAACCGTCGAGGGAAGTCTGGACGTTCAACGCGAGGAGCCGCGACGCGACCGTGCTCGCGCCCGACGGCCGCGTCGTCGCAACGGTCGCGCTCGCCGGCAAGCCCGAGTTCGCCGTCAGCGACGGGCACGGCACGATCTTCGTCAACGACGAGGATCACGCGACCCTGGTCGCGATCGACGTCGCCGCGCGTCGCGTCCGCGCGACGTGGAAGCTCGACGATTGCGAGGAGCCGAGCGGTCTCGCGCTAGACGCCGTGCACCAGCGCCTCTTCTCGGTCTGCCAGAACGGCCGCATGGCGATTACCGATGCGAAATCGGGACGCCATGTCGCAAGCGTGCCGATCGGCCGCGGTCCGGACGGCGCCGCTTTCGACGCGGCACTCGGCAACGCGTACAGCTCGAACGGCTCGGATGGCACACTGACAGTCGTGCATGAGCGCGACGCCGATCATTTCGACGTCGCCGCGACGCTCGACACGCAGAAGAGCGCGCGCACGATCGCGCTCGATCCCGGCGACCACCGCGTCTTTCTTGCGGCCGCACGGTTCGAGGACACCGGCGCGCCGTCGCAGCCGGGACACCGTCCGCCGATGGTGCCGGATTCGTTCGCGATCCTCGTCGTCGCGCCGCCGGGCGCGCCTGCCGGACAAACCGGCCGCTGAACGCGCAAACGCCGAGCCTCGCTCGTTCATGCTGCGGACCGGGCCGCCTGCGCAGAGTGCGCGCAGCCTGCCAGAGCGAGGTCGCAGAGATGGAAAAGGTCGCCGAACGTGCGCGTAGCATCATCCGCACCCAGCTCGGAATGCGCGAGTCGGAGCCGATCGGGCTCGATGCGCGCATCCGCGACCTCGGTGCGGATGATCTCGACAACGTCGAGATCATCCTCGCACTGGAAGAGGAGTTCGAATGCGCGATTCCGGACACCGTCGCCGTGCGGATGACGACGTTCGGCGATGTCATGGCGTTCCTGCACGGCCGCCAGGCGGCCTGATCGCCGCGACGCGGTAAGCTCGCGCGATGAGAAGCGCGGGAATCCTGCTCCATCGTCGGCGCGAAGGCGCGCTACAAGTTCTGCTCGCGCATCCGGGCGGACCGTTCTGGGCGCGTCGCGACGACGGCGGCTGGACGATTCCGAAAGGGCTCGTCGACGCCGGCGAGAGCGCCGAAGCGGCGGCGCGGCGCGAGTTCCTCGAGGAGCTCGGCGCCGAAGCGATCGGCGAGCTGGTCCCGCTCGGCAGCGTGCGTCAGCGTGGCGGCAAGCACGTCGAGGCGTTCGCGCTGGAAGGCGATTTCGACGTCGCCGCGCTTCGGAGCAACACGTTCGAGACCGAATGGCCGCCGCGAAGCGGCCGCATGCAGACGTACCCCGAGATCGACCGTGCCGCATGGATGGATCTCGCGACGGCGCGCATCAAGCTGCTCGAAGCGCAACGGCCGCTGCTCGACCGGCTCGAAGCCGCGCTCGGCTGAGCGCGCGTCAGACGACTTCGATGCGCGGCGGTCCTTCGATCATGCGGCCGACCGCGGCCGCGCCGGCGAAGCCCATCGACGCGAAGATCGCGAGCACGTCGCCGACCGCATCGGGCGCGCATGCGACGAGCAGCCCGCCCGACGTCTGCGGATCGGTCAGCAGCGCGCGCGTCGTATCCGGAAAGTCCTTGCCGAGGCGAACTTCGTTACCGTACGCGTTCCAGTTGCGTCCCGACGCGCCCGTCACGAAACCGGCCGCGGCGAGCTCGGCTGCACCGTCGACGAGCGGAACATCGGCGGCGCGGAGCTCGATGCCGAGCCCGCTGCCGCGACTCATCTCGAGCGCGTGTCCGAACAGGCCAAAGCCGGTCACGTCGGTGATCGCGTGCACGCCGGCGTGCGCCGCGAGCTTCGGGCCGGGCCGGTTGAGCCGCGTCGTCGTCTCGATCAGCGTGCGATAGCGAGCGGCATCGAGCGCATTCTTCTTGAGCGCGGCCGAGAGCACGCCGACGCCGATCGGCTTGCCGAGCACGAGCACGTCGCCGCGCTCTGCCGTGCTGTTGAGACGGATCGCATCGGGATGCGCGAGGCCAAGCGCGACGAGCCCGTAGATTGCCTCGACCGAATCGATGCTGTGCCCACCCGCGATCGGAATGCCGGCGTCCGCGCAGACCGATTCGCCGCCGCGCAGGATCTCGCGGATCGTCGCGGGCGGCAGCACGTTGATCGGCATGCCGACGAGCGCGAGCGCGAGGATCGGCGTGCCGCCCATCGCGTAGACATCGGACAGCGCGTTCGTCGCGGCGATGCGGCCGAAGTCGAACGGATCGTCGACGATCGGCATGAAGAAATCGGTCGTCGCGATCAGCGCCTGCTCGTCGTTGAGTCGATAGACCGCCGCATCGTCGCCGGTCTCGGTGCCGACCATCAGGTTCGCGTACGCGCGCATCGGCGCGACGTCGCGCAGAAGCTCGGCGAGCACGCCCGGCGCGATCTTGCAGCCGCAGCCGCCGCCGTGGGAGAGCGAGGTGAGTCGCGGAATGTTCGCTTCTGTCGTCATGCTTTTGCTTCAATCGGCCCGAGAAGCATAGCTCTACAACGCCTCATCGAAGCGTGCTGTCATTGAAATTCCGGCCATGGATGGCCGCGGGTAGACTCCCAAACAAAAGCCCACGCACCCGCAGCGCCAACGCTCATCGAAGCGGCGATCCAGGACGGATCGCACAAACCATGGCGGAAGGCAGCAGGAGTCGAACCTACCCGGAAGCGATCGACGCCCCCAACCGGGTTTGAAGCCCGGCCGCATCACCGGATGCGCTTGCCTTCCGTGAAATCAGAACGACACGCCGTCGCGTATCCGATGCGCAGCGCGTACGCGTCGAGTGTAGCCAACGCGATCGAAGAACTCCAAGATCTGGATCGTGCGCTTGCGGCCGACACCGATCGCGTCGCGGTACGTGGCCGCTTCGATCGCACCATGCGCGTCGGCGACGCGGCGCGCGATCGCGACGAGCTCGCGCACGCGCTCGGGCGCGTAGAAGAGATCGCGCACGATCTGCTGCACGCTGCCTTCGGCGTTGAGCTTGCGTAGCGTCTGGCGCACTTCGTCTTCGGATGCCGCCGTTGCGGTCGCGAGATCGCGCACCCACGGCGGATCGAATCCGCCCGCGGCGATGCGTGGCATCAGCGCCGCGGCGAGCGCGATCTCGCGTTCGGAAAGCTGCACGCGATGCTCGGGACGGCGCAGGAACGCGCCGTTCCGGACGAGCGTGCCGTCGTCGGTCAGTGTCTTCAGGATCGCCGCCCACAGGTCCGGCGGTGCGGCCGGCGCCGCGATCCGCTGCAGGCGGGCGTGGCCGAGGCCGGGCTCGTCGGGCGATGCGGCGTGGAAATCGGCCATCGCCGCCACGATGCGCTCGCGCAATGCGCGCAGATGTGCGGCTGCGATCGCGATCGGTTCGCCGGCGCCTTCGAGCAGGATCACATCGTCGGGAAGCGCATCGGCGATCGCCGCATCGTTCGCGAGGCGCATCAGCGTCGACAATCGCAGGCCGTACGGCGCCTGGGCGATCAATGCGGCCGCTCCGTCGCCGGCCAGCATGCGCTCGATTGCATCGAGATAGCGCATGCGCGCGTCGCTGCGCCGCTGCCGCGCCGGCGCGAACGGATCGAGCACGATGCCGCCGCCGATCGTCGTCGCCGCCTGCGCGTCGCGCACGATGAAGCGATCGCCAGGCGCGGCGCAGATCGG
>Ga0068865_100002887_pt1 | contig 10243 bp, 9 predicted proteins | sample KBSMisM12_FD_75293 | JGI IMG/M metagenome (GOLD analysis project Ga0068865, IMG submission 75293) | Miscanthus rhizosphere microbial communities from Kellogg Biological Station, Michigan, USA - KBS Miscanthus M1-2 | ecosystem: Host-associated > Plants > Roots > Rhizosphere > Soil ...
TATCAAAGGTTTCCAGGATGTTTTTAAAAAAAGAAAAGAAGAAGCGAACGAATATTATGCGGCCATCTTACCGCAGGGTATGAACGAAGATATGGCACGATTGCAGCGGCAGGCATTGGCCGGATTGTTATGGAGTAAGCAATACTATCATTTTGATGTTGAAACATGGCTCTCTACCTCTGACGGTATCAGTCCTGTAAGCAACAGCAAAATGACCGGCCGCAACAGTGATTGGAAACATTTAAAAAACCAGGATATTATTTCCATGCCGGATAAGTGGGAATATCCCTGGTATGCAGCGTGGGATCTTGCTTTTCAATGTATTTCCATGGCGGTTGCCGATCCCACTTTTGCAAAGCACCAGCTTATGCTGATTATGCGGGAATGGTATATGAAACCGGATGGTCAGTTGCCTGCGTATGAATGGAATTTCAGTGACGTGAATCCGCCTGTACAAGCCTGGGCAACGCTACAGGTTTATGCAATTGAAAAAAAACAAACCGGGAAAGGCGATATAAGTTTTCTGAAAAAAGTTTTTCAAAAATTGTTGATCAATTTTACATGGTGGATCAACAGGAAAGATCGAAACGGAAACAACATATTTGAAGGTGGATTTTTGGGACTTGATAATATCGGCGTATTCAACAGGAGTTATCATTTTCCCGGGGAAATGCAGTTGGAGCAGGCCGATGGTACAAGCTGGATGGGCATGTATGCGTTGAATATGCTGGATATGGCTATTGAAATTGCGATGGTAGACGCTTCATTTGAAGATACAGCTACAAAATTTTTTGAACATTTTGTATTAGTTGCCGAAGCATTGAACGAACATGGCTTATGGAACGAGGAAGATAAATTTTTCTACGACGTTTTATGTGTGGATGGTTCTGCACCGTTGCCGTTACGGATTCAATCTATTGTAGGACTGACTTCTTTATTTGCTGTTTCAACAATAGAGAGGAAAGCACTGAGCAAACTGACCGATTTTAATAAACGCATGCTTTGGTTTGAAAACTACCGGAAGAAAAATAAAAAATTCTGGCCCAATGAGGAGAGAAGTGATTCTGATGAAATTTTATTATCGCTTGTGCCGAAGGAACGATTAATTTATTTACTGCAACGATTACTCAACGAGGATGAATTTTTATCGGAAGGAGGAATCCGGGCTTTATCAAAGTACCATGAAGAAAATCCATATTCTGTAAAGGTGGATGGAAACATGTACACGATACGGTATGACCCGGGCGATTCTACATCGGACATGTTTGGCGGTAACAGCAACTGGCGCGGGCCGGTGTGGATGCCACTCAATTTTTTAATTATTCAGTCTATCCGCAACTTTGGGGATTTTTATAAAGACAACTTATTGATAGAATACCCGACCGGTTCAGGTATAAAAAAGAATCTTGAACAGGTAGCAATGGAGCTTACAAAACGGGTTATAAGTTTATTTGAAAAAGATGCGGATGGAAATCGCCGGTTAAATGGCGAGTACAACTGGTTTTATAAAAAACCTGGTAACGAACATCTCGTTTTATTCTATGAATATTTTCATGGTGATAATGGAAAAGGACTGGGTGCAAGTCATCAAACGGGATGGACAGCACTTGTAGCTGAGTTGATCAGTGAATATGGAAAAAAAGGAAAGTTGCCGGATATCGATATGCCCAACCCGATTGTGACAGAGCAACAACCGAACTTTGGCGAAAAAAAAGTGAAGGTGTAATAGAATGACGGAACATCTTTTCTTAATCGCCACACAGGGTTTCCATATAACTTTGATTTCAAAATTTGCCTATGGAATTTGGTCGCGTACCGGAAAGTGAATTGGACACTATTGACTTTAGTTTACCTGCTGAACCTGCGGACAATAAGAAAATATTAAGTGGAAAGAAGAATAAAAACGCCAAAGTATATATCGGTTGTGCAAAATGGGGACGACTTGAATGGGTAGGAAAAATATATCCGCCGAAAACAAAAGAAAAGAATTTTTTACAGCATTATGTAGAGCATTATAATTGTATTGAGCTGAATGCAACACACTACAAAATATATGGAGAAAATGGAATTCGCAGATGGGCGGAAAAAGCAGATGGAAAAGATTTTTTGTTTTGCCCGAAAATGTACCAGGGCATAACGCACAAAAGAAGTCTGAAAGGAAAAGAATTTCTTACAAATGAATTTTTCAGGGGGATAGCTGGTTTTGGACATCATCTCGGTCCAATCTTCGTGCAAGTGAGTGATACGTTTTCACCAAACAGAAAAGAAGAATTATTTAATTATCTCGCTTCGCTGCCAAAAGATTTGCAATTTTTTCTCGAAGTGCGCCATCCTGGTTGGTTTGCAAAAGAAAAAGAATTGAACGATATGCTTACATTTTTGCGGAGACATAATATGGGTGCCGTAATAACTGATACTGCCGGCAGAAGGGATTGTGCACACATGAATCTTACCATTCCAAAAACATTTATAAGATTTGTAGGCAATAGCTTGCATCCAACCGATTATCCGCGTATAGACAGATGGGTAAAGCAAATGAAATACTGGCTGGATAAAGGTATTGATGAGCTTTTCTTTTTTATGCATATGCATGACGAAGCGAAATCGCCCGAGTTGACGGTTTATCTTATTGATAAAATGAATAAAGAATGTGGATTGAATTTGATTAAACCGACGTTTATTGAAAATGGTGAGCCTTCGAAGCCAAAAAAGAGAAGTTTGTTTGACAGGTAGTCTGTTTATTGATAAGATTTATAACAGGCTTTATCATGAGCGCTTTTTCTGTTTTATAAGTAACTATTTCCCCTTTATTTTCCATAACCATCCAATTACCAATTTTACTTTACCTCATACAATTCATCCCATCTTGTTGTGTATCGCGGGCTTCTCAATTCCTGTCTCATCTTCCAGTCACGGGTAGTACCGGAAGCAGCAAATTTCAATACATCATCGCGCTGGCTGAAGTTGACGTTGTCAATCGTATCCATTAATCGCCGTTCACAATTTTTTGTTTCTGACAAAAACATGTTCCCTTGAATTGACTCATCAGTAACCAGTCCGCTTAACATGACACCGGCTTTTTTATACTCTTGCCCACGCCTGTACAATTTATCTACAAGTGCTATTGCCGGTTTTATCAATTCCTGCGTGATAGAAGTGGCCGCAGGCAAAGTAGTACGCTCACTCAAAGTAGAACCCTGGAAACTCATATTGTGGTCTTCTTCTTTTTTTACAATAAAGACACTAATCACTTTGGCGGCGCTATGCTGTCTTCTCAATTTTTCTGCTGCCCTTGAAGTATAAGTTGCCACCGCTTCTTTTATATCATTAATATCACTCACAGGGTTGCCAAACATTCTCGTTGTAGCGATCATTTTTTTTTCAATGAGTTCGTCTCTCATATCCACTGCGTGTTCGCCCCGTAATTCTTTAATTAATCGCACGCCGACGACACCTCCAAGAAAGCGATGGGCCCATGCCTCCGACATGGTTGCCAGTTCCCATCCATTGGTGATACCCATATTATAGAGTTTCTGTGAATAGGCACCCCCTACGCCCCATAAACTATGTACTCTTGCCTGCTGCAGGGCTTCGCGTTGTTTTTCGGGCGTATTAAGAACGGTAATACAACCGGAAGTTTTCTTATTTTGTTTAGCGATGTGATTGGCCAGCTTGGCCAGCGTTTTCGTTGGGGCCACACCGATAGATACTGAAATACCCGTCCACATTTCTACAGTGTCTTTAATGAACTTCGCCGTTTCATACAATTCTTCATCACGAATAATACTTAAATCAACAAAAGCCTCATCGACAGAGTAGACTTCCACGTTATCCCGGCCGGCCAATTCGCGCAATGTATCCATTACACGCATACTTAGATCACCGTATAAATTGTAGTTGGATGAAAAAACCGCAATGTCATTTTCCTCAATCAGGTGCTTTGCCATGAAGTATGGGCCTGCCATCTGCACGCCTAAGTCTTTTGCCTCATCACTACGGCTCACAATGCAACCATCGTTGTTGCTTAAAACAACAACAGGCCGCCCCGCGAGTTGCGGCTTAAATAATCTTTCGCACGAACAATAGAAGCTGTTGCAATCTACAATTGCTTTCATATATCTTAGTTTATTAACCGATAGATTTATCTCTTTTGCGATTGTCGAGAAAAGACTGCAAAACAGGATCAATAACATGAATCACGCAGGTTACGACGCCCCAGGGATCGAAACGAACAAATTCATCAATTTCAACAGGACGGAATTTTCTGTTTTCCGGAGAAAGGAAAGCTTTGTTAAACGTTTTTTGAAAACGGCGGACCAACAACTCTCCATTTATAGAACCGACGATAATTTTTCCGCTTTCAGCTTTGATACTGCGATCAACGATCAGCACATCTCCTTCATGAATGCCTGCATCTGTCATTGCATCTCCTTTCATGCGAAAGAAAAAAGTGGCCGGTTTATTTATTATTAATTGCTCGTTCAGGTCGATACCCCGCTCTGCATAATCATCTGCTGCAGCGCCGAATCCTGTCGCATTAGCAGTGCGTATCTGTTCCTGCGAAAATTGTTTTGATCCTTTGTACGCCGCACCATAAAAATCTTCGTCCATAAAAAATATTTAAAAAAGGGAAAATAAATTTTTATAAAGCTAAATAATTTAGTAAATTTATGCTAACAAATATGGTAAAAAATTTTATTATCTGGCTTTGCCGGTAATGACTGGCGGGACTTTAAACGATGGGTTATTATGAAAACAATTATTGACGCTATTCCGGGCTACCGGGTGTATGAGTATCAAGTGGTACTTAATCCTCACAAAGAATTGTGGGAGAAGATCATGAAAGTAAAAGAGGAGTTTGCTGATATGTATAAAACCGATCATGCACGTTGGGGCAAGCCGCATGTCGCACTGGTAAACTTTGTGCAATACGGTATGATGGAGGATCGCATCGTACATCGCCTGAATGCAATCGCAATGGCTCAGTATCCTTTTAAGATAGAATTAAAAGATTTTGGAAGTTTTCCGGCGCATACAATATATATAAATGTAACGACTAAAGTGCCCGTTCAGAATCTTACAAAGACGATCCGTGCAGAAACGCAACGGCTAATGAAACTGAACGACGATAATAAGCCTTATTTTATTATGGAACCGCATCTGACAATAGCAAGAAAACTGCAGCCCTGGCAATACGAAAAGGGATGGCTCGAATACAGTACTAAAAATTTTACCGGGCGGTTTATAGCTGATGGAATGTTGTTGTTGAAACGGCCTGTTGGTGAAGTGAAGTACCAGATAGTAAAACGTTTTGAGTTTCAGAATTTACCGGTGGTGACGAAACAAGGAGAATTGTTTGTGTAGCCGGTTGATGAATTAGTATCAGCTTTAGTTGCGTCATCCCGCCGATTGCGGGATCCTGTAGCAGTTCTATTGAACTGTTTAAGCAACATCATGCTGCTTACCTCGTGATAGCGATATGTAATACATAGATTAACCTTAAACCTTTATCGCTAAGAAAAGTATAGCCGGGAAATGTGTGGATGGCAAGGAGAATAAAGAACAATGAATAAGTGCAGTGGATATGAAGAGGAGTTCTTTATTCTCCTTTTGCATTTATAATATGCCCGTTTTTATCTGTAACGAAAACTAAATTCTATGTCAGGCAAATTAAAGCAAGACCATTATAAAGCAGCTCCGAAGAGGCATGATTTAAATAATGAATCGACACCTGCTGATGAAGGGCAAAAACCGGATAATTATTTTGTTGGCAGAGGCGCTCAATTCAATACAAAGAACCGTTTTCTGAAAGATGAACGGACAAGGGAACATATAGAGGGTATTGATGACTGGTCTGATGAGAATGTCGCTACACAATACATGGAACAGGAATCAAAAACTATTGTCAATAAAGTGGATAGCCCGGATGTTGGCATGATGTACAGCATGAATCCATATGCCGGATGTGAGCATGGGTGTATTTATTGCTATGCACGCAATGTTCACGAATATTGGGGTTATAGTGCGGGACTTGATTTTGAACGAAAGATAATCGTAAAGAAGAATGCGCCACAACTGCTTCGCAAATTCCTGATGAATCCAAAATGGGTCTGTGCCCCGCTCATGCTGAGTGGCAATACAGATTGTTATCAGCCTGCTGAACAGATCTATCGCCTTACAAGAGGCATGCTCGAAGTATGTAATGAATTTAATCAACCGGTGGGGATACTTACGAAAAACTCCTGGATATTGAAAGATAAAGATGTGCTGCAGGAAATGGCAAAGAAAAGATTAGTGTCTGCAATGGTTTCGATTACGTCATTCAATGAAGATCTGCGCAGAGTAATGGAGCCCAGAACAACAACAGCAAAGCAAAAATTAAAAGTGATCAATGAACTCAGCAGCGCCGGTGTGCGCATGGGCGTTATGATGGGACCGATGATACCTGGCTTGAATGAACACGAAATGCAGCGGATCATGAAAGAAGCAAAAGATAATGGCGCCACGTTTACCGCATATACGTTTATCCGGTTGAATGGAGCTATTAAATTTTTATTTCACGATTGGCTGTACAAAAATTTCCCGGATCGGGCAGATAGGGTATGGCATATGGTAGAGCAAAGTCACGATGGACAAGTAAATGATACGCGATGGGGTGTGCGTATGCGTGGTGAAGGACCGATTGCGCAAATGGTAGCTCAACAGTATAAAAAATATGGAAAGTTGTATGGAATGAATGCGGAGGAATGGAGTTTGGATACGACGATATTCAGGAGGCCGGGGGAGCAGGGGAGGTTGTTTTGAAAGCATTTCTAAATCTGTACGTACATGAAAAGGTATCGCAAAATGGAAATAAAAGAGTATCTGATCAAGTTCCGGTAATCATTCCGGAAATTGTCTGAATACTTTGCGAAAGAAATGCTGTTGTTGTTTTGATGAAAAAAATATTTTAAAAAATTTCTTCTTAATTCTTGGCAACATCAAAAAATTATTTTCATCTTTGCATCGCAAAACAAATTTTAAAACAGTTACATGCCTCAACGAATGATATTACATATTGAATCAGCAAGATGGTTTAGTCACAAAGATGACTATACAGTTTGCAGGGCAGGTATGCTGCAGGAATAAGTTAAGTTGAAAATAACGAATTCGATAGAATACAGGCCCCGCAAGAGATTGCGGGGTTTTTTATTGTGTGGTCCGGGAGGTATGGCGTGCAGCATAGGAGGTAAAGAACGATTGGTTTATGTAATGTGTCATGTATTGAATCTATATAAATTAAAACAAAGTGCAGCGGCAATTACGTCATAAACGATTTACAGGAATAACGTTAATGGGTGTTCTATTATCGCCCGCATGCTATTGGTATGCGCAGATAAAAGGAAGTATTGTGCCCATAGGTAATGAAAATGATAGTAAACATTGGCGACCGGCTTATATCCATACATAGGTATAAACTATACTTATGAAGGAGACCCGGTCGCAAAACGACCGGGTTTTTTATGTGTGAATTATAAAATATAAACCGAAGGAAGGTATGTGATGGCATTTTTAATGACGGTATTGGTAATTCAGTTTATTGTAAAAACAATGATTGACAAATCGAAACCAAAAAACAAAGATGTAAATATGACGGAAGCAACAGGCGTAAAACATCCTGCGGAATTTATGCTCCGTCAAAATGATAAGATGCAGGAAGGAGGAATAAACGTTCCCCGTGAGATGCAGCGGGGACGTTTTAAAAAGACTTAGTGGGACTACTTATAAACGTATTGTGTCAATAACCTGTAAAACGATGACCAATGGAACAGAAACAACAATGGAGAAAACTAAATGGCGAACGGATTAAAATTGCAATTGCCGATGAAGTAATGAATGTATTGATGCGTGAAAGGGAGGCAGGGAATGAACTTAAAGTATGTATTGGTACAGATAGCCAGGTAAAAGGTAAGGAAACAGAATTTGCTACCGTAATTGTTTTTATCCGGAAAGGTAAAGGTGGATTCATGTACATACATAACGAATTTACCAAACAAAAAATGAGCATTAAACAACGGATGCTCACTGAGGTAAACAAAAGTATCGAAGTGGCATTTGAACTATGTAATATTTTTTCACGCTTTTGTGTGGATATGGAAGTGCATGCCGACATCAACACTAATCCAAACTTCAAAAGCAATGATGCGTTGAAAGAAGCAATGGGTTATATCGTGGGGATGGGGTTCGCTTTCAAGGCAAAGCCGGATGCGTTTGCAAGTTCAAATTGTGCGAATAAGGTGGTACAATAACGGGATTGAGCTTAAAGGATTATTATTCATTATGAAGAAATAGAAACTAAGATTTGATCAATTCACCTCATTGAGGCGCATAAAAAAATTGTTATGGAAATATTTTTACTAATAGGCGTGATTATGGGGATAGTATTCAGATTATGTCCCCCTTTATTATCAGGGTTGAAGAGAAAGTATCGACAAATTACAGAGAAGAGAAATGCTTCGATATTTGAGAATCATTATCTCGAGAGCAAAGCATTTTATTTATACAGGTTTAAAAGAATTCCTTGCATGACCTTCATCGATGATATTGATGCGACAAAAGCGTTTGAATATGTTCGAAAGAAGTATTCTCACCGGGTAGTTGACATATACCAGGCCTGCTTTTTTAACAGGCAGGCTGAGAAGCATCAGTTTAGTAAAACGTTGTTTGTGCTGGATAACAGGATGATTATTGAATTGGCTGGTAACTACGCAAGAATCCTGTATCCAAATAACCTGTTTCACATTGCCGACAAATTGCTCACGGCCTTGAATGATTTCAGGTTGCCGGAAAAGAAAGAAGATTTTGAAATAAACATCATTACGTTTTCAAACAATAGTCTCGATTTGAAAAGCCTGGATATTAAACCGACGGTTCTCGATCTTGACTTGTATTATAACGACGATTTTAAGGATATAGATGCGACTATCAGGAAAAGGTTAAGTCAGCAAAATGATAAGGGGATTGTTTTACTGCATGGATTGCCCGGCACAGGTAAAACGACATATTTGCGTCACCTGATTGGAGAATTAAAAAAGAAAGTACTTTTTGTTTCTCCTTCCGTTGCAGGCAATCTGATGAATCCTGAATTTATTGATTTGCTCGTAGACAATCCCAATTCGGTGTTGATCATTGAAGATGCTGAAAATATAATGATGGATAGAAAGCATAATAGCGACTCTTCCGTATCCAACCTGCTCAACCTGAGTGATGGTTTATTGAGTGATTGCCTGAATGTCCAGATTATCTGCACATTCAACAGCTCTCTTCATCTTATCGACGCTGCGTTGATGAGAAAAGGGCGGTTAATTGCAAGATATGAGTTTGGGAAGTTGAGTGTTGAAAAATCCCAAAAGCTTTCTGACCATCTTGGATTTGAAACAACTATCAGCCAGGCCTTGACGATCGCTGAGATTGCCAATCAGCACGAACAGCAGTATGAAGCAAAACGCACACAGGTTCTGGGTTTCAGGAGGGAAGAAACATTGATGAATTGAGTTGTTTCAAAGTTTCGTTGATTTTAGTGCGTATACAAAAAATCGTGATATGCAATCAAGTCAAAGGATGTCTTAAGGTTGCCGGAGTTTGCTTATTGTTTACCTTTTGCAGACAGAGAGGAAAAAGCCGGCAACCTTTTCTAAGGTATTTTTATGGGCAAAACCCGAAATAGAATAAAAACAGTTTAAAACCGGACAATATGATTATTCTTATTCAGTGCAGGGACAGCGTTGGACTGGTTGCCGTTATCGCAAAGGTTATGGCAGCAAACCGCATTAATATTCTTTCTATGCGTGAACATGTGGACACCATTGAAGGACAATTTTTTTTGCGGTTATCGGCTGAAGCACATGATGAGACAGGCAGATTGCAGGCAGAGCTAAAGAATGTATTGCCTGCAGATGCGACCGTGACTGTAAACCCGCAGCCTGAAAAGAAGATTGTGGTAATGGTGACTAAAGAGTATCACTGTCTTGGTGATATATTAATGCGTCATCATTTTAAAACATTAGGAGCCATTGTTCAGGCCGTCATTGGCAATCATGACGTGTTGCAGGACATATGTGAAAGATTTGGTGTACCCTTTATACATGTCAGTCATGAAGGGATAAACAAAGAACAGTTTGAAACGAAACTGTATTTACATCTCGGGCGTTATGAATATGATTATTTGGTGCTGGCGAAGTTTATGCGGATTTTGTCACGGGAA
>Ga0068865_100002906_pt1 | contig 10220 bp, 5 predicted proteins | sample KBSMisM12_FD_75293 | JGI IMG/M metagenome (GOLD analysis project Ga0068865, IMG submission 75293) | Miscanthus rhizosphere microbial communities from Kellogg Biological Station, Michigan, USA - KBS Miscanthus M1-2 | ecosystem: Host-associated > Plants > Roots > Rhizosphere > Soil ...
CTCCTCGAGCGGCAGCCTGCCTGCCTGGTCCGGGTGCGCCTCGACGGCGGCCTGCTCGCCTGCAACGATGCCGCGCTCCGCCTCTTCGCCGTCGGCACGCTGCGCGCCATCCTCAACACCGCCCTCACCGATCGCGTCGTCGAGACCGAACGGCCGAGGTGGCAGGAATTCGTCACACGCTGCTGGGCGAACGGCGCCGCCTCGCTCGAGTGCCACCTGCTGGTCTCCGGCGACCAGGCGCGACCGGTGCTCGTTCAGGGCGTGGCGCTCAACGACCATCCTGACGGCATCGACTCGCTGCTGCTGAACCTCCGCGACCAGTCGCAGATCCGCCAGCTCGAGCTCGCGATTCAGAGCGCGGAGATGAACCGCGTGAGCCGCGAGGAACGTCAGCGGGCGGCGCGCGATCAGTTCGAACAGGCGATCGCCCAACACCTGAAAGGCTCGGTGTTCGCCGATGCTGACGTGGTCGAGCGCCGGCCACCGGCCAGAGAGCGCGAAGAGCACGCCGCGCAGGAACAGCAACGACAGGCGAAGTTGGCCGAGCTCGAGCGAATCGTCGAGGAAACCCGGCTCGCATTGTTGGACCAGGACCGGCAGCATCGCGACCGCGTCGCCACCCTGGAGACCGCGCTCGCGGCCGCGCATGCAGCGGAATCGGCTGCCGCTGCCAGCCGTGAGAAGCACGCTCAGGCCTCAACGGCCGAACAGGCACGCCTCCAGGCGTTCATCGCGGATTCTGAGTCGGCCCGCACGCGGGTCGCCGCCGAACATCAAGCAGCGTTGACTGCGCTCGAAGGGTTGTTGGCGCGGACCCGGGAGGAAGCCGCGTTCAGCCGCGAGCAATCACGCCAGGCAGTAACCGAGTTGCGCGCGCAACTCGAGGAGGCGTCCGCCGAGCAACTCCGTGCGACAGGGCGCGCCGAAGAACTGCAGAAAGAGCACCACCTCATTCGCGCCGGGCACCAGCAGGCGCTCGCCGACGCTGAAACCCAGCGGCTGGCGCTGGCCGACCTGCGAACCGAGCTGTCCTGGGCGGCCACCGAGCAAGGGCGTCTGGCCGCGCGGATCGAGGAGCACGAGCGCGAGCGGGACCATCTTGTCGCCGCGCATCAGGTGCAGCTGGAGCAGGCGTCGGCGGGGCAAAGCCGTGCCACAGGGCGCGCCGAAGAACTCGAGCGAGAGCTCGAGTCGATGCGCGCCGGCCACCAGCGGGCCGTCGCCGACCTGGAGATCGGCACCCGCGAGGTCGTCGCGCAGCTGCGCGCGCGCGAGACGCAATTGGCGGAGGCGGCGGCCGAGCAGGGCCGTCTGGCCGCGCGGGTCGAGGAGCACGAGCGCGAGCGGGACCATCTTGTCGCCGCGCATCAGCGGGAACTGGAGCAGGCGTCGGCCGGGCAAAGCCTTGCAACAGCGCGCGCCGAAGAGCTGCAGCGAGAGCTCGACTTCATGCGCGCCGGCCACCGGCAGGCCGTCGCCGACCTGGAGATCAGCAACCGCGAGGTCGCAGCGCACCTCCTCGCGAGCGAGACGCAACTGGCGCAGGCGAAGGTCGAGCAGGGCCGTCTGGCGGCGCAGATCGAGGAGCACGAGCGCGAGCGGGATCGTTTGATCGCGGCGCATCAGCAGGCGCTCGCTGAAGGTGAAACCAGCAAGCGCGAGATCGTGGCCGATCTGCGCGAGCAACTGTCGCAGGCGTTCGCCGAGCAGAGCCGCCTGGCCGCACGCGCCGACGAGCAGGATCGGGAACGGGATCGGGTGAGGGCGGAGCATCACCGCGCCCTCACTGATTTGGAGGCGAGCAAGTACAGGGCCCTGGAGGAGCTGCGCGAGCAGTTGTCGCAGGCGTTCGCCGATCAGGACCGTCTGGCCGCGCGCGCCGCCGCGCAGGATCTGGAACAGGACCGGATACGCGCCGAGCACCAACGGGCCCTCGCCGAGCTGGAGACGAGCAAGCGCGAGGCCCTGGCCGAGTTGCGCCCGCAGCTGGAACAGGCGTTGGCGGCGCAGAGCCATCTGGCGGCGCGGTTCGAAGAGCACGAGCGGGAGCGGGATCGTCTGATCGCCGCGCATCAGCAGGCGCTTGCCGACGCGGAGACGAGCAAGCGCGAGGTCCTGACCGAGTTGCGCGTGCAGTTCGAGCAGGCCTCGGCGGAGCAGAGCCGGTTCGCGGGGCGGATCGAGGATCAGGAGCGCGAGCGTGATCGTCTGGTCGCCGCGCATCAGCAGGCGCTCGCCGACGCGGAGACGAGCAAGCGCGAGGTCCTGAACGAGTTACGAGCGCAGCTGGAGCAGGCGTCGGCGGAGCAGAACCGGTTGACGGCGCGGGTCGAGGAGCAGGAGCGCGAGCGGGCTCAGCTGATCGCCACGCATCAGCAGACGCTTGCCGATGCCGGGACCAGCAAGCGCGAGGCCCTCGCTGAGCTGCGCACGCAACTGGAGCACGCGTCAGCCGAGCAGGGCCGTTTGGCCGCGCGCGCCGACGAGCAGAATCTCGAACAGGACCGGATGCGGGCGGACCACCACCGGGCCCTCGCCGACCTGGAGACCAGGAAGCACGACGCGCTGGCCGAGCTGCGCTCGCAGTTGTCGCAGGCTGAAAGCGACAACCGCCTGCTGGTCGCGCGCGCCGAAGAGGCCGAGCGCGAACGCGAACGCGTGAGCACCCAGCACGAATTCGCCATCGCCGGCCTGCAGGCGAGTGCGCGCGAGGCGCTGGCGGGCGTGCGCGCCCAGCTGTCGCAGGCAGTGTCCGACAACCGTCTGCTGGTCGCGCGGATCGAAGAGCACGATCGTGAACGCGAGCGCATGAGCGCCGGGCACCAGCTGGCCATGGCCGAACTGCAGGCCAGCAAGCTCGAGGCGGAAACCGAGCTGCGCGCCCAGCTGTCGCTGGCGGCAGCGGAACGCAGCCGGATGACCGTGCTGTTCGAGGAGCACGAGCGCCGTCAGCACGAGGTGGTGGCCGAGTGCGAGCGCGCGCTGATCGACGTCCAGCAGTCGCTGCTCGTCCGAAACAGGTTTGAGAGCGTCGAGCGCCGCCTCACCGACGCGGTCGATGACGGTGCGCGCGCGAAAACCGAGGGAGAACGCCTGGCTGATCTGCAGGGCGTATTGACCCAGGCGTTTTCCGAGATGAAGGCCGTGTTCGCTGATGAAGGGGTCCTGAGGGAGTCCTTCATCGAGCCGGCGGCGGCAACGGCGGCCGATCACGAGGACGTGGCCGATGTGCAGGCCGAGCCGGAGCTCCTGGGCGATGAGCAGTTCCCGGTGACGCCGGCTGTTGACGAAATGCCGACGTTATTCGACAGCGCCGACGACACCTTCGTGCGGGCCCTTCTCACGGAGACCGACGAGCGTGTGCTGTTCGACGGCACCGACGACTGGTACGTCCGTCATCTTCTCGAGGGAACCGGCGAAGCCCTTCCCGTGGACAGTACGGCTCCGCCGGCTGAGCCCGCGCACGCCGAATCGGACCGGCAGACGATGGACGTGGCAGACGATACCCTGATGCACCACACCGTTCTGCCGGAGGACTCGTAGTGGCGGCCGTCGATCCGCAGCCGGCAGGTCAGACCGAGGCTCACGGGGCCCCGCGGCGACGGCCCGCTTCTGCCATGCCGTCGATCACGGGCCTCCGCATCTCGCCGCCCGGCATCGGCGCGACGCTCGTCGATATCTCGACCAACGGTCTGCTGGCGGAGTCGGGCGTGGCGCCCAGGATCGGCCAGGAGGTCGAGGTGACGTTCGAGGGGACGTTTTCACCAGCGACGGCGGCGGGACAGGTGGTCCGCAGCGCGATCGCGGCGATGGCGCCGGGCGGCATCCGCTATCACGTGGCCGTCGCGTTCACGACGCCAATCGTCCTCGATCCGCTGCCTGAAGCCATCGCTGCCGCTTCACAACAGACGGACGAGATCTTCAATCGCTGGTAGGAGCATCCACAGCGCGCTGTCCGGACCGACTAACGAAACAGGACGTTGAACGCAGAGATCGCTGAGGCCTTCCGGGCAAAGACCGAAGACTCCGCGCCCTCCGCGTGCCCTACGTTCAACGCCTATGAAACCTCAGAAATCGAACTGCACGCTGATCTTGGCGAACCGTGCCGTCGTGATATTCAACGGATTCATGTATGTCGCCCCGTAGGGGAACGTCGAGTACACATCCGGCGTGCTCGAGTTGAACAAGTTAAACAGGTCGACCGACGCCATCGTCCGGGTCCGGCTGTAACGGAAAAGCTTGCCGATCCGCAGATCCACCGAGTTCAGCCGTTCGCCGTACTTGGCGCCCGGTTCGACGATGTTCAGGAACGTGACAGCCTGGCCGTTCGAGAACGGGCGGCCGAGCGTGGTCTGGGAGGGCGACACCGTCGCGACCCCTCCGATGCTCTGATTAGCGACGCTCGGGAAGTTGCTGCCGGGATACGGCAGGCTGTGGAACGTCCCACTGACGAGCACGTCCACCTTTGGCACCGTGTAGGTCACGAGACCCTTGAGGTTCGTCAGCCACGTCGACTCACGATGGCAAAAGGCCGCCGGCCATTGCGCCGTAGAGCCGATGAACGGTGAGCCGCCTGTCAGCGTGCCGCCGTTGCTCGCCGGTACGTAGACATCCGGGTGCTGTGTCGCCAGGCCGCACTCGTCCTCGACCACGTTCCCCGAACTGGTCCCTCCCTGGATCGTCACGACCTTCAAGCGGGCGTTCACGGTCATATCGACGCCGTTGAAGCTGTTGGACGCGCCCCCCAGACTGTCGGAGAACGACCGGTAGTTGTCGAATTGACCGAACTTTGCGGGCTTCAGGTCCAGGAACGTCAGCGGGTAATTGCCCCCGCCGGGCAGCCTGCCGTCCGCCGGGACGTTGAAGACGAACGAATCGAAGTCCGCCGGACCCGTGGCCCGGTTGATGGTGTACAAAAGGTTTCCCCAACTGCGGCGAACGTAGTCGACTTCCACCGACACTCGCGGCGCGACCTGCTGCGTCACGCCGGCGGTCATGTCCCAGCTGTATTCCCGCTTGTTCCATCCGCTTGTGATCCCCGGATCCAGCGTGAGCGGGAAGAACGACTGCCCGAAGAAGCGATTGGCCATCGGCCCGCATTCGCCGTTCGCCGCGGGGTTCAGCAGGGCGCAGTCGGGCACGTAGTTCCGGTTGTCGTCGTGCCAGCCACGCGTCGTGTTGACGACGACGCGCCCGGCCGGGCTGTAGATTCCCTCTTCGGTGGTGTTGGTCGTCGTGACGTAGCGGCCGATGAAGAATTTCGCCGCGGTCTTGCCGTTGCCGAACACGTCATACGACCCGCCGAACCGCGGCTGGATGTCCTTGAGATTGCGGGGCCCTTCCTGAGCCGGGAACACCAGCGCGGTCGGGACGAAGATGTTCGGACCGATCTGCTGTTCCGGGAAGTAGTCGGTCAACCGCTCGAAGCGCAAGCCGCCCTGCACGGTGAGCCGGCCCAGCGTCCACCGATCCTGCACGTACAGCGAGGTAATGTTCTGCTTCTGCTGCTGCTGCGACGCCTGATCGGCGTACATGGTGAACTGATACGGAACCCCGTTCTGAAAGTTGTATTTGAGCTGTGTGTCGTTGTAGCGGGGGTCCGGCGTCAAGGAGTGGTTGAGGTGAACGCGGAAGCCGAATTTCGCCGCATGTCCGCCGGTGACGTACGACATCGATCCCTGGAAGACGTCTGTATACGAATGGTTGCCGCTCCAGTTTGCCGCGCGATAGTTCAGCCGTGACACCTGAGCCCCGCCGATGTTGAGCAGCCCGTCGTCCTGCACGGGAATGAACGTCGAGTCCCACGGGTTCTTCTGCCGGCTGCCCCACCAGAAATAGGGACCAAGCCCCCAGCTCCCCTCGAGCAGCACCCGGCTCGTGAGCGGTGACTGCCAGCTGACGAGGCCGAGCAGGTTCGGGTGGTTCTCGGTCGTGCTCTGTCCCTCGGGCGAGGCCACCAGCCCCGTGAAGGTTTGCCCCGAGAACGAGCCGCCCTGGATGCAGTGCTGACAGATGTACTGCTCGTCCATCCAGAAGTTGATTTTGTTGCGCGTCGTCGGCTGCCAGGTCAGCCGCAGCGAACCGTTTTTCCACGTGCCGTCGTCCACGGCTTGCTCGCTCAAGACTGGATCGTAGGTCCACTTGCTCGGATCGCCGGCGTTCTTGTTCGTGAAGATGTTCGCCACGTACTGCCGATTGCCCTGATATCGAAACGTTCCGAAGAACCACAGGCGATCGCGGACGATGGGCCCGCCGTACGAAGGGTTGAAATCCCACAGCGATTTCAGCGCACTGGCGACCGTCAGGCCCTGCGCCTTCTGTTCCGGCGTGACGTTGCTCCCCTGAAGCCCGCTCCCCGAGAAATTCACGAAGACGCTCCCGGCGAACATATTGCCGCCCTGCTTGCCCACGATGTTCATCTGAGGGCCGCCGGTCACCGCTTCACCGAGACCGCCGCTGATGCTGAAGGTCACTTCCTGCTGGTTGGCGACTTCGGGGATGTAGGAGGAGACGCCCATTCCCTGGAACCCGGCACTCTGGCCGTCGACGAGGACCTGGCCCTCGTTCCGGCGTCCGCCATGGACCTGAAAGACGCTGAAGATAGGCCCGAGCGCGCCGCCGACGTCATTGCCCTGGACGTTGATCGCCGGAACGAGTTGGGTGAGGGCGAAGTACTGGCGCGAAGAAGGAATGGCGCCCACCGTTTCCCCGCTGAGCGTCTGCTGGGTCCGCGAGCTCGCCACGTCCACGACCGGTGTTTCGCCAGAGACGGTAATGGTCTCGGCGACGGCCCCGACTTTCATGTCTGCGTTCACGGTCGCGATGAACCTGCCGGTGAGCTCGATCCCTTCACGCCTCACGCTGCTGAAACCCGTCAGCGCAAACGTCAGGACGTACGTGCCGGGCCGCAGGTCCTCAATCGCGTATTGCCCGGTGCTGTTCGTCACCACGGAGCGCGTCTTCTCGATGAGGGCGGGACTTGACGCCTCGACCGTGACGCCCGGCAGCACGGCGCCGGTGGCGTCCTTCACAGCGCCGACGATGGACGCTTGAGCGTACGCAGTAGTCGGGAAGAGGAATGCCGACGCACACACGATCGCCTTGACGCATCTCAGCATGGTGAGCCTCCATTGCGAAAATCCCTCAGCTCATGTTTGCCTCTTGGAAGGGTTGCTCCGCCGCCGGCCCAATTGGGAAAATCGTTCGGTTAAGAACGAGCCGCTCGTGCGTTCATGCAGAGGTACGGATTCTCAACCCGGATATGGAGGCGGGTCAAGCGGAATTGATTGGATACGAAATGTTGACTTGGCACGCGCCAGCCAACCGGCGATACTGCCGATCATCATGAGCGAAAAGATCGTTGTCATCACAGGAGCCAGCGCGGGGATCGGCGCCGCCGCTGCGGAGCACCTGTCTGCGCAAGGCCACTCGGTTGCCATCGTCGCGCGCCGCAAGAACGAGCTCGATGGCGTGGCCGCGCAATGCCGCGGTCGCGGGTATGCCATCGTCGCCGACGTCTCCGACCGGTCTGAAGTGCACCGGGTTGTCGAGAACACCCTGGCGCGGTTCGGGCGCATCGACGTCTGGATCAACAACGTGGGCCAGGGGATCACGCGGCACCCATCGCAGCTGACCGACGAGGACATCGACCAGGTGATGCAGGTCAACGTGAAGTCGGCGCTCTATGGCATGCAGGAGGTGCTGCCGCACTTCAAGTCGCGCAACGACGGCCACATCATCAACGTCTCGTCGATGCTGGGACGGATGCCGTTCGCCGTCATTCGAGCCGCCTACAGTGGCGCCAAACATTTCCTGAACGCCCTGACGATTGCTTTTCGTGCCGAGATTCAGGAGACGCACCCGGGGATCCAGGTATCGATCGTGTCGCCTGGCGTCGTTCGCACCGACTTCGGGTTGAACGCGATCCACGGCGGTCCTGATTCGCGATTGTTTCCGGAATCCCAGAGCGCCGGGGAGGTCGCGGCTGTCATTGCTGAAGTGGTGGCCCTGCGGACGCCGGACGTCTACACGCGCGCGGGCGCGCAGGCCCGTATCGCGAGCTACTACGCCGCGATTGGCGTCGATCCACAAACCTAGGGCTGTTCGTCAGACGATTTCGACGTCGTGCCGTCGACAGCGAGGCAGATGTCCTGCGCCGCATTCCCGCAACGCCGATGTTCGCGAGCTCCTGAAGGCCCCGGTCGTAAATGCCGGACACGGCGTCGGCCGCCACCACGACGAGCGCCGTTTGATAGAACGCGCCCCAGCGCGGTTTGTACATCGCCCACTCCAGCGGTCCCAGCGCCTGGAATGCCCCGGAGAGGAGCAATGCCGCATTGAGGTGCTGTCCGTCTCCGGGCATGAGCTCCGATGCCAGCTCCATTCCGGGCGTGTGCGGGCTCACGATCCGCAGGCCGCCCTCAACCTCGGCCCGGCGGCAAAGGTCTACGTTGCTTCCGTCGTCCTCGTAGACGTGGACGACATGCACGATTGGGCGGCCGGCGCGTCGAAAGGCTGCCACGAGTTCAGCGACCGAGGGCAGAACGGCCGACGTCCCCGCAATGGGCGCACTGCCGTCGTCGAGGAAGTCGTGTTGCAGATCGATCGTGAGGAGGGCTGCGTTCCGGAACTCCGGAGCCACGTATCGCGACTGAATCGGTGGAGGGCCGGGCATGTCGATTCCGTCATCTTGCTGACGTTGAGTGCTGGCCGCCCGCGCGCGGCGGGCGGCCAGCGGACTGGTGCTATTTCGGCGTCACGCGGAACAGGGCGCCGGGATTGGCGTCCTCGAGCATCCACAGCGCGCCATCGGGACCGACTGCCACGTCGCGGATGCGGTGGCCGACGCCCCAGCGCTCTGCGGCTGTCGCGCCGCCTTTGCCGTCGAACGTGACGCGGTTGAGCGTCTGGCTGCCCATGCCGCCAATGAGGGCCGAGCCCTCCCACTGCGGGAACATCGCGCCCTTGTAGAACGTGATGTTGCCCGGCGCGATGACCGGCGTCCAGTAGATGACCGGCTTGGCCAGATCCGGCCGCGTGTCCGGGCTCGCGATCGGCACGCCGTTGTAGTTCTGGCTGTAGGACACGAGCGGCCAGCCGTAGTTCTTGCCCTTCTCGATCAGGTTCAGCTCGTCGCCGCCGCGCGGGCCGTGCTCGACCTCCCACAATTCGCCGGTCGGCGAAAACGCCAGGCCGTACGGCGTGCGGACTCCGGTGGCCCAGGTTTCCGCTGGCGTCATGTTGGGGCTGGTGTACGTGTACGTGCTCACCACCTTCGCCGTCTTGGCGGCTTCGGTGTCGCTGGGCGGATCGATGAGGGGAACCGTCGCGGCGCCGGTCTTGCCGTAGTGGGGATTGCCGGGGGCCGGTTTGCCGTCCAGCGTCAGGCGCAGGATCTTTCCGACGGGCTGGTCCGGGTCCTGGGCAGGAGTGAAGCGCTGGCGGTCGCCCACCGTGAGGAACAGATACTGACCGTCGGGCGTGAAGGCCACTGCTGCGCCTTCCTGGCCGCCCTTGCCCCTGGGCAACTGGCGCCACAGCACCTCGAAGTTTTCCAGCCTGGCCGACGTCGCGGTGGCGTTCAGCTTCGCGCGGGCCAGTGCCAGGCCGCCGCCGTAGTCGCCCGGCTCGGCATACGTGAGATAGATACGCTGATCCGCGGCGTAGGTGGGCGACACGTACACGCCCAGCATGCCGTTCTGACCTTGCCAGTAGACAGGCGGCGTGTTGCCCACCGGCGCGATCTTCTGTCCCTGCGCGGACAGCAGCCACACGGGCCCGACTTTTTCGGTCACCAGCATTCTGCCATCGGGCAGGAAGGCAATCCGCCAGGGAAGCTCGAAGGTGGTCACGGGGGTCATGGTGAAGGGCAGGTTGGTGTCGGACTTCTGTTCGCCCTTGTTCACCTGTGCCCCGACCGCCGCTGACGCCAGCATGACAAGCAACGCCGTTTTCGCCAGGTTCATCGTCATTTCTCCCTATCGCTCCTTGTGCTCTTGATCACTTCGGCATCGGAATCGACACAGCCTTGCCCGTGCCGCGTTCCGCGATCCAGATCGTGTCGCCCGCAGGCTCGACGGCCGTCGGCGTGTTCAGGCCTTCCTTGAGGACCGTCACGCTGGCCTTGTCGCCGTTGACGGTAATCACGGAAATCTTGCCGCTGCCGTTCTCAGCCACGAGCAGTTTGCCGTTGGCCGCGCGCATACCGTCCGGCGCTTTCA
>Ga0068865_100002911_pt1 | contig 10209 bp, 10 predicted proteins | sample KBSMisM12_FD_75293 | JGI IMG/M metagenome (GOLD analysis project Ga0068865, IMG submission 75293) | Miscanthus rhizosphere microbial communities from Kellogg Biological Station, Michigan, USA - KBS Miscanthus M1-2 | ecosystem: Host-associated > Plants > Roots > Rhizosphere > Soil ...
AAGATCGCGACGGGCCTCGAATACCGCGTGATGGTGGCCAACAACCTGAGCGCCCTGGGCGTCCAGGCCCGCCAGCTCGACGCCAAGCCCAACACCTACTCCGGCGCGATCACCTGGATGCCGACCACCGGTGAGTTCGGGCCGGCGAACGGCAATGGCGACTTCGAGGAGCACAAGAAGGTCGCGACCCTGTTCAGCGCGCACTACACGCGCAGTACGGAAACCCGGCAGTCGCAGCCCGCCACGGATTCGATCGAGAACACCCAGATCCGGCTTTCGGACGGGACCTTGATCTTCAGCGACACGGCCTTCCCCAACGGGCAGATCACGGAAGTCCGCTATCAGATGATGGCGCTGGACGCGGCGGTCAAATACAAGGGTTATGCTCTTGAATTTGAATACTATACGCGCTGGCTCGATCCCCTCGTGGTCGAGGGTCATGTCACCCCGGACCACTTCTATGACACCGGCTTTTCGTTGCAGGCGTCGGCCATGCTGATCCCGAAGACGCTGCAGGGGTATGTGTCGGGTTCGCAGATCTACGGCCAGTTCGGCAATCCCTACGATGTCGCCGTCGGCATCAACTATTTCCCGCTCAAGTCGAGGGATCTCCGGCTGAACGTCATGGGCCTTTGGGTAAAGAACTCGCCCGTCGGCTACACGGCCTATCCCGTGCCGGTCGGCGGCAACGGCTTCACCTTCGTGACCGACTTTTCGCTCGCCTTCTGAGAAGGGGTCGCCCGATGCCTGAACGCAAATCCCCGCGCGCGCGGTTCGCGCTGCTGAGCGCGGCCGCCGGCTTCGTCCTGGCCGCCGGCGGACCCGCCGCCGCCCAGTCGCCGACGTGCGAGTTCAGCGACAGCCACTTCCACCTGACCAACTACATCCAGGAAGGCCCGTCGCCGTCCGAGATCCTGAAGCTCACGGCCGGGCGTGTCTGCCGCTCCACCCTGTTCGGCATCCCTCTGCAGCAGCAGTGGAGCTATCACGAGACCGGCGACTTCGCGCCCAGCTACTACCTCGAGGCCGACGCGCCGCTCTACTACTACTCGTTCGTCGATGCGGCGATCGCCATGGCCTACAGGGCCCTGCCGGCCAAGGACCAGGCCCACTTCGATCCGATGATCACCGGCTTCAATCCCGCCGACATGTATGCGGCCGACCATGTGCGCCGTGTGCTGACGACCTTCCCTGGCGTGTTCACCGGCATCGGCGAGTTCTCGGTGCACAAGGAGTTCGTCTCGCCGAAGATCGCCGGCGGCGGCGCCTCCCTGACCGACCCGGCGCTCGACCGGCTGCTGGACTTCGCCGGTGAGGTCGGCCTGGTCGCGATCCTGCACAACGACATCGTTCGCCCCTTCACCAAGGAGTCGAAGGTCCGGCCCTATTTCGACCAGCTGACCGCGCTTTACCGCCGCCACCCCGGGACCACGATCATCTGGGCCCATGTCGGCTTGGGCCGGGTCGTGCAGCCGGTGAAGGGCATGGCCGCCTACGTCACAGAGATCCTCGACGATCCGGCGCTGAAGAACGTCTACTTCGACCTCTCGTGGGATGAACTGGCCAAGTACGTGGTGGCCAGCGATCAGAACACCCAGGCCGTCGCCGACCTGATCAACCGCTATCCCGACCGGTTCCTGTTCGGCACCGACGTGGTCGGGCCGCGGACGACCCAGGCCTATTTCGGCGTCTACGACATGTACGCGCCGCTCTGGGCCAAGCTCACGCCCGACACCCGCGAGAAGGTGCTGAAGGCCAACTACGCGCGCCTCTTCGACCGCGCCCGGATCAGCGTCCGCGCCTGGGAGCGGGCGCACGCGCCGCGCGTCCCTGCGGGCTAGGAAGCTGAGGCGCAAGCGTCGGTGTATCCCGCATGCGACTCTGGGGATTCACCCGATGCGACCCTGCGCCTCGCGAGCGCATTGCTTCGCCTCCAACTTGGCTGAAGGAAATGGGGCTACAACGATGAGGATGCATGCATCGGGTATCCTGCTCGCCGTCACGCTCGCCGGCCTTACGGTGAGCGCGTGCGCGACAGAAGATTACGTCGACGAGCACATCGCCGCCGTGAACACGCGGATCGACGGCCTCAGCGCCAAGGTCGACCAAGTCGCCGGCCAGGTCGCGGCCAACACCGGCAAGATCAACCAGAACGCCTCGGCGGCCTCGGCGGCCCAGGCCCGCGCGGACGCGGCCTACACGCTGGCGGAGGGCAAGTTCGTGGCGACGGAAGTCGGCCGCGAAGAGGTCAACTTCGCCACCGGCTCGTCCAATCTGAGCGATGAGGCCAAGGCGAGCCTGACGGCGCTGGCCGAGCGTCTGAAGTCCGCCAACAAGTATGCGTACCTGGAGATCGCCGGCCACGCCGACCCGCGCGGCGGCTCCAAGTTCAACCGCGCGCTCGGCCGCGAACGCGCCGGCGAAGTCGCCCGCTTCCTCCACGACCAGGGCGTTCCGGCCAGCCGGATGCAGGTCGGGTCCTGGGGCGAGGAGCGCCCGAAGGAAACCGAGAAGTCCTCCGAGGCGAACGCCGCCAACCGTCGCGTCGTGATCCTGATCACGTCGTAGCATCCGAGCGCGCCGCGGCGACGCGGCGCGGTTCCAGCGACACGGCAAAGCGGCGCCGCGCAGATTCTGCGCGGCGCCGTTTCGTTGCGGCCAACCTCTGGGGTCAGAGCCGGGTGGGGATCACCACCGGCAGCTTCTCGTAGCCCTTCACGAAGGACGAGTTCACGAAGGTCGGCTGGCCGACCATCTCGATCTTCGGGAAGCGCTTGAGGATCTCTTCCCAAATGATCTTCAGCTGCAGCTCGGCCAGCCGGTTGCCCACGCAGCGGTGGATGCCGAACCCGAAGCTCATGTGATGGCGCGGCCGCTCGCGGTCGATGATGTAGTCGTTCGGCCGCTCGATGACCTCGTCGTCACGGTTGCCCGAGACGTACCACATGGCCACCTTGTCGCCCGTCTTGATGGTCTTTCCGCGGATCTCGACGTCGGTGGTCGCCGTGCGCCGCATATAGGCCAGCGGCGTCTGCCAGCGGATCGTCTCCGACACCATCGAGGGCACCAGCGCCGGGTTCTCGCGCAGCTTGCGGTCCTCGTCCGGATAGAGGTTCAGCGCCCGGATCGAACCCGAGATCGTGTTCCGCGTCGTGTCGTTGCCGCCCACGATCAGCAGGATCAGGTTCCCCAGATACTCCATGCGGTCCATGTCGCGGGTGGCTTCGCCGTGCGCCAGCATCGAAATCAGGTCGCCCTTGGGCGGCGCGTTCACCCGCTCGTTCCACAGCCGCATGAAGTAGTCGACGCACTCGAAGAGCTCGGTGCGGCGCTCTTGCTCGGCGAGCTCCGGATCGGTGGTCGAGAAGACGCCGCTCTCCGGCCCGGCGGTCGCCACGTCCGACCAGCGCGTCAGCTTGCGCCGGTCCTCCCACGGGAAGTCGAACAGCGTCGCCAGCGTCATCGTCGTGAGCTCGATCGAGACCTTGTCGACCCAATCGAACTCCACCCCGATCGGGCAGTCGTCCAGGATCTTGGCCGCCCGCTCGCGAATGATCGGCTCCATGCTCGCCAGGTTCTGTCCGGCGACGATGGGGCTCACCGTCTTGCGCTGCACGTCGTGCTTGGGCGGGTCCATGGCGATGAACATCGGCAGCGTGAAGTCTTCCGCCGGGTCGGGCAGCACGATGGTCGGGTCCGACGAGAACCGCTCGTGGTCGCTGTCCACGGCCATGATGTCGTTGAACTTCACGACCGACCAGTAGCCGCCGATGTCCTCCTCCTCGCTCTGCGCCCAGTGCACCGGGTCCTCGGCCCGAAGCCGCTCGAAGTAGGGGCCCCAGGTGTCGGTGCGGAAGATCTCCGGATCGGCCGGGTTGATCTCGCTGAGCGGCATGGCGTAGGCCGCCTCGCGGGCCGCGCGTTTCACATCGATCGAGCCGTCGTCCATGGCGTCCGCTCCCTGGCGCGGCGACCGTCCGGCCGCCGATCTCGGCGCATTATTCGCGCGGATCGTGGCGAAGGAAAAGCAAGCTGACGCTGCCGTCAGGTTCGCACACCGAAACGTGACGCTACGTTCACGTAACGCAATCGTCGAACCGCATACCCATTTACCGAATTGTAGAGCTTCTCGGCACAATTTGAGGCTGATCGTCGTCGGGGGGCGGCAGTCTGGCGATTCCCACGCCCCTCCCGGCGATGCCGAGCGTGATTGGTTTGTGGGCCCGAAGGGCCGCAAGTGGGAGATTTGACGTGGCGGGACGGACACCTGACAGGTCGTTCCGGAGCCTGAGCGGTCTGGAAAAGACCGCCTCGACCAGCCGCGTCCTCAACCTCGCCGCGGTGGCCAGCCAGCACGCCGACGATCCGGAGTACGCGACATCGCCCTTCTTCAGGGCGACCACGCTCAACGGCGCGGTGATCATCAAGCACCGCCTGCGCGCCGACGAGCAGTTCATCTTCGAGCGCAGCAAGCGCATCTCCACCAAGCTCATCATCCCCTTCGAGCGCACGGACCTGAGCCTCGGCGGCCGCTCGCTGTTCGTGGGCCAGCGCGGCTGGACCGACCTGCTGGCGCAGCTTCGCGGCACCCAGGATGACGAGAACCGCGACATCGCGCTCCTGGAGGCGCTGGACGAACTCCCCTCGCTCGACCCGTTCCTGCTGCGCGAGCACCTGAAGCGGCGCGATTTCCAGATCGCCGCCTGCTACTTCGCCATCTCCCAGGCCGACGTCGACCGTATGCAGCGGTTCGTCTCCAGTGAGATCTCCAAGCTGGTCGAGCTGGCCTATGGCGGGGCCTCCGGCTCCAGCAGCAACATCTCCAAGCTGGTCAGCTTGCTTCTCTCCGGCCAGGACGACCGGCGTCTCGAGCCCCTGCGCCTGACGCTCGGCCTCGAGGGCGAGAACTTCCGCGAAGGCGTCTTCAGCTGGAAGGGCTTCCTCTACTACAAATGGGTGCTGACCAGCCTCTGGCCCGAGCTGCGCAGCGTCATCGCCGAGCTCACCGAGATCAAGGTCGTGGGTCCGCGCGACACCGAGATGCTGACCCAGGTCAAGGAGATCGGCGGCAAGGTGAACCAGGCCATCCTCGGCCAGGTGCGCCAGGTGCGCTCGACGCTGCAGGTCTACGACGACGCGTTCGGGGGCCTGACCCAGGCCGGCAACCCCATGGCCTTCCGCGACTTCCTGCTCAAATCGCCCGACATGTTCCTGTCGCTGGGCGAACGCACCGGCATGGTCAGCCACATCGCCAGCTTCTGGCGCTACCGCTTCCCGAAGGGCCGTCCGCTGCGGGTGGAATTGGACGAGCTTTACGACATACTGCAGGACTTCCACCACGGCCTGGCCGGCGACGAGCTCGCCAGGGCGAAGGCGGCGGCGAACACCCTGCTGGACAGCGCCAACGCCGAGCCCCTCGGCAAGGCGGTCTAGCTCCTAAAGGGGAGCGGCGTTTCAGATGTTCGACGGCGGATGCGCCTGCGGGGCCGTGCGCTACCGGCTGACCTCACGCCCGATGATCGTCCACTGCTGTCACTGCCTGGACTGCCAGAAGCAGACCGGCGGCGCGTTCGCTGTGAACGCCCTGATCGAGACCGCCCGGATCGAGATGCTGGCGGGCGCGCCGACACCGATCGCCATGCCCACGGACAGCGGACGGCCGCATCTCATCCACCGCTGCCCGACCTGCCAGGTCGCCCTTTGGTCCGACTATGGCGGGCGGCCCTACCTGCGCTTCGTGCGCGCGACCACCCTGGACGATCCGCACGCGCTGGCGCCAGACGTGCACATCTTCACGCGCAGCAAGATGCCCTGGGTTGGCCTGCCGCCTGAGGTCCCGGCATTCGAGATCTTCTACGACCGGATGGAGGACGTCTGGACGGCTGAAGCCCTGGCGCGCCGCAAGGCGGCCGGCTAGCCGGACAGCAAAAGGCCCCGGCTCGCGAGAACCGGGGCCTTTCGTACGCTTACTGTACGCTTACTGAGACTTCAGGCGCTCACGAGCGCCAGCTTGCGGCGGCGCAGCATCGCGCCGATGCCGCCGAAGCCCAGGATCATCATCGTCCACGCGGCCGGTTCCGGGACGCCGCCGCCGTTGGAGGCGAACTTCACGGCCTCGACGCTGCCGTACGAGTGGCTGAGGAAATTGCCGTTCTGGGCCCGGTAGAGCTCGAAGGTCGAGGCGTTGTCCGAGTAGAGGTTGTACTCGCTGCCCGAGAGGCCCTGGAAGAACAGGCCGTACCAAGACACGTTCGGCAGGCTCGAGAACATCACGTTGTCGAAGATGAACAGGCCGTCGGCCGAATAGCTGGGGTTCGGCTGGTTCGGGTTGGCGATCAGGCCGGCGATCAGGTCGCCGTCGACGTTGCCGGTGATCCCGGTGACGTCGAAGCCGCCGACCGAATTCAGGACGTCCGACGCCGTCACGGTCAGGTTCGCGCTGATCGGCGCGTCACCCGTGGAGGTGTAGTTCACCAGCCAGGTCGCGGCGTGGGCCTGCCCGGCGAGGAGCAGGGCGGCGGCGCCGGCGGCAAGCTTCAGAAGTCGCATTTCCGTAGATCCCCTTCGTGCAGTCCCCTCGGCGATCCGAGGTCGTGCGCAGAAGAGATGATATACAGAAGAAGTTATGAATCCGTGATGCGACGCGCCGCCACAGTATAGTTAAGATAAAGTTTTATAGTTTGGCCGATCGGGAAAGGCTCGTCTTTGTACGATCGACCACTGAATTAACCCGGAAATTGGAGCCGAATGCATCCTTTGATGCATTCGACCCTCCAGAGCTCCACTTATCGTTTGCTATACGTTATAGTTAAGCTTCAGGCCGGGCCGCGGCCACCGCGCCTTGTAGAGCCTGCCAGTCGACGACGCCGTGACCCAGGCGTCGCGCATGTCGGGCCCGCCGAAAACGATGTTGGTGCAGAGGATGTCCGGGAACGCGAAGTGCTCGGTCGAACCGGTCGGGTCGAAGGCGGTGATCCCGCCGTTGATGATCGTCGCCACGCAGACCTTGCCGCCGGCCTCCACCGCGAGCGAATCCAGCAGCTGATAGTCCTGCAGGTTGCAGATCACCCGGCCGGGCGCGAAGCCCGGGCCGGCCGCCAGCACCCCCGGCTCGGCCACGTCGAACGCCCAGAGGCGCCCGAGGTTGGTGTCGGCCACGTAGACCACCTTCTCGTCCGGCGAGAGGCCGATGCCGTTGGGGCTGATCAGGTGGTCGCGCTGGCGGCTGATCAGACTGCCGTCGGTCTTGGCGTAGTAGACCCCGCCGAATTTGCGGCCCTCGGGCGTCGAGCAGCCGTGGTCGGTGAACCAGAACCCGCCCTGACGATCGAAGACGATGTCGTTGGGCCCGATCAGGCGGCGGCCCTCGCAGGCCTCGTAGACGGTCCGCAGTTCGCCGGTCTTCAGGTCGTAGCGCTGGATCATTCCGCCGGTGTGGCTGGCGGGCGTGGGCCCGGGGATGGTCAGGGTCGTTCCGTCCGGGCTCGGGATCGCCAGCCACTCGAAGCTGCCGCCGTTGTTGGTGATCCAGATCGCCCCGTCCGGGCCGATCGCCGCCCCGTTCGGCCCGCCGCCGGTCTCCACGACCGTCTCGCGCTTGCCGTCGGGCGTGACGCGGGAGAGCCGCTGGCCCTTGATCTCGGTCAGGATCACCGAGCCGTCGGCCATCGCGATCGGCCCCTCGGGGAACAGCAGGTCTTCGCAGACGAGTTCGTGATCCATGACGTTCCTCAGGCTCGATAGAAGGGGGTTTGGCCGGGCGCGGGCCAGCGCACCTTGGCGATCTTGCCCAGGCCCGACAGCATCAGCCAGCAGTCGCGCATATCCTTGCCGCCGAAGGCCAGATTGCAGACGAAGCGGTCGGGAAAGCCCAGGAACTCGGCCTTGCCGGCGCGGTCGATGACGGTGATCCCGCCCGGCCGGAACAGCGAGCAGACGCAGACCTTGCCGTCCGCCTGCAGCTTCAGGCTGTCCGCGCCGGAGTTCTCGTGCAGCGGCCCCTGGACGCCGTCCGGATAGGTCCGCGTCGAGAGCTTGCCCGGCCCATCGATGTCGAACGCCAGCAGGTTCTGGCCCATCGAGACGTGCAGCAGCTTGCCGTCCGGCGAGATGCCGATGCCGTTCGGCCCGCTCATCCCGGCCCGCGCCACGCTCAGCGGCGCGCCCAGCTTCGGGGCGTAGTAGATCGCGCCCGTGCCCGGCCGCACGCCCAACTCGGTGATCCAGATCCCCCCCTGCTTGTCGATGATCAGGTCGTCCGGCGCAGTCAGGGGATGGCCGTCGATGGAGTCGTAGACCGTGGTGACGTTGCGGGTCTTCAGGTCCAGCCGCTGGATCAGGCCCCCGCCGTTGAACCCCGGCGGCGGCGCGCCCGGCGAGTTGAACCCGTTGCGCACGGCAAACCCGAAGCGGCCGCCGTTGTTTGCGATGTAGATTGCCCCGTCCGGGCCGACGCAAAGGCTGTTCGGCCCGCCCTCCAGCTGCGCCAGCATCTCGACTTTGCCGTCGGGCGTAAGCCGGCTGACCTGCTTGGCCTCAATCTGCACGAACAGCACGGAGCCGTCCTTCATCACCACGGGCCCCTCGGGGAAATGCAGCCCCTCGGCCACGATGGTCCAGGGCAGGGCCGGGGTCTCCACCAAGGGGATCGGCGGCCGCGGCGCGGGGCGTGGCGGCGTTGCGGCGGCGGGCTCCTGCGCAAGGGCCCGGCCGGCCATCGCGGCAAGCGGCAACGCGGCGATCAGCTGCCGGCGATCCATCGAGCTCTCCCTGGCGGGCCGATCTCGCGCCGGCTCCATGGCGGACAGTTAAATCGGCTGGCCCCGCGTCAGGCAAGGCGCAGCTAGGCGCGCTCCAGCACCCGGATCGTGAACGGATACTCGTCGTCCTCCGAGGCCGGGTAGGCCTTGGCCCGCACCTCGCGCCAGCGGCGCGAGTCGATCGGCGACAGCACGACGTCGCCCTCGACCTCGGCGTCGATATCGGTGAGGTAGATCCGGCCCGCCCGCTGCAGCGCCAGCTCGAACAGCGAGGCCCCGCCGATCACGCAGAACTCCGAGGCGGCGTCGTCGGCGGCCTGCTCGCGCGCCATGCCGACCGCCTCGGCGAAGTCCTCGCAGACCACCGCGCCCTTGGGTTCGAACGAGCCGTCGCGGCTAAGCACGATGTTGGTGCGCCCGACCAGCGGCTTCCGGGGCAGGCTCTCCCAGGTCTTGCGCCCCATGATCACCGGCTTGCCCATGGTCACGGCGCGGAAGTTGGCGAGGTCGGATTTCAGCCGCCAGGGCAGCGTCCCGTCGCGCCCGATGACGCCGTTTCGGGCGCGCGCGATCGGACCGGCGGTGAGGATCGGGGCGGGCATGGGGACTGTCTAGCCCGCGTCGGCTAGACCGCGATAGGCGCCGGGATGCTCGGGTGGGCGTGGTAGCCCTCGAGCTTGAAGTCCTCGAAGTCGAAGCCGAACAGGTCGGCCTTGGGCGCGATCCGCATCTGCGCCAGCGGCAGCGGCTCGCGGGAGAGCTGCAGCCGCGCCTGGTCCAGGTGGTTCAGGTAGAGATGCGCGTCGCCCAGCGTGTGCACGAACTCGCCGGGCTCCAGGCCCGTCACCTGGGCCATCATCAGGGTGAGCAGGGCGTAGCTCGCGATATTGAAGGGCACGCCCAGGAACACGTCGGCCGAGCGCTGATAGAGTTGGCAGCTCAGCTTTCCGTCCGCGACGAAGAACTGGAACAGGCAGTGGCAGGGCGGCAGCGCCATGTCCTCCACCTCGGCCGGGTTCCAGGCCGAGACGATGTGGCGGCGGCTGGTCGGGTTGGTCTTCAGCCCCTCGGCGACGGCGGCGATCTGGTCGATCACGCGTCCGTCCGGCGCGGTCCAGGAACGCCACTGCTTGCCGTAGACCGGGCCCAGTTCGCCGGTCTCCCGGTCGGCCCACTCGTCCCAGATGCTGACGCCCCGCTCCTGCAGCCAGCGCACGTTGGTGTCGCCGCGCAGGAACCACAGCAGCTCCAGGATGATCGACTTCCTGTGCAGCTTCTTGGTGGTCAGCAGCGGGAAGCCCCTGGCCAGGTCGAACCGCATCTGGCGGCCGAACACCCCGCGCGTGCCGGTGCCCGTGCGGTCGCCGCGGTCGACGCCGTTGTCGAGAATATCGCTTACGAGATCGAGATACTGGCGCATCGCTTCCCGCCGATTCGGGCCTCAGATAAA
>Ga0068865_100002918_pt1 | contig 10199 bp, 10 predicted proteins | sample KBSMisM12_FD_75293 | JGI IMG/M metagenome (GOLD analysis project Ga0068865, IMG submission 75293) | Miscanthus rhizosphere microbial communities from Kellogg Biological Station, Michigan, USA - KBS Miscanthus M1-2 | ecosystem: Host-associated > Plants > Roots > Rhizosphere > Soil ...
GTCGGTTCGCTGGGCGGTCGGCAGCGGGTCCACGAGGCTGAATCCGCAGCCGACCGCGCGGGCGCCGCCGTCCGCCTCGTCACTGTCGCCGACCATCACGGCATGCGCGGCCTCCACGCCGAGCCGGGAGAGTGCGGTTTCGAATATCGCGGCGGCCGGCTTGACGGCACCGACCTCGAAGGACAGCACGAAGTCGTCGACGCATTCGGCCACCCCCAGGGCCACGAAAGCCGGCCGCACGTCGAACGCGATGTTCGACACCACGGCGGTCTTGATGCCTTGTCGGTGCAGGCCCTTGAGCACGTCGGCGGTGTCCGGATAGGGCGTCCACGACGACGGGTCGATCACCCGGTCGTAGAGCGTCTCGGCGTGATGATCGGCAAGCCCGGACTCGCGCAGCACGTGCAGATACGCCTCGCGGTGCAGGTGCGGTGCCAGGTCACGGTTGACCCAGGCGTGGTAGGCCTCGGGTGTCATTTCGACGTGCTGGCCGACCGGGGCCGTGAGCCTGCGCATCAGCTCGGCCTGGACGTGGCCATCGATCTGACGCTCGTCGGCCTTCATGCCCTCGAACCAGCTGTCGTCCTCTTCGAGGCGAAAGAGCGTGCCGGAATAGTCGAAGAGAACGGCTTGCACGTGGGACACATCCGTCATCGTGCCAGGTGTGAAAGCCGGGCATTCCGGCTAATTAGCTGTCATGGCAGATATCGAACAGGTCGTGGTGGTGGTGCCCGCGCACAACGAACTCGAACACTTGCCGCGCTCCCTGAGGGCGCTGACGACGGCCGCACTGTGCATGCCTGTGCCCGTCGTCACCGTCGTTGTGCTCGACGCCTGCGACGACGGCAGCGAGCGCCTCGCTGGCCGGTACGGGGCGGACGTGCACTTCGTGTCGGTCGACGCAGGCTGCGTCGGCGCGGCGAGGGCCGCGGGGTTCGACTACGCACGGGAGCACTGCCCGGCCGCCGTCGATCGCACGTGGTACGCGACGACCGACGCCGACAGTGTGGTGGATGCGCAGTGGCTGCCGCGGATGACGTCTGCCGACGCGGACATGGTGCTCGGGATCGTGCGCGTCCCGGCATGGCGGCACTTTCCTGCTGCGGTCGCCCGCCGATACCTCCGCGCGTACCACTCGAAAGGCAAAAGCCACAACCACATTCACGGCGCAAACATGGGCTTCCGCGCTGACGCGTACTGGCGTGTCGGGGGCTTTCGTGCACTTCCCACGGGCGAGGACGTCGAGCTGGTCGAGCGGTTCCAGGCTGCAGGCATGCGCATCCACCGTGACGCCGAGCTGGTGGTGGCGACGTCGGATCGACGCGACGGCCGGGCGCCTCGCGGCTTCGCGCAGCACCTGCGCGACTTGACACGTAGGACAGGTGCCGGGGCATGAATGCCGGGATGGTCGCCGAGTGGCTTGCATCGGGTGAGCTGGACCTGCCGCTGCCGGGTCGCGGTTCGACGGCCGCACGGTGGCGGCGGCTGGCCGCCCTGACTGAGACGGACATCGTCGCGGGCCGGCTGGCTGAGGCACACGCCGATGCGGTGGCGATTCTGGCCGATCTCGAGGGGCCGGACGTCCAGCCACACGAGTTGTGGGGGGTGTGGGCGGCGGAGGCCCCCGATGCGGTCGTGCAGGCCAGCGATGCAGGCAACGGGGTGACACTCGACGGCACCAAGGCATGGTGCTCGGGTGCGGGCCTCTGCTCGCACGCCCTGGTAACCGCGCGGATGTCGTCCGGGGACCGGGGACTGTTCGCCGTGCCGCTGCGCCGGCCCGCCGTCAGGCCCCTTCCGAGTACGTGGCGCAATCCCGGTATGGCGCAGTCCGACACGCGCTCCGTTCACTTCAGCGGCGCGCCTGCCATTCCGGTCGGACAACCCGGCGATTACCTGAGCCGACCCGGCTTCTGGCACGGTGCAATCGGCGTCAGCGCGTGTTGGCTGGGTGGAGCGCGGTCGGTGGCGAAGCCCCTCTACGACCGCGGCGCCGACGGCGGCGCGGATCCGCATGCTCTGGCGCATCTGGGCGCCGTCGACGCGGCACTCGCCGCAGGAGAAGCGATACTCATGGCGGCCGCCGCCGAGGTGGACGCGGATCCGTTGAACCGCAAGGGTTCAGCCGAGCTGATCGCGCGACGAGTCCGAGCCGTCGTGGAGACCGCAGTGGACCAGGTGATCAATCGCACGGCGCGTGCACTCGGGCCCGGGCCGTTGTGTCAGGATGCCGACCACGCGCAGCGGGTGGCCGACCTGACCATCTACGTCCGACAGAGCCACGCCGAACGCGACCTCGAACAGCTGGGCCGCCTTGCGGGGCAGAAACGATGAAATCATCCCCGGCACTGAGCAACACCGCCCGCTTCGCGGCCCGGCCGCTGTCTGGCGGTGGAACCCCGGCGCACGTGTGGCTCGACGCTCGGCGCGAATTGCCCGTACTTGACCATTCCTCTTGTCGTGAAATCGTGGTGGTCGGAGCGCATCCCGACGACGAGACGTTCGGCTTCGGCGCGACGACCGCGATGATGGCGGACGCGGGTGTGCGCGTTCAGGTGCTATCCGCAAGTGACGGCGGGGCGTCGCACCCTGATCTTTCGCCGCCGCAGCGCAGGCAGCTCGAACAGCTCCGCCGAGCGGAGCTTCGCAGTGCCGCCGACGCCCTTGGTCTATCGGACCCGTCGTCACTTGGCCTGCCCGACGGGCAGATCGGCGACCACGAGGCAGAGCTGGCCGATATGTTGACCGAGATTCTCGCGGCCCGTCCCGCCGGAACCTGGTGCGCGGCAACCTGGCGCGGCGACGGCCACCCAGACCATGAAGCGGTCGGGCGGGCAGCGGCGGTCGCGGCCGCGCGCACCGGGGCGCAGCTGCTGGAGTACCCGGTGTGGATGTGGCACTGGGCACACCCGGATGACTCGGCGATCCCGTGGCACCGCGCATACAGAGTGTCGCTGACCCGCGCCGCGATGCTTCGCAAACGCGTTGCAGCGCAGGTATTTCGCAGTCAACTCGAGCCTGCGGCGCCCGATGCAGCGCCGGTTATCCCAGCAGCCGTGTTGCGCCGACTGCTGGCGGTGGGAGAGGTGGTGTTTCGCTGACCGCTCGGCTGTCCGACGACTACTTCGACCGCATGTACACCGAGTCGGCCGATCCCTGGCAGCTGCAGACGAGATGGTACGAACGACGCAAGTACGCAATTACCCTGGCCCTTCTGCCATATGCGCGGTATCGCCACGCGTTCGAACCTGGTTGCTCGGTCGGCGTGCTGACCGAGCACCTCGTCCACCGGTGCGACCACGTCACTGCCACCGACGTCGCGGTGGCGGCGTTGGACGCCACTCATCGCAGGCTTGTCGACGCCGGATGCCGCGACCGGGTGACGCTGCTCCGCGCATCCCTCGCCCAGCCTTGGCCGTCGGAGGGATGTGATCTGGTTGTGCTGTCGGAGATCTGCTACTACTTGGAGTCCGCCGTACTGCGCACGGTCATGGACCGTGAGGTGCCGCGGCTGGCGCAAGGCGCAACCCTGCTGGCCGCGCACTGGCGCCACCCGGTGGCCGACTATCCGATGACTGGTGATCACGCGAACGACGTCATCGGAGCCACTGCCGGCCTGCATCATGTCGGCGGATATCGGGACGCCGACGTCGTGATCGAGGTGTTCGACACCGGCACGCCGACATCGGTGGCCGCGCGCACCGGGGTTCCCGGTACCTAGCGACGACGCGCCTGGGCGGCCTTGTCCGTGAGCACTTCTCGTTCACGGTCGTTGTCGGTCATCTGTGCTGCGCGGTCGAACTCGTCGGCGGCCTCGGCACCGCGACCGAGCCTGGCCAGTAGTTCGCCGCGCACGCTCGGCAGCAGATAAGAGCCGTCAAGGCCGTCGAGGTTGTCGACGATCTGCAAGGCGGAGGCGGGGCCCGCCACAGGATCAGCCATCGCCACGGCGACCGCCCGATTCAGCTCGACCACCGGTGACGGCGCCACCTGGCGCAGCCCGTCGTACAGCAGCACGATGCGCGCCCAGTCGGTGTCCGCCGCCGTCGGCGCGACGGCGTGGCATTCGGCCAGCGCAGCCTGCAGTGCGTACGGTCCCCAGCCAGCACCCTTGTGTTGCAACGCATTAGCCGCCTTCTCCAGGGCGGCGACGCCGCGCCGGATCTGTGCGCGATCCCACTTGGTGCGGTTCTGGTCCTCGAGCAGGATCGGCTTTCCGTCGGCGTCGGTGCGCGCGGCGAAGCGCGACGACTGGAACTCCATCAGCGACACCAGGCCGTGCACCTCTGCCTCGTCGGGCACCAGCGCCGCCAGGACGCGGCCCAGCCGCAGCGCCTCGCTGCACAGCTCGTCGCGGATCCAGCGCTGCCCGAACGACGCCGAATAGCCTTCGTTGTAGATCAGGTAGATCACGCTCAGCACTGCCGACAGCCGTTGCGGGTACTCCGACCGGTCCGGCACCTCGAACGGCACATTCGCCGCGGCCAGCGTCTTCTTGGCCCTGGTGATGCGTGCTGCGACCGTCGCCGTCGACGTCAGGAACGCGCGGGCGATCTCCTCGGCGGTCAGGCCGCCGACGACGCGTAGCGTCAGCGCGATCTGGCCTTCCCGGGACAGCACCGGGTGCGACGAGATGAAGATCAGCCGCAGCACGTCGTCATCGATGCGGTCGGGATCCCAGGGTTCAGGAAAGTTAGAGACCTGCGTCTCGAGTTCGTGGGCCATCGCCGCGTATTTGGCGTCGAGGTTCTCCTGCCTGCGCCAATGGTCGATGGCCTTGCGCCTCGCGACGGTGGTCAGCCACGCGCCTGCATTGCGCGGCACACCGGATGACGGCCACTGGGTCAGCGCGTCGACAAGGGCTTCCTGCGCCAGGTCCTCGGCGAGGCCGACGTCGCCGACCGCGCGGGTCAGCGTCGCGATGATCTTGGCGGCCTCCATCCGCCACACCGCATCGACGGTCTGCTGTAGATCCGGCACTTGCCCATTGTGCCGAGCGGCTCAGGCCGTCCCGCGCAGTGCTGCGGTCGCGCCCGCGAACATGGTGGACTTGATCGCCTGCAGGGTGCCGGGATCCTTGCCCTTCAAGGCCGTAACGAGATCGACGGCCGCCGACGTCACCTTGTCCTCGGAAGCGGTCGCGGTCACCAGGCCGACCGCGTGAGCGTCGGCCCCGCCGTAGCGACGTCCGGTGGTCATCGCCTCGACCGCGGCAGCCGGCGTGAGCTTGGCCTGGATCACGGCAGCCATGCCCGGTGTGAACGGGATGCGGATGTCGACCTCGGGGAAGCAGTAGTAGCCGCGGTCGACCCGCATGATCCGAAAGTCGTGGGCAATTCCGAGCATCGCGCCGGCGCCGAACGCGTGACCGTTGACGGCGGCGACCGTGGGGACCGGAGCGACGAGCACACGAGCGAGTAGTTGCTGCACCTGGTCGATGTACCAGTCGCGTTGATCGCTATGGGCGGCAAGCCAATCCAGATCCAGGCCGTTCGAGTAGAACTTGCCGTCTCCGGTTGTTACCAATGCCTTGGCCTCACCGGACTCGATGCGGTCGAGGAATCCGTTGACGGTGGCCAACCAGTCGGGCGAAAAGCGGTTCTCGTCGTCGCCGAGGTGCAAAACCGCTATGTCATCGATGATTTCGAGTGCGGGCATGGTTGTCTCCTAACTTGACGGACAGGATCGCTTGCACGGCGGCAGCGAGGCGGTGGCGGGTGTCGGCGGTGGGCGGCATGGGCCTGCGCAGCATCAGACCGGTGGGCAGGCCGACCACGCAGTCCTCGATCACGGCAACGGATGCGGCGTCCTTGCGGTCCCACATGGCGATCGACAGCCGGATAAGCATGTCGCGCAGATCGCTGTCGAGCGCGCTCAGTTCGGCCTGTACCTCGGCGGGTGCCTCGCCGATCAGTTCCTCGCGGCTGATCTCGAACACCAATCGGGTCGACGACGGGTACTGCTCGCTGAACACGGCGGGCGCATCGGCCGCGGCGATGACGGCGCGGACGGGCTCGTCTTCGGCGTCGACGGCCTGCCGCTGCAACGTCAGGAAGCGTCGGGCGGCGCGCACCCAGGCGCGGCCGACCAAGCCGCCGCGGGAACCGAACGCGTGATAGATCGCGCCGTTCGAGATGCCTGCCCGCTCGGACACCGCGCGGATCGTGACGGCCTTGATGCCCCCCTCGACGGCGAGTCCTTCGGCCGCGTCGAGCATCGCGTCGCGGTCGTACACCTGCGGGCGGGGCATGACAGCCAAGATAACAGAGCGGATGCTCTGTTATCAAACGCCGTGCATGACACGCCGAGGCAAAGCGGGCGGTAGCAACGATCAGGGGCGGAGAGTAGTGCTATGGCACACAGGCTCGTCACCGCGTACCGGGAAGGGCGAAAGGCCTTTCCGCATACGCTTCTCAACCCGTACGCGGGAATGGGCGATCGTGTCGTCGCCCGTGTGTGGCGACTCGGTTGGCAACGGGCCGCCGAGGAGAGCCGCGGCATTCCTCCTGAGGCGGAACGCATCGAGCGGTTGGCCGCCGAGATCGACGCGCTGCTCGACTAGGTGCACTCCGGGGCGGGCGGCGGCTAAGCCTCGACGACGCGGGCCAGCTGCTCTCGCGAGTCGATCTGGAGCTTGCGGTAGACGTTTCGCAAATGCCACGCCACGGTGTTGCGTGAGACGAAGATGATTTCCGCGATATCGCGGTTGGACCCGCCCTGCGCGGCCAGCTGTGCGACTCGCAGTTCGGTCGGCGTCAACGATTCGACTCCGCTGAGCGCGGGGCGGCGCGGTCGGGCACCGGCGGCCGCCAACTCCTGGCGGATCTCGGCCTCGAGGCCGCTCGCGCCGCATCGATGCGCTAGGTCAAGGCCGATCGTCAGATGGTGTCGTGCCTCAACGCGCTGACCCGCCCGCCGCAAACCTCGACCCAGCCCGGCATGGGCATGGGCGAGCTCGAGCTTCGCCTCGGTAGTCTCCAGGGCGGCGATGGCCTGGCGGAGTGTGTCCAAAGCCTGTTGGCCGCGCTCGGTCATTGCGCGGCGTCGCAGCGCGACACCCAGTGCGATCGGGACTTCATAGCTCTGCGCGAGGCGAATCTCCTCTTGGATAAGCACATTCGCACGTGGCTGGTCGCCGCCGAGGTGGGCGATGACGCCGGCAAGTGATCGCCACGGAAGCGCCGACGGGTTGGCGTCGCCGAACACCTGCAGCGCCTCCTCGGCTGCCACGAGATCCTTGCGCGCCGCCTCGATGTCACGCAATCCCAGATGCAGTCGGCCACGGGCCAAATACACGTACGCGTCGACGCCGGGAACATCGACCGGCGGAGGAATCTCCTCAACCCTGTCGAGCACGCTCGCGGCTTCGGTGAGTTCGCCACGTTCGATCATGCAGTTGGCCAACGTCGCCGCCGCGGTTCGCGCGTGCGCATGCCATCCCATCCGGTCCAGCGCCATCTGGGCATCGACGGCCGCCTCGGTGATACGCCCCCGCGCCAGGAGGACGAGTGCACGACAGAGCGACGCCTCCGCATAGGCCATCGGTGCGCCGCGGCCACGGGCGTCTGTCACGACGGCATCGGCGGCCTCGTGCGCCTCGACCAGCCGACCCGAATGCAGCAGCGCAAGGACGGCGAGGCTGACGACGGGACTTCGCGAGGTGAGCTCGGCGAGCAGCATTCCATCCTGCAGAGCCCGGGTCGCCAGATCGGCGCCGATACTCGCCGGCGGCGACGTCAGGCATTCGCGCAATGAGTGAACGGCGAGGACCGCGCGGTCGCCGGGCCCCGTGCCGTCGGCGGCGCTCAGCGGGCCGTGTTGTTCGGGCGGCAGGTGGTACTCGGCGCCGAAGGCGGCGGCCTCGAACCGCAGCCGCACCTGCCGGTCGCCGTCCTCGAACAGGGCGGCGCCGCGCCGAAACACCGTCCCGGCGTCCGTGTACCGGCCGAACCGGTACAGGGTTTGTCCGAGCGAGTAGAGCGCATCGGCGCGCCGCCCGGGTTCACGAATATGCTGCAAAGCCTGCTCGAAGCGAGCCAGCGAGGTGGCCTCGCCCGCCGAAGCCTCAGCAAGGCAGAGATCGACGAGCAACTCGGGCGGCGGATCTGCGGCGTCCGCGGCATCGAGGGCACTGCGCAGGTAGCGCACCGCGGCCGCGGGCGCTCCCTTGCGGGCGGCGCTGCGTCCGGCCTCCTGAAGCGCCGACACCGACCACGCGTCTCGGGGCGGTCCCGCGAGCAGCAGGTGTTCGGCGACGACCTCGGGGTCAGTTTGGTTGGCGGCCAACACCTTCGCCGCATGCGCGTGAAACGCGGTCCGCTTGCGCGGCGCCAGCAGGTCGTGGATGGTCATCCGGACGATTCGATGCGCGAACATTATCGGGTCCGTGCTGGTTAAGACGTGGGCGGCGACGAGTTCGTCGGCAGCTGCCCGACCCTCGTCCGGCCGTAGGCCTGCGAGCTGGACGGCGTCGGTGAGCGCGGCCTCGTCGCCGAGCACCGACGCGGCTTTGGCAAGGGTTTGCGTCGCCGGATGCAGTCGGGACAGCCGGCGCGTGATCTGGCGGCGCACAGAATCCGGTGTTGTCGCCCCCGCGACCTCGCCGGCACGGATTGCGTCCGCGACGGCCACCACGAGGTACGGGTTTCCGCCCGTCTCCGCAAGGACGGTTTCCGTCAGGTCCGCGTCGACGTCGCGGTCGGGAAGTGCGTCGGTAAGCAGCGCGCGCACCGCGGGCCTTCTGAGGTTGGCGGGACGGATCGGTCGCCCACCCGCCGCATCCGATAGGTGGGCGATCAACGGTGAGTTGGCGCCCGGATCCCCGTGGCGGATCGCCACCACCATCGCCGCTGGAATGTCGTCGATTCGGTCCGCGAGATAGGCCAGGTAGCGCAGCGAGAAGTCGTCGGCCCACAGCACGTCATCGACCAGGATCGCAACCGGCTGTTGTTCGGCGATGTTGACCGTCAACCAGTAGAGACCATGAATGACGCCGAATTCATCAAACGCCTCTCGCGGTCCGAAGACTGGCTCGGCCATTGCGGCCGGGCCGTGCATCAGTTTGGCGCGTGTTTCGGCGTCCGTGCGGACAAGCGTGGGCTCAAGAAGCGTACGGACGACGCTGAATGGATGATCGCGGGTCAGCTCGCTACAGCGTGCCCGCAAGACCGACAGTCCGAGCCCTCGGGCGGCACTGGCGCACTCGTCGAGCAGACGCGACTTGCCGACCCCGCTGGGCCCTTCGATGACACAGACCTGCCCGCGGCCGACTTGGGCCGCGGTTAACAACGCCGAGAGCTGCATCAGCTCGGCTTCGCGCTCCAAGGGTTCGGCCAGACCCATTCCGGCAATCGTAAATCCCATCTACCCGTACCCCTTAATCCCATCCGCCGAGGATGGCGACTGTGCCCACCCACGTACGTACGTTCGGGGACATGTCAGAGTTCGACGCCGTCCCAGATCGGACCGGGTCCGATGAGAGCGACGCGGAGTTGACCGCACGGTTCGTGCGCGATGCCGTCCCGTTGCTGGACGTGCTGTACGGCGGTGCCCGGCGGATGACCCGCAATCGCAGCGACGCCGAGGACCTCGTGCAGGACACCATGGTGCGGGCCTACAGCCAATTTCGCTTGTTCCGCGAGGGCACCCACTTGAAGGCGTGGCTGATGCGGATCATGCACAACACCTGGATCAACAACCACCGCAAGCGTCAGTCTCGGCCGATGGAGCAACTCACCGACGAGATCGCAGATTGGCAGCACGCCGCGTGGCAACGGGACGCGCCACTGGGTGACCGCTCGGCAGAGATCGAGGCGCTCGAAGGCCTGCCCGACGACGAGATCATCGGCGCGGTCGAGGCGTTACCGGAGACTCTCCGGATGGTGGTCTACTACGCAGACGTCGTTGGCTACCGGTACCGGGAGATCGCCGAGATCATGGGTACCCCGATAGGGACGGTGATGTCTCGGCTTCATCACGCGCGCCAGCGGCTGCGCATTCTGCTCGCCGATGTGGCCGCGCAGCGCGGACTAGGCCAGGAGCGCGCTAGCTAGTCACGGCCAGCTTCAATGATCTTGTCGGCCAGGCTGTTTGGGTTCGAGAAAAGGAGCTCGTGTCCGCCCGGCATCTGGACGAACCGGTGCAGTCCGAGCCGACTGGTCATCCTGGGATGCCAGCCCCATTCGCCCGGTGGAAGCGCA
>Ga0068865_100002922_pt1 | contig 10190 bp, 6 predicted proteins | sample KBSMisM12_FD_75293 | JGI IMG/M metagenome (GOLD analysis project Ga0068865, IMG submission 75293) | Miscanthus rhizosphere microbial communities from Kellogg Biological Station, Michigan, USA - KBS Miscanthus M1-2 | ecosystem: Host-associated > Plants > Roots > Rhizosphere > Soil ...
GGCTCCCCGAATGGATCCCACCCCGCTGGATCGACCAACATCAACAACCCCACACCAACACCCGCATCCAACGAATACACACCCAACGCCAGCTGCGAAGCCGAGGCCGACCACAAACATCCGCCGCAGCATGAAATAAGAGCGACCCATATGAGCCGCTCCGGGTTACCGTGGCGCCGGTTGAGCGCTGGCACACAATCAAGACCGCAGGAACGACCGCAGGCAACCTAACCTGAACGTCCAATAATCAATACTTCAAATAGTTACCCAGCAGTAATTGCCTAAGCATTGTCTGATTGAGAGAATGCCGTCTCTTAAGAAGCGCTCTGTCGAAAGATTTTCTTATGACAGACGCGTACCGTATGCACAAGTGGCACGTGAATTAGTCGAGGAGCTGTCCTGTTTCGAATAATCCACCTCGGCGCTCGGAGGGTGACAGTGTGATACCCACTTCCGGGCAGCCGTTCGTCCGTTTGGAAGCGGTGTCGAAGTCCTACGGCAGCGGATCTTCCCAGCTTGAGGTGCTGGATCAGGTCGAGCTGGATCTGATAGAGGGTGAGACCACCAGTCTGGTCGGCCGATCCGGAACCGGGAAGTCGACGCTGCTTTCGCTGATTGCCGGCCTCATGCGCCCCGACAAGGGACATGTCTACATCGGGGGGCAGCAGATGGACCAGCTCGATGACAACGATCGGGCCAACCTCCGTGCTGACCGTATCGGCTTCGTTCTTCAGTCGGACAATCTGATCCCCTTCTTGACTGCGGTCGAGAATGTGGAGCTTGCCATGGGGTTCGCCTCCGGTCGCCGTCCTGCGGCCCGGGCGCGCGAACTGTTGTCCGACCTTGGGCTCGGCCACCGGATAGATCACCTTCCGAGGCAGCTATCCGGTGGCGAGTCACAGCGGGTGGCCGTCGCCGTGGCACTGGCCAACGAACCAGATCTGCTCCTGGCCGACGAAGTGGTCGGGCAACTGGACTCCAATACGGCCTCCGATGTCATGGACATGATCTTCACGGCTTCCCGGGAGCGCAATCTCACAGTTTTGTACGTGACCCACGACGAGCAGCTCGCCCGCGAGGCTCATCGTTCGCTGCGTCTGACCGATCGCAGGGTCGTCACGGTATGAGCATCGACGCCACCATCGCTGTGGACTCGGTGATCGTTGAGCACCAGACCTCGAGCGGTCCGGTACGCGCCCTCGATGGGGTCACCTTCAGCGTTGCCAGCGGATCGAGTGTGGCGATCACTGGACCGAGCGGCGGTGGTAAGTCGACGCTGCTCGGTGTGATCGGCGGCCTCGCCCAACCGACCTCAGGCAGCGTACGGATTGGGGATTCTCCGATTTCGGAGTTGTCCGAGCGTGATCGCTCCGACTTTCGCCGCAGTCACATCGGTTTCGTTTATCAGGCTGACAATCTGCTGCCTTTTCTCACATTACTGGAAAATGTCGGACTTCAGCTTTCGCTGAACGGGCAGCCTTCTGGGACCGGAAAATCGCTCGCGATGCTCGCCAACCTTGGTCTCGCTGGATTGGCCTACCGATTACCTGATCACCTGTCGGGCGGTCAGCGGCAACGGGCCGCGGTGGCTCGGGCGGTCGTGCACCAACCCAAGATCATCCTCGCCGATGAGCCGACCGGCGCGCTCGATACGGCAAACGCCGCGGGCGTTATCGATCTGCTGCTAGGGATGCAGCAGGAGATCGGCGCGACGTTGATCATGGTGACCCACGATCGGGAAGCCGCCGGCCGGCTGGACCACCAGGTTTACCTCCGGGACGGTCGCGTCTCATGATCGGTCGCTACGTCTGGCGCGATCTGCGCCGCAATCCAAGACGCAGCCTCACTGCGCTCGCCGGGATGACGCTCGGCATTGGCCTTTTCTCGGCCGTGCTGTTCTTCATCGATGGTTCCTCGGCGACGATGACGGCGCGTGCCATTGCACCTATCCCCATCGATATGCAACGCGTCCTGTCGGATCCGCTCGGCAATCGGGTACGCCTCACCGAACAGGTCACGCCATCACAACTTCAACCGGGCCAACACGGACACGTCACGCTGATCTTGGCGAACAACAGTTCCCATCCCGCCAATGAGGTCGTCATCAGGGACGAACCCGTTCCTCCGCTGAGCTACGTGCCCAAGTCGATGACCATCGATGGCCGCCGGGTGCCGGACTACGGCGGCGAGTTCCCGCTTGCTCAAGGTGAAGCCAAGCTGGGACTGAATCTTGGCACCGTACGGCCCAAGTCCAAGATCACACTTGAATTCGACGTCGTCGCCGACGCCGCGGTGGAATCGGTGCCCGCTCTCGGTCCGAGCGCGAGCTTCTCCAGCCGCGAGATCGGCGATCCGACCAGAGCCAACACTTCCGACCCGTTGAGTCTTGACGAGCTGACCAGCAAGATCAGCCAGATCCCGGGCGTTGCCCGAGCCGAGCCACTGTCTTTCGTCGATCTCGATCCCGGCTCGCTCTCGGCGGGCGCCAACCGCCCCCCCGAGGCGGTTCGCATCTTCGGCTTGGACAAGCAATACATCGAGCAAGATCCGTCCATCCGCATCGTCGAGGGAGCCTACGAGCCGGGCTCCGGGCTGCTCAGCGCCGAGGCTGCACGCGCCTTGGCCGTTCGCCCAGGCGGTGTCGTCCAGGTACGCGTACCCGGCATGCGCGAGCCGCTCAGCGTACGGATCAGCGGCATCACCGACGTCTCGCGAGCAAAGTCGCTGTTCTTCAGCCGCGAGGGGAAACAGCTCGAGCAGTTCGTCTACGTCCGGGACACCGTGATCGTCGGACCCGAGGTCTTCGCAAAGACGATCGTGCCTGCCTTCCAGAATGTGTCAACTGCGCCCGGCACCATTCTGCGTAACCAACCCATCCTCGAGGTCGACGTCTTCATGGTGCGCGAGCCACTCGACGCCGATCCGGGAACCGCTCTCGCCCAGACGCAGGCTGTCGCCGACGGCGTCAACGCCATCGCTCCCGGGCAGGACGTCTTGATCGACAACATCTCCAACGCTCTAGAGGTCGCTCGGGATGACTCGCGAACCGCCAAGCGCATGTTCGTCTTCCTTGGACTTCCCGGCGCGCTGCTGGCGGCAATCCTCACCGCGTACGCGGGCGGCGTGCTCGCCAGCGCGCTGCGCCGAGAACAGGCGATCCTGCGGATTCGCGGCGCCAACCGGCGACACTTGCTCCGCATGCATGCGCTGCGGACCCTCGTGCTCGCCTCTGTTGGATCCGTGCTCGGTGTCGGCCTTGGTCTGATATCCACGGCAGTCGTCCTTTCCGCCGATGCGTTGGCCAGCGCCTCTCCAACAAGCCTGCTGGTGTCTGCATTGCTTGGTGCCGGTGCCGGCTTCCTTGCCACCGGCCTAGCGCTGTACGCATCAGGCCGACGCGCCATCACGCGTCAGATCAGCGACGAACGAGCGCAGCTGGCATCCCGAGCTCCTCTGTGGCGGCTGCTCGGAATCGATTTCCTGATCTTGGGCGCGGCTTTGGCCGTTGAGTGGTACCAGCGTCGCCATGGCGGGTTTGAAGGCGTACGTGGCTCTGTGTACTTCGGCCGCGCCGTCGAACTGCAGCTGCATCTGGTCATCGTCCCCATCGGGATCTGGCTCGGCGGAGTCTTGGTGCTGGGCCGGGTCGTCGAGCGTGTCTTCGCCCACCTCCCGCTACCTCTCGGCCACCGCTTCGGTCGACCGCTTCGTGGTCTGCTGACCCGCAGCATTCGCCGTCGCTCCTGGGCGGCCGCCGCTGCGATGATCATGGTTGGGTTGATCGTCGCTCTCGGCACCAGCGTCGCAGCGTTCAGTGCGTCCTATGACCAAGCGAAGGCCCGTGACGCGCGCTTCGTGGTGGGTTCGGACGTACGCGTGACACCGTCACCGATCAGCGCTCTTGATCATCCGCCGAGCTACGCCGACAAGCTCAAGGTTCCCGGTCTTACGACTGTGACACCTGTGGTCTATGGCCTGCAGAATGCGCTGCTGGAGAGCGAGGTGAACGAAGACGCGGGGAACATGGCTGCCATCGATCCCGCCGCCTTCGCACAAGTTGCGCCGCTCATCGATACCGATTTTCTCGGGATAACTGCGGCCAATGCGATGGATGCCTTGCAGCGTCAGCCGAGCGGCGTACTGCTGACCGAAGACCTCGCCGACACCCTCGATGTCGAACCAGGCGACGAGGTACAGGTGCTCTTCGCCCGAGGAACCCAGAAGCAGCAGCTGGCGGAGCTAAAGGTCGTCGGACTCTTCGTACGCCTTCCAGGATTCCCGGAAGGCGCCGACCTGGTTGTCAACATCAAGCGCCAGATGGAGCTCATCCCGTCAACCAATGTGACCTTCTTCCTAGCGAACACAGCCGACCCGAGCGATGCCACCTTGGATCGAGTCATGACAGAACTGCGAGAAGGTCCCGGTACGACGGACGCCTTGCAATTCGACACCCGGGCGAGCGCGCTGGACAAGGATCAATCAAGCCTTGCCGCGCTGAATATCCGTGGCCTGCTCACCCTCGACTCTGCGTACGCCCTGGCCATGGCTGCGACTGCCATCACGATCTTCGTATTCGGATTGCTGCTGCAGCGGCGTCGGGAGTACGTCACGCTGCGGGCCCAAGGAATGCGAATCGGAAAGATTCGATCTCTCCTGGTGACTGAATCGGTCGGTGTGGTGGTCGTCGGAGCGGTTGTTGGTGCATTCGTCGGCGGCGTTATGGCGTACTTCCTCGTGAAGGTCTTGCAGCCGCTCTTCATACTCCGGCCAGAACTCGTTCTGCCACAGACCGACATTGTCGGCCTTGCCGTACTCGTCCTTGCTGTCTCGGTGGCCGCGTCGCTGGCGGCCACCACCATCATTCGTCGTCTACCCCCGGGGGAGCTGTTACGAGATGAATAACTCGAAGAACGTCACCGCATTGATCTCAAAACTGGGTGCTATCGTCGGCGAGGTGTTAGCGCCTGTCCGCTTTCGCCGCAAGGCCTTCGCCATCGCCAGCGCTTTCGTCGTAGCATCCGCGGCGGCAGCATGTAGTTCCGGAGCAGCAGCACCCCCGACGGCCCCCTCGGCAGCCGAGAGTCCCGAGCCGTCGCAGATAGCCGCTACCGCCTCGACAGCGTCGCCAAGCGCGTCTGCGAAGCCCAGCAGCAGCCCCGTCACAAAGAATGCGAACTACAAGAAATTCGACCCGAAGAACTTCGTGGATCCCCTCGGCGGCAAGAACAAGTGGTATCCACTTGCACCCGGTACGCAGACGCTGCGGGACGGCTCGATCAACCGCGGCAGCCGAAAGCTCACGCACAAGCTCAGGGTCACCGTCACCGATGTCACCAAGGTGGTGAATGGTGTCACCACCGTCGCCGTATTGGACCAGGACATTGACGCTGGCCAGGTCGGCGAGGCTTCGCTGGACTTCCTCGCCCAGGACAAGTACGGGAATGTCTGGTACATGGGGTCCTACACCGAGATCTATCAGGGTGGGCAATTCGTCAACGCTGTCGATGCCTGGCTGACTCCCAAGCGGGGCTCGAAGCCGGGGGTCTGGATGATGGCCGACCCGCAGGAGGGCATGAAGTACGTCGAGGCTCACAACTCGCGGGAGACCATTCGAGCCGAGGTCACGAAGGTCGATGACCGGAAGTGCGTGCCCTTCAAGTGCTTCAAGGCTCTGCAGGTCCTCGAGGACGGCCACGAGTTCAAGTACTTCGGCCCCGGGGTGGGCCATATTGCGACTGAGCCCAACTACTCCGGCGGTGAGCAGGAGAAGGAAGTCTTGACCAACGTCGTCAAACTGACGCCCAAGGGTCTGGCCGAGATGAGCGCTGAAGCGCTGCGGCTGGACAAGCACGCGCGTAAAGAATCGAAGATCTTCGCCAAGTCCGACGCTGCGAAGCGCTCCTAATCCTTCACCGAGTTGTCAGAATTTCAGCACCTTATGTGGTGCTGAAATTCTGACAAGTCCGTGGGTCCACCCCAATCTCACGCTTGACTTCTGATCTAACTTCGTATTAGATCGATCTAAATGGCTGAGGGGTAGGCACTGATGGCACGAGTGACGCTGATTGACGTGGCGCGACATTGTGGCGTCTCGCGCGCCACGGTGAGCCTCGTGCTTAACGACAGCCCGCTGGTCGCGGCAAAGACTCGCGATCGAGTCCGCCAGGCTATGACCGAGCTTGGATACGTCTACAACCGAGCCGCCGCATCATTGCGTACTCAGCACAGCGACGCGATCGGCGTGGTCCTGACCAATATCACCAACCCATACTTCGCCGAATTCGCCACAGGCCTGCAAGACGTCCTGACAAGCAGCGAGACCGTGCCGCTGCTGGCCGTCAGCAATGAAGACCGCGACCTCCAGTATCGGCTGATCAAGTCTCTGGTTGAACGCAACGTGGATGGCATTGTGCTGGTGCCTGCCCATGGCACAACGTCCGATGACCTGCCGAATCTGCTCGGTACCCCGCTGGTCTTACTGGCCAGGCACCTTCAGGACATGGATGTCGATTATGTCGGTGCGCAGAACCGCGATGGCGGGTACGCGGCCGCAGAGCATCTGTACAGCCACGGCTGCCGCCGAATCGCCTTCGTTGGCGGCTTCACCGACTCATCGGCTCGTGAGGAGCGGGCTAGCGGCGTAGCAGCATTCCTGAACGATCACGGCCTGACCCTTGGTGCCGACCACTCGGTGGTTTGTGAACCGGCGCGGCCGCAGGCACGAGAGGCGGCGATGGGGCTGCTCACCAAGAATCACAGCCTCGACGGCCCCAATGTCGATGGCCCCAATGTCGACGGCCCCAATGTCGATGGCATCGTCTGCTTCAGCGACGTGGTTGCCTTTGGCGTCCTCGATGCGATTGCCGACACGGGCCGCAACATCGGATCGGAGGTTCGCGTCATCGGCTTTGATGACGTCCACGATGCGGGCCTCAATCGGCCTTCCCTCAGCAGCGTTGCAGTGCCGGCTCGTGAGACTGGCCGGCGCGCCGCCCAACTCGTATTGGAACGGGCAGCGGGATCAATCGAGGCCACTGTGCGCGAGGAGTTTCCGACCAAGCTCGAGCCGCGGGAGACCTGTGGCTGTCCCCGTCCGCAACTACTGGCCTGAAGCACAGTCTCCGGAGGATCCTGCAGCTATGCGAACCGTACCTGTGCTCACCGGCGCCGAAGCCGCCCAACTGATCACCGATTCCGCGGTCATTACCGTCTCGTCCTCGTCAGGGCTTGGCTGTCCTGATGCCGTCCTCAAGGCAATCGGCCAGCGCTATGAAGAGACCGGGTCTCCGGCAAACCTGACCACGCTGCACCCGATCGCCGCCGGTGACATGTACGGCATCAAAGGCATCGACCACCTGTGCCGGCCCGGCCAATTACGCCGGGTGCTGGCCGGCTCCTACCCCTCCGGCAGCTCGAAGCTGGATCCTCCACTCATTCGGCAGCTGATCCACAATGATCAAATCCAGGCGCTCAACATTCCCTCCGGCGTCCTGTTCCAGATGCACCGGGCCGCCTCCACCGGACAGCCGGGGGTGCTGACCGAGGTAGGGCTGGGCACGTATGCCGACCCACGTCTGGAAGGCGCCAAGATGAACGCGGTCACCGACGACTTCATCGAGCTGATGCAGATCGACGGCAACGACTACCTGTTCTACCCGGCAGTCCACGTCGATGTCGCAATCATCCGCGCCACCACTGCAGACCCACACGGCAACTTGTCCTACGAAGAGGAGTGCAGCACTCTCGGGGCACTCGATCAGGCCTACGCCGCCCACAACAAAGGCGGGATCGTCATCGCCCAGGTCAAGAGACTGTCCGGGGGCCAGTTGCCCACCCAGGACGTCCACGTACCCGGGATTCTTGTCGATGCCATCGTGGTCGATCCCGATCAGATGCAGACCACCCAGACCTTCTACGACCCAGCTCTATCGGGAGAGACATATCGCGATCTCGACGACGTCGAGCCGGTCGCGTTCGGCCTGGAGAAGGTGATCGCGCGCCGGGCCTCCGCTGAGCTACAAGTCAACGCCATCGTCAACTTGGGCTTTGGGATTTCCGCCGCGATCCCGCGCGTACTGCTCGAGGAGGGCCACGCCGATGACGTCACCTGGGTCATCGAGCAAGGCGCCGTCGGCGGATTCCCGGCGACCGGGTTCGCGTTCGGGTGTGCATTGAACCCGGAGGCGCTACTGCAGAGCATCGACCAGTTCACGCTATTGCAGGGCGGCGGTTTCGACGTGGCCATGCTGTCGTTCCTGGAAGTGTCGAAGGCTGGCGATGTCAACGCCTCCGCACTGCCCGCCCGGCCGCATGTCACCGCCGGCGTCGGGGGCTTCAACGACATCATCACCCGTGCGCCCAAGATCGTTTACTCCGGCTACTTCACCGCCGGCAAGAAAGACATTCAGATCTCCGACGGTCAGCTCAAGATCATCTCCGATGGCATGATCGCGAAGTTCGTACCCGAGGTCGCCCAGATCTCCTTCTCCGGTGAGATGGCCCGCAAGCGCGGCCAGGAGGTCCTTTATGTCACCGAACGCTGCGTAATCGAGCTGACCGAGGATGGGCTGACGGTGATCGAGATCGCTCCCGGCGTTGATCTTGAAAAAGACGTTCTCGGCAAGGCCGATGTACGGCTGCTGGTCAGCCCCGACCTTCGGTTGATGTCAGCCGCTTTGTTCCGGCCTGAACCGATGGGACTGATCTTGTCCCGTAAGCCGTCCCGCGTCGCCTCCCTCACCCGCCAATCCGTCCCCTCACCGTAAGGAAGCGTCCATCATGCCTGCCACCCATTACGACTACGTCATTGTCGGTGCCGGGGCAGCCGGCTGCGCCGTAGCCAACCGGCTCTCCGCCGACCCGAGCACGACCGTGCTGCTGCTCGAGGCCGGGGGCAAGGACTGGTCACCCCTGGTTCACATGCCCGTTGGCTTCACCAAGCTCAGCGGTCCGCGCTACAACTGGGAGTTTTCCACTGTCCCGCAGCCGCAGCTGAACAACCGGGAGATGTGGTACCCGCAGGGTCGCACGCTTGGTGGCAGCACCTCGATCAACGCGATGATCTACATCCGCGGCCAGAGGGAGGATTACGAAGCTTGGGCCGTGCTCGGGAACAAGCACTGGGGCTACGAGGAGGTGTTGCCGTTCTTCCGGCGAGCCGAGGCCAATGAGCGGCTCAACGATCGCTACCACAGCAGCGTAGGCGCGGTGAACGTCACCGAGCAGGTCCAGCACAATCCGCTGAGCAAGGCGTTCGTACGCGCCGCGCAGGAGCTAGGGGTCAGTTTTGTTGCCGACTTCAACGGGGCGGTCCAAGAAGGTGTCAGCTGGTACGACGTCACGCAGAAGAATGCCCGCCGTGAGAGCACCGCAACGGCCTACCTCAAGCCCATTCGATCACGCAAGAACCTCACGGTCCTCACGCATGCGCTCGGCCGGAAGATCGTCGTACGGAACAGCCGGGTCACCGGTCTGGACATGCTGATCGACAACAGGCCGGAGTACGTACGCGTCGACCGCGAGTTGATCTTGAGTAGTGGCGCGGTCAACTCCCCTCGACTGATGTTGCTCTCAGGCATTGGGCCGGGTGATGAGTTGCAGCAGGTCGGCGTTCCGGTCGTTCATGATCTGCCCGGAGTGGGCAAGAACTTTCAAGATCACATGGACGTCTACCTCACCGCCGAGACCATCCCGGTCAGCTACAACTCCTCTGATCGACCCGACAAGGCAGCCCTGGCCGGCCTGCAGTACATCACCACCAGGACCGGGCCGATCACCGCATCAGTCTGTGAGGCTGGAATGTTCGTGCGCAGCGCCGATGACGTTGCGACGCCGGACATCCAGATGCACGCCCTGCCCGCGTACGTGATCGATCACGGCCGAATGCGTGTCAAGGGCCATGGCATGACGATCAACACCTGTCATCTGCGGCCGCACAGCATCGGCTCGGTGACACTGCATACGGCCAACCCCGATGACCCACCTGCCATCGATCCCGCCTTCCTTACCGACCCGTACGACTGGGAGAAATCGCTGCAGGGATTCCGCTGGGGACGCGAGATGATGCGCAGCAAGGCGTTCCAGCCGTTCGTGATCAAGGAATATTTGCCGAGCGCCGACGTCAAGACCGACGAGGAGATCCGGGACTACGTCAAGCAGTGGGCCAAGACCGACTACCACCCGGTCGGCTC
>Ga0068865_100002923_pt1 | contig 10190 bp, 11 predicted proteins | sample KBSMisM12_FD_75293 | JGI IMG/M metagenome (GOLD analysis project Ga0068865, IMG submission 75293) | Miscanthus rhizosphere microbial communities from Kellogg Biological Station, Michigan, USA - KBS Miscanthus M1-2 | ecosystem: Host-associated > Plants > Roots > Rhizosphere > Soil ...
CGCCACCGCCCCCGCCAACGGCTTGGCCCAGGCCACATCACCGCCGGGCACCGCCACCGCCCAAAGAGCAATGCGATTGCCGGTGACGCGATAAAGCACAAAGCCGGCTCCCCCTTTCTGATTGCCGAAGTCGTGCACCACAAAACCGAAGGGGCGTTCCTGCGGCGGGGTCAGCACCGTGGGGGCGCCAAAGGTGGTTTGCAGAAAATCATGCGCAAACCGCTCCGGCGTGGCGCCGTTCAGATCGCCCGACTTGTAAAGCGCATGGGCAAAACCTTGTTCGGCCATCACATGAAACAGCGAATTGTCGCCAGCATGCGCCGCCACGCGCCAGAATTGTGGCGCAAAGGCGTTGCACTGCCCTGCCCCCAATCCGCTCAGCGCCAAAGGCCGGATGGTGGGACCGCGCAGCAGGCGGGGTGACCAGGACGCATTGGCGGCGGGAAAAGGCGGATAGAACACTTCCTTGGCCAGGGTGCGCGGCGGATGCACCGAGAATTTCTTGGTGGGGATCGGTTCCTCTTCAATCTCGAGGGAAATGTCCTGCGGCTTCACCTCGCCCTGGGTGATGTCATAGAGCGTGAGGGTGACTTGATCGCCGACGGCACGGACGCGGATCATGTCGGAGGCTTGGCGCGCCGAGGTGATGGGCGTGCCGTTTATGGCCGCCACCACCATGCCGGGTTCGATTTTCGCCTTGTCGGCGGGACTGTCGTCCAACACTTGTTGGATCAGCGCGCCGCCACGCTTCAACAGCGGTGTGCGGGCGGCTGCAGCAGGCGTGAGAGCAGCGAATTGCAAGCCGGAAAAGCCGCGCGGCTTGGGCGCGCGATGCACCGCATAGAGAACCGCTCCGGCAAACAGCGCCAGAGCGATCACGATGGAAATAGCGATGCCCTTCCAGACCATCCGCTTTGTCTAGCACAAACATGCGGCGCGGGTCTTTTGCCCCGTGGCGGCGTCGCTCGTCGCTCATGGGTTCCAGCACCCACATCGCTCCTCGCTCCTGGCCACAGGCCAAAATCCCTCGCGCCATTACAGGCCAGTCGTCTCAGGAAGACCGAGCATAATATTCAGGTTTTGCACCGCAGCACCGCCGGCGCCTTTTCCCAAATTATCGAAAGCCGCCACCACCCGCGCCTGGGCGGTCTTGTCATTCGCGAAGACGTACAAAGTGAGGCTGTTACTGCCGGCCAAAATTTCGGCGTCCAGAGTCTTGGCCGCTGCCGCATCCTCCAGCGAAGCCACTTTGACCAGCGGCCGTTCAGGATAGGCCTTCACCAGCGCGGCGTGGATATCGCGCGCCGCCGGTTTGGCCGGCAGCGCCCAAAGTTGCAGCGGAACTTCCACCAGCATGCCGCGATAGAAGCGGCCCACGCTGGGCTCAAACAAAGGCGGATGCGACAGCCCGGAAAGTTTTTGCATTTCGGGAAGGTGCTTGTGGCTGAGATTCAATCCGTACAAGCGCGATACGGTTTCGACATAGCCGGTGGATGCCTTATCCTCGAATTCCGAGATCATGCTTTTGCCGCCGCCGGAATAGCCGGTGACGCCGCCGGCGCTGATGGGAAAATCCGCCGGCACCAGTCCAGCACGCACCAGAGGGCGCATGATGGCCAAGAAGCCGGTCGGCCAGCAGCCGGGATTGCTCACCCGCTTGGCCGCGGCGACCCGCTGATAGCCGTCGGGTTCCAATTCCGCGAAACCATAAACCCAGCCCTCCGCCACCCGGTGGGCGGTGGAGGCGTCGATCACCCGGGTCGCGGGATTATCGATCAGGCTCACCGCCTCGCGCGCCGCCTCATCGGGCAGGCAGAGGATCACCACATCGGCGGCGTTCAGCGCCTGTTTGCGGGCGGCAGGATCCTTGCGGTCGGCATCAGACAGGGTGATCAGCGACAATTCCGACCGGCCAGCCAGGCGCTCGCGGATTTCCAGGCCGGTGGTGCCTGCCGCGCCGTCGATGAAGATGTTCGCCTGCTTGCTCATCGTCTTCCTGTGCCCAGCGATTGACATGGGCGTTGTGTGGTTCTTAGCTGGTTTTGTCCCCCTGAATAAGCAAGGGGGGCGCGTTTCGGTTCTGCGCCGGGCGCAAGCCTATACCAGCGACCCGGTTAGCGGCGACATAAGCCAAAGACGGGCGCAAAAACAGGGGAAATGGCATGGATCCGCACGCGATTTTCGAGAATTTCCGCCGTACTGTCAGCGAGCATTATTTCGACATGAATGGGCGGGTGGGCCGCGCCCAATTCTGGTACTTCGTCCTGGCCAATTTCGTCTTCTCCATTGCAGCGGCCATCCTGCAAGGCGTGACCTTCTTGCCGCTTTTCGCGATCTACAATCTGGCGATGCTGCTTCCCACCGCCGGGATGGGAGCACGGCGGCTGCAGGATATCGGCCAAGACGGCAAGCTGATCTGGATCTTCATCGCAGTGGGCTTCTTCTTCCAATTGATGATGGTCATGACGGTGCTGAGCGCACTATCGTTCGCCGCCGTGGGTTTCTTGGGTTTCCTGTTCTTCGGCCCCGCGCTGCTGCTGTTCGGGCTGATCAAGCTGGCGTTCCTGGTTGTGGCGCTGGTGCTGATCTATTTCTGGTGCCAGCCCGGCAATACCGGCGACAACGCCTATGGCCCGCCGCCGCCCCAATTTGATCCGTCTGTCAAACCGGCGGTCTAAGCACAAAGAAAAACGGCGCGGATCGCTCCGCGCCGTTCTCTTTTTCTGACAGGCGCGATTAGCGCTTGGAGAACTGGAACGAACGGCGCGCCTTCGGCCGGCCATACTTTTTGCGTTCCACCGCGCGCGGGTCGCGAGTGAGGAAACCGCCCGGCTTGAGCACGGGGCGCAGAGCGGGCTCGTAATTCACCAGGGCGCGGGAAATACCGTGACGCACGGCGCCCGCCTGACCCGACAGGCCGCCGCCATTGACGGTGACAACCACGTCGAACTGGCCATCGCGGCCCGCCGCGATCAACGGCTGGCGCAGGATCATGCGCAGCACCGGACGGGCAAAATAAACCGCCTCGTCGCGGCCATTGACGGTGATCTTGCCGCTGCCCGGCTTGATCCAGACGCGCGCGACCGATTCCTTGCGGCGGCCGGTGGCATAGGCGCGGCCCTTGGAGTCGCGCTTGTTGTCGGCCTTGGCGGCGTCGTCCGCGCCCGGCTGCCTGGCCTTGATCAGAGTGGATTTGAGTTCGGTGAACTTGTTCTCTTCGGCCATCGGTTAGGCTGCCTTCGTTTTGTGCTGAGTGTTCTTGGGATTCATCTTGGCAACGTCCAGCTTTTCGGCCTGCTGGGCTTCGTGCGGATGGTCGGGACCGGGATACACACGCAGGTTAGACATCTGGCGGCGTCCGAGCGGTCCGCGCGGCACCATGCGTTCTACCGCCTTTTCCAGCACCCGTTCCGGGAACTTGCCGGCCATAATGGCCCCAGCGGTGCGTTCCTTGATTCCGCCGATGTAACCGGTGTGGTGGTAATAGACCTTCTTCTTCAGCTTCTGGCCGGTCAGCAACACCTTGGCGGCATTGATGACAATGACATTGTCGCCGCAATCCATATGGGGGGTGTAGGTCGTCTTGTGCTTGCCGCGCAGATGCAGGGCGATGATGGAGGCCAGGCGGCCAACCACCAGGCCTTCGGCATCGATCAGTACCCACTTCTTTTCGATCTCACTGGCTTTCGCCGAGTAGGTTTTCATGACTTGTCCTTATTGGCGGGCTCTGGGAGAGCCCCGAATTCATTGATTTCGGCGCGGCTTATAGGGGTATGAGCCCCCCAACGTCAATAGAAGTGCCGGAATACCAGGCATTTTCACGATACGGTATTATAATACCGTAAAGGCAGGGCAATCGACGTGAAACCCGGGCATTCCCGCACTACATTCCACAGCCATGACGGTTCCGACTCCACCCCCTCTTTTGCTCACCGCCCAGACCGGCGGCGTGTTGCGCCTGACTTTGAACCGGCCGCAAGCCCGCAATGCTTTGTCGTCGGAATTAATGGCGGCGATTCAGGTGACGCTGGAGGGCGCGGCCATCGACGACGCCACGCGCGTGATCGTGATCGCCGCCAACGGACCGGTCTTTTCCTCCGGCCATGACCTGAAGGAAATGGCGCGGCACCGCGCCGATGGCGACGCCGGGCGAGCGGCTTACACCGGACTGTTCACCCAATGCTCGAAGATGATGCAGGCCATCGTCCGCCATCCCAAGCCAGTGATCGCCGAGGTCGGTGGGATAGCCACCGCCGCCGGATGCCAGCTGGTGGCGAGCTGCGATCTGGCGGTGGCGTCGACCTCGGCCCGCTTTGCCACCCCCGGCGTGGATATCGGCCTGTTCTGCTCCACCCCCATGGTGGCCCTGTCGCGCAATGTCTCGCGCAAGGCGGCGATGGAAATGCTTTTGACCGGCGAGCCGATCGACGGCGAACAGGCGGTGCGTATCGGACTGGTCAACAAAGTGGTGGCGCCGGAAATCCTGGAAAGCGAAACCACGCTATTGGCCAACAAGATCGCCTCCAAGCCGCGCCGGACCTTGAAGACCGGCAAGGAAGCGTTTTACCGCCAGGTGGAGATGCCGTTGGCCGATGCTTACGCTTACGCCAGCCAGGTGATGACCGAAAACATGCTGGAAGCGGAAGCTTGCGAAGGCATCGGCGCATTCATTGAAAAGCGGGAGCCGAAATGGCCGAGCTGAGCCTGCCGCAATATCCCGACAGCCTGATCAAATCCATTCTGCGCAAGGTCAAGATCATCGCCATGGTGGGGGCCAGCGGCAATGACATCCGCCCGTCCTATTTCGCCATGATGTATCTGCTGGGCAAGGGCTACAAAATCATTCCGGTGAATCCCGGCATGGTAGGCAAGACCATTCTGGGCCAGCAAGTTTATGCCAGCCTGAAAGACGTGCCCGCACCGGTGGACATGGTGGACATCTTCCGCGAGTCCAAATTCGCGCCCGAGATCGCGCGCGAAGTGGCGGCGGAAAAAGACCGGCTGGGCGTGACAGTGCTATGGATGCAGTTGGGCGTGATCAGCGAGGAAGCCGAGAAGATCGGCCAGGACGCCGGTCTTACCGTGGTGATGAACCGCTGCCCCAAGATCGAACATGGCCGCTTCTCCGGCGAGATCGGCTGGATGGGCGTCAATCGCAAAGTGATCGACAATCGCAAGCCTTTGCTGTTCGGCAAAGGCGGCAGCCTGCGGAACAACTGAACCATGAAGGCGGGGGCGCTTTTCTTGCTGGCAGTGATTTTGGCGGTGCCCGCTTGGGCCCAAACTCAACTTCAGAGCCAGCCTTCACAACCACAAGCTCAACCCGCAACACCGCCGCCTCCAACCCCGCCGCGCACCCGCTATGCCGATACCGGCCAGACATGCGACGGCTGGCCTCGCGTCTCCATCGGCATGGCGCCGGGATTTTGTGCGGGGATCGTGGTGGCGCCGCCGGCTGACTTCAATGCGCGCACTATCAAGGTGCCGCGCACAGTTTTGCCACTGCCGGGCGGAAAAGATTTCCTGGTCACCGATGTCGGCAGATGGCAAGCCCCGGGCGGCGCGGTGTTCCGAATCACCGTCGAGCGCGGCCAGCCGACCGTCATCACGCCGCTCCTGACCAACCTTTATATGCCGCATGCCATGATGCGCGGGCCCGATGGCAAGGTCTATGTCAACGAACAGGGCCGCATCCTCCGCTTTGATCCCCTTAGCCCCGATCCGCAAGCAACGGTCGAAACCGTGATCCCCGACGCGCCGGATACGCGCACCCGCTACAATTTCCATCCGCTTTCCAGTTTCATGTTCGACAAGAACAACGACTTGCTGGTTTCGGTGGGCGCGCCCACCGACCAATGCCTTACCGGACCGCCGGCAAGCAAGGACAGCAAGCCCGACGGCACCACCTTCTGTGCCCAATCGGAAGGCGATTACATGGCCGCCGGTATCCGCCGCTATGCCTGGTTGGGAGACGGCAAATGGTCTCCCAGCTTCACCGTTATGGCGCGGGGCCTGCGCAATTCCGTGGCCATGGTGCGGCACAGTTCGGGCACCCTGCTGCAGGGAGAAAATAGCGAGGACTTCACGCCCGCCGATACGCCGTTCGAGGAGTTGAATGTGCTGCGCCAGGGCGCCCATTATGGCTGGCCCTATTGCTACGACATGACCGGCACCAATCCGGTTTGGGCCGATACGCATGCGATGGACTGCAACAGCGATGCCCATACCAAGCCGGTGCGTCTGCTGCCGCCGCACAGCGCGCCGTTGAGCATGCTCTATTATGACGGGCGGATGTTTCCGCAATTGCGCGGCAAGCTGCTGATCGCCTTGCATGGCTATCGTCCCGCCGGCGCGCGCATCGCCGCCTTTACTGTCGATCGCCGCGGCATTCCCGTGGAGACGCGCAACGCCCACTTTGACATGTACGCCACGCCAAGCGGCGATGAGACCATCAGCATGCCCTATCCCGGACCGGCCTCTGAACCGTTGCTGATCACGCCTGGCTGGAACAATTTCGACGGCAGCCATCCGCGCGGCTCTCCGGTGGGCATGGCGGTGGCCGAAGACGGCGCCATCTGGGTGGCGGAAAACAACAATGCCACGATTTTGCGCATCGCGCGGGACCGGCCCTGATCATGTCGCTCGATAACGCCTCCATGACGATTTATGGCGACTCCATCTCCGGCAATTGCCTGAAGGTGAAGTTCGTCGCTGACCAGCTGGCGCTTCCTTATGACTGGGTCGAGGTCAGCGTATTGGACAAAGAGACCCGCACCCCGAAATTTCTGGCGATGAATCCGGCCGGCCAGGTGCCGGTGGTGCGGTTCGCCGACAATGGCGTGTTGGCGCAATCCAACGCCATCATGCTGCATCTGGCCTGGGGCACCCGCTTGATCCCGGCGGACCCGTTTGCGCGGGCGCAAATGTTCCAATGGCTGTTCTGGGAACAGTACAGCCATGAAACCGCCATCGCCGTGCTGCGCTTCCAGAAATTCTATCTCAAGAAGACGGACAGCGAGATCGACCCCGCTTTGCCCGCCAAATGCCTCAAGGTCCTGGCCCTGATGAATGACCATTTGGAGGGCCGTGATTATTTCGTGGGCGGAAAACTGTCACTGGCCGATATCGCGCTGGTGGCGTATACCCGCTTCGCCCATCAGGCCGGGCTCGACTTGTCGAAATATCCCCATGTGCATCTTTGGGTGCACCGGGTCGAGGATGACCTCGGGCTAGAACATTTCACCTAGGAGAAAACGGGCCGGGGAATAAAGCCGGCGGATTTTTCGTCAAGTGATCCGGATGATCTGCCATTCATGCGGCACCCGGAATTGTCCATAAGCCTGCCCGACCAACGGGACGCCTGCCGCGTACCCAACAGCTGACGAGGAGACACACATGGCCGATTATGGCTTCAACACGCTTGCCGTTCATGCTGGCGCCCAGCCCGACCCTGCCACCGGCGCGCGCGCCACGCCGATCTACCAGACCACGGCCTTTGTGTTCGAAGACGCCGACCAGGCCGCGGCTTTGTTCAACCTGCAGGTCTTCGGCAACATCTATTCCCGCATCATGAATCCCACCAATGCGGTGCTGGAAGAACGGGTGGCGGCGTTGGAGAATGGCCGCGCGGCGCTGTCTTGCGGTTCGGGCCATGCGGCGCAATTGCTGGCGCTGCACACCCTGATGGGGCCGGGCGACAATATCGTGGCGGCGCGCCAACTCTATGGCGGCTCAATCAACCAGTTCAGCCAGGGCTTTGCCAAATTCGACTGGCATGTGAAATGGGCCGACGCCACCAAACCCGACAGCTTCAAGAGCCAGATCAATGACCGCACCAGAGCGGTCTTTGTTGAAAGCATCGCCAACCCCGGCGGCATCATCACCGACATCGAAGCTGTGGCGAAAATCGCCCATGCGGCCGGCGTGCCGCTGATCGTGGACAACACCCTGGCCTCGCCCTATCTGATCAAGCCGATCGAATGGGGCGCCGATATCGTGATCCATTCCGCCACCAAATTTTTGGGCGGCCATGGCAACTCCATGTGCGGGGTGATCGTGGATGGCGGCAAGTTCGATTGGGGCAGCGGCAAGTTCCCGTCGCTGTCGGAACCCTGCCCGTCCTATCACGGCATGAAATTGTGGGAGACCTTCGGCGACATGGCGTTTGCCATTGCCTGCCGGGTGCTGGGCCTGCGCGATTTGGGACCGGCGCTGTCGCCGATGAATGCGTTCCTGGTGCAGACCGGGATCGAGACCCTGCCCTTGCGGATGCAGCGGCATTGCGACAATGCCCTGACGGTGGCGAAATGGCTGAAGGCCAATGCCAAGGTCGGCTGGGTGAATTATGCCGGGCTGGAAGACAATCCGAGCTACGCCCTGCACAAGAAATATTGCCCCAAGGGCGCGGGCAGTGTGTTCACCTTCGGTCTGAAGGGCGGCTATGAGGCGGGCGTGAAGATGGTCAATGGCGTGAAGCTGTTCAGTCACCTGGCCAATATCGGCGACACCCGCAGCCTGATCATCCATCCAGCTTCCACCACCCATCGCCAGCTTTCAGACGAAGACAGGATCAAGGCGGGTGCGGGTCCGGACGTGGTGCGGCTGTCGGTGGGCATCGAGGATACGGCCGACATTATCGCGGATTTGGAACAGGCGATGAACTAAAAGCTGAGTGTCATTCCCGGCGAGCCACGCGACCTCGCGTGGCGAGGGAAGGGAACCCAGGTAATCATCACTTATAGGTTTATAGCGCCTGGGTCTCCTCCGGCCGCTCGCTCAAGCTCGCGGCGTTCGTCGTTCGAAATGGTCCACTGGACCATTTCGTTCGCCTTTGGCGAACTGCTCCTCACCCCCTCGCGCCGCATTGCGGCGCTCAGCCGGGGATGACAATTATGTTTGCGGATAGATTCTCAACTCATACGCATGCCACACTGCCGCACAGAGTAGCAGTGCGGCGGTGACCTGATGAGCGGCCGACAGCCAGACCGGCGCCATCAGCAGCAAAGTCGTGATGCCGAGGAAAATCTGCCAAGCCACAATGACGGCCACCACCTTGGCGCTGGTCTTGGCATAGCCGGACAGTTTGATGCCCTGGAGATAGATCCAGACCGCGCAGGCAGCGACCAGATATGCCCCGATGCGGTGGTCGAATTGCGCCAAGCCATCATTCTCGAAGAAATTCATCCACCAGGGCGCAATATGGAACGCGTCTTCGGGGAAGATGCGCCCATTCATGTCCGGCCAGGTGTTATAGATCAGCCCGGCATGGAGTCCTGCCACCAACGCGCCCAATAGCATTTGAAGATAAACCAACGCGGCGAAGCCGGTGGCGCGCTTGGACATGCCGGTGCTTTTGCCGCCGCGCAGATATTCCAACGCGATCCACAAGATTGCCACCAGCAACAGCAACGCCGCGCCCAGATGAATGGCCAGGCGATACTGGCTGACGGAAACCCGTGTCTCCAATCCTGACGTCACCATCCACCAGCCGATGAAACCTTGCAGGCCGCCCAGCAAAAACAGCACCACAAAGCGCGGCCATTCGCTGCGCTTTATGGCACCCGTCGCCGCAAACCAGACAAAGGGCACAAAGAACGCCACGCCCAGCAAGCGGCCCAGGAAACGGTGAATCCATTCCCACCAGAAAATGCCCTTGAAGGCTTCCAGGCTCATGCCGCGATTTTCCAGAACATATTGCGGAATGCGCTGATATTTGGCGAAAGCGTCCGCCCATTCCCGCTCATTCAACGGCGGGATCGCGCCCATGATCGGCTGCCATTCGGTGATGGACAGGCCCGATCCGGTCAGTCGCGTCAGCCCGCCGATGGTGATCATGCCCAAGATCACCAGCGCCACGGCCAACAGCCAGAATCCCACGGCCCGCCGGCTTTTCCAGAAATGGGGTGCAGCTTCCATGCGGGCTCTGATAGCCTCCCGCCCCGCAACCGTCAAAACAGCAAAATGTCCCGCCGCACCAAGACCCTGATTGCCGCCATTGTGATCGTCTTTTTCTGGCTGCCTGTTTACGCCCTCTTTATTGCGGGCTTGCAGTGGCGCGTCCTGCCAGGCGCGCCCTGGTACGTGGCGCTGTTGTTCTATGCCCTGGCCGGCACTTTGTGGATCGTTCCCATTGGGCTTTCGTTACCCTGGATGTATCGCGAGCCGGGCCCGAAATGATCGACAATAAGGAA
>Ga0068865_100002925_pt1 | contig 10186 bp, 8 predicted proteins | sample KBSMisM12_FD_75293 | JGI IMG/M metagenome (GOLD analysis project Ga0068865, IMG submission 75293) | Miscanthus rhizosphere microbial communities from Kellogg Biological Station, Michigan, USA - KBS Miscanthus M1-2 | ecosystem: Host-associated > Plants > Roots > Rhizosphere > Soil ...
GCCCAGGCAGGCTGCCGAGGCCGTCACCGCCGAGGAGTTGCGCAGCACTGCGCCCGCCGAGGCCGCCGCAAACGACCACGCATCGGTCGAGCAGGCAGCGAAGACCAGCGAGCCGGCGAGCGAAGCGCAGGCGCCGGCCACTGTTGCGCCGACAGGGACCTCCGCCGCCGCGGCGCCATCCGCATCGCGCCGCATGGATTCCGCAGTCAGGTCCACTGTGAGCGCCATTCCCGCGACGCTTGCAGTCCAGGTACAGAACGACGCCGCACGGCGCACCGGGCTCGACCCTCAGTCGATTCACATCGTCGCCGTCGACCCGGTCGCGTGGCGGGACGCGTCGCTGGGTTGCGAAGCCGCGCGTGCGTCTGCGTCCGAGGCACGCGTACCCGGTTACGTGGTCACGGTCGACGCGGGCGGGACAACGCTCCGCTATCACACGGATGGTCGCGACCAGGTACGCGTCTGCGAGGGCGAATGAACTCGCGTCTGGTGCCCGGGGCCGGAGTCGAACCGGCAAGGGGTTACCCCCGAGGGATTTTAAGTCCCTTGCGTCTACCAGTTTCGCCACCCGGGCGGCGCGAAGCTGCCGGATTCTACACACGTCGGTCCCCTCCTACGCGCGTATGCGGTTTGACCGATGCCGTTGCCAAACAGCCCCGCCCTAGGCTGGTGTTCATGACTGCCAACACAGTGATCGGGTTGTTTCGCGACCGTCGCGACGCGGAGTGCGCGTTTGACGCCGCACTCGCGCACGGCTTCGACGCGTCGAAGATCAACCTGGTCATGTCGGACGAGACGCGGACGCGAGAGTTCCCTGCGGACCGCCCGCCTGAGACCGAGCTCGCCGGCAAGGCCGCGGAAGGTGCGCCCGGTGAATCGGGTAGCGGCGTCCTTGGCGGTCCGGTGGGCGGAACGGTCGGCACGATTGCGCCGGTTGTCGCGGCCGTCGGCGTTGCGACGCTGCTGCCGGGCCTCGGCCTGGTGCTGGCGGGACCGGTTGCGGCCGCGATCACCGCCGCGGGGGCGGTTGCAGTCGCCGGCGGTCTCATGGGGGCCATGGCGAACTGGGGAATTCCCAAGGAGCGGATCGAGGAGCTCGAGTCGGGTATCCGCGATGGCGGAATACTGATCGGCGTCACGCCGCGCACTGCCGGGGAAGCCCGCGAAATCGAGCGGCTCTGGCAAGCGTGCGGAGCGGCGCAAGTGCAGCCTGCCTGAGGTGCCTGGAACTCACTGAGGAGTCGCCGGTGTATACGACCAGGACCAATCCGGGAACAAGAACCAGTGCTGCGGCAGTGGTGATCGCCGGGCATGCAGCGGTCATCTACGCGCTGGCTGTGACAATGGGCGTGGTGGATGCGCCGCCGATCGTCGAGCCGATCAAGGCGGTAATCATCGACTCGCCGCCCGTCGAGCCCGAGCCGTACGTTCCGGAGACGCCTCCGGTCGCGCAGCAACCGGTGGTCGACGTACCGCTGCCGGACATTCCACCCATCACGACGCCGATGGAGACGATCACCGTTCCGCCGGCGACCGAAGTGCCACCACGCACCGATCCCTCGACACCGGCTGTGATCGAAGCGAAGTCGCTGTCGGTGACGCGGCGCGTGGAGCCGGTGTATCCGCCGGCGTCCCGACGACTCGATGAGCACGGCGCGGTTCGCCTGCGAGTCCTGGTCGACGAGCGCGGTCGGCCGCGCGAGGTGCAGATCGCAAAATCGAGCGGCTTCGAACGCCTGGATCAGGCCGCCGTGGCCGCGGTCCGGCGCTGGCAGTTCTCGCCTGCCATGCAGGAATCGCGCGCGGTCACCGCATGGACGCAGGTCAACGTAGTGTTCCAGCTCAATCGTTAGCGGCGGGACGGGTGCACCCGCTGGTCGGTGTGCTTGCCGCGCTGGTCAGGCGCTTCAACGAGACGAATCTCGTCGCCCAATCCGCGGCACTGGCGTTCTATGCGTTGCTGTCCCTGGCGCCGCTGCTGCTGATCCTGTTGTGGATCACCGCCGCGGCGCTGCCGAGCGCGCGTGACGCGTTGCTGGACCAGGTCGGATCGCTTCTCGGACACGACTTCGGGACGGTGGCCGACGCGGTCCTCACCAGCGCTGTGTCGAAGCCGAATACAGGATCGATCGCCGGGCTATGGAGCATGGGTCTGCTGCTGTTCGGTGCGACTGCGGTCTTCGGGCAGTTGCAGAGCGCGCTCAACCAGATCTTCCGCACGAACGCCAAGCGCCTGCCGGGCGTGGCGGCCTGGCTGCGCAAGCGGATCTTCTCCTTCGGCATGGTGCTGGCCCTTGGATTTCTGCTGCTGGTGTCAATGACCGTGCAAACGCTGCTGCAACTCACGTTTGCTCACCTCGCGTGGCTGTTGCCGATGGTGGGGTCGATCGTTACGTGGCTCATCTACGCACTTGCCTTCGCCCTGATGTTTCACTACCTGCCGGATCGTCGCGTCGGCTGGCGGTATGCCATGGTTGGCGGAGTCATCACGGCTTCGCTGTTCGTGCTGGGACGGGCAGCGATCGGCTGGTATCTCGAACGGTCCAATCCGGGCGCCGCATACGGCACCATGGGCGCGCTGGTGTTGACGCTCATCTGGGTCTACTACGCCGGGTTGATCGTGTTCGTGGGCGCACTGGTCACGGCGATGATCAACGAACGACGAAGAGAAAGCACGGCCGACGCCGCTTGAATCGCGGTACGGACAACGGGTACCGTGAATCATGACGAAGCGCGCGCTGCAGAAGTACGCCGCAAAACGCAAGTTCACGCGCACGCCGGAGCCCGCGCCGAAGCCTCGCAGCCGGCGCAACGGACCGTTGCTGTTTGTCGTGCAGAAGCACGCCGCGCGGCGCCTGCACTACGACTTCCGGCTTGAGCTCGATGGTGTGCTCAAGTCCTGGGCGGTGCCAAAGGGGCCGTCGCTCGACCCGGCTGACAAGCGGCTCGCGGTCGAAGTCGAGGACCATCCCTACGACTACGCTTCGTTCGAGGGACTCATTCCGGAGAAGCAATACGGCGCCGGCAACGTCATCGTGTGGGATTGCGGCGTGTACTCACCTGACGAGGACGGCCGTTATGCGTTCGACGATCGGCGCGAGGCGGAGGCGCGCCTCAGGGAAGAGATCGCGAAAGGCAAGCTGAGCATCCTGCTCCGCGGTGCGAAGCTCAAGGGATCGTTTGCGCTGGTCCGCACCTCGACTTCGAGCCAGTGGCTACTCATCAAGCACAAGGACCGGTACGCGCAGCCGAATGACGTCCTGGCGGAGGCACGCTCGGTACTGACCGAGCGCACGGTCGAAGACTCCCCGCCGGAAGACGGGTCGCAGATCGATGCCGGCAGCCTGGCGCCTCATGGGCCGGCGGAGTCGATTCCTGCCCGACTCGCGCCGATGCTGGCCGAGATCGGCGACCGGGCGCGATCCGATCACAAGTACCTCTACGAACCAAAACTGGACGGTTATCGCGCAATTGCCTTCGTACGAGATGGCGTGGTGCGGCTCCAGTCACGCCGGGGGATCGATCTCACCCTGCCCTTTCCGGAGCTCGCGACCGATCTGGCCGCGCAAGCCGTCGGCAGCATGATCGTCGACGGCGAGATCGTCGCGCTCGGCTCCGACGGACGGCCCTCGTTCAATGCGCTTCAGAACCGTGCCGGGCTCAAGACGCCCAAGGAGATCGCGCAGGCGCAGGGCGACTCACCGGTGGTGTTCATGTGCTTCGACCTGCTCCACTTCGCCGGTATCAACCTGCGGCAAAGCCCCTATGTCGATCGACACCGCTATCTGTCGCAATGCCTGTTGCCCGGACCTCATCTGCAACTCGTGCATGCTTCCGGAGACGCCGAGGCCATGTACGCGGCCGCGCTCGAAAGCGGGTTCGAGGGCATCGTGGCAAAGCGCAAGGACAGCCCCTATCAGCCCGGGCGCCGCTCCGCCGCGTGGCAGAAGATCAAGGCGGTGCGAAGCTCGGAGTTCGTCGTAGGCGGCTACACCCAGGGTCAGGGAGCACGACACGCGCTGGGTGCGCTGCTGCTGGGCTACTGGGACGGCGATGAGCTCAAGTTCGCAGGTCATGTCGGCTCCGGTCTCGATGAAGCGGGCGTCGGCAGTCTGGGCAAGCGATTCGCGGCGCTCGAGACGCGCAAGCGTCCGTTTGCAGAGCAGCCGCCACTACATCGGCCGACCACCTGGCTCGAGCCGGAGCTGGTGGCCGAGGTGAAGTTCTCCGGATGGACGCCGGATGGACATCTCCGCGCACCGGTGTTTCTGCGGATGCGTGACGACATCGCCGCCAGCGATATTCGCGGCGGTCCAGACGGCAGTGAATCCGGCGGCGAGCCTCCGCGTAAGGATCCCGGTTCCACCGACGAGATCGGAGACGTTCTCCGGCAGCTCGATCAGAAAGGGAATCGCATCGATCTGCAGGTCGGCTCGGCCCGCATCCGCCTGACGAACCTCGATCGCGAATACTGGCCCGGCGGCGCACGCGGGCGTCCACCGCCCATCACCAAGCGCGATCTGCTGCGCTATCTCGCGCGCGCGTCCCCCTACCTGCTGACGCATCTCCGGAACCGGCCGCTCACGATGATCCGCATGCCCGAAGGCATCGGCGGCGAGCGTTTCTTCCAGAAGCACTGGCGCCAGGAGCGGCCTGAGTTCGTGGAGAGCGTGGAGGTGTACTCCGGGTCCAAGGACGAAGAGCAGGAGTATCTACTGGCCAACAACCTGCCGACACTGCTCTGGTTGGGTCAGGTGGGCACGCTCGAGTTCCATGTCTGGCACTCGCGCGCCGAGGGCGGTCCCGATTGGAAAGGCAAAAGCACCGACTATTCGAGCTCGCTCGAGGCACTCGAACGGTCGGTGCTCAATTACCCCGACTACCTCGTGTTCGACATCGACCCGTACATTTACTCGGGCAAGGAAGCGAAAGGCGCCGAGCCCGAGCTCAACAAGAAAGGTTTCGCAACCGGCCGGCGCGTCGCCTTCTGGCTGCGTGAGCTCCTGCGGGAGATGTCGCTCGAGGCGGTGGTGAAGACCTCGGGCAAGACCGGGCTGCACGTCTTCGTCCCCATCGAAAGAACAGTAACTTTCGATGAGGCGCGGACAATCTGTGAGATGGTGGGTCGGCATCTGCTGCAGTCCCATCCCAAGGAGATCACGCTGGAATGGGCCACGGTGAAGCGCACCGGCAAGATCTTTATCGACTACAACATGAACGTCAGGGGCAAGACCCTGAACGTCGCCTTTTCACCACGGGGGGTACCTGGCGCGCCGATCTCAATGCCCTTGACCTGGGAGGAGCTGGAGGCGGCCGAGCCGGGGGACTTCACGGTTATGAACGGGGCGGACCGCTTGGACAGAACCGGCGACCGCTGGCATGATATCTTTAAGAGGAAACAAAGCCTTGCGAAGGCTTTCGCAAGTGTCGGGCGAAAAAGGAACTGAGCAAGAAAAAGGACAGCAAGATGGCCGCACCACGATCTATCGGTAGTCTCACGATCTCGTTCGGGCTCGTTGCCATTCCAGTGAAGCTCTACACGGCGACTCAGTCGACCGCGCAGATCTCCTTCAACCTGCTGCACAAGGAGTGCGGCTCACGGCTCCGCCAGCAGTACGTCTGCCAAAAGGACGGGCAGATTGTCGAACGCGACGACATGGTGAAGGGCTACGAGTTCGCAAAGGACCAGTACGTCGCCTTTACGCCCGAGGAGATCAAGGCGCTCGACGAGGTGGGCACCCACTCGGTCGAGATCTCGGAGTTCGTGCCGATCGAGTCCGTCGATCCGGTGTACTTCGACAAGACGTATTACCTGGCACCCGACAAGGGTGCGGGGAAGCCCTACACGCTGCTTACGGAGGCGCTCAAGGAGTCGAAGCGATGCGCGGTCGGGCGCTGGGCCAGCAAGGGCAAGGCGTACATCGTGATGCTGCGGCCAGTCGGCGACGTGCTCGCGATGCAGCAGCTCCGGTTCGCATCCGAAGTGCGGCCCGCAAAGGAGCTCGACGTGGCCAAGGCCGACGTCAAGCCAGGGGAGATGAAGCTCGCGCGTCAGCTCATCGATCAGCAGCAGGCCGACTTGTTCGATCCCGCCGCCTATGTCGACGAGGTCCGTGGGCGGATCGAGGCGGCGATCCAGAAGAAGGTGGAGGGCCACGAGATATCGATATCGGAGGGCCCTGCGCCGAGCACCGGAAAGGTCATCGACCTCATGGAAGCGCTGCGCGCGAGCCTCGAGAAGACAGAGACCGCGCGGGCTTCCGCGACGAAGCTCGGACCGCGCAAGGCTCCCAAGCGTGTCGAGGAAGCGACCCGACCGGCACGCAAAACCTCGAAGCGGTAGCCCGCCGCTGGCCGAGATGCATTCCTACAGCGTGCAGGACGTCGAGCGGTTACTCCGCTTGTCGCGAAGCACGATCAAGGGACTCATCGACGGTGGGTTCGTGACGCCGGCGCGCGGTCCGCGACGGCAGTATCGATTCTCCTTCCAGGACCTGATCGTGCTGCGCACCGCGCGGGCACTGACCGAGGCCAACGTTCCAAGCCGCCGGGTGCGTCGAGCGCTCGAGGAACTCCGCCAGCACCTGCCCGAGACGGCGCCGCTTTCGGGCTTGAGCATCTGCGCGGTCGGCGAGCGAGTGGTCGTTCGCGATGGTCCGTCGCGCTGGCAGGTCGACGACGGTCAGTACCTGCTCGCGCTCGACGTCGTCGTCGAGCAGGGCGAGCTCCACGTCGTCGAACGCAAGGAGCCGGCCCGGGAGCCGGCATCGACCGCCGAACCGCAGGACTGGTTCGACCGGGGGCTTGAGCTCGAGGCCGCCGAGCCCGCCGCCGCGCGTGCAGCGTACGAGCGCGCGGTGGACGTGGACCCCGCGAACCTGGCCGCGTGGGTGAACCTCGGACGCCTGCTTCATGAGCAACGCAAGATGATCGACGCGGAGAGCGTGTACCAGCGTGCCCTCGCCGCCTGCGGACCCGACGCGTTGCTCTATTTCAACCTGGGCGTACTGCTCGAGGACATGCGACGGCCGGCAGCCGCGCTCGAGGCGTATCAGTCAGCAGTCGTCGAGGACCCGAGCCTCGCCGATTGCCATTACAACCTGGCGCGGCTCTACGAGTCCTTCGGCAAGCCGCAACACGCCATACGTCACCTGGGCCAGTACCGGCGCCTGTTGACCGGGGGCTAGTTCCGGCATCCGCGTCAGGCGCGCGGCGCAAGTGCCTGCGCCAGGTACGCGGGCACCGGTCGGCCGTGAGATGCGATCCATGTCGCCATTGCGCCGGCGACCTTCCTGACCGCCGGCCGCTCGAGCACGAGCGTGCGCCACTCGAGCAGCCGCGGCGTTTCGCCGCTCATGACTGCGCCCTTTCGTTCGCCGAAGAGTTGCGCCATGAAGAAGGCAATGTCGGCGTAGGAATATTCCCCGGCGAGGAATGCGTGCGATTCGAGCCGTGCGTTCATCTGCTCATAGAACCGGGAAGCGGCGCTGCGGGCGGCAACCGCCGCCGGATCGGTGGGCATTTCTTCGAGACTCATGAGCTTGATGATGTGCGGAAAGTAAACCTCGTCGGACTTGAGCTCGAGCTGGCGCGCCTCGGCTCGGCCCGCGGGCGACTTGGGCCAGAGCGGGGGAATCGAGAAGGCATCCTCGAGATACTCGAAGATCTGGGTTGAGTCGAATATCTCCACACTGCCATGGGTCAGCACCGGCACTTGTTGCTTCGGATTGATGCGGACGACCTCCGGGTGTTTCGGCTCGTAACGGTCGACAAAGGGCACCTCGATCCGCTCGAAGTCGAGACCCTTCTCCAGAAGCGCGATCTCCGCCTTGGCGCCGAACATGGAGAGCGGACCGGTGTACAGGCGAATGGCATTCATGGAGTGGTTCCTGCGTGTACGACAATAACACCGGTTCCCTTGGTTGCGCTCCTCCGCCTGGGGATACCGCTCTGCCGCGCTCTGTCGACATTCCGCTAGGTTTAAGGTTAACTCATCGCGTCGGACAGCCGACTCAAATCCGCAAGACGTTCAAGCCCGATCCCTGGCAAGTCTCGGCCATATGGACATGCAACGGCCCCGAGGTGCCGGGCGCGAGGGCGCCGGTGTCAACATCCCACCCAGCGTGCAGGCGCACCTGAACCAGGAGGCGAGCGATGCACGTCGAGCGGGGAAGTAGCGCATCGGAGAATGTGGGCGACTTTTCGCTCGTTCTGGGCGGTCCCCTCTTTCAGCTCCTCCGGCGTCTCGGCCTCTCCGGCAGCGGTCTCGAGCTGCTGCGCCGGCGAATCGTCGCAATTGCGCTCGTCACCTGGGTGCCATTGCTGGTCCTGTCCATGGCCGAAGGGCTGGCATGGGGCAATGCCGTTCGCGTTCCGTTCCTGTTCGACGTCGATGTGCATGTGCGCTTCCTCGTCGCACTGCCGGTGCTGATCGCCGCGGAGCTGTTGGTACACCAGCGCACACGGATCGTCGTTGAACAGTTCGTTTCGCAGGGTCTCGTGCCGGATGGGATACGCACGGGCTTCGATGCTGCTCTCGCAAATGCGCTGCGGCTGCGCAACTCCATCACGGCCGAATTGTTACTCGTCGCATTGGTGTACTTCGTCGGTATCTTTGTCCTCTGGCGGAACTACCTGGTGCTGGACGTGCCCACCTGGTATGCGACGCCCGTCGGGGATAGTAATGAACCTCGGCTGGCCGGCTGGTGGTACCTGTTCATCACGCTGCCGGTTTTTCAGTTCATTCTCGTGCGCTGGTACTTTCGCCTCCTCATCTGGGCGCGCTTTCTCTGGCAGGTGTCGCGTTTGCCTCTCGCGTACTCTCCCCTGCATCCCGACCGTACGGGCGGCATCGGATTCCTGTCGACCATCACGCGGGCCTTTTCCCCGGTGTTGTTCGCGCAAGGCGCGCTGCTCGCCGGTACGCTGGCCAACACGATCCTCTTCGAGGGCAAAGTCCTGACTTCCTTTTACGTCGAGGTCGTGACGTTCACCGCCGCAGTCGTACTGGTCGTCGTTGGACCGTTGCTGGTATTCATGATGCCCCTGGCCGCTGCCAAACGGAGCGGGCTGCGCAGATACCGCGAGTTTTCCCGGCGCTACGTGGACGAGTTCGATGAAAAGTGGCTGCGCGGTTCGGCGCCGCGAGACGAACCGCTCGTCGGGAGCGCCGACATTCAGTCACTGGCGGATCTCGGCAACAGCTTCGAAACGATAAGCAGCATGCGTGTCGTGCCTATTACGAAGGGTGCTGTGATTCAATTGATTGTGGTGACGCTGCTGCCCGTAGTTCCGCTGCTGCTCACTCTCATTTCGTTCGAGGAGCTCATCAAGCGGATTGTGAAGGTCCTCATCTGAGATCTGGGCAATCATTGATGGTTGGAGGACGCAGTGATGAAACTCATCCACAAACAACAGCTGTTCACCGCCACCCTCTTCTGCACGACGGCTTTCACAACCAACTTCGCGCAACCAGCCGATCCGCTGCCATCGTGGAATGAGGGCAAGACCAAGCAATCGATCGTGACCTTCGTGTCAAAGGTCACGGAGCAGGGTTCGTCCGAATTCGTGCCACCCGCGGAACGCATTGCCACGTTCGACAACGACGGCACGCTTTGGGCCGAGCAGCCGCTGTACTTCCAGTTCCTCTTCGCAATTGACCGTGTGAAGGCACTGGCACCTGAGCATCCGGAGTGGAAAGAAAAGGAGCCATACAGGTCCCTGCTCGCAGGTGACATGAAGGGCGCACTCGCCGGGGGTGAACGCTCACTGATGGAAATCATCGCCGTCGCGCATTCGAACATCACGACCGAAGAATTCGCGTCGATCGTAAGGAACTGGCTCGCGACCGCGAAGCACCCCACAACGGGGCAGCCGTACACGCAGATGGCCTACCAGCCGATGATCGAGCTGCTCGCGTATCTCCGCGCCAACGGATTCAAGACGTTCATCGTTTCGGGCGGTGGCATTGATTTCATGCGCGCCTTTGCGGAACAGGTCTATGGCATCCTGCCCGAACAGGTGATCGGGAGCACAGGTAAGCTGAAGTACGAGTTTCGCGAAGGCAAGCCCGTGCTCGTCAAGCTGCCTGCACTCGAATTCGTTGACGATAAGGAAGGCAAGCCAATCGCCATCCAGAGGATCATCGGGCGCCGGCCCATTGCAACGTTCGGTAATTCTGACGGCG
>Ga0068865_100002928_pt1 | contig 10181 bp, 14 predicted proteins | sample KBSMisM12_FD_75293 | JGI IMG/M metagenome (GOLD analysis project Ga0068865, IMG submission 75293) | Miscanthus rhizosphere microbial communities from Kellogg Biological Station, Michigan, USA - KBS Miscanthus M1-2 | ecosystem: Host-associated > Plants > Roots > Rhizosphere > Soil ...
CCTTAATGTGGTCGGTCATCACCACTCTTAGGTGTTCATTAAGTGGTGCTAATAAATCGTAAGCGTCCCTATTACTTTGTAGACACGGCACTACCCCTTTAGTAAACGCCGCTTCGGCAATTTGCTTGTGAATGGTGGTGAGATTTCTCATGGTTTCTTGAATCGTATAAGCATCCTGGATCAAGCCATCACGATGCCAGTGCGCTAAACCTAGAGTTGGCATAATAAAACCGTCGACCACATCGTCATCCGTCCAATTTTCCCCTAATGGCTGACCGGGCTCAACTACTTCTAGCTCGGCGCCGGCTTCACTTGTTATTGGTTGGTCAACTGCTGTTTCGGCCGTTGGTTGGTTTTGATCGCTTTCGCCTTCGGCGTAAGGATTAAACGAGTACTTCATTTCTTCCATTACTAACACTACAAACAAAAACCACCCCCCTGTCAATTTCTGCTTTAACTCCGTTGGATAATGCGACCAATGATCGTTGTTCGGGTTTTAGCCTCAATTGTCTCATCGCCCAGTGTAGTCTCTACATATAAGGTGAGACAACTTTTAGCGGCGGCGATTATCGCCTCAAACTGCGTTACGGTCATCAGCGGATCGCCCTTAGCTAAAGTTCGTTCCATCGCTCGCACTTGGCCCTCTAGTCGGTGCAGCCGACCGAGGAGCTGATGCTCTTTTTCTTCTAGTTGCTTTTTCCCCATTGATACCCCCTTCAATTCACAATATACCCTACCCCGGTATATTTCTAGGTAAAAAATTAAATTTCGACCGTGTCACCAATACCAACGACACCAATAGTAGTGTTCGGCATTTGTTCGGTCAGCTCTTGTTGATAAGTCTGAGCCCGTTCGGGATCGCTATGGACAATCATAATTTTGCCCTCTGGAGAGAGCTTGATGGCTTTCAACCAGGCTAGCAGCTCTTGGTTATCCGCATGACCGGAGAAGATATCAACGACTTCGATTTTGGCGTGAACCGGGATAGTATCACCTTTAATCTCTACCGATTTGGCGCCCTCAGTAATCTGGCGGCCAAGGGTATTAACGGCTTGGTAGCCGATCACCAGCAGTAAGGTATTGGGCAACGACAGATACCGCTTGAGATGGTGGTAAACCCGGCCGCCCTCCATCATGCCCGAACCAGCAATAATCATCTTCGGCGGCGGGGTGGTGTTAATATCTTTAGAGTCTTCGCCCGTTGGCGTTAAGGTTAGCGAACGAAAGTTAAATATCTCTTTATCGACCGACCGAGTTTTTTTAATCTCGGCGGCAAATAGCTCTTGGTGGCGCTGAAACACCTCCAACGCCTCAATGGCTAGCGGACTATCTAAAAAGATCGGCAACTTTGGCAGTTGATGCTCGGTAAATAGATGATGCAGAAGATAGAGCAGCTCCTGACTGCGTTCAATGGCAAAAGCCGGCACTAGTAGCACACCACGGCGCTCGGCTACCCAGGCCAAGGCCGCTTTCAAAACCTCGAGCCGGTCCTGATGCTCCTGACGATTGACGCCGCCGTAGGTGGCTTCGGTTACCACTAGATCTGCCTCGATCGGTGATTCGGCGTGCGGCAATAAAACATTGGGCCAATGGCCAAGATCCCCCGAGAAAACGAGGCTCTTACTTCCTGCTTTCAACAAAACCGAAGCCGAGCCTAGAATATGGCCAGCATCGTACAACGTAACGGTATCCTCCCCTAAAAGCGTCTGAGCTTGGTGGTAAGCAATCGGCTTAAATAAATCGAGCGTTCGCTTAAGATCAACATCGTCATAGAGCGGCGGCTGGTTGTGCTCATGCCCCTCCATAATACCGAGAGCATCTTTTAAGACTAAGCTGGTCAGCTCGATCGTCGCCTCGGTGGCGTAAATCGGGCCGCGAAATCCTTCTTTCACTAACATCGGCAAGCGACCGATATGATCCAGGTGAGCATGGGTAATCACCACCGCTTCCACTTCTTTCGGGTCGTAGGCAAACGGATCACTGTTGTGTTCCGTTAAGCTATCGGCGCCCTGAAACAGCCCGCAATCAACGACGTATTTGTGTGAACCGGTTTCAATTAAAAAATTGGAGCCGGTCACCTCGCCAGCGGCGCCGTAAAAGTGAACAACGGTCGCCATTAGCCGTTCGATCGGCTGGAAACTTGGCGGTTTTCCTTGGCCAATTTCAAGACTTTTTCGACTAAGGTTTTGGGATCAGTGTCAAAAACTATTTGGTTCCGGCCACGGTGAGAGATTTCTAGTAAGTGGTCGATCTCTTCGGCCATCCCGCCGGTTTCAGTCAAGATACCGATCGGTTTTTTATCTTCAAAAGCAATCGTAAATTCGTTTAAGGTGCCAATCCGCCCGCAAACAAAAATAATAGCGTCGGCCGAGCGGATAAACAACAGGTTCCGGCCGGAGTAACCAAAACCGGTGTACATCACAAAATCCACGTACTTATGGGGCAGGCGGTACTTGCGAACATGCTCTTTGTAAGAAGCGGCTGGTGAGATACCAACGGTGTAGCCGCCGGCTTTTTTCGCCCCTTTGGCCGCTTCGTAGGGCATACCAGTGGTGTCGCCGGTAACAACAACCGCGCCCAATCGTGCTAACCAATACCCCACTTTTTCGGCTTTTTCGGCTGCGTCTTTAGTGCAATTATCCACCGCCGAACCAGAAACACCGACCTTAATCGTATCGATACCGCCCTCCTTAACTCTTCCCACTTTAGCGAGGTTTATTTGATCCGTAAACCTTGTTGCTTACCTCGGTTCGAGGTAAAATTAGCAAGTACCTTATACAATAATCCGGAGTCATCAGGCTTGGCCTTCAGAGTTCTCACCTCAAGGGGTTCGAAATAGCAGCTACTCCGGAATAGAGCACATTAATTTTATTATTCCGGAGTAGCTCAGCGGTAGAGCGGTCGACTGTAGCACGCTTTTACTAAAATGGTTATCATAAATATGTATACCATGGCGGATAAAAGAACTTACGCCGACAGAGCCCAATACTTAGTTGCCGCCGTTAGAAAACGCCGTAAGAAGGTTAAGCTAATGGCAGTAGAGTATCTGGGTGGCAAATGCCAAGTGTGTGGCTATAAGAAATGTCCCGAGGCTTTAGACTTTCATCATAAAGATGAGACGACTAAACGTTTTGGGATTGGCGAAAAAGGCTATACACGATCTTGGGAGAAAGTTAGACAAGAATTAGATAATTGTTATCTTCTTTGTGCTAACTGTCACCGAGAGGCACATGCAGGCATTCTGCAGCTTCCTCAAGAAATTGAGGTTGAAAAACGGGGTTAATTGTCGGGAAGCCCTCCTTGGGAACTGTTACCAAGTGGGTAATCCGCAGCCAAGCCGTCTAGCAATAGGCGGAAGGTTCAGAGGCCATACGCCCCGCATCCCTCGTGGATGATGAGATGGTCCACACCACCAAGAAACTGGTGGGTACGTGTAATCGATTGGTCGTCGGTTCGAATCCGACCTCCGGAGCAATGGATTGTAGATAAATATATGACTAATAACGTAACATTTATAATTGGTAATGGCCTCGATCTCTCTTTAGGTCTCAATACTTCATATAGAAACTTTTACGATTACGTTAGGAAAAATAAATTACACTCGGAAAACAGTATCTATAGGGCAATTGAGAAAGAAAGCCCCGAGCTCTGGGCTGATTTTGAACTTGGATTAGGTAGATTCACTAATCAGATTGAACATGTGACAGAGAAGGAGCGACAAAAGTGGTCAAAAACTCTTAACGATGAGCTCGACGAAATTAAAAAGGACCTAAAGCAATATATAAGAGAGCAAAATACTCTTGCTGATAAGCATATACCCAACATACAATTCGATCATCAATCATTCTATGCAGGGTTAGAAGCTGGGCAGATTTCAAACATACAGTCTCACTTTAATGATAATTCACCAATTCACATGAGATTTGTTACATTGAACTATACTGACGTGCTCGAGAAGTTGTTTCCGATAATTCGTCGTACAATACCTGGAGAGAATTACTTTATTGCGAATGAAGTACATCATGTTCATGGCTCTATCGATAGGAAGATATCACTGGGAGTAAACGACGAATCACAGATAAGTAGCTATATCGATGCTGCTGAAAAAAACTTCCTTATTAAGCCGGAGCTCATACGCTCAATGAATGATCGTAGATTAGAAATTTTGTTTGACTATATAGATAACGGTGACGTACTGGTGCTTTTTGGGGTATCGCTTGGAGCAACTGACAAGTATATATGGGACAAGATTATACAGTGGCTAGTCCGGGATCACACGAAATTATTAATAATTCATCACTATGAAAGAGGCCTTGATGTAAGTGACCTTACTGAACGTGAGTCTCTGCAACTCAGTAATCGTGTAATGAACAAGCTACTAGATTATTCCACCTTAGATAATCAGATTAGAGAAGTTACAAAGTCAAAAATATACGTAGTTCCTAATACTTCAGCTCTCTTTGCTAAGAGCGAAAATTGAAGACTTTTAGTTTAGTGAGTTCAAACCCCAATGCTCAGCTCGACATTTCCGGATTTGGAAGTAAAATTAATCTAATGAATTTAGACAGTGCAGTTTTTTATAGTAGCGACGCGGATAAAGTTGTGTCGTTTTACCGAGACACCCTAGGTTTTCAAGTTGATTATATCCAAGAGGGCAGATTTGCATCTTTTATTTTTCCCAATGGAGCGCGATTAGGAATTAAGACCAGTAGAGAAGAACGAGAGATCCCTGGCCACCAAACTGTTTTTATATCGGTTTCTAACATTGAGAAGGTGTACGAACTACTAAAATCTAAAAGGTTAACTTTTAATAAAGAGCTGAATAGTCAGTCTTGGGGCAAGGAATTTAGCATTCTAGATCCCGACGCAAATAAAGTTTTGTTTATCGAACGACCAAGTTAGCTCGACTTTTTCGGGTTCGGGAGTATGATTCCATTATGGCAAAATCGTTTGGCGAACCATTAAAGAAACTTCGTGCCATTCCGATTAGCGACAATGGCGAAAAGCTAATTGACCCTCAAAGTCTTTCAAAACGAATTCACAAAGCCGAAAAACATCCCGTGATGACTGATGATAAATCACGAAGTATTTTAGTCCGAGAGACCGTGGCTAAGAAGCTCGCAGATGCTGCGGAAAGGTTACCCGAGGGCATAGATATGGTCCTTTTCGAAGGCTTTCGACCAATTGAAATTCAACGGCAAAACAACGAGTGGGTAAGAAGAATAATGTCGGAAAAGTACCCAACGTGGAGCAAGGTAGCGCTACAACGAAAAATCAACGAATTCTCCGCCCCGGCTGATGACAAGTGCCCGCCCCCACATTTAACTGGTGGGGCTGTTGATTTATATCTCATTGATAATACCGGAAAAATTTTAGATTTCTTTTCCCCTTATGGGGCTTGGAACACAGAAGGCGCCGAAACCAGTGTTAAGGGATTAAGCGAAACCGCGAAGAAAAACCGACAGCTCCTCATAGAGACCCTAGAGTCGGTCGGCCTAACAAACTACCTCGGGGAATGGTGGCGCTGGAGCTATGGGGATTCTGGCTGGGCATTACGAACTAATGCGTCCCCCGCGATTTACGATCGAATTTCTGAGTAACTCAACAATTCCACCCTTCGACCCTACTCAGGGTAAAGGTTCAGTAGTACAATTTGGGAAATGAAGCCTGCGTTTTCCTCTAAGGAGGTTACTAAACTTCTTACTGATATTATTCTCCCTTTCTACGAAGTTAGGCGCGATATGGTCGTTAACCTCACCGGCGATCGCAGGTTTGAAAACGACGCCGAACATTCTTGGGCTCTCACTATGCTTGCGGTCGTACTAACTCCAAAGCTCGACCCAAAACTAGATATGGCAAGGGTATGTCAAATTGCTGCCGTTCATGATTTGGTTGAAATATTTGCCGGTGACACCACGCTGTTTGGGACAGAAGAAAAGTTAGCCAGCAAAGACGCACGCGAAACAAAGGCCCGAAAGAAACTAGCCAAATATTTTACGTCAGCACCCTGGGTTCTTAAGCTAGTTGATGAGTACAGCGATAAGAGCTCGTTGGAGGCCCGCTACGTCTCGGCGCTCGACAAGTACTTAGCCTACGCGACACGCAACCTGGATGCCAGCCGGTTTTATAAGGAAATGAATATGACGAAGAAATTTTACGACGCACGGATGATTTCGCATAGAAAGAAAGCCCAATCTCATCCAGGAGTCTACGCTATGTATAAAGAGTTGGACGCCTTCATAGACGCCCACCCAGAGTTCTTTGCTCCAGAAATTTAGCTCGACATTTCCGGGTTCGGGAGTATAATTTGAGAAATGGAATTATCTAAGCTTGTTGAGGCGGGTAACATAATCGATGATGCTTATATTAGGTCGGGTAAGGCAAAGAAGTACGGCAAGCGGACTCCGTTAGTTTATGCCGGTTTCTTAATGACCGACTTCGGAGAGTTAGTTGAGCAGATTATGGCCAAAGAGAAGTTTCGTGACGGCAAAGACATCGATAAGAAAATTGAACACGAGCTAGCCGACTGTTTGTGGGCTATCTTAATGATTGCTAAGCACCTCGACATAGACTTAGAAAAATCGTACTTGCAAATGATCAAAGATGTTCAGGAACGCCAAGCAAAAGGAAACGCTGGCTAGCTCGACTCTTTCAGGTTTGGAAGTATGATTTAACTATGTTAGGTTGGAAACTTTTATTAGCAGTAATCGCAACACTAATTGGCTTGGCTGCATTTGCGCCTTATTTCCTAGATATTCTCAAACGGAGAACTCAGCCACACGCTTACACCTGGCTTATTTGGTCAATAACTCAGGGCACTGCCGTGGCAGCACTGTTAAAAGGCAATGGTGGCTTTGGAGCAATGAACTTAACGGTTGGCACCTCGCTGGTGTTCATTATTTTTATTCTATCGTTTTGGTATGGAACAAAGAATATTACCAAGAGCGACACTGCTGTTTTTATCCTAGCGCTGCTGGGAATAATTGTTTGGTGGTTACTCCACCAGCCATTGGTAACGGTCATTATGGTTTCCCTAATAGATCTATTAGGCTACATTCCGACTTGGCGAAAAACCTTCGATGAGCCTTGGAGTGAGACATTATGGTCTTGGGTAGCTTTTGCGCTTTCGAACATTTTTGCACTCTTAGCTCTTAAAGACTTCAATTTGCTTACAGCTACTTACTTAGTTTCTATCACCGTTGCTAATATTATTGTTGCGGTGATCTTACTTGTTAGACGATCTATACTTCCTGTAACACGGCGAGATGAGCAGCTCTAACATCCTCCACAATTCGGGGCAATGAAACAAAACTTCTCAGGTTCGGAATATTATATAGAACATGATAAAAACCAAATTCCAAGTCGGTGACGAAACGCTCTCTGCCCTACGAGTCGGTAGTGATAAGCCAACAATTCTTTATTTGCATGGGGCGGGTCAATCCAATAAAGAACGTGGTTTGCCAATTATGGAAAAGTTGGCTGACGCTGGCTTAAGTACTTTTTGTTTTGATTTTAGTGGTCACGGCGAAAGCACCGGTGAGATGAAAAATTCTAGTCTTAAAAAAAGATTAGTAGAGGCAGAAGCGGCGTTAACTTATCTCGATAACGAGAAACCAACTACCATTATTGGCTCAAGTATGGCGGGGCATATCGTCTTAGAACTACTTAAAAACCATCCAGACATTAAAAATATCATTTTGTTCTACCCAGCGATTTATTCTGCCAACGCTTTTGCCGTACCATTCACAGACGAGTTCTCAGCTATTATCCGCGAACCTAAAAGCTGGGCGGATAATGATGTTATTGGTCCGCTACAAAAATTCACTGGCAATTTATTAATCATAATTGGCGAGAATGATCAGGTAATTCCAATAGAAGCTATAGAAATGATTTACTCAAATGCTACCAGTGCCGCATCACGAGAGATTGTAACTGTACCTGAAGCGGAACATCTTCTTTTACCTAAGTTACTGCAGAATAAAGAGCTATTTAATGAGGTGATTACCAAGATAGTTGGCTTGGTAAGTTAGTTCTAACATCTTCTACAATTCGGAGCCAAAAGGTTTAAATCTCGTGTTAGGGTGGGTGACATTAGAATAAAAGATAAAGAAAACCGCCGGATTGACGGCGGTAGCTAGAAATCGTAGTAGTGGCCTTGAAGCTCGAGGTGAACTAACGTCACCTGGAACCCAGGAGTTTGAGCAATTCGATAGGTTCTTGCTAGCACCTCTTTCTTGTTAAAGACGAGCCCGACTCGCCTCATAAGCCAGTCGGCGGCTTGCTCCGTCCAGAAATCTTTGCACTCCTTTTCGCAGCTGAGCGTCAATTGAATGCGGCCATTTTGGTACTTCAGCTCTTGGCATATCCCGCAATCTTTTAGAAAAACTGGCTCAGGCCGATATCCTGGTGGCAAGATGTCGTTCTCAACCAGAACGTCGTAGCGATCAATCGTAGCCGGATCAGCACCAATATTTATTTCGGAAATCTCGTTCCCAACTTTCAACAACAGATCGCGCTGGGCGGTGACAATACTACCGAGCTCCTCGTCGCCCGCATGATCGGCCAGGAGCCGCTCAAGCAGATCGTTCATCATATTTTACTCCTATGTGCGCGGGCATTACCCGTACTCTGCAGTTTAAGTTAGGTGGCCTAGCAAGTCAACGCAATAAAATGCGATTCAGTTCTAACATCCTCTACAATTCGGAGCTCGACTTTTCCGGGTTCGCAAGTATAATTTAGGAAATGAAACAGCAGGTTCTTGTTATTCACGGCGGGGACACCTGGAAATCTAAAGACGATTATCTGGATTTCTTGCGGAGTGTGCCGATTAACTTAGAAAAACTGACCCGACCTGGTTGGAAAGAAAATCTCCGACCTGATTTGGGTAACGATTTTGAGGTTATTTTGCCCACAATGCCGAATAAATACGATGCTCGTTATGAGGAGTGGGTGATCATCTTTGAAAAACTGTTCCAATTCCTTCGAGATGACGTAATCTTAATCGGTCACTCTATGGGCGGCTGTTTTCTAGTCAAGTATCTTACCGAAAATGATTTTCCTTACAAAATAAAGGCAACCTATCTTGTTGCTGCTCCCTACACTGATAACAAGCCCGAATATGAGCTGCTTAGTTTCTCATTGCCAGAGGATTTGAAACACTTCGAAGAACAGTCTGGGGCTATAACGATTTACCAAAGCGAGGACGATCCTCTTGTTCCAAAATCAGACGCAGAAAACTACAAAAGTGTATTTCCAAACGCCGACCTACAATTATTGACCAATCGCGGTCATTTTGGTCAAGAGCACTTTCCGGAGTTGGTCGATTCTATCAAGAAAGTTTAGCTCGACTATTTACCCCTCGACCCTACTCAGGGTAAAGGTTCGGGTGTACAATTTAGTAGATGAGCCTGTTTAAATGAAAAGTCTAAAAAGTATTCCATCCTATAAGCTCTTGCGAACTCTTGGAATTGCTCTAGCTGTAATCACCGGCTTTATTGCCGTATCCGGATTCCCCGAAGGCCCGTTATGGGGAATTTACGATGTTAATAAATATTGGATCGCCGGTCTCCTTCTCCTTTCACTTACTTGCATTGTCTGTAGTCTCACCCTAACTCATTGGCCACGGCTGCGTCGATTATAGTTTACTTTGTTACTAATCATATTTATTAGTACTTCTATAACGATGGCTTATTTTATTACTAACGCCCGTTGGATTTGGGAAAAGCAGTTCCCGTATATCACGACAACGGCCTGGGTAAACGACCGAAGCACTGCTGGATCTTCGCTCATTAACCTCCCAAGGAGTCGAAAAACAAACACCTATTACTGGGAGGCGAGCGGAAACGTTAGCAGCTGCACAATCACCGGTTTATCCGAAGCCAGTGGAAAAAGTTATTCCTCTCATGGTCGTATTGTTTTCTCAACTCCAAACGTGGAAGCAGTGCTTGTCGATTTGAGCTGTACGGGCTCCGTTAATACCTTGGACAATAACATGATGCTTCGTTTCAACGATTAGCCCAAGTTGTTTCTACCCGACTATTCTCAGCTCTAACGTCCTCTACGATTCGGGGCTGATAAAACTGCGAGCAAAGAAAAGGCCGGGCGAAATTAATCGTCCGGCTTTTGGCTGACTGTCAAAGGCCGAAGACCGCTCGAAAGCGACGTTTCCAGATGCTGCGCTG
>Ga0068865_100002935_pt1 | contig 10167 bp, 10 predicted proteins | sample KBSMisM12_FD_75293 | JGI IMG/M metagenome (GOLD analysis project Ga0068865, IMG submission 75293) | Miscanthus rhizosphere microbial communities from Kellogg Biological Station, Michigan, USA - KBS Miscanthus M1-2 | ecosystem: Host-associated > Plants > Roots > Rhizosphere > Soil ...
CAACCCTGACCGCGGCGGCCGCGCTCGCCGCCGACGCGTCCGTCAAGGACGAGATGAAGCAGGTTGTCGAACCGGCCGCCAACACGATCTTCTCGGTCGGTGGTGATGTCGACCCGGCCAACGGCCCCGACGCCGCCAAGGTCCCGCCCGCGCGCTGGGCCGAAGCGGCTTCGGCTGCTCACGCTCTGCAGGGTGTGGCGACCGCGCTCAACGGCCCGCAAAAGCAGCCCGGCGACGAATGGACCAAGGCGGCGGGGGATTTCGCCAAACTGGCGGCCGATGCCGAGAATGCGGCAAAGAAAACAGACGGCGCGGGGCTCTCGAAGGCCGCCAACGACCTCGGCGACGTCTGCACGGCCTGCCACTCGAAGTACAAGAAACAGGGCGGCTAGATCAGCCCTGAGAGCGGCGATGAGGGGTCGGCGTAGAGTCGCTTGGCCATGCGGCCGGCGAGGTAGGCTTCGCGGCCGGCGATGACCGCATGCTTCATGGCGACCGCCATGCGGATCGGGTCCTTGGCCTCGGCGATCGCGGTGTTCATCAGGACCGCGTCGCAGCCGAGCTCCATGGCCAGCGTCGCGTCCGACGCCGTGCCGACGCCGGCGTCAACCAGCACGGGCACCTTGGTCTGCTCGATGATCAGGCCGAGGTTGAGCACGTTCTGGATGCCCCGGCCCGAGCCGATGGGGGCGGCTGCCGGCATGATGGCCGCGGCCCCGGCGTCCTCCAGCTTCTTCGCGTAGACCGGGTCGTCGCTGCAGTAGACCATCACCTGGAACCCCTCGGCGATGAGCAGCTTCAGGGCCCTGAGCGTCTCCTCCATGTCGGGCAGGAGGTGCGGGGTGTTCGACAGCACCTCCAGCTTGACCAGGTCCCAGCCGCCGGCCTCGCGGGCCAGCCTGAGCGTGCGTACGGCCTCCTCGCCGGTGAAGCAGCCGGCGGTGTTGGGAAGGAAGGTGAAGCGGTCGGGCTTCACATAGTCGACCAGCATGGGCTGGGAGGGGTCCGAAAGGTTCACGCGGCGAAGCGCCACCGTAACGATCTCGGCGCCCGCGGCCTCGGCGGCGGCGGCGTTCTGGGCGTAGTCCTTGTACTTGCCGGTGCCCACGATCAGGCGCGAGCGGAAGGTGCGGCCAGCGACGGTCCAGGTGTCTTCCTGAGATTGGACGTTCCCGTCCATGTCAGCCGCCTCCGATGAAGTGCACGATCTCGATCCGGTCGCCGTCGGCGATGGGTGTCCTTCCATAGGCCGACCGGGGCACGATCTCCAGATTGCGCTCGACGGCCACCTTGCGCGCATCGAGCCCAAGCGCGGCCACCAGGCCGGCCACATCGGCCAGGCCGGCGAAGGATCGGGCTTCTCCGTTGATGGTCAGCGTCATGAGGCCTCAGACCGGCAAGCTTGTGACCCCAGCCCTGCCCCGGTACAAGGCGCCTTGAATCGACGGCGGGGCCGAATGTCGAAACCGATCTATGTGCTTAGCGGGCCCAATCTCAACCTCCTGGGCGCCCGCGAGCCCGAGATTTACGGAAAAGCCACCCTGGACGACGTGAAGCGGCTCTGCGAGGCGCGCGCGTCGGCTCTGGGCCGCACCATCGTGTTCCGCCAGTCGAACCACGAGGGCGAGCTGATCGACTGGATCCAGGAGGCCCGCACCGAGGGTTCGGCCCTAGTGATCAATCCCGCGGGATATGGGCACACGTCTGTGGCGATCCTCGACGCCTTGAAGGCCGTGGATCTGCCGGTGGTGGAGTGCCATCTGTCGAACCCCGCTGCGCGCGAGGCGTTCCGCCACCAGACCTATGTTTCCCTCGCGGCCACCGGCGTGGTGTCGGGTTTTGGCGCGGCGAGCTATGAACTGGCCGTCGAGGCCGCCGCGGGGCTGTCCCGTTAGGGGCCGACCCGCCAAAACGTAAAACGTAAAAAGAAGAAGCGAAGGTACCTCCATGGCGAACAGTCCCAAGGCCCCGGCCGCCGACCCGATCGACGCGCGCCTGGTCAAAAGACTGGCGGACATCCTGACCGAGACCGGGCTGTCGGAAATCGAGGTCGAGCACGGCGGGTTGAAGATCCGCGTCGCCAAGCAGCTCAGCGCAGGGCCGGCTCAGGTGACCTATGCGGCGCCGGCGGCGCACGCCCCGGCCCCCGCTCCGGCCGCATCGGCCGCGCCGGCTGCAGCCTCGGACGCCGCGCCGGCCGCGCGCGCCTCGGGCGATGCGGTGAAGTCGCCGATGGTGGGCAGCGTCTACCTCCAGCCCGAGCCCGGCGCCGAGCCCTTCGTGAAGGTCGGCGACACCGTCGCCGCCGGCCAGACCCTGATGATCATCGAGGCCATGAAGACCATGAACCCGATCCCTGCGCCGAAAGCCGGCAAGGTGGTCGAGGTCTTGGTCGAGGACGGCCAGCCCGTGGAATTCGGCGAACCGCTCATCGTGATCGGCTAGGCCGCCATGTTCGAGAAGATCCTGATCGCCAACCGCGGCGAGATCGCCCTTCGCGTCCACCGGGCGTGCAAGGAGATGGGCATCTCCACCGTCGCGGTGCACTCGGAGGCCGACAGCGGCGCCATGTGGGTCAGGCTGGCCGACGAGAGCGTCTGCATCGGGCCTCCCGCGGCCGCCAAGAGCTACCTGAACATCCCTTCGATCATCGCCGCCGCCGAGATCACGGGGGCCCAGGCGATCCATCCCGGCTACGGCTTCCTGTCGGAAAACGCCCGCTTCGCCGAGATCGTCGGCGCCCACGGCTTCACGTTCATCGGGCCCAAGCCCGAGCACATCAAGATGATGGGCGACAAGATCACCGCCAAGCAGGCGGTGAAAGCCGCCGGCATCCCGGTGGTGCCCGGCTCCGATGGGGCAGTGACCACCGAGGAGGAAGCCTTCGCGGCGGCCAAGGCCATCGGCTTCCCGGTGCTGATCAAGGCCGCGGCCGGCGGCGGCGGGCGCGGCATGAAGGTCGCCCAGACCGAGGACGACCTCTACGAGGCGGTCTCCACCGCCCGCTCCGAAGCCAAGGCGGCGTTCGGCGACGACGCGGTCTACATGGAACGCTACCTGCAGACGCCGCGGCACATCGAGCTGCAGGTGATCGCCGACAGCTTCGGCAACGTCTGCCACCTGGGCGAACGCGACTGCTCGCTGCAGCGCCGCCACCAGAAGGTGCTGGAGGAAGCCCCCTCGCCGGTCATCGACGCCGCCGCGCGCGAGAAGATCGGCAAGATCGTCGTCGATGCCGTCAAGGCCATCGGCTACCTGGGCGTGGGCACCATCGAGTTCCTGTACGAGAACGGGGAGTTCTTCTTCATCGAGATGAACACCCGCCTGCAGGTGGAGCACCCGGTCACCGAGGCGATCACCGGCATCGACCTGGTGCGCGAACAGATCCGCATCGCCGCGGGGCTGCCGCTCAGCTTCACCCAGAAGGACGTCGTCTTCGAAGGCCACGCGATCGAGTGCCGGATCAACGCCGAGAACGCCAAGACCTTCGCGCCCTCGCCCGGCCTGGTGACCGATTTCCACGCCCCGGGCGGCCTGGGGGTGCGCCTGGATAGCGCGCTCTACGACGGCTACACGATCCCGCCCTACTACGACTCCCTGATCGGCAAGCTGATCGTCCACGGCCGCGACCGCGACGAGTGCGTGGCCCGGATGATGCGCTGCCTGAACGAGATCGTGGTGGCGGGCGTAGAGACCAACATCGCCCTCTTCCAGGAGCTGCTGGTCCAGCCCGACATCGTCGCCGGCGACTACAACATCCACTGGCTGGAGCGGTGGATGAAAGCGCAGGCGGAAGCGGTCTAGCGCCGCGCCCGGCGGGTGACGGCGCCGGGAGAACTTGTAATCTGAATCCCATGGCGCAGTTCGACGCCCGTGACCTGCTCTCGTGCTACGCACGCGGCGTCTTTCCGATGGCCGACGCGCGGGAAGACGAACGCGTCTTCCTGATCGACCCGGAGCGGCGGGGCGTGATGCCGCTGGAGGCGTTCCACGTGTCGCACCGGCTGGCGCGCACGGTGCGCCGCGATCCGTTCGAGATCCGCACCGATACGGCGTTCCGCGCGGTGGTGCAGGCCTGCGCCGAGTCAGGGCCGGGGCGGCCCGAGACCTGGATCAACCATCCGATCGAGGACCTCTATGTCCAGCTGAACGCGCTGGGTCACGCCCACTCGGTCGAGTGCTGGCGGGACGGCGAACTGGTGGGCGGGCTCTATGGCGTGGCGCTGGCCGGCGCGTTCTTCGGCGAGAGCATGTTCTCCCGGGCGCGGGACGCGTCCAAGGTCGCGCTGACGCACCTGGTTGCGCGGCTGATCGCGGGCGGCTTCCGGCTATTGGACGCCCAGTTCATGACCGACCACCTGACCCAGTTCGGCGCGGTGGAGATCTCGCGGCTGGACTATCACCGCCGCCTGGCGCTGGCGCTCTCGGCCGACGCCGATTTTCAGCGCGCGGGCGCGGGCGGCGACGCCGGCGGCGGGCTGAGCGGCACGGCGGCCCTGCAGCTGATCAGCCAGGCGTCGTAGACCGGGTGCTCCAGCGGGTGCAGGCCGGGCGATGAGGCGTACATCCAGCCCTTGAACGCCTGCTTGGCGGCCAGCGGCGGGCCCCCGGGCGTCGCGCGCGGCTGGGAGTCGATGGTCAGGTAGGCGATGGAATCGTCGATCGGCTCGTCGACCGCCGAGCGCTCGCAGGCGCGCACCGTGAACACCAGGCTCTTGTAGCGCACCGGGCGGTTCACCTGGGCCTCGAAGCGCAGGCTCTCGGCGGTGACCTTGTCCAGCGCCTGGATGATGGCGATGTCGTAGCGGGTGCGACGCGCGGGCGCGGCGGGCTTGGCCGGCGCCTGGGTCTCGGGCGGCGGCGCGGGCGCGACCTCCTTCTCGGTGATCGGCGCGACGGGGATCGGCGCTGGCGGGGTCACGACGGTCGGCGGCGCCTGCTCCGGCGCGGGCTTGGGCGCGGATTCCTGGGGCGGGACCACGACCGTGGGCGGCGGCTGCTGGGCGGCGGCGTACCCGCCAGCGGCGGCGAGGCCCGCGGTGATCAGCCCGACGGCGAGGTTGCGAGAAGGGTGTTGGAACACCGGGGCGCGCCTAGTTGGGGGTCCAGGCCTCGTAGTCGCCGGTCGCCTTGGCCCGCTCCCCGCCGCGCGAGATGGCGCCGGCCGGGCGGTAGGCGTTGATCGTGCCGGTGAGGTTGGGCAGGTGCGGCTTTTCCCACGCCTTCAACTTGAAGGGCTCGACGGTCGGCGGCTCATCGAAGGTGTAGTGCAGCCAGCCGTGCCAGTCGGGCGAGACCTTCGAGGCGTCGGCGTAGCCCTGGTAGATCACCCAGCGGCGCTTACGGCTGTCGTAGCTGTCGGAATTGTCCTTGGCCTCGAAATAGCGGTTGCCGGCTTCGTCGCGACCGATGAACACGCCGCGCCGGCCGATGTGGAAGCGCGCGCCGATGGTGGCGCCGTTCCACCAGGTGAAGATCGCCTTCAGGACGTTGAGCACTGGGTCTGGGTCTCGCTGGAGCTTGGGAAAAGCGGGCGGACTATAGGCGGGCGGGTATGGAGCGTCCAGCAGGCCTCCCGCCGCAGGCAAACGCCAAGATGTTGGGGATGACTGCCGCCTCGACCGCAACATCTATTGCCCCGCGCGCCGCGAGCCGCCTACCCTCGCCCAACGGAGTCGGCGGATGGGCGCGGGGCGTCGCGGACGATGATCGAAACGCGGACCATCGAACAGGGCGGCCGGATCGTCGAGGCGCGTGCGCCGGCGCATTGGACCGCCGCGCGGCTGGACGCCTGGATCGATTGGGCCGGCGGCGAAACCGACATCCCCGCCGCCGTCGAGGCCTACGTCGAGGCGCTGACCGGCCGGGCCCAGGAGAAGGGGCTGGTCCGTGACGTCCGCGCCCGCACCCGCTTCCGCGACCAGCTGACCGAGGCCCTGCTGGCCGGCGTGATCGCCATCGGGCCGCCGCCGGCCGCCGCGGCGCCGTCCGTCATCGGAGCCGATTCGCCTGGGCTGGAGGCGCAGCTTGCCCGCCTGACCGCGGCGCATCGGGGCCGGGCGGCGGCCGAGGCCGCGGCGCTGGAGCTGGGCCGCCGGCTGCAGGCGGTGATGGATTCGGTGCTGCGCTGCGAGGGCGACCCGGTGCTCTGCGCCGACCCGCAGGGCAACCCCAGCCTGGCGCGCGCCGCCGAGGCCGCCCGCGCCGCCGGGGCGTCGGACGCGCTGATCCTGGAGGCCGTGGCCGCCGCCCGCGCCGGTGAGACAGTCTGGGAGGCCGAGCCGCCAGCCCCCGGCGTCGACACCTTGGGGCTCGTGGTGGCCGGCGCACCCGGAGAGGCCGTCGCCGCGAGCGTCGCGCGGGCCGCCTGGGCGACGGGCGCTGTGGCGGTGGCGCCCGACCTTGCCTCGGCCGAGGCGATCGCCGCTGGTGAAACGGCTCTGCGCGCCGGCGTCGAGCTGACCGGCTTCTGGTCTGACGCCGGGTTCGACATCGCGGGCTTCGAGGCCGCCTGCGCCCTCCTGGCCGCCGCGCTCGCCGCGTCGAGCGACGGGCCGGTGGCGGTGGGCCTTTGTGGCCTCGGCGATTGGTTGGCCGGGCACGGGCTGGACTACGACAGCGACGCGGGCCGCGAGACGGCGCGCGAACTCTACGAGGCCGCCGGACGGGCGATGGCCGGGGCGGCGCTGGCGGGCGGGCTTTCGCTCTTCCGCGAGCCCGAACTGGAACTGCGGTTGGGCGGCGGGCGGCTGAACGCCGAGCCCTGGCTCGGGCCGGTCACCTTCGCCGAAACCGCCGACGGCGAACCGGTGCGGGTGTTGAGCGACGCGGCGGTTCGCGGCCTCGGCCTGGCCGGCGCGGTCGCGCTGGAGGCGCACGACCTCTTGCTGGGGCGCTCCGACCTCAGCGAGGCGCCTGCGGTCAACCACGCCGCGCTCACCGCCCGCGGCTTCACCGACCACGAGATCGCCTCCGTCGAGGCCGCCCTGCCATTGGTCGCCCGCCTCAGCGACGCCTTCGCACCGACGATCGTGGGCGAAGGCTTCCTGCGCGACGTGATGGGCCTCTCGCCCGAACAGCTGGCCGATCCGCAGCTGGACCTGCTGTCGCTGATGGGCTTTTCGACGATCGACGTGGCGGCGGCGGAGGCCTACGCCCTCGGCGGCGACAGCCTGGCCGACGCGGACTTCCTGTCGATGGACGTGCGCCGCGTCTTCCGCACCCGGGAAGAGCTGGGCGAAGCGCCGCGCCTGGCGATGCTGGCCGAACTGCAGCCAATGCTGGCGATCCCGGCCGTCGCCGAGCGCGAACTGGCCTGGGACGCGGCCCCCGACGAGGCGCTGGCGGCGCTCGCCGAAACCGCCGGCCCCGTGCGCGTGCGGCGCGCCGCCGCCCCGGCCCGCTTCGCCCTGGAGCTGCCGAGCTTCGGGGAGGTCCGCGTCGCGCCGGCCGAGCCTGAGGAGCGGGTCGTTGAGCGGGTCGTCGAGCGCGAGCGCACCCGGCGCAAACTGCCGGACCGGCGCAAGGGCTACATCCAGAAGGCGGCGGTGGGCGGCCACAAGGTCTACCTGCACACCGGCGAATACGACGACGGCGAACTCGGCGAGATCTTCATCGACATGCACAAGGAAGGCGCCGCCTTCCGCTCGCTGATGAACAACTTCGCGATCTCGATCTCGATCGGCCTGCAGTACGGCGTGCCGCTGGACGAGTTCGTCGACGCCTTCGTGTTCACGCGCTTCGAGCCGGCCGGGCCGGTGACCGGCAACGACACCGTGCGCTCGGCGACCTCGATCCTCGACTACATCTTCCGCGAGCTGGGCGTGTCCTACCTGGGCCGCAAGGACCTGGCGACCAGCGACCCGGGCGAGCTGAACGCCGACGGCATGGGCCGGGGCAAGGCCGAGGCGCTGGACGGCGATCCGGCGGCCGACGAGGGGCCACAGCCGGCCTCGCGCTTCATCTCGCGCGGCTTCTCGCGTGGGGCGGCGCCGGACAACCTGGTCTTCCTGCCGGTGGCCAACCGGCCGAGCGGGCCCGCGTCGCGGGAGGCGGCCGACGTCTGCGCGGCGTGCGGCGACGTGGCGGTGGTGCGTAAGGGCGCCTCGCTGATCTGCGAGACCTGCGGTGCGCGGGCCGGGCGAGTTGGCGAAGACTTCGCAACCTAGACCTGCGACAACTTGTCTTCCTTACAAAAAGTCCAGGCAATTCCGGCTAAGCCTTTAACAATTACCGCGAATTAAGTGGCGCCATTGGAACCCTGCGCGCAGATGTGAGGCTACGGAACAAAGGATAGCCCTGCACGTGAACACCGCCCTCGCCCGCCCCCTGGTCGCCCTGGCCGCCCTCCTGGCGCTGGCTCCCGGCGTAGCGCAGGCGGCGGCAGGCGCCGACCGCGAGGTGCCGCGGATGAACAGCTTCGGCGGCTCCTGCCCCAAGTGCGAGCTGTCGGGCCGCAGGCTCGCCGGCGCCCAGTTCATCGCCGCCGACTTCACGGGCGCGGCCCTGGTGGGCTCGGACCTACGCGAGGCGCGGTTCATGGCCTCGAACTTCACCAACGCCGACCTGTCGCGCGCCGACCTGAGCGACTCGGAGCTGATGGCGGCGACCTTCAGCGGGGCGAACCTCAGTCACGCGCGCCTGCGCTCGACCCAGGCCAAGGGCGTGATGTTCGCCGGCGCCAACCTAACCGGCGCCGACCTCAGCGACTCCGAGGTGATGGCGGCCAATTTCACCCGAGCGATCCTGACGGGAGCGGTGTTCCGCTCGGCGCAGCTGCATGGCGCGAACCTCAAGGCCGTCGAGGCGCAAAAGGCCGACTTCAGGGACGCCGAGCTGAATGGCGCGGTGCTGAGCGGCCGCTTCGACAAGGCGGTCTTCCGCTCCGCCGAGCTGAACGGCGCGGTGCTGACCGGCGGCAGCTTCGACGGCGCCGACTTCCGCGACGCCGAGATGCACCGCGCGGTGCTGGCCGGCGCGGACCTGACACATGCCCGCGGGCTCACCCAGGAGCAGGTGGACGAGGCTTGCAGCGACAAGAGCACGCGGCTTCCCAGCGGGCTGACGCCCAGGACCTGCGGCGACATCCGGATGATCATCCGCCAGGCCGGATCCGGCGGCTGGAGCCACCCGTCCATGCCCACGCCCCCGGCGCCGCCGACCCCGCCTACGCCGCCGACGCCGACCCGCTACCTGGTGGCGCCCGCCTACTAGACCTCACACCTTGATCGGTGGCGCGAGGCGAATGTTAAGTTCCTTCAATTGCTTGTCGGCGACTTCTGAGGGCGCGTTCATCATCAGGTCCATCCCCTGCTGGTTCAGCGGGAAGGCGATGACCTCGCGGATGGCCGTCTCGCCGGCCAGCAGCATGACGATGCGGTCGATGCCGGGCGCCAGCCCCCCGTGCGGCGGGGCGCCATGGCGGAAGGCGTTCAGCATGCCGCCGAACTGCTCCTCGACCACGTTCGGCCCGTAGCCGGCGATCTCGAACGCCTTGAGCATGATCTCGGGCAGGTGGTTCCGGATCGCGCCCGAGCACAGCTCGTAGCCGTTGCAGACGATGTCGTACTGGTAGGCGAGGATCTCGAGCGGATTCTTGGTCTTCAGCGCCTCCAGCTCGCCCTGCGGCATCGAGAAGGGGTTGTGGCTGAAGTCGACGTGGTTGGACTCTTCGTTCATCTCGAACATCGGGAAGTCGACGATCCAGACGAACTCGAAGCGATCCTCGTCCACCAGCTTCAGGTCGGTCCCGACCTTGGTGCGGGCAAGGCCAGCGAACTTGGCGAACACCTTGGGGTCGCCGGCCGAGAAGAAGGCGGCGTCGCCCTGCCCCAGGCCCAGCTGGCCCATGACCGCGGCGGTCTTCTCCTCGCCGAGGTTCTTGGCGATCGGGCCGCCCCAGCCGCCCTGATCCTCGCTCCAGAAGATGTAGCCCAGGCCGGCCTGACCCTCGCCCTGCGCCCAGCTGTTCATGCGGTCGCAGAACGCGCGGGAGCCGCCCTTGGGCGCGGGGATGCCCCAGACGGCGTTCTTCTTGTCTTCCAGGATGCGCGCGAAGAGGCCGAAACCACCGCCGCGGAAGTGGTCGGAGACGTCCTGCATGACGATCGGATTGCGCAGGTCCGGCTTGTCGGTGCCGTACTTGGCCATGCACTCGCGGTAGGGGAT
>Ga0068865_100002940_pt1 | contig 10163 bp, 9 predicted proteins | sample KBSMisM12_FD_75293 | JGI IMG/M metagenome (GOLD analysis project Ga0068865, IMG submission 75293) | Miscanthus rhizosphere microbial communities from Kellogg Biological Station, Michigan, USA - KBS Miscanthus M1-2 | ecosystem: Host-associated > Plants > Roots > Rhizosphere > Soil ...
TGGATGAGATCGGGCGCGGGACGTCGACCTATGACGGCGTGTCGACCGCCTGGGCGGTGGCGGAGCACATTCACGACCGCGTCGGCGCCAAGACGCTGTTCGCGACCCACTACCACGAGCTGGGCGCGCTGGCCGCGCAGCACGCCCGCGTGCGCAACGTGTCGGTGGCGGCGCGCGAGTGGAAGGGCGAGGTGGTGTTCCTGCGCAAGCTCACGGGCGGCAGCGCCAACCGGTCGTTCGGCGTCGAGGTGGCGAAGCTGGCGGGCCTGCCGGCGGCGGTGGTCGACCGGGCGCGCGCCATCCTGCGCACGCTCGAGTCTGACGGCGGCGCGGTGAGCGCTGACGTGCCGCGGCCCGTCGTGCCCGCCGAGGCGGAGACGCACGGGCAGCTCGGCCTGTTCACCGCGGTCGCCGCCGCGGCCGGCGTCCCGGAACCAGCCGTGGCCGAAGTGGTCGCCCGGCTGAAGGCGGTCGACCCGGACGAGCTGTCGCCCCGGGCCGCCCACGACCTGCTCACGGAGCTGGCAAAGAAATTGACGTAGGGGCGGTTGGTTGGCTTTGATGGGGCAGGCGGCGACGGCTTCGGTCATGCTTTCGAGGCAGGCCGCCGCATCGCCCCATGCTGGTTCGCGTTTCACGCCTCCTGTTTTTCGTGGTGCCGCTGTCGCTGTCCGCGCCGCTGCGCGCGACGGCGGCCGACGCCGGCGCCAAGCCCGCCGCCGCGAAGGCGCCCGACGCGGGCGCGAAGCCCGCCGCCGCGAAGGCGCCCGACGCGGGCGTCGCTGCGCCCGCGCCTGTACAGGCCGGCACCATCACGAAGCCCGGCAAGAAGGTGAAGGCGCCCAAGACGCCGAAGCCGCCGAAAAATCCGCCCGTCGTCCTCTTCACGGTGAACCACAAGGAGACGTTCTCGCTGCGCCTGCGTGACGCGCAGGGCAAGGCGATCAAGGGCAACCAGCGCCGGTTCGAACGATTCCTTCGCTGCCACCACACCGAAAAGAAGCACTCCATGAACCCGCGCCTCATGAAGCTGCTCTACCAGACGGGGCGGCACTGGCCGGGGAAGCGCCTCGAGGTGGTCTCGGGTTACCGCAGCCCGAAGGTCGCGAAGAACCCACGCAGCCCGCACATGAAGGGCCTGGCGTGCGACTTCCGCGTCGAGGGCGTTACGACGACTGAGCTGCGCGACTACCTGCGGCAGCACTTCGAGAAGGTCGGCGTCGGCTACTACCCCAACTCGACCTTTGTGCACCTCGACGTGCGCAAGGAGAAGTCCGCGTTCTGGATCGACTACTCGGGTCCGGGCGAACGGGCGATCTACTCTGAGAATCCGAACGAAGATCTGAAGACGGGGCGCGCCGACACCTACAAGCCGACGAAGATCGATGAATCCTGGGCGTCGGATGAGACGTCAGTGCAGGTGGGAAACGATACCAACGCGCCGTCTCAGAAGGCCGAGGCTCAAGCAGGAGAAACGCCGAAACCGTAGGCCCTTTGAGCTTCCGCTCACCGTATGTTGTGCTAACGTCCGAACCTTCCCGACGGTCCACGAGGAGGATCCGATGAGAATCACAGGTACTTTTGCCCTGTCTCTGTCGCTGGGCGCGGCGGTGGCCGTTGCGGGCTTTTCAGGCTACGCCGGGGCTGCCAAGAAGGGCGGCGGTGGTGGCGCGGCGCCGGCGGCCAGCTCCGCCGAGGTCAACAAGCTGAAGGCCGTCCGCCTGGGTGACCCGAAGGCCGGGACCTTCAAGTGGGGCATGAAGCCCGAAGAGGTCATGGCGCAGGCCCGGACCGCCGTCGAGGCGAAGTACGAGGCGCGCGTCGAGAAGGCCAAGCAGGATCCCGGCCTTCAGCAGCGCATTCGCGACGAGCTGCAGCGCGAGCTGGCGGCCGTGAAGAAGAGCTACACGAAGTTCGAGGGCCAGAAGACGGGCTGGGACGTGTCGATCATCGGTCCCGAGTTCCAGCAGAACACGTCGGAAGCCGTCCTGGTGACCAAGGAAGACATCTGGACGCGGTACTTCTTCTTCTTCGAGGACGGCCTGTACAAGATGTTCCTGGCGTTCAACAAGGACGCCATCGGCGGTAAGAGCTTCGCGGAGTTCGGCAAGAGCATGGAGGCCAAGTACGGCCACGCGAAAGAGGTCTACCGCGACGACAAGACCAAGGGCGGCGTCGTCCACAAGCTGGATCACTACGAGTGGTCGGCGGGCGGCGGCGACCGGCTGAGGCTCATCGACCGGTCCGAGTTCTACGGCGTCTACTGCCTGGTCCTGTACGACGGGTCGGTCCAGGACCGCGTCGGTGATCGGCGGAAGGTTGTCAACCCGGGCGAGGTGAAGCGCGACGAGCTGGTCGAAGGCGTGACCGGAAAGAACGTGACCACGAAGGGCTCGGACATCGACGACGACATCATCGACCGCGTCGTCGGCAAGGAGGTCAAGAAGCCGGGCGCCGAGCAGGGAAAGACCAAGGACATCGTCGTCGACGCGTCGAACCTGCCCAAGGCGACCGCGTCGTCGTCGGGGTCGTCGGGTGGCGGCGAGAAGAAGAAAGAGATGAGCAACAAGAGCTCATCGTCGTCGTCGGAAGAAAAGGACAGCGGCAAGAAGAAGGGCGGCAAGAAGAGCGACAACCCGATGGACGGGTTGGAGCTGTAGCCGCAGCCAGAACGCTGGCGAACGAAAGGGGAGGGCCGAGCGCCCTCCCTTTTTTTTGCCCAGCGCCGGAAACGGCCAGCGGCTAGCTGATTCGCGCGTCGACCGTCTGGACCAGCAGGAGCGCGCGTCGGTCCGGGTCGAGCTCCTCGAGCAGCCTCGTATGGGCGTCGCCACCTGCATCGAGGGCAGGTTCGAAGAGCTGAGCCAGGCAGTCGACCAGCCCGCCGTCCGGCGCGTCGAGCGACGGCAGCGGGCCGAAGGGCTCGCGGTTGTGGCGGTCGTAGAAGTCGATGCACTGCTGCAGCTCGTCGCGACGGAGATCGATCCACGAACGCAGCAGGGCGGCGGCGGGCTCGCCGAGGGGCGCATCGGGTTCGAGAATTCCAACGCGCGCGCGCGTGCAGTCCCCCGTCGCGTCGATGGAGCGGATCAGGGCGCGGCGCCGTCCGCGCACGACGAGCTGCACGATGTCGCCCGTCTCGATCTTGAGGTCGATGCGAAACAGGAGGCCGATCTCACTGACGTCCGCGACGGCGCGGCCGGGCGACCGCCAATCGCGCGGCAGCGCCATCATCATGAGGGGACCGTTCTCTTCCAGAGCCTCCGGGGATAACGTCTCCTGCACCGCCGGCAGGTCGGCGGGCGGAACGACGACGAGCGCCGGTCGCACCGGAAAGACCGTCGGCCATTGTGCGAAGCAGATCGGAAGGGTGGCCTCCTTCATTCGTCCACGATCGCCGGACGTCTGGCCGGCGTCCAGGTCGCGTTCGCCGACGCCAGACCTGGATACAAAAACGCCCTGCTCGCGGCTCGCGAGAGCAGGGCGTTTTGACTGACGCGGGAACGGTCTAGAAAACCGTCCAGATGTCGGGGCGGGTCGCGTCCTTGGCGATGCCCTCGAGGAGTTCTTTCTGGTTCGTCGTCGTCCGGCTCCACAGCGAGCGGAGGTTGGCGACGCGCTGCTTGTAGCTCTCCTGGCGAACCTGGTCGGGCGAACCGGTCATCACGGCGTCCATGAACGGCGTCGGCTTCATCGGGACGACGTTGCCCACGTCCAGCTTGGCGGTCGACTTGCGGTCGACCCACGGCGCGCCGGTGTTCGAGCGGACCTTGAAGCCGGTCATGTCGGCGGCGGGGCAGTCCTTGCCGCCGTTCTTGCACACCGGATCGCCGATCTCGACGAGGTTGGCGATGATCAGCTTGCCCTGGCTGTTGTCGAACACGACGCCGTAGTTCTTGTTCGTCTGGCCGGCCGACTTCTCGGCGTACGCCTTCAGCGACTCGGCGTCGGCCTTGGTCTTCTTGATGTGGCGCTCGACCTCGCCGTAGAGGGCGATCGAGTCGTAGTAGTAGTTGAACAGCTTGTCGACGTCGGCGTCGGGCAGACGGAAGTAGTCGACGCGGAAGATCTTGGCGGTGTTGGGCCGCGGCTCGAGCTTGATCTTCTCGAGGTTCGCGATCATCTGCGGGTCGTACGAGAGGACGTCCTTCTTGTCGGCCGTCAGCCGCTTCGAGCTGTCGGCGATCACGGCGCCGATCTGGCCCAGCGTCTTCTGCATGCCCTCGATCTCACCCTTGACCGAGCGCGCGGCGCTGTTCGCGGTGTTGTAGTTCGAGCGGCCAACGCTGACCATGCCGGACCAGCCGCCCAGCACGAACGCGACCACGCCGACCAGCGCGGACGCGAACAGCACGGCCTTGCCCTTGCTGCCGCGAACGCTGGCGGCGGGAATGCCGTCATCCGCCGAGCGCAGGTCGAAGCCGCCCGTGGGCGCCTTCATCTTGGAGTAGGGATTCATACCGGCCGGCGCCTGCGCCTGCGGCGCGGGCGCTGCGGGACGGGCGGCCTGCGGGCCGGGCACCGGAGCGCGGCCTGGCTGCTGCTGCGGAAATCCGCCCGCCTGCTGGGGACGGCCACCCGCGACGGGGCCCGATCCTTGGCCAGGGCCTCCCGGCGCCGGTGCGGCGCCGTCCGGTCGCTTGAGACCGAGACGTGCTTTCAGATCGCTGATGTCCTTGGACGGGGGAACGCCAGGTTTACGATTCTGATCCACGAGACTCCTCCGGCGTGGCTATCACGCGCGCTACGTCAGTTCGGGACGGGGTGTGGCGGTCGAAGAAAAACAAGGCCGACACGGCAACGACGGAAGCACGGACCATACTGACGCCGTTTGCGACTGTCAAGCAAACCCCGCCAAAACACAGCGCGTTTTTAGCGTGTGCTAACGAATGCGCGCGCGAACGGAAGAGCCTGAAGCTGAAGCTACTGACCGCGTTGATCGCGTGAGGGAGGGACGGCTTTGCCGGCCCGAGCTCATCGCGGGAGGTGCGGAACCCTCCCAGGGTTCCGCATCAAGCGAAGCTGAGGAACGATTCGATCGCCCACGCCGAGTCCGGCGGCAGGCTGGTGAACCTCACGCCGACCGTCTTACCGCCGCGCGTGATGGTCACTCCCGAAGCCGTCAACACGTCGTTCCGATCAGGAAGCTGGAACTGCAGCCCCATGTACTGCGGCGCGAGGTTGCCGTCCGGTTCGATCATCGGCGCCAGGCGGATGCCCGTTCGGCTGATGTCCACCATCCGGCACATGTACGGCAACCCGTTCAGGAATCGGTTGATGAACATGTCGACCTTCACGCGCTTGTTGTAGCGGCGGTCGGTTCCGTGATGGCGGCCCTTCTGGCGGCGGTCGAGGACACGGTGTGAGCTTTGCGTTTGCGGCTGCATCGGACCCTCCGTATCGCAAGCAATTGCGACGATTGTCCTACATGTAGTTGCAGGTAGGCCGACCGTCAAATTTTTTACCAGGCGGGGCAGGCGCCCAGGACCCCGGAAGGATTGACTGCGGCGCGCCAAGTCTCGATAATCCGGCCCGCTCGAAGGCTGTTTGCCGCGGTTTTTTGCCTCGGATCGCGCGCTTTTTCCTCGTTTTCTTCGCTTACCCGCCGATTCACGTTTGCCCCGTTTGCCCACCCCCACCGCCGACCAGAGGAGCCAGGCATGCACCGCATGAAGATCGGGCTTATCGCAGCGATCGTTTTACTCGCACTCACCGCGGGCCTTTACGTCGTGGTCACCCGCGAGCTGAAGGAAGCCGTCGTTCAGGACCTGGATACCGCCGTCTCGCGGGCGCAGCGCATTCACGGCGACGTGGCTCAGCTGGAGGCGATGGAGTTCGGTAACGAGGTCGCCGGCCTCTCTCACAAGCCGGCCGTGGTCGGCGTGTTCGACAAGGCCGATGAGAACGGCCGCCGCCAGGCCGCCTTCGAGCAGTGCGAGCAGATCAACGCCCAGCTGCGCACGGGCGGCAAGCCGAAGGCCGACATCGTCGCGGTGCTGGATTCGTCGGGCAAGGTGCTGGCGCGCGATCTGAACGTCAACGCGATGTTCGGCGAGGACCTGCGCTCGAAGTTCCCCGCGGTCGGGACCGCGCTGTCGGGCAAGGCAACGAAGGACATCTGGACGCTGCAGAACCGCATGAACCGCGTCGCGGTCGCGCCGATCACGCAGCCGGACGGGACGATCCGCGGCGTGCTGCTGGTCGGCTACGTGCTGACGGCGCGCGACGCGCAGGTGAAGCACGACCTGCTCGGCACCGAGGTCGCCTACTTCCACAACGGCAAGGTCCACACCTCCAGCTTCATCTCCGAAGGGACGGGCGAGAACGCGAAGGAAGACGGCAACAAGACGCAGGCGCTGAACCAGGTGCTGTTCGGTTCGGGCGACGCGCCCGGCCAGCAGGCGCTGCAGAAGAACGCGCCCACGCCGGTCTTCCACCTGTCGATGGACGGACGCGAGTTCACGGCGGTCGCGGCGCCGCTGCACGGGAATGCGTTTGACAAGACGAGCGGCGTCGTGACGCTGGCGTCGATCTCCGATGGGCTGGACCCGGTAACCGCCGTGGGGACGAAGCTGATCGGGTTCGGCCTGCTGGCGATCCTGGTGCTGCTGGGCGCGGTCGTCATGACCGCTTCGCGCTTCATCAAGCCGCTGGATCAGATCGAGCTCGGCGTCGCCGAGATCATCAACGGCAACATCGACTACCAGTTCCGGCCGGTCGGCCCCGACTTCGAGGGGCTGTCGAACGGGCTGAACGTCATGCTGGCCCGCCTGCTGGGACGCGAGGAGCCGAACGAGGACGAGCCCGAGGAAGAGCAGGACGAGAGCTCGCGCTGGCGTTCGGACCAGATGCAGGTGGAGGACAGCGCGGGCCCCTCGGCCGCGCCCGCGCCCGACGCGAACGCGCTGGGCCAGGAGAGCGAGCCGATCTACTACGCGCGCATCTTCAACGAGTACGTCGCGGCGCTACGCAGCCAGGGCAAGCCGACCAAGGGCATCACAGTGCAGGCGTTCACCGCCAAGCTGCGCCTGATCGAGGGCGGCCTGAAGCAGAAGTGGAAGTGCCGCATGGTCCGCTTCAAGGTCAACGCCCACGCCGAGCACGTCACGCTGAAGCCGATCGCGATCAACTGAGAAGCGGGCGTATGATGCCGGTGTGCGCGTAGCCACCGGCCTCGACGTCGTCGTCAGCGATCGGCTGGATCTGCTGCGCGGGCGGCGGGTGGGTGTGCTCTGTCATCCAGCGAGCGTGACCAGCGATCTCGTCCACATCGTCGATCGCCTCATCGCCGCCGGCGTGCGGCCCGTGCGTCTGTTCGGACCCGAGCACGGTGTGCGCGGCGAGGCGCAGGACATGGTCGGCGTCGCGGACGGGCGCGACACGCGCACGGGAATTCCCGTCACCAGCCTGTACGGCGAGACGTTCGAGTCGCTGACGCCGACGGCCGCCGAGCTGGAGGGCGTCGACGTGCTGGTCGTCGATCTGCAGGACGTCGGCAGCCGCTACTACACCTACGTCTGGACGATGGCGCTGGCGCTGGGCGCGGCGGCGCGGGCCCGCGTCGCGGTCGTCGTGCTCGACCGGCCCAATCCGCTGGGCGGCGTCGCGATCGAGGGTGGGACCGTGCAGGAGAAGTGCACGTCGTTCGTCGGGCTGGGCGCGGTCCCGGTGCGCCACGGGCTGACGATCGGCGAGGTGGCGCGCATGGTGGCGGCGGGGATGCCGTGGGGCGGCGCGCGCTTCGCGCAGCCGCTGGATTGCGACCTCACCGTCGTCGCGGCGCGCGGGTGGCAGCGGTCGATGACCTTCGCGCAGACGGGGCTGCCGTGGGTGATGCCGTCGCCGAACATGCCGACGCCCGACACGGCGCTGGTCTACCCGGGTCAGTGCTTGTTCGAGGCGACGAACGTGTCCGAAGGTCGCGGCACCACGCGGCCGTTCGAGATCGTCGGCGCGCCGTTCCTCGACGGGTACGCGTGGGCGGCCGCGCTGGCAGAGAAGGCGCCGCCCGGTGTTCGGCTGCGGCCGATCTCGTTTCGGCCGACGTTCCACAAGTTCGCTGGCCATCCGTGCGGCGGCGTGCAGCTGCACATCGTCGACGCGGCGGCGTTTCGGCCCTACCGGATGGGCGTCGCGCTGATCGCGGCGGCGCGCAAGCTGGGCGGCGACGACTTCAGGTGGCGGACCGAGCCGTACGAGTTCGTGGCCGATCCGCCCGCGATCGATCTGCTCACCGGGAGCGCGGAGGTCCGCACCGCCATCGACGCCGGCGCGGCGCTGGCCGACATCGAAGCGACCTTCGTGCCGTTCGAACGCTCGTTCGCCGAGCTGCGGCAGCCCGCGTTGATGCCGGAGTATTCGTAAGGTCGCCGTGCGCGTCGCCTTGTTCGGGGGCAGCTTCAACCCGCCCCACGTCGCGCACCAGATGGTCGCGCTCTACGTCCTCGAGACGGCGCCCGTCGACGAGGTGTGGTTCGTGCCCGCGTACGAGCACGCGTTCGGCAAGCCGCTGGCGCCGTACGCGGATCGCCTGCAGATGTGCGAGCTCGCAGCCGCCGCCCTGCGGCCGCGCGTCCGCGTCAGCTCCGTCGAGGGGGAGATCGGCGGGCGCAGCCTGACCTTGCGGACGGTCCGCCGCCTGGCGGAGCTGCACCCCGAGCACGCGTTTTCGCTGGTGATCGGCAGCGACCTGCAGGGCGACATCGCCAGCTGGTACGGCGGCGACGAGCTTCAGCGCACGGTCCCGTTCATCATCGTCGGCCGGCTCGGAAGCCAGCCGGTGGTCGGCCGCCCGGGAGGGCAAGCGCCGCCCGGTGGCATCGTGATGCCCGACGTCAGCTCGAGCGCCGTTCGCGCCGCGCTCGCGGCCGGAAAATCCGTCGAGGGGCTCGTGCCGCGCGCGGTCCTCGACTACATAGTGCGAAAGGGGCTATACCAGGGGCTCGCATGAGCTACATGTCCGAAGCTGAAGTGAACGCGCGGGTCGTGTCCGAGGGACCGGCCGAACCGACGCCGGCCGTTTTCATCATGGGCGCCGGCGTCGTCGGCACCGCGCTGGCCGCGCGCCTGGTACGCGCCGCCGTCCCCGTCATCGGGTTGCACGGCCGCCAGGTCGACCTGTCGGACGCGGCGCGCGCGATCTCGGGCGTGGTGGCGTCGACGGGCGACATCCCGGACATCATCCGCGAATCGGACGTCGTCATCATCTCGGTGCGCGACGAACGCGTTCCCGAGGTCGCCGAACGGCTGGCGCGTGAAGGGCGCCTGCGGCCGACGCAGATCCTGCTGCACACGTCGGGCGCCAATCCCGCCCGCACCATCCTGGCGCCTGCGCTGCCGCACGTCCGCGCCGTCGGAACGCTGCACCCGCTGGTGTCGCTGGCCGATCCGCGCGTGGCCGTCGAGGCGCTGAAGGAGGTCGCGTTCGGCATCGAGGGCGACGAGCCGGCGCGCGCGATGGCGAAACGGATCGTGCGTGCCCTGGGTGCGCGGGCCGTGTTCCTGGAGGCCGAGAACCTCGCGCTCTACCACGCCGGCGCGGTGATGGCGTCGAACTACGTCGTCGCGCTGGCGGACACGGCGCAGACGCTGCTGGTGCGCGCGGGCGTGCCGCCCGATCAGGCGCTGCCGGCGCTGATCCCGCTGCTGACCAGCGTGGTGCACAACCTGGCGCAGCTCGGACTGCCCGGCGCGCTCACCGGTCCGGTCGAACGCGGCGACGTGTCGGTTGTCGAGCGCCACCTGAAAACGCTGGAGGCGCGCGCGCCGGAGCTGCTGGCGCTGTACCGCCTCGTCGGGCGCGACGTCCTGCGGCTGGCGAAAGAAAAGACCAAGCTGGACCCCGCCAACGCGGCGCGCATCGAGGCGCTGTTCTCGGAAGGCCGCGGCAACGGCGGCAACGGCCGCGCGACCTAACGGGACGCGACGCGGATGCCGACGACGCCGGAACTGTCGGCAGGACAGGAAGCGTTACGCACCGCTTCGATGGCGGCGCTGCTGGTGGGTGCCGCAGCGGTCGCGTCGGGCCTTGGGTTTCTGAAGCGTCTCCGCGGTCGCGGGAAAGAGAAGCCCGCGCGGAGTCACCTGGCGCTGGGCATCGCGTTGATCGCCGGCGGACTGATCGCGATGGCGCTCCAGAAGGACCCCGCCGCGGAAGTCATCAC